>Ga0206952_10006_pt2 | contig 67273 bp, 70 predicted proteins | sample Alteio_BWOrgHeat_39_FD_152966 | JGI IMG/M metagenome (GOLD analysis project Ga0206952, IMG submission 152966) | Enriched cells from forest soil in Barre Woods Harvard Forest LTER site, Petersham, Massachusetts, United States -... | ecosystem: Environmental > Terrestrial > Soil > Temperate forest >... | reverse complement strand
GCTCAAGCTTGCGATCGTACTGCGGCTGCATTACCTTTCCTTTGACGATAATTCCCAAGCTGGTGGTCTCCAGCGGACTGAGAGCAGCTTGCTTAAGGAATCCGACAGCCACCAGAAAGGCGGGCTGGACATGGTTTTTCTACAGCGCGATGCCTCCGGCAACGTGATTGCCGCAGAGGAGCAGCATTTCGACATGAATTTCCCGCAGAAGCAGTACGAATACCTTGCCCAAGCGGGAATTCTTCTGCAAAGGCATGTCACCGTGCTGACTGCCTCCCGCGAAATTCGCGTAGTGGTTCGCGACGCGGGATCCGGGGCTCTCGGCTCGGTTTCCGTGCCGGTGGAGGCGTTTTTCCCTGCAGCCGCCAACCCGACCAAACCCCTCCACCTTGATTCCTCTTCGTGGTAGCATCCCCGGCGTTCTTGTGAAATCGAGGAGATGCGTCCATGTCCACGAAGTCCGCAGTGAAGTTGTTCATTGCTATGGCCATTGCGCTTTGCCTTCTGACCAGATCGCTTGCGCAGATGCCCAATCCGTACGGAGCGCCCATTAGCCTTGAGCATGCGAAGAAAGTTGCGGCGCCCGCGCTGGCCGAGGCCGCCAAGAACAACTGGACGATGGCCGTGGCCGTTGTAGACACCGGCGGAAACCTCGTTTATTACGAAAAAATGGACAACACGCAGCTGGGCAGCGCCACCGTTGCGATTGACAAAGCGCGGTCGGCGGCCCTGTTCAAGCGTCCTACCAAGGCCTTCCAGGACGCGCTCGCCGCAGGCGGAGACGGCCTTCGCATTCTGCGGCTTCAAGGCGCCGTACCGGTTGAGGGGGGTATCCCGCTGATGGTGGAAGGGAAAATTGTGGGCGCGATTGGCGTTTCCGGCGGGGCAAGCTCGCAGGATGCCCAGTGCGCCAAGGCTGGGGCCGACATTCTAAAATAGACATTCTTTTCACGTTGAGCACGTCAAGCATTTCGATTCCTTGATCTCCGCGGTTGCGTGATTTTTCACGCGCCATCGCGCTCATTCGAGAAAACTGCGAGCCGAGTGCTCCATCACAGCTCACCAAACTCTTTGTTTGTTTTTGCGTAGTAGAAGATCTCGAGGATGTGCTGGCAGGGAGCTTCAGCCTGCTGTTACAATCAAGTTCTAGCCCAACCCCAGTCGCGGTCCCGCGTCCGATGGACGCCTCAGGTGTATCATTTGATACAGCAATCGCCGCGATGCCTCGGTACCCTCGCGCTGAAGGAGTAACTCGACTCATGTCTAGAGTTCTGGCCGTGCTACTAGCCTTTTGTTTTTACAATGTACCCGCCGTCCAGGCTTCTCCGGCTCCCGCGAGCCTGATCGTACAGGACCAGCCGCCGCCGGACCAGCCACAAGATCAGCCGCAGTATCAGCAACAGGACCAGGGACCTGCCTACGAGAATTTTTCACCCGAGCAGCTCGACAATCTTCTTTCGCCCATCGCGCTCTATCCCGATCCGCTTCTTGCTCAGTTATTTGTCGCCGCAACCTTCCCTGACCAGGTCGAGGAAGCTGCGCGCTATGTTCGCGCGAATGGACCGAATGGTGTGGATGATCAGTATTGGGATGTCAGTGTGAGGGCGATCGCGCACTATCCCGCGGTAGTCGAAATGATGGCCGACAAGATCGACTGGACCACGTCGCTTGGCCAAGCCTACGTCAACCAGTCGACCGATGTGGCGGCGTCGGTGCAGCATCTTCGCCATATGGCGCGAGATGTGGGGAATCTGGCTTCGTCGCAACAGGAAGAAGTCATTGAACACGACAACTACATCGCGATTACTCCGTATCAGCCAGAATATATTTACGTTCCTGTCTATGACCCGGCCATTTGCTACTACCGGCGGCCCTATTGGGGTCCCGCCATCACCTTCGGCGTTGGATTCCCCATTGGCGCTTGGTTGAACCTCGATTTCCGCTGGGGGTACGGAGGCGGCTGGGGCGGCGTCTATTACACCGGGTGGCGCAGGGAAGGCTGGGGTGGCCGCGGCGGTGATTGTTGGAATTGCGGATGGATCGGCCGGAGCCGCGGGCGCGTAGATATAAACAACAACGTTTACATCAACAATCGCTACAACAACATCACGGTCAACAGAAACGTCGTCAATCGCACGGTAAACGTGAACAATATTAATCGCTACAACGCGGTCCACAAAAACGTCAATTACAACAACGTCGAGGTAAACAACAACCGGGCCAATCGCGTGAATAACGGAAACAACGGGCGGCCCGGCAACGCGCAGGGGAACAGCGGAAACTTTGCGAACAACGGCCGCTCCGGCGGTGGCCAGGGGAACGCTGGAAATAACGGTCGGCCCGGCGGTGCACAGGGGAACATTGGAAATAACGGGAACAACGGCCGCCCTGGCGGTGCACAGGCGAATACGGGAAACAACGGGAACAACGGCCGGCCCGGCGGTGCACAGGCGAATACTGGAAACTATGGGAACAGCGGGCGCTCCGGCGGCGGACAGAGAAACACCGGAAACTATGGGAACAACGGCCAGCCCGGCTATTCACCCGGCGGAAACGATCGTCCCGGCGCCAATAACAAGATCATTGACCGCAATATAAATCGCTCCAATCCACAGATCGATCAGTACCGCGGGCGTGACAATAACATTCCTAATTCTGCCAACTCTCCGCAGCGGCCCATGCCGGGTCCGGCCCAGCGCATGCAAAACCCTCCCAACACTCCGCAGCCGCAATACCGCCAGCAGGGCCAGCAAGCGCAGGGCCGTCAGGCTCCTCAGTCACAAATGACTCGCCCCACGCCGCATACCTTCAGCCCCAACGAAGGCAATTTCGATCCGCGAGCAGCTAGCCAGCGCGGGCAGGCCAGCCGCCAGCCACCTCCACAGCAACGTGCCGCTCCCCCGCCTCAGCAACGTGCTGCTCCACCGCCGAGAGCACAGAATCAGGCTCCTGCCCAGCGTGGTGGAGGAGGGAGGAAGCCATGAAAAACGACGTCCAGGCAAGACTGGAACTCACCGAGAGGAAACAGCAGATGTTCACAACGAAAAAGTTCTTATTCGCTTTCTTGGCGGCGACACTGGTACTCGCCGGTGGGCTTTTCATTGCCGCGCCGGCATCGCAAGCCCAGTCTGCGATGTCTGCTTCGGCTCAAGCTAGCTTCGCCACACCAGAAGAGGCACTGCAGGCCCTCGTTGCCGCAGCGAAGGATAAAGATCGCGCTGCTTTAGCGAAGCTTTTTGGGGCGGATTACGATCAGTTACTTTCCGGTGATGATGTGGAAGACAACAAGGACCTCGCTGAGTTCGCCGACGCAGTGCAGGAATCGGCGCAACTACAGCAGGTCGACGATCGCAAGTACACCATAACGGTCGGCAAGGACAACTGGCCCACGCCCGTTCCCCTTGTTCAAAGGGATGAAAAGTGGCTGTTCGATACGAAGGCCGGGCTCGAGGAAGTCATAAACCGGCGCGTCGGTGAAAATGAATTGTCCGCCATTGCCACGTGTCGTGCGTACGCGGTCGCGCAATGGGAGTACTACACGGAAGGCGATTGGGATCACGACAGCGTCGCCGAATACGCGCAAAGACTCATCAGCACACCAGGCAAGCACGATGGCTTGTATTGGGAAACTGCGGAAGGCGAGAATCCGAGCCCGCTTGGAAAACTGATCGCCGCAGCTTCCGCGGAAGGTTATGCGCCCTCTCAGGGGTCACCGGACGCTGCTGGCAAAGGAGGCGCGGATAAAGAGCAAGCATCCTTCGAACACGCGCCTTACCATGGTTACTACTTTAAGATTCTCATCCGCCAGGGAGCCAGCGCACCCGGCGGAAAATACGGTTACATGATCAACGGCAATATGATCGCCGGTTACGCGCTCGCCGCTTACCCTGACAAGTGGGGCAATTCCGGCGTGATGACCTTCATTATTAACCAGCAGGGCCGTGTGTATGAGAAGAATCTCGGCCCCAACACGGGACAGATTGCGGCGGCGATGACAGAGTACAACCCCGATCCGAGTTGGAAACTCGTTCCAACCGAGCCGTAAGCTTTACGCGGCCTACCGCACCTGGAGGGTTTTTTATTTGGCAGAAGCGTGCACCGCGTCCGGGAAGCGGACGACGGTGGCCGTTCCATTGAGCCATTGGAGTTTGCTTTCGGGAGAAGTGGCTTCTTTTCGGACGTAACCCATGCCGATCACACGCGGAGGATCAGGGACTTTTGCCGCACGCGTGACGTAGCCAACGTCTTTCCCGTCCATCGTGAGCGCCGAACCAGCTTCGGGAACGGCATCGCCAGAGAAGAGCAGCCCCACTCGAACGCGGTTTACTTGTCCGCGCGAGCGCACGCGCTCCACGATCTCCTGGCCGGTGTAGCAGCCTTTCGTGTAACTGATGTGGCTGTCCTGCAGTCCCGCCTCGTGCGGAATCTGCTTTTCGCCGAAGTCATATCCAAACCAGGGTACACCGTGCGCGAGGCGAATGGCGCTCACGGCGGTATAGCCGGCGGGGCCACCACCGTGTCCGCGCACCGCTTCTAAAAGGGCGCGCCAAAGCCCCTGGAGTTTCTCGCGCTCGACGACAAACTCGGCTCCGGCAATTCCTCCCGGAGAGCGCTTCACAATTCGGCAGGGAATCGAAGCAACAGTGCCGTCTTGCGAAAAAAGGTCAGCACACTGGCTGAGATCCACTCCCGACAATTCCTGAACGACCGCGGAGGCCTTTGGCCCTTCCAATGCCAGCGTCCCGAAACGCTCCGTTTCATCCGTCAGCGTCACGTCGTCCATGATGATGTATTTATCCAGCCAATCGATTAGGCGCTCGCGAATCATCGCGAAGGACACGCAAAAGAGCTTGTCGGCGAATGCGTACGTCTCGATTTCCGCGAGAATGTGGCCTTGCGGAGTCAGGAGCAGCGAAACGATTCCTTGTCCCGATGACAAGTCCTTGATGTTGTTCGTGAGGATGGCGTTCAAATAGCGCACACGATCGGGTCCTGTGAAAGAAAGATACGCGCGGTAGTTCTTGTCAATCAGGCCCACGCTCTCCCGCACAAAATGATATTCAGCGGCCGCGTCGCCAAAATCATCGGGCAGCGCGCAGCCGAACCAAACGCCCATCCTCGCGTTCGCGCGTGCGTGCATCGCGGCGAGAGGTGTAGCGATCAGCGTGCCTGTCGAAGTGGTTTCCAAGCGATCTTGTCTCCCTCACGAATCAGTCTACCAAAGAGCGCGGCGCTTAACGTAACGGGCCGCGCAAATCCGGACTCTTCCGATGCTATACTTCAGCTCATGAGTGACAGCTTGCCCGCCCTGAGTGCCGCCAACGAAGGCCTGATCCACATCACCATTCCCGTGGGGATGTTGCAATGCAACTGTTCGATCATCGCGGATCCAATCACGCGCGAAGCGATGGTAGTGGATCCCGGCGACGAGGTCACCCGCATCCTGGATCTCGTGGGGCGCCATAAGCTGACCGTCAACGTCATCGTCAGCACGCATGCCCACATCGACCACGTCGGAGGACTCAGCAAGCTTCACCAGTACACCGGTGCACCAGTGCTGATGCATCGCGACGATCTGCCGCTCTATCAGGCCATGGACATGCAAGCCTCCTTTCTCGGCGTGCATCCGCCCGAGCTTACCGACATCGACCAATTGCTGAAGGAAGGTGACGTACTTCGTTGGGGGAGTTTTGAGGCGCATGTCCTCCACACCCCTGGGCATACTCCCGGAAGCGTTTCGCTTTACTTGCCGCACGATGCCGGGAAGGTTGCCGGCCCAGCGCCGCAGCTTTTTTCGGGGGACACACTTTTCGCGGGCAGCATTGGGCGGACCGACCTGTGGGGTGGGTCGATGGATCAGATCATGAATTCGCTGCGCACAAAACTGATGGGACTGCCCGACGCGACGATCGTGCATCCGGGACATGGGCCTGTAACCACCATTGGAAAAGAGCGCGAGTTGAATCCGTTCTTGCAGCCAGGCTAGAACGCGGCGCCGGCGGCTGTAGAGGGCGGTTTCGACTGTCCATCGTGCCGTTTCGAATTTCCTATTTCACTTTTCAATCTCTCCCGCCAGTTTTGCCCGTCGCAGTTCTTCCATCACGGATTGCACCAATTCCTTTGCGTGAACTAGCTCCTGGTTGATCATGCGAAGGTCCATGGCCGGCACGGCCGCATTTCTCTGGCTCGTGCAGTAGACACCATGCTGGCCGACAAGAACCAGCGCGTTCGTCAAGCGGTCGAGCGAAACCGCCAGCCTCCCCCGTTCCCGTCCGAACATCTGCTCGAAATGTTCCAGTTCGTCTTTATGTTCCTGAAATGCCGACGCCATGAAATTTCCTCGTGGAATTCAATTGAAGTGAGCCGCGGCAGGGTTGCACATCGGGCACACCCGGCTCGCTCCAAACTTTACCCCATCGCGTGCACGGAACATAATCCGCTGAAGCCATAGAGAGAGAATTTACGACCCTCGTGTGGCAGAACTTTTAGGTTTGCGGTTAGCGCCTGGTCCTTCATTGCGATGGGGAAAGGATTGGGCTGGAGTAGCCAAACAATGCGACGTTCCGACCTGGTACAGCACAAAGAAAGGGAAAAAGGCGCGGTCACGCGCACCTCTCAGATCGTTTTTGGCGAGAGGCAGCACCTTCTTCGCGTGCTGGATTCCCTGGAGGGCACGGATCTTCCGATTGCCCGCATGCAGCAGGAACGGCGCATCCTGGAAGAACTGATTCACGCACGCACCCGGGAGTTGAACCAGATCAACACCGCCTGGGATGAAAAAATCGGTCTGGTGCTGAGCGCCGATGCCAAGCCGGAAATGCTGGAAAAACTCGTGAAGCAGGCGCCGGCGGAAGATTTTTATTTGCTCCGGCTGATCAGCGAGCATCCGCGCGCCAATGCAAAAACTCTGAACAAACTGGCGAAGCATCCTTACGGAGCAATCCGTGAAAATGTGGCGCGGCATCCGAACGCCGACGCTCCGACGCTCACCTGGCTGAGCAAGGACCGCAGCCAGCCGTTGTGGTATCTGGTGGCGTTCAACCCCAATACGCCGACGCCGCTGCAGCGGCGGTTGCGCGATCGCCTGAAACGCCTGGGCGAAAACCAAGTTTCAAAATAAACTCTATTTTTTTAGTGAACAGTAATGGAAACGGATGCCGTGGTGCGTCCGAACGCGTTCGTGGCGTAGACCGTGTACGTGGTGGATTGGGCGGGTGTCACGGAAACGCTGGTGCCGCGAACGGCGCCGGCGTCCGGCGAGACGATCACATAACTGGCGCTGGTGACTTGCCACGACAGCGTGACGGGCGTACCGGCAGAGATGGAACTGCTGCTCGCTGTGAACGAGGTGATCTGGGGGGCAGCTCCAGTGGGAACGTTGTTTTGCGTGTACAGCGGAGTCATTTGAAGCACTTCGAAGTCGGACGTGGTGACCTGGCCGAGATTGTGCAGATCGTTGTTATCCCAACGATTGTCAGGCGCGCCGCTGAGGTACATGTTCGAGCCGTTGTCGGCCATGATCATGCCGTATTTTTTCAGCGCGTTCAGGATCACCTGATTCTTGGCGGAAAATCCGGAAACATCGAAGCTCGCCTTGAGGCGCATACGCATGCCCATGGGGGCGGCGAGAGCGCTGCTGGAAGTGGCCGCCCAGTGGGAAGCTGGAGGAATGAACGCGGCCTGGCTGTTTTGCAACGTGAAGCGCAGCGCGTGCGTAATTTGACCAGCGGCAACTTCATCGTAGCGCGCGAGTCCCGAAAAAATCGGCAGCCCCGCGGCATCGGCGGAAGTCCAGTTGTAGGGACGCTGCTCGTTCGAAAGCAAATCCCAGACGGCCCCGGCACCGGCGTTCCAAGAGATGGATTGCGGGTACGAGCTATAAAGTTCATAGAGGAAGCAGTTTACGTTGTCGAGCACCAGGACGTGGCGATCTCCGGTGCCCGGGTTTGGATAGCCTTCGATGGGCGCAGTGACGGCTATCGGCATGGGCCCAGGGTCGCTCTCGGAACCATAGGCTGTGTAGTTCACGACAACGAGAGGCTGTTGGTTGCCGACCACTGTGTATGGATTGCCGATGTTGGAGCCTTGATAGACGCCCGATCCAAAATCCGGATGCAGGCCCGTGCTGGCTCCAATGAAATTAATGATCGCGATGGAATTGGGGTCCACGGCCGCCGCCGAAATGTCAGTATTCCAGAGGCTGTTCGCAGGGAAGGGAACGAAGCCTCCGAGACTCGCGCCTTGCCCGATCGACATGCTGTTGCAATTGGAACCTTGCGGGGAAGCTGTGACTTGGAGCTTGACGCTGTTGGATGTACTGCTGCCGGGAGCGGGATTGACAACAGTTACGGCGAATGTGCCAGCCGAAGATGCCGCACCAGTGGCGGTCAGTTGCGTAGCCGAAACAAATGTTGTCTGGAGTGGGGTGGTGCCAAGAAGCACTTGGGCGCCATTTGCGAACTTGCTGCCAGTGACGGTCAGCGTGAAACCGCCAGTGCCGGTGCTTGCCGGATTAATGCCGGTGAGCACCGGAGTGGGATTCATAAGTGTGACGTTGCTTGGACCACTGACGGAGGAGTTCGCGACGCTGGTTGCGCGCACCGTGATCGTGTTAGGGCTCGGAAGAGTGGAAGGAGCAGTATAGCTGCCGGTTGAAGTGATGGTGCCCAGCGTGGCGGTGCCCCCGACGGTGCCGTTGACGGACCAAGTGACGGAGGTGTTGGATGTGCCCGATACGCTTGCGGCGAAGAGGAACGTGTCTCCCGCACGGATGTTCGCGCTGGTGGGTGAGACAACGACAGTTATAGAAGGCGGGGCCGTTTGCTGATTGCCAGGAGATGCAGCCGCACAACCGGCCAAAAACAGCGCCGGGAAAAGGATTCCGAGATCGAATGGTTTGCGCATGGGCGAGGGCACACACCGAGAGCAACGTGAGCCTGCTGCCAGTTTACGCGATGAAGTGTGCTGGGGATAGTGGACGAAAGGGCAGAAATGGTCTATGTCCGCGAGATTAAATGTATCCAGAGGGCGCGGTGCAAGTAAAATGTCGCGCTGGCTGGCGCTTGCATAGCCAGGCGCGGCGGGGACGGCAATGGGTCCACTGCAGGACATCTTCGAGACTTGGGCGCGCGGCTGGAACGCCGAGAATTCACCGGCGATGTTTGTGCGCAGGCGGCGCTGGCTGATTCTGGCGATTTCCGCCGTGGTGCTGATTCCGTGCTTCTGGCATCGGCGAATTGAAGCTGGAGATCTGGCCAGCCACGTCTACAACGCGTGGCTTGCGCAACTCGTCGAAAAAGGGCAGGCCCCGGGACTTTATCTCGCGAAGCAGTGGGACAATATTTTATTCGACGTGGCGCTCACCCGTGCTGCAAGAGTCGTGGGTTTCGCGGCGGCTCAGAAAATCGTGGTCGGAGTCTGCGTTTTAGTTTTCTTCTGGGGAGTTTTCGCGTTCGTTGCGGCGGTCACGGAGCGGCCGCCCTGGTTTCTCACGCCGTGCATGGCGGTGTTGGCCTACGGCTATTCGTTCAACATGGGATTCATGAACTACTACCTCTCGCTGGGACTGGCCTGTTTCGGCCTGGCACTCTTCTGTCGGCCCCGGGGAGTTGGTTGGGTGATTGGAGCGTTCCTCATTCCCATCACATTGCTGGCTCATCCGATTGGTTTCCTCTGGCTAATCGGAACGCTGGGGTACATTAAGCTCAGAAACAAACTGCCGGGGTGGTGGAAAGCGATTCTGCCGCTGACGGCGTTTGGGATTCTGGTCGTGACGAACCGATTCATGATGCGGCACGCGCAGGAATATCTGGCAGATTGGGACCGCGGCCCCTTCTATCTCTACAACGGAGCGGACCAACTGGCGCTGTATGGAGAACGGTATTTTTGGCTGGCGGGTGTGGTTTTCTTCTTGGGCGTTCTATTTGTGGTTGCGGATGGCTTTGCGCGGCGAGGGGACCCAGCCGCGTGGAGGTCCTTCGCATTGGCTTTCGAATTGTACGCTCTCGCATTCTGTGCCACGACGCTGTTGCCAGAAAATTTTCACGTATCGCTCTATCCCGGTTGGATTGGTTTGCTCGGGTCCAGACTAACGACCATTTCGGCCATCTTCGCGTTGTGTTTCCTGGCTCTTCTGAAACCCCGGCAGTGGCACTTCGTGGGATTGGCGGCGTGCGCCGTGGTCTTCTTTGGCTTCTTGTGGCAGGACACAAAATGGCTCAATCGGTTGGAGGCCAACGCGGAAGAAATCACGAGAGCGCTTCCGATGGGAACAAGGGTGGTACCGACCGTCTGGGCGGCGCCGGGGTCGCGCGTGTCGTTCACCGGACACGTGGTGGACCGTGCCTGCATCGGACATTGCTTCAATTACGCCAACTATGAACCTGCGTCCGGAGAGTTCCGGGTTCGTGTGCGCCCCGGCAGTAACGTAGCCACGGCCTCCTCCGATGATTCGGAAGAGATGGAATCGGGGGAGCATGAAATTCAGGGTGAGGATCTTCCGCTCAAGGAGATCTATCAGTGCGATGCCGGCGACCTAGCGAAGCTGTGCATCCGCGCCCTGGAACCCGGCGAGAAGAACGGGCGCATCGGCTACAAACCGCCCCCTCCGTAGGCGCGAAAGCCCCGCCCCAGCCCGCCAGCCGCTTGGAGACAAATTGGCTCTTGCATGAGGCCAATTTCTGTTAAAATTGGCTGAAGGTGAGAGACAATGCTTCCACTCCATCTCCAGCCGCAAAGCCACGTTCCGCTGTACATCCAACTTCGCGACCAATTGCGTGCCCTTGTGCATGCGGGTGATTTGCGTCCCGGCGACCGCATCCCCGCCAGCCGTGAACTGGCCACCATGCTGGGCGTGCATCGCACTACAGTTGCAAATGCCTACGCCGAACTCGAATCGGAGGGGCTCATCCAGGGCCACGTTGGCCGCGGCACGTTTATCCGGGGCAACGGCAATGGATTGAAGATTACGCCTCCTGCTCCGCCGGTCTTGAATGGCAACGAAGGAATCCGCTGGGAACTGCTTTTTGCCGACGAGCGCGGCGAAGAGATCCTCAGCCGCCTCACCGCGAGCGTGCCGGAAGATGCCTTGTCGTTCGTGATGGCGCGTCCCGCGGAAGAGTTCTTCCCGGTCGAGGAGCTGCAGACTTGCGTGAACGCCGTGCTGAGGCGCGAAGCGTCGGAAGTGTTGAATCTTGGCCCTTCGGACGGCTATCCGCCGTTGAAACAAGCGTTGTTGGAAATGCTTCATCGCGACGGCATTTCCGCCAAGGACGAGAACCTGCTGATCACCGATGGTTGCCAGCAGTCTCTGGACCTGATCAGCAAAGCGTTTGTGCGTCCGGGCGATTCGGTAATCATGGAAAATCCGACGTATCCTGGCGCTGTGGCCATCTTCCATGGAGCACGCGCGCGCTGCCTCAGCGTGCCGATGAGGACGCATGCGGAGCCGGGTACGACGCTGGGGCTGGACCTGGAGGCGCTGGAAGCGACACTGGCCGCCAATCGAGTGAAGTTGATCGTGGTAACGCCGGATTTCCATAATCCGACAGGGACTTCGATGCCGCTGGCGTCGCGGCGAAAGCTCCTGGAATTGGCCGGACGGCACCAAGTCCCGGTCGTTGAGGATCACATCTACGCCCGTCTGCATTCGCGCGAGGAGCGCGTCCCTTCGCTGAAGCAGCTGGATCGCTCCAACCTGGTCATTCACATTGACAGCTTTGCGAAGGTAGCGTTTCCGGGATTGCGGGTCGGATGGATCGTCGCTCCCGCCGCGGCGATTGAACGCCTGCGAATCGTCAAGCAGACAACTGATCTGCACACCGATCAACTTGCGCAAGCGACACTCGCGGAGTTCTTGCGGCGGGGACTCTTTACGAAGCATCTAGCAAAGATGCGAAAAGTCTATACGTCGCGGCTCGCGGCACTGGACGAAGCGCTACGTAAGAACATGCCGGAGGGCACACGCTGGACGCGGCCCGAGGGTGGCATGTGCCTCTGGCTGGAGCTGCCGCCTGGCTTCGACGCCAGCGAACTGCTCATTCACGTGAAAGAACGCGGCGTGCTCTTCGCGCCAGGACGCTATTTCTACGTGCAGGGACCGCTGCCAAACACGCTGCGTCTCGGTTTTGCCAGCCTGGATGAAAAGCAGATTGCGCGTGGCGTCGCGACGCTGGCGGATTTGCTGCGCATCGAGATGAGAAAACGGCAACGTGGTGTTCGCCGGGCGGAACGCAGCCGCGTGGCGCTGGTCTAAAGAGAGTTGTCAGTCTTCAGTTTTTGGTTCTCAGTAAGAATGGGATGAGACTCCGACGGCAAGGATGGTCCATCGTGGTAGAGGGGCGAGGCGAGGAACTTTTGACTGAGACGATCACACTGGCACCAAATCCGGCGAACCGATGTTTTGGTTGCGGCGGGGACAATGCCGGCGGGATGAAGCTCACGTTCGAACAGGACAATGCGAACCGCAAAATTGTCGGGAAGTTTATTTTGGGCGAAAGGTATCAGGGCGGTGCGGGATTTGCGCACGGCGGAATCATCGCTGTGCTGCTCGACGAAGCGATGGGCAAGGTTTGCCGATTTCGAGAGGTTCACGCGGTGACCGCGGAACTGACGGTAGAGTATTTGAAGCCCGTCAATGTGCTGAACGAAATTATTGTCGAGGGCCACGAGACAGAACAAAAGGGAAGAAACCTGTTCATGGCCGGCGAGATTCGAAACGGAACCGGCGAAATTCTGGCAAGAGGCAAAGCCCGATTTGTGGTGATTGGGCAGAAGTGAATCGAGATTTGACGGCGCACAGCCGCCGAAAAGATCAGGGAACGAGAGGAGAAGCGAAATGGATGCGAAGAAGGTGAATGGAAGCGGCAACGGAAACAAAGGCTCAAATGAATGGCGCGTGAAAGTCGGCCTGGCCGAGATGCTCAAGGGCGGCGTCATCATGGACGTCACCAACGCTGAGCAGGCCCAAATCGCCGAGAAGGCTGGCGCGTGCGCGGTAATGGCGCTGGAGCGCGTGCCGTCTGACATTCGCAAAGAGGGCGGAGTGGCGCGCATGGCGTCGATCAAAGTGATTCGCGAAATCATGGCCACCGTGACGATTCCGGTGATGGCCAAGGTACGCATCGGCCATTTTGCCGAAGCAGAAGTGCTTCAGGCCCTGGAAGTCGATTTTATTGATGAGAGCGAAGTCCTGACTCCCGCGGACGAAGAGAATCACATCTGGAAGCACGATTACCGCGTGCCGTTTGTTTGCGGCGCGCGCAACCTGGGCGAAGCGCTGCGCCGCATTGCCGAAGGCGCGGCGATGATTCGAACGAAGGGCGAAGCGGGTTCCGGCAATGTGGTCGAGGCCGTTCGCCACATGCGCACGATTATTAGCCAGATGAAGAAACTGACGACCATGCGCGAGGACGAGCTGATGCACGAGGCCAAAGAACTTGGCGCCCCCCTCGATTTGATTCGCCAGATCGCCAAGACGGGGAAGCTCCCGGTGCCGAATTTCTCTGCTGGCGGCATTGCCACGCCGGCGGACGCGGTGCTGGTTCGCAAACTCGGTGCGGAAGCGGTTTTCGTCGGCTCAGGAATTTTCAAATCCAGCGATCCCGAGGCTCGCGCTAAGGCTGTTGTCAAAGCCACGACGCATTTTGAAGATCCGAAGGCCGTTCTGGAAGCTCACGAAGAACTGGGCGAAGCAATGAAGGGTCTGGATATTCGTCAGATGGAAGAAAAGGACATGCTGTCCACCCGTGGTTGGTGAACGAAGTTCGCAGTCGCCAGTGGTCAATTGTTAATCTGCGAAAAGCCCTTTCTTAAGCACACCGTTCATGCGCTAGGAAGTCTCCGCGAAGAGTATTTGTATTTTTTGGGGAACGTACTCAGGAGCTGAGAAGGTGAAGATCGGTATTCTTGCGGTACAAGGGGATTTTGAGGCGCATGCCGCGATGCTGGAACGACTCGGGGTGGCGAGCATCGAGGTGCGCACTCCTGCCGGCCTGGATGGCTGCGACGGTCTGATTCTTCCCGGTGGGGAAAGCACGACGCAACTGCAATTCTTGCAGGAAGAGGGCCTTGCCGAAAAGATCCGGCAATTTGCCGCCCGAGGTAGTGCTATCTTCGGAACGTGTGCCGGTGCTATCTTACTTGCCAACGAAGTGCGTAATCCCAAACAAGATTCGTTAAAGCTTCTCGACATCACGGTGCTGCGCAATGGGTATGGCCGGCAGGTAGCCAGCGATGTGGTCAGCGGCCCGTCGAAATTGAAAAAAGAGCCGCTGGAAATGGTTTTCATTCGCGGCCCCATCATCGAGCACGCCGGACCGGATGTGGAAGTTCTGGCCGAATACGCCGGGAAGCCGGCCCTCGTCCAGCGTGGTCGCATTATGGCCGCCACGTTTCATCCCGAATTGACGGACGACACCACCGTCCATGAACACTTTCTCGGCCTTGCAGCGAACGGCACAAACTCCGCAGCGAGCAGCGCGAAGTCCAAATGGTGAAAAAGGCAAAGAATACACAGCCGGATGCGCGAACTTCAAACCGGACTAAAGTTTTGTTCGTATGCGTGGGGAATGCCTGCCGCAGCCCCATGGCTGAGGCCATCGCCCGCTATGATGCGGCGGACGTCATTCAACCGTCGAGCGCGGGATTGGAGCCACTCGGCTCCGTCGCCGAACTGACCAAGGAAACTCTAGCAAGAAACGGATACTCAGCGAAGGGGCTCACGTCCGACGCGCTGACTCATGGCGCCTACGAAACCGCGGACATCATTATCAACATGACTGGCAAGCCCTGGGGCGACGATTTCGTCGGTCATACGAAAGTGGAAGACTGGATTGTGGAGGACCCGTACGGCGCTGATCCCGGAACATACCAGAGAGTGTTCGAAAGCATCAAACGACGGGTGAACCAATTGGCCGTTGCGCTGCGCGAAAAGCGGCAACACGGAATGTCTGCGAAATAGGAGTTCCTTTGCGGCGGGAAAAAACCAGCGTATCGCAGGAAGATTACCTGAAGGCAATTTGGGAAATGCTCGAAGAAGACCATCCGCCCATCAGCGCGCGCCTGGCGGAAGAACTCAACGTCACACCTCCGGCAGTAACCGCGGCGTTGAAGCGCATGACGCGCGACGGCCACGTGCGTGTGGAACGCAGCGGCCGCATCGATCTCACTCGGAAAGGCCGCAAGATTGCCGAGCGGCTTGCGCTGCGCCACCAGCTCGCCGAGATGTTGCTGACCGAAGTGATCGGGCTTTCCTGGGCGAAATCTCACGACGAGGCGGAACGCCTGGAGCACGCCATCTCCCCCGAAGTGGAGGCTCTGCTCTTGAAGCGATTTGGCAACAAGAAGAGCTGTCCCCATGGCGTGCCTATGCGCGGAGGCATCGCCAAGCTGCGTGAGCAGGGAGCGGTGTTGCTTGCGGATTTGCGCGCCAAGGAAGCGGCGGAAATCCTTTGCGTCTACGAAAAGGACGCCCAGTTCCTGGAATTTCTGGAAGGCCTCCGGCTTCGCCCATCCACAAAAGTCGAAGTTTTGAAGCGCGAGTACGACGAAACCATGACTCTCCGCGCTGGCGGGAAAACCATGCACCTTGGCAAGCCGGCCACCAGCCGAATCTGGGTCCAGAGGCTGACGGCTTAAAAAGTCAGGACGCAGGGCCACACCGACAGCCAGTTGCGCCATAGCATCGGAACTTCACTTTCGCTCGTCAAGAAGCGCCTTCAGGCGGGCGAAGCCTGTGCGGCTGACTGGCAGGCGCGTGCCGTCGGCGAGGATCGCGAGGCGGCTTTCCTTTCCGTAAGGCTCGATGCGCGCGACGCGCTCGAGATTCACGATGTAGGAACGGTGGATGCGAACAAAGTCAGCCGGGTCTAGGCTGGCCTCCAGACCTGCGATCGTTTGTTGCTTGAGATGTTTCTTTCCCTGCGTCGCCAGAGCCACATAGTCATCCTGTGCTTCGGCGTAATCCAGTTTTCCAACCGGAATAAGGGTGACCTTCGTGCCGTCTTTGACGACCAGGCGCTCGGCAAATTGCTGCGGTGGACGAGCCGCAGCCGCCAGTTCCGTGGGAGCGAGCAGTTTTTCTCCCAGCCGGTTCTTCGCGCGTTCAACCGCTGCATCGAACCGTTCCCGACCAATGGGCTTCAACAGATAGTCGATGGCATGCACATCGAAAGCGCGCATCGCATATTGGTCGTACGCGGTCACAAAAATTACCGGCACATCCGTGCCAATCAATTCCAAGACATCGAAGCCCGTCAATTTGGGCATCTGCACATCGAGAAAGATCAAATTCGGCCGGTGCTCCCCCACCGCCTTCACCGCTTCCATGCCATTCGCGCACTCTGCCGCGATTTCGATCTCCGGATGCGATTGCAACAATTCTCGAATGATGTGGCGCGCCAGCTCCTCATCATCCACGATGAGCGCCTTCCATCGCTTGACCTGAGAAGCACTCACGCTTTTTCCTCGCTCTCGGCAGGAAGGAACAAGCTGACTTGAAATAGCTCGCCTTCGGCGCTCACGTGAAGGCTGGCTTCATTTCCGTAACGCGCTTCCAGCCGTTGTTGGACATTTTTCAACCCGCGGCCCCCAGATCGGCGGGGCGGCGCCTCGGGGTCCCATGAATTTTCCACGAGAATTGACAAGCGGCCGTTTTGCCGTTCCGCACTGAGCCGCACCTGGCCTCCTTCCGGGAGACTGGCGATGCCGTGTTTCACGGCGTTTTCAACAAGCGGCTGCAACAACAAGGGTGGCAACATACAGGCCTTGGATTCTTCCTGAATGTCTTCCTGCATCCTCAAGCGATCGCCAAAGCGAACTTTTTCAATTGCAAGATATTTTTCCAGTAGCTCGAGTTCCTCCGAAAAACGCACAAGCGTTTTTTCTCCTAATCCCAGAGTCATGCGCAGAAAGTCCCCCAGCAGGACGCACATATCGCGCGCCCGCGAAGGATCGATGCTCGTCAGCGCGCTGATGGAATTCAAGCTATTGAACAGGAAATGCGGGTTGATCTGGGCCTTCAACGCTTTCAACTCCGCGTCCCGCGCATGAATATTGGTCTCCAGGACGCGGGCTTCCGCTTCACTCGAAGCCTCCAACGAGAGAATGACGTAGTGAGAAGCAACCGCCAGCAGGTAAAGCAAGAAGCCCGCGGCAAAAAAGATTCGCGTAAGCGGCGCAAAGCGCTGGTCCAGCCCGTGGAACGCGGCCGTCTTCGCAAGGAAATAGACCAAAGCCAGCGCCAGCCCCACCCACAGCGCACTCACGAGCGCCGCAGCCGTGATGTGTCCTAGAAAAAGTCGCAGGGTGTTTTCCGGCTGGATGGGAGCGCCTTTGCTCGTATACCAAGCCGACAGGCAGATAAAGGCGTAAAGAAGGCAAAGGGGAATCACAATGGCCGCGGCTTCAACCCAGCGTATCGTCCCGCCCGCGGTCGTAAGGAACGCAAGAATTACAGCCAGTGGAATCCACGCCACCAGGTACGGCCCAAATCGGTTGCGAGTGAGCAGCGGGTGCATCGGAGGGGCTCAGTTCTTAATCTCCACTCCTCCGAAGATGACAGCGCCGGACAGGATTAATACTTTTCGGCGAGGATCGCTTGGATCGGAGTTGCGCCGAATGCGCGTCTTGTCCGAAATACCTCCAAAAATGGGCGTCCCGCGAAACGCGACTTGCCAAGTCTCTGGCAGCCGAATCTCGATGCCGCCAAAGATGGCGTTGATGTCCAGAGTGGCTTCGTCGGCCTGCATGTTAGCGTCGGTCAAGTCGATCTCGACACCGCCAAATACGGCGGTGATTTGACCTCCTTGAAAGTCCTGAGTCGTCACGCGCCGCTCAATGCCGCCAAAAACGGCGGATTCATTCAATGTTGTTCGCGGATCGCCTCCTCCGGCAGGCACGGGAGGCCGATTTCGCGCTTCGATCGCGCTCCACATCAACACCAGCCCGACGGCGATCAAGAAAATCGGCCAAATATCGTTCCAGCGGAGGTGCCAGATGCCCAGTTCATTCAGTTGGAGTAGAGCGCCCCCCGTAATCATCAAAATGCCCCACAGGCGACGCTCCTGCGTCATGATGTTCGGAATACCCGCGCAAATCAGGAGCAGTGGCCAGAACCGCCACAGCCGGTCCATGGAAAGGATGCCCATGTGATCGAGCAGCAGCGCGACACCGCCCAGAACCAGAAGCGCGCCCCAGAAAAGACCGCTTGTGCCTTGTCGGCCAAGATGTATGCCAACCACCATGGGTCCGCGCCGCGGACCTCGAGGGCTGCCCCCTGTTCCAATGCTTTCGTGAATCCGGTTATGGATCTGATCGCGAAGATCTTCGGCGAATTTGTGGGGATCGAATTTGTTCTCGTCGCTCATGAACGGTCTCCCCTGGTCGAACAACTCGAACTGCCTTTCGTTGCCACGAAGCGGCCTCCGAATGCATATCGCAGCAGAATTGCCCCGATGATGACCAAGAGTAGCGGCCAGAATGATACCAAGATCTGCTGGAGAGCAGAGAAAAACCCTGCGCGATCAAACGTGTAGGTCTGCGCTGTATGCAACGCCGCCAATCCGAGTGCCGGGAGCGCTCCCAGAGCTTCGTTCGCCGAAATGCTGGCGAAACTCCCCGTGGAAGATAAAACTCCATCCACATTGGCGAAGAGAATCATGAAGCCCAGCGCGACCAGCGCTGCTCCTGTGATTGATTTCAGGGTTTTTGTCGATGGCTGCCGCGATTCCATGGTGGGCTCCTGAAGGGCGGTTTCCTTGCCCCAAAGCGAGAATAGGGGGCTCCGAACACGCCTGCACCAAGGATTCGGCAGGAAAGGACCATTTACCGGCGAATGGTGGCTGCGGAGCGGGGAATGGCGCTGCGGGCTCACCCCCGGAGGGGCAGCGGAACTCCTTGCAATATGGAACCGTTAGGAATATCGTATGCGGCACGCGTCGGGACTTCCTCCAGCAAGGTTCTCGTCCTCAAGTTGCTAGGAGTCATCGAATGGACAGGTCTGTGGAAAAAACCCACCAGAATCGTGTGGAGCGATGGCGCTGGCTTTTGTACGTGGTGCTGGCGTTGGCAGGTGCATCTTTGACTTTCGTTGGCGCACGAGCCCAGCAGAAAGCCACCGATGACACCACCTTTCGCAAGCTGGTGGACAACTTCTGCGCCGCCTGGAGCACCGGGAACGCGGAGGCGCCGGCCAAGTTCTATGCGAAGGATGGCGGGCTCGTTTTCTACGATGTGGCCCCGTTCGAATACCACGGCTGGAAGGAGTACCACGACGGAGTCCAGAAGGAGTTTTTGGACAATGCCTCGGAGATCAAGCTCACGGCCGGCAAAGACCTGAAAGTGACCCGCCGCGGCATGATCGCCTGGACGATTGTGCCAATGCACCTGATGGAAAAGACGAAGGACGGAAAGACTTTAGAAATGGACCTCCGGTACACCGGGATCTGGGAGAAACGCGGCGCCAATTGGGTGCTTGTGCACGACCATCTTTCAGCGCCCGCTGCCGGAAGTTAAAATCTTGAAGATGAGGGCTGGGCGAATCGCCCATTGCGCAAGAAAATGTTCAAGACCATTCAGTATTACTGGAATGCCGCTCGCGGCTACCGCTTCAATCCGTGGAAGAGTCCCTACTTGTGTTGGCGCTTTGAGACGTTCCTCGGGAAAGAGGCGGCCAACATGACCGCCGGCAAGTTCTTTCACCTCGCCTGGAAATACCGCGCCCACATGGAGCGGTTTGTAGACTGGGCCGCGGAAAGACAGCGCTTCCAGCGCCGCCGACACGCCTGACCCAGCTTACTGATTGTTCTCACACGCATACGCATGCCTTCGATGGATACCTCTGTCCGGAGGTATACTAGGAGCTGAGAGGAGGATCCGTGGAAGAACTGAAGATCCTCCAGAAAACGGAAAAGCTTCACGAAGCCCGCTGGTGGGAAGCCGAGCCGGATGGGCGAGTCCATTGCTACCTCTGCCCGCGGCATTGCCACATCCATCCCGGCCAGGCTGGTTTTTGCTTCATCCGCATCAACGAGGGCGGGAAGCTATATAGCCTGGGCTACGGCGCTCCGGCCGCGTTGCAAGTCGACCCCGTCGAGAAAAAGCCGCTCAACCATTTTCTTCCGGGCACTCGTGTTTTCAGCATGGGGACCGCTGGCTGCAACATGGGTTGTTTTTTCTGCCAGAACTGGGACATTTCAAAATCGCGCTCCGATCAGGTTCGTTCTCAGCCAGTGCCTCCCGAGGATGTGCCGTTGCTGGCGCTGAAGTACGGCTGCGATTCGATCGCGTTTACCTACAATGAACCAACCATCTGGGGCGAATACGTCATTGATATTTGCCGCGAAGCGAAGAAACATGGCTTGAAGACCGTCATGGTAACGAACGGCTACGTCACCTATGACGCCTTCCACGACATCTACGACCACATCGACGCGGCAAACGTGGACCTCAAAGCCTTCACCGAGAATTTCTACGGCAAGATCACGCTGACGCATCTTCAGCCCGTGCTGGAAACCCTCGAGTGGCTGAAGAAGGAAACCAATGTGTGGTTCGAGATTACGAATCTGATGATTCCGACCTTGAACGACGACCCCGCGGAAACTCGAAAACTCGCCGATTGGATCCTCGCGCACCTCGGGCCGGATGTGCCGCTCCATTTCACCGCGTTTCACCCCGACTTCAAGCTGCAGGACAAGCCACGGACTCCCGCTGCGACTCTCGACCGCGCCCGGCAGATTGCGCTCGACGCCGGCCTACGCTACGTCTACGAAGGAAATATCTACAGCGACGGCGCAAACACCTACTGTCCACAGTGCAGGGAACTGCTTGTACGCCGATCCTGGCATGACGTTTTGCAAAACAGCATCAAGGACGGCTCCTGTCCGAAATGCGGATGTTTCATTCCCGGCGTCTGGTCAAAGGGTGAAACCACGACCGTGCCATCTGGAAAAACGGCGATGGCCGCGGCCCGGCGGTACAGCCATTTGAATCTGTAACCCCCGCTTCGCATCACGGATGGAACGAATAAAATCCCGGTCCCACGCGCATGGCGTGATGCCACGCGACCGGGAACGCCCACCACACCAGAGTCCCCAGAATCCCTTGCGCGACCGCCAGCGGAACAATGTTGCGGTCGCGAGCGAAGAGCCAGGACATTGCTGTTCCCCCGATGAACGTCAGGGGAATGAGAACCGGATTGGGCCAATGCAGCCCAGCAAAGATGGCGCCGGCAAGAAGACAAGCGCGGACGCGATTCTCGGTAGCCGCAAGAAGTCGATTGGTGAGAAGGGAATTCAGCCCTACCTGTTGAAGCAGGCAAAACGCCATGTAACTAAAGAAGTGTTTTGGGATCAAAAGATGGCTGGGCGGGCGATGGAAAGCACCGAGAAAAAGGCCCAGGATACAGAGCGCCACCATCAATGGGATGAGAACCAAACCGGCTCGCAAGGTAGCGCTCCACAAATTATCAGCCCGCCAGCCAAGCGTCTTGGGAGTGTCCCCGTGAATGAGAAAGCTGACCACCAGCCAGACGGGAAACACGATCCAAGATTGCCAGTACGAATCCTGGAGCTGCCAAATGTACCAGGCAATAAAAACGGAAAGGGCCAGCACCTCCACCAGGTTGAAGGCACGAGAGATCTTCATGCTTGCAAAAGTATCATTCCGAGAGGTGTTCCTCGTCCGGATGGCTGAGATCGAGAAGCCGGAGCGCGCTCTCAAATAACCCGTCAATGTCCTGCTCGCTGGCTTCGTGCGGGGCGAGAAATTCGTGGAGATCGAAATCCGGAAATCCTCGATTCGTTATGCGCGCGGGAAGGAGCTGCCGCAAGCGCCGCGATTCGATGGTTCCAAGCTCGCGAATTTCCTCGAAAACAACGCGTTCGAGCGGATCTTGAAAAATGGCAGGATCGAGCAAATGGCAAATCTCCAGGCGAGTCCCGCTCTTGATCAACACCGAGCAAAGAAGGCGTAAAGTATTTCTCTCCAGTGTGGAACGGGCCTGTGCTCCGTTACTTCGCACGTGAATCCTCATTTACATCCAACGTCGAGCCCCAGGAAAAGCAAAGCTCTTGAATCTCGAAGAATGCTCCGTACATCAAAGATGTGCAAGTCATACCAGATGAGATGATACTAATTTAAGCTAGGTTGCGTTCGGAGGGGCGGAACGGATGGCGCAAAAACATCGGGTCGTCATTCTTGGTGGCGGATTCGGCGGCTTGGCTGCGGCGCAAAAGCTGAAGCGGGCACGCGTCGACGTAACACTGATCGATCGCCGCAATTTTCACCTTTTCCAGCCGCTGCTCTACCAGGTGGCCACCGGATCGCTTTCCCCAGGCGACATTGCCGCTCCTTTGCGCGGCGTATTAAGTCGCCAAGAGAATGCCCGCGTCCTGCTCGGGGAAGCGGCGGACGTGGACCCGGAAGCCAAACGCGTAATTCTCCGCGACGGCGCCACGTTCGAATACGACACTCTCATCGTCGCCACGGGTTCACAATCGTCCTACTACGGAAAGGATTCCTGGCGCGAATGGGCGCCCAGTCTGAAGTCCGTCGAGGAAGCGACCGCCATTCGCCATAAAATTCTCTACGCGTTCGAATGCGCCGAACGCTCTGACACCCCGGAACAAGCACGAGCCTGGCTTACCTTCGTCATCGTGGGTGCGGGCGCGACCGGGCTGGAACTTGCCGGAGCCCTCGCTGAAATTGCCACCGAAACGCTGCGCCACGATTTTCGAAAAATCAATCCGCGAGACGCCCGGATAATTTTGATGGAGGGTGCCCCGCGCGTCCTGGGAGCCTTTCCGGAGGACCTTTCCGCCAAGGCGGAGAAGTTGGTTACAGGTCTTGGTGTAGAAGTCCTCAAAGGCGTCATGGTAACCAATATTGGCTCGGACGGCGTCACTTTCAAGCACGGGGATTCCGACGAGTCCCTCACGGCGAAGACCGTCCTCTGGGCCGGAGGCGTCACGACGACGCCGTTCGGTCTCAAGCTGGCTCAAAACACCAAGTCAGAAACGGACCGCAGCGGCCGGATCAAAGTGAATCCCGATCTGACCATCCCGAACTACCCTGACATTTTTATCATCGGCGATCAGGCGAACTCGATCACGAAAGACGGCAAATCCTTGCCGGGCGTCGCGCAGGTGGCCATGCAGGGCGGTGCCTACGTCGCCAAAGCCATTCGTTCTCGTTTGAAAGGGAAGCGCGATCTTCCGCCTTTTCACTACTTCAATAAAGGAGATATGGCGGTCATTGGCCGCGCCGCGGCCGTCGCCAATATTTTCGGCCTCCACATTTCGGGCCTTCCCGCATGGCTGATCTGGCTCTTCGTTCACTTGATTTACATCGTCGAGTTTCAGAGCCGCGTGGTCGTATTCATCCAGTGGGGATTCGAATATCTCACCTTCAGTCGCGGCGCGCGGTTAATTACCGGCACTGCCGCGACCGATTCCGTCGGAAAGTCAGGAGCGATGGGAAATACGGGCGATGGCCGATGAGAATCGCCAATGCAACAAATCATCGAATCCGGAGTGTTTGGGCTTAGCATCGCCAAGGTCGTGCCGACGTTTGACTCCCGCGCGGACAAACTCAACGCCCCAGAAACGTTTCGATTTTTTCGGCCTCCGGTTCCGCCAAAGCCAGATATTTCTTTGCACTCTTGAGATCTTGCGTCTGCAGCGCCTCCAGCGCCTTGCCGAGATAAGTACGCAGCCGTGCTTGCGCGGCCACCATGTCGCCGCGCAATTGCAATCCTTGCGTGGTTTGTTGCCGTTGCAAACTATCAAGGCTTGCATCGATCGCCGCCTCGCGCCCGGAAAGCTGATCCGCCTGGTGCTCAAGTTCCTCCAGTTGAGCAGCATCTGGCGCGCCCGCTCGAGTACGCGCTCTGTTATCGGCTGGTTGCTGCTCCTGCTCTCCATTCGCTGCCGAAGTTTGGGCTGCAACGTTTCCCGGATTCGCCACGCGTGTGCTCGGAGTAGTAACGTTTTGAACTTTGCTCGCGTCCAGGGACGATTTCACGCCTGGCGCTCCTTGGGCTGGCTCTGTCGCGTTTAAATCTTTTGTGGGAGCCGTCTCCCCAGCCCCCACCGCCGCCGGAGAATTTGCAGCAGGACCGGGATTTGCCACCTGAGGACTGACCGCGCTGGTGTCCGCCGGCTTTGGCGTAGCGTCCTTCGCCGGCAACGAAGCACCCTCTTTCGCTCGGGTCTTCAACCAGTGAGGCGCAGAGATTCCCGCAGCCACCAAAACCAACAACACGATCAGAGCTCCAAGTCCGATGTACAGTCCTCGATGCCCTTTGTCGCTCAATTGCGCCACCGGCATTTGCGCGGCTTGGCTGGTCGCCGGCGAATCTTGCCATTCCTTGCTCTGGCTCAGGGGAACCGTGGACGTTTTCCGTAGAACCGCTTCTGTCGCAGGGCTTGCCTGCTCCGCGGAAAGCGCTTGCGTACGTGCTCCGATCTCTCCCAGGCCAGCCGCAGCGCTTTGCACAGCTTCCAAAAACGCATCCGCGGACGGAAACCTCTGTGCCGGCTCTTTCTCCATGGCCTTCAAAATGATTTTGCTCACGGCCTCCGGCAAATCCGGCTTCAATTCAATCGGTGGCTTCGGCACTTCTCGCAGGTGCGCCTGCAAGATGGAAAAGTGGCTGTCCGCTTGGAACGGCCGTTGCCCCGTGACCATCTCGTAGAGCGAAACTCCGACCGAGTACAGATCGGAACGCGTATCTACCGGAGCGCATTTCACTTGCTCTGGCGACATGTAGCTCAGCGAACCCATCGTTGTGCCGGTCATCGTCAGTCCCATGTCGGGGCCCGAGCGCGCAATGCCGAAATCCATCAGCTTGATGACCCCTTCCGGAGTCAACATCATGTTGGAAGGTTTGATGTCCCTGTGGATGACTTGCCGCTGGTGCGCGTAGCTCAGCGCGGAGAGCACTTGACTGATGTAATTGAGCCCGTCCCGAAGAGGAATCGCTCCTTGTTCCACGCGGGCGCTCAGCGTGGTGCCCTCCAGGTACTCCATGATCATCACCAGTTGGTTGTCAATTGTAAGCGCTGTCCGCAGCGCCGCGATGTTTGGATGATTCAAGCTCGCCAGGACCTTGATTTCGCGCAAGAACCGGTCCGCCAGTTCTTTCTGGTCCGCGAGGTTTGGCAAAAGCACTTTCATCGCTTCGATGCGGTCCGATAAAACATTCCGCACCTTGTAGACCTTGCCCATGCCGCCAACGCCGAGCACCCCCAAAATCTCGTAGTCGCCTTTTCGCGTGCCAACTAGTTCTTCGCTCATAGCACCACTCCTTGCGAAGCCTTCGATGGCCTAAGATACTGCATTTCCCGCCCCGGAAGTGCAAGAAGTCCTTGCCTCACCGGAATGAAGCGGCAGCTTCACGTGTTCTCAGTCATGAGTGTGGCAAACGTGTGATTTTGGCTCGCGACGAATTCGCAGGCGCATATGATAATTCTGTTTGGGATGCACTCGATGTCTGCTTAGCCAGCGAGCACTTGGAAGTGGTGCCGGGGGCCAGAATCGAACTGGCTACGCCCGCCTTTTCAGGGCGGCGCTCTACCAATGAGCTACCCCGGCATATTTGAACTTTCCAATTTTAGGGGCGATGGCGGGTGCTGTCAATTCGGCTTGCGGCCAAGGCTACCAAGTGTGAGGGCCGCAACGCAGGAAAAAGGTAATTAGCCCGAAGCAGCTTCGCCAACCAAGAATTAAAGACTCACAATTGAAGAACAGCTTCTCACTGTGAGGATTCGTCGAATTCCTTCATCCAGTTGCGATTCTTGAGCACCTCGCGGGGCTTGGTACCGTCCGGCGGACCGACGATGCCGTCCTTTTCCATGAGGTCAATCAAGCGCGCTGCGCGCCCGTAGCCGATGCGCAATCGGCGCTGCAGTGTGGAAGTGGAAGCGCGCCCAGCGTCGCAGACCACGCGAATCGCGTCCTGGTAGAGGTCGTCATCAACATCCTCCGCGCCTTCAGGCTCGCCGTCCGATTCGCCCACAACTTTGCCGTTCTCGTCCTTCGGAGCTTCGAGCAGCTCCTCCTGGTATTTCGCTTGCGCCTGCTGACGCCAGAAATCGCACACGGAAGTAATCTCGTCTTCCGTGACCAGCGGGCCGTGAATGCGATGCAGCCGCGCGGACCCAGCGGGCAGGTACAACATGTCGCCCTTTCCGAGGAGCGATTCCGAGCCATTCGAATCAAGAATCGTCCGCGAGTCCACCTTGCTGGCCACGCGGAACGAGATGCGGGCAGGGAAGTTCGCCTTGATCAACCCGGTAATCACGTCCACCGACGGCCGCTGCGTCGCCAGGATCAAGTGGATGCCCACCGCGCGCGCCATCTGCGCCAGCCGCGTGATCGATTCCTCGACGTTGTTGGTGTCCACCATCATCAGGTCCGCCAATTCGTCAATCACGATGATCAGGTAGGGAAGCGGCTTGTGCTCCGTCTCTTCCAGGTTGTCGAAGAGCGAGAGCGACTGTTCCTTCTTGAACGTGCGGTTGTACTGGTCAATGTTTCGAACGCCGCGCTGCGCCAGCAGTTTCAACCGATTCTCCATCTCGCGCGTGGCATTGCGCAGCACATTCGAAGCAATCTTCGGATCGGTCACCACCGGCGCAATCAAGTGCGGAATGTTTTCGTAGAGATTCAATTCCAGCCGCTTGGGGTCCACCAGCACCATCTTCACTTCTTCCGGGCTCGCCTTATACAAAATCGACATCATCAGCGAGTTAATGAAAACGCTCTTGCCTGTACCCGTAGAACCCGCAATCAGCAAATGCGGCATCGCCGCCAGGTCCGTCACGCGCATGCGCCCATGCAAATCGCGCCCCATCGCCAAGGTGAGCTTGCTGGGCGAATTAATAAACTCCGGCGCCTCGATGATTTCCCGCAGCGCGATGGTCTGCCGGTTCAGATTGGGCACTTCGATGCCAATCGTGGATTTTCCGGGTATGCGCTCGATCAGAATCGATTCCGCCTGCAACGCCAGGCAAAGGTCCTCGGTCAGCCCGGTAATCCGGCTGTACTTGATGCCCGCCTCGGGCTTGAATTCGAACGTGGTCACCACCGGACCAGGATTAATCTGCGTCACGCGCCCTGCTATGTCGAACTCCAGGCACTTTTCCTCGATCGCCCGTGCGCGGTCCTTCAGTTCCGCCTCATCCAATTTATGGCTGCGCTCGCCCTCGCGCAAAAGCGTTGGAGAAGGAAGCCTGTAGTTTGGATGGCCTTTCGCAATCTTGGGCTCGCCGCCTTTTTTCGCTGCCGGCTTTTCCGCCTCGCGGTTGAAAACAAAAATCGGGGCCTTGTGGGCAGCGTCCTTCGTTTCCTTCTCGTCCTCATCTTCCTCGGGTTCGGTCTTCCTCTTGAAGATGTCGCTGGCATCAGCAAGACGAATCGTCTTGCCAGGTTCGTCCAGCAGCTCGGCCTTTCCAAACGATTGCAGCGGAACAGACTTGCGCCCCGAGAGCCGCGATTCCTCCACGCGTCGCCGCATGCGCTGCTGCTCGCGCTCTTCGCGCCACGCATGCCAGCGCGCTTGCGCCTTCTGCAGAATGCCGAGCTTTTCGACCGCGCCAATCGGACCCTTCGGGCTGTGCGCCCAAGCGTGCGCGCCGGAGAAGGAAAAGCGCGTGGTCATGAACACGGCCGTCACCAGCAGCGCAACAGCAACAAGATTTGCGCCCCACAGATTGAACCCCGTACGCAGTCCGCCCGAAATCAGCGTCCCCAGAAATCCACCCGGAGGAACCGCGCCGCGCACCTCCGGAAAGTGCCACAGCGAGAGCAGGGAAGGAAGCGAGAGCAGCAGCAGTCCATATCCAACGAGCGTCGCCGTCTGCGAATCAATCGCCCGGCTGCGAAACCACCGCCAGCCCAGTACTAGCATCGCCGCAGGCAGCAAAAACGCCGCGAACCCAAAGATCTGAAAGAGAATGTCCGAACCGTACGCCCCGACCGGCCCAATCCAGTTGCGCGCCGGGCTTCCATCGGGCGGTGGCGCGCTTACATTGAAGGCCGCATCCTTCGGCGAATACGACAGCAGCGCCAGCGCCATCAATACCGCCAGCGTGACACACAAAAACCCGATCAGCTCATTCAGCCGCTTGTTTTCAGTTGGAGTCAGAAAGCGCACGAATCTCTCCTCAGCTTTTTTGGGGAAGGCTGAGTGTCGCAGCGGGTGCCGGCGCTATCGCAATCCCGCCTGGAGGAACGTCCGAACGAAGAAATCATACCAAACCGCGGTGGGCTGACAACAAATACTTTCGAGGTGTGTGTCGGTAAGAACGGCGGCAAGACGGCGAGCCTGTGTTTCGCGGCCACTTAGAAGCCCGTTCGCGCTGCCCAATACAAAACAGCGCTGCCGACCACGATCCGGTACACCGCAAACGGCGCGAATCCGTGCTTCCTCACCCACCCCAAAAACCACGCCACCGACCCATACGCTACGATGAACGACACCACAAATCCGATCGCCAGCACCACCCAACCGTGCGGATCGATGTGTGTCACCCCAATCGCATTCTCGCCCTTGCCCCGCAACGATTTCAATAGATCATAACAAGTCGCCACCACCATCGTCGGTATCGAAAGGAAAAACGAAAACTCCAACGCCGACGCCCGGGACATTCCCGCCAACTGTCCCGCCGCTATCGTAGACATCGATCGCGACGTTCCCGGAAACACCGCCGACATAATCTGGCAAGCTCCGATCCAGATCGCCTGCCCCATGCTCATGTCTTCTATATGCCACGTATGAATGCGCGTTCCGGTAGCGCCCAATCCCGCGGCTTCTGAATCGGAATTCAGCTCGTCCACGATCCACATCACGAGTCCCCCGATCAACAGGGAACATCCCATGATGTATAGGCTTTCCAGATGTTTCCCGATCACTTTCGTAAGCAAGAATGCCGGAATCGCCGTAACCACAAACGCCACCATCACCAGGCTCAAAGGATGCGTCAGAAACGTGCGATCGCCGCGCTCGCCGCTTGGAAAACTGGAGAAAAGCTTCGCAATCCGCTCGCGAAAATAAACCGGCAAGCACAGAATCGCGCCCAACTGAATCACGATCGTATACATCTTCCAGTAACCGTTCGTCAGGCTGACGTGAAAGAGCGCCTCGGCAATGCGCAGATGCGCGGTCGAGCTGACCGGCAAAAATTCAGTCAGTCCTTCGACAATTCCCAACAGCAGGGACAAAATATAATCGTTCAACTGTTTTCTCCGGGGTGCGTGCCGGTCCTGAGTGCCGGCGCCGGCAAGAATTTGCGCATTTCGTAGGCGTCCAGCCGGCCCAGGTAGTAGCGCTTCAACACTGCTTCGATACGATAGCCGTGGCGCTTCCAGAAGGCAACCGCCGCTTCATTCTCGATTGCCGTTTCCAGCAGTATGGTTCGCACGCCGCGCGCCGCCAGATTCGCTTCCAGCTCCCGCAGCAGCGCCGTCCCCACTCCATGCCGCCTCTGCTGTTCGGAAACATCCAACGTCAAAATATGTGCCAGCGGAGGGTTTTCCTCGGACACGATGAAGCCCACAGCGTGACCATCCTCGATCGCCACGACGCAATCCGCCGAAGCCATCGTCAAAAAATATCGCAGCGTCGTCTTCGAGTAGGAAATCCCAGGAGGGAAACACGCCTGATCCAATTTATGAAGTGCCGCGAAATCATGCGGCTCGTAGGATCGCAGCGTCAGCGCCATGCCGCGATTGTAGAACAGATTCTCAGTCGCAGTGGTTCTAGTGGCTCGCCGCAGCCGTCTTCAATCCCAGCGCCTTCAGCGTCACCTCATCAGCCACTGGCTTGCCGTTTTCCTTGGTCACCACGCCGAACCCGCCGCTGTAATCCCACATCGTCCACCCGATGCCATATTTCTCTAGCGTCGTTCGAACGTCCGAAATCCACGCTGCGCGATCCTGCGGATTAGAAGTCTTTCGATACACGCCGAACTCGTTGCAGGTTACCGGAACATTCCATCGTGTGGCCCACGCGGCCACCTGCCCGATCTCACCGTCCACGCGCGAAGCGTTCCACCGGTCCAGTCCATAATGAATCGCCTGCAAGCGATTCACCGGGTCGGGAATCAGCGCCGCCGCCGCTTGCACGTTCTCCGGCGTCGAAGGGTAGGGAAGCTCCTTCAGATAGTGCACGTAATTCGTGCTCCACGTCGCGCCCTGATGCGTGAAAATGTGCGGATCGTAAAAATGGAAGTTATAGATGATATTGGAATCTCGCAGCGGGTCGAAGAACAGCAGCTCATTCTCCGACGACCAAAACGCCCCCGCCACAATGATCGTATGCTGCGGCGCGCCTTCCCGAATTGCCACCGCCACCTTCGTCTGCACTCCCTCCCACCGAAATCGATCGTGGAATTCCGGCTCGTTCAGAACCTCAAAAAAAACAAACTGGGGATTCAGCGCCGAGTAGTGCCGCGCCAGCGCCCGCCAGTAATCCTCGAACTGCTCCACAAATCCATCGTCCGTCGCGAGTTTCTGCTTGAAATCACTCTCCGGATGCACGTCAATAATCACTGCCAGCCCCTGATCGAGAATCATCTTCACTGCCGCATCGAGATACCCCAAATAATCCGCCGGAATCTGATCGGCCTGCCCCCGCCGGAACATCGGCTGCGGATTTACGCTCAATCGCACATGATCGAATCCCATCGCCTTGATCAGCGCGATGTCCTGCGCCGTGTTCCACGTTTCGAAATGCTCTTTGACATAGCCCTTCTGGTCATACACCTGCGCGAACCATTCGCTCAGGTTAATTCCGTGACGCAGCCGCGTCGCCCGCCGTTGCGCCAAGCTTGCGTCGGAACTGGCCTGCGCCAATCCCGCCGGCCCGGCAAGAAAGAACGCCATAAGATAGAAAACGATCGCCCAACAAAAAGTAGGGGCACCCGCCGTGGCGGGTGCCCCTCCTCGTACCTCAAATCGTGTTGTCTCGCTCATAGTTTTACGGTGACGGTCTTTACCTCGGTGTAATTCGCCAATCCATACTCGCCCAATTCGCGGCCGATGCCCGACTGCTTGAACCCGCCGAACGGCGCCCCCGCATCGAACACGTCGTAGCAATTCACCCACACCGTTCCCGCGCGCACGCTATCCGCAATCGCATGCGCCTTCTTGATGTCCTTCGTCCACACCGCTGCCGCGAGCCCATACACCGACTTGTTCGCCCGCTCCACCACCTCACTCATGTCCTTGAATTTCAAAATGGACATGACCGGCCCGAAGATCTCTTCTTGCGCGATCTTCATGTTGTCTTGCACGTCGGCAAACACCGTCGGCTCGATGAAGTAGCCCTTCTCGCCCACGCGGTTGCCGCCCGCCACCAGCTTGGCTTTTTCTTTCTTCCCCGCGTCAATGTAGCCCATCACCTTGTTGAATTGGTCCTGATCCACCTGCGGTCCTTGCTCCGTGTTTTTGTCGAACGGATTTCCCACCGTGCGCTTCTTGGCCCGCGCCGCGCTCCGCTCCACAAATTCGTCATACGCCTTCTCTTCAACGTACAGCCGCGAGCCCGCGCAGCAGCACTGCCCCTGGTTGAAGAACAACGCAAAGTGCGCGCCCTCGATGGCCTCCTCCATGTCCGCATCCGCGAACACAATGTTCGGGCTCTTCCCCCCGAGCTCCAGCGTCACGCGCTTCAAGTTCGTGTCCGCCGCCGCCCGCATGATCAGATGCCCGACTTCCGTCGAACCGGTGAACGCCACTTTGTCCACGTCCATGTGCCGCGCAATCGCCGCGCCCGCCGTAGGCCCGTATCCCGGCAGCAAATTCACCACGCCCTCGGGGAACCCCGCCTCCAGCATCAATTCGCCCACAAGCAGCGCCGTCAGCGGAGTCTGCTCCGCCGGCTTCATCACCACCGTGCAACCCGTCGCCAGCGCCGGCCCCAGCTTCCACGCCTGCATCAGCAGCGGAAAATTCCACGGAATAATCTGCCCCACCACGCCAACCGGCTCGTGCTTCGTGTAGCAGAAGTACTTGCCAGTCACCGGAATCGTCTTCCCCTGATTCTTGTCCGCCCACCCCGCGTAATACCGGTAGCACGCAATCGTCAGCGGAACATCCGCCGCCCGCGCCACGGAGTAGGGCTTGCCGTTATCCAGCGCTTCCAGTTGCGCCAGCTCATCCGCGTGCTTCTCCATCAAGTCGGCCAGCTTGTTCATCAGCACGCCGCGCTGCGACGCGCTCATCTTCCGCCACGCGCCCTTGTCAAACGCCGCGCGCGCCGCCGCCACCGCCTTGTCCACATCCGCCGCGTCCGCCTCCGCCACTTGTGTGATCACTTCACCCGTCGAAGGATTGACCGTCGGGAACGTCTTTCCCGAAGCGCTGTCCACCCATTTCCCATTGATGAGTAATTTCGTCGGTCCAATCTTGACATTCTTTTCCAATACCGCCGTTGCCGTAGCCATTTTGCTTTCCTCCTATTTTGGTGCCGCCGCTCCGCGCCTTTGTAGAGGCTGCCTTCCGAGGCGGGCGCCTTTCTCTTTCCTGGGTAGGGCTCGCTTTCTGAGGCGGGCCGTCTTATCGTTTCTAAATCTGCACAACGCCAATCGCAGGGCAAAACCCCTTTTACCCCGAGGTCGCCGAAGGGCCAGGCGCGAGCATGCCGCGAAGAAAAGCCTATACCCCTGCGCGAACGGAGGCAAGCAGCCGTCGAGGTGACCATCCCTCACAGCCGCACGTGTCAGTAGCCGGGCCGCCGATGCCCATGGGCCGCCGCCAGCACGTCAAGAGTGATCCGCTTGCCTACGAACGCTTGCGAAAGACGCTGACCGCGGCTTTCCAGAGCAGGACTGTTCCTCCAATGAATGCAGAAAGAGGAATGGGATGCAAGAACGGAGCACCTTGTCGCGGCGAATAAAGCCAGAAGGAAAATCCAAGGAGCGCAGCTCCGCCAACGAGCCGGGCGAACGCAGTCGCCCAAGGCGGTTTGCGCTCGAGAAATACGCGCATGCGGCCCACGGCAAATTCCGCGCCGAAGATCAGCAACGCCGCAACGGGCACAATGGGCGGGCCGATCATCAGGTTGCCCCACCAGGGCAGCCTCACCCCATTAGACAGGATGGCGTGTTTCCAGTTCGCGACGCGCAGGCCTTGCACGAAAAAGGCATGCCTGCCATAGAGGATTAGAACCGTTAGATTACACACGATTTGCGCGGCGAAAAAGGAACTCACAAGTGCTGCAACGACGACGCCGGGAAAGCCGAGGTTTCGGAATGGCTCTGGTCCCACAATCCGAGTTCGTGGCGGAGCAGCGGTTTGCATGGGGGGCAAAGAAAATCCGGGCACGAATCTCAAACAAAATCAGCATAACGCCTTCGCAATCATTGCCCGGCGCCTATAGCAAACTGCGAAGCGTATGCGCCAATGGCCCTAGCGGCGCCCGCCGCTTTACCTGACCTAACCTTCAATTCTAACGATCTGGCCAGGCTGAATGGAATCGATGTGCGCGAGACAAGCGGGCACGAGTGGCAACAAGTCTTTCAGACGGTTCGATTTCGTACAGAAAATGATAATTGCGATCTTTCGAGCAGTTAGATCTTGCTGGTATTCGATCCCTTGATCAACAGTGAGGGGAACATCGAATTTCGCTGTTTCCGCGCCTATCAGAAGCTCGCCATTCTTGAGTCCAGCAAGTCCGGCGTAACGAGCTGTTTGGCAATCGTGACCGGGCAAAGAATTCCGGAATCGCTCGTCAATGCACTCGTCGATCAGAATGCGCATTTAGGGACGTGCAAGCAAAAGGTGTTTTGCTTCTTCGAGAGCGGCGAGGGCGGATTCGCGTGAGACGGTGGGAAAACCCTCCAGAAAATCTTCCAGTGTTTCTCCGCCTTCCAGGTAGTCGAACATCGTTTGCACCGGCACGCGCGTTCCGCGAAACACCGGAGTTCCGCCGAGAATATCCGGATTTTTGATGATGACTCCCATGACTGGATTGTACCACGCAACCTCGTAGTGGCCGGTCTTCAGACCGGTGCTTCTGTAGCGCTCGCCTGGAGTTTACCCCGACCCTCGTGGGGGAGGTGGAGAAGAAACACAAACCAACCCACTTCAACCTGGCCAAATTCTTGCAGCTTTGTGCTTCGTGAAATTCCCTCCAACAAGACGCGCACTTTCCTCGGGCCGAAACTATGAATCACGATTTCTGCTCGCGGGTGGTACACGCCGAGTGCACCACCCGAGCCGCCTTTGCTCGTTTGGTGAAACGTTTTGCTGACCTCCACCGTTTATCAGGCAACAGGCTTGTAAGGGAGGACCCATGCCCTCAACCCGCAACCCCGGCAGAGTCGCCGGACTCTGGTACCTGCTCCTCGTCCTCGGCGGCCCCCTCCGCCTCATCTACATTCCCAGCAAGCTGTTCGTCCATGGCAACGCCACCGCCACGGCCAGCAACATCGCCGCTCACGAGTGGCTCTTCCGGTTCGGCATCGTCAGCCAACTGGTCGGCGCAGTCATCTTGATCTTCCTCACCCTGGCCTTGTACCGCCTGTTCCAAGGAGTCGACCAGAACCTCGCCGTGCTGGTGGTCATCCTCGGGGGCGTGATGCCGGCCCTCCTCGACTTCGTCGGTGTGGTGTACGACGCCGCTGCCCTGACGCTCGTGCGCGGAGCCGATTTCCTTTCCGTCTTCGAAAAGCCTCAGCGCGACGCCCTGGCCCTGCTGTTCCTCCGCCTGACGGACCATCAAAACACCGCCGCCGAAATCCTTTGGGGGCTATGGCTTTTCCCCTTGGCCATCCTCACCTACAGGTCGCGCTTCCTGCCCCGTTTCCTCGGCGTCTGGCTCATCATCAACGGCTTCGCCTACGTGCTCCTCAGCTTAACGGGCGAACTATTCCCGCAATATCAGAACAACGTGTTTGCCTACTCCCAGCCCGCCCTCTTCGCCGAGATAGCCTTCATGCTCTGGCTCGTAATCAAGGGCGCCAACCCGCCAGCCCCGGCCCACGCCGCCTCACCGTCGGCTCCTTAGTACGCCGATAAGTTAATCAGGTATGTGGTCTGGGACACTGCTGCCGAACCGTTGACCGCCTCGTAGCAGCAGGACTAACATCCAGCACAACAGTAGGAGGAGGTGCCTATGTCATTCAAAGGAAAGAATGCGTTGGTCACCGGAAGTTCCCGAGGCATTGGCCGCGGTATCGCGCTGAAGTTGGCGAAGGAAGGAACTCGTGTTGCGGTTCACTACTACCGGAACCGGGAGGCGGCGCAAGCGACTTTAGCGAAGATTCGCGAACTCGGGTCAAACGGGTTTCTAGTCCAGGCGGATGTTTGTCGGCCAGATGAAGTTCGCCGGATTTTCCAGGAGGTTCGGTCCGAGTTTGGCTCGCTGGATATTTTTGTTAGCAATGCGCGAACGGAAGCGCCCACGTTTTATGAGACGCCGATGCAGATAACTTTAGACAAATGGGACACCGCCGTAGACTCGCAGGCGAAAGCGTTCCTTGTAGCGGTGCGCGAGGCCGCTCCGCTGATGTCAAAGGGGGGAAGAATTGTCGCGATCACGTATGCGCCGGGCGGACGGTTTGGGAGTTGGCAACCCTGGGTTGCGATGGGTGCCGCAAAAGCCGCGATGGAGGTGCTGGTGCGGTATTTTGCCGTTGCGTTGGCGAGCCGCGGCATCACAGTGAACACCATCAGCCCTGGTTGGGTTGAAGACAGTGTGTTAAACAGCTTGCCGGAAGCTTTCCAAACGGGTGTGCGCGAGTGGCAGGAACGCGGGTGGACTCCCATGGGTCGCCTGGGAACACCCGCGGATATTGGCAACGCCGTTTCGCTGATCTGCTCGGAAGAGGCGGATTGGATTACAGGTCAGTTGATTGAGGTCGACGGCGGTGCGTCGCTAGTGAACTCACACCTTCCTCTGGAGTTCCAAGGTATGCCCTCTCCTAAACGTACCTAGCCCCGCGATTTTCCACTTTCCCGCCTCGGCCGCTCTACCTTGTCCTGTGGATAAGGAATAGGCTTCTCGCACCCAGCTAGAGGAAACACCTGACACGCAATCAGGGCAAAGCCTTGATTGCGTCGATCGCAATCATGACCAAAGATGCTTGCACATTCGGGACAGTGGGTCGCCTCCGCGTCCAGGACCCCTCCCAAGGTGCCTCACATCTATTTGGCCCGGCACGGAGGCGACCCCGGATCAACCTGAAGGCCGTCCGACCTGAAACGGAACGGCCTTCAGCCCCGTCTCCGTCCCCACTTGAGTACTTCGAGACGCTCGGAAACTCTGCTATCTTCAAAAAGAGAAACCACTTACTAGATATCACTTGACAATAGGTACGAATCTGATATAGTTGTGGTGTTGCGTCGGCAACGTTCCCCGGCGCTTTAGGCCATGGCCTCCCGCCAAGCGGTCCTTCTACTCCCTTTAAAATCCTCCCGCCTCAGACCGTTACCATTTTATAAATACATTCCTCATCGTAAATCCTTTGTTTGCCACACTTGCGAAAAACTCACCCATAACCCCTTTCTTTGCCACACATACAAAATCATTAGACTTAAAGTCCTTTGTTTGCCACACATCCGCGAAAATGGGGGGTCTACCCACTCGTCCCATTCGGGAATCGGCTTCACTCTTCAGGAGAGCAGGGAAGGCGAAGCGGAACACCCACTCCGACGGGGGCACACAAAGCGACCAGGGATTAGGGAGTCTCGGAAGGGGCAGCCGAGGCGGAGCGTAGAACCACCTCTCCAGGACGCGCCACATTGGTGGCAAGTAGCACGCATATGAGGAGAAGCACGGCAGAGACAAAGTACGGCGCGCCAGGCAGATGAACGCTGGCGCGAGGAGAAATCGCCGCGGCAAAAACCTGCGTGAAAATCAGCGGTCCGATCATGCCGGTTACGCCGCGCAGCGAATTGATCGCCCCTTGCAGCTTGCCTTGCGCGGAGGGTTCCACGCGCCGAGTCATCAGCGACTGCGTGGCAGGCCCGGAGATTCCCCACAGCGCCAGGAAGGGAATCGCCGCAAACATCATCCACCCGCGCGAAGCCAGGCCAAAGCCGGCGAACGCCAGCACGCCTGTGATGAGTCCGAAGAAAAGTCCGCCCCGTTCGCCAAAGCGCTTCACGAACGGCCCGACCATCACTCCGGACACTACGCTGACGGAGATTCCGACGACCGCGAGCGAAAGCCCCACAGTGCGCTCGCTCCAGCCGTAGCGATAGTCGGCGTACAGCACGAAGATGGACGGAAGCGCCTGTTGCGCGAGGTAGTTGAGGGTGGTGATGAACGCCAGCACGCCAAGCCCGGCATGCGCGCGAAGCAGCGTAAGCGATCCGAGCGGATTCGCCATCCGCCATGCGCTCTTGGCTCTTCGCTCCGGAGGAAGCGATTCGGGCAAAATAAAATAGCCGTAGAACGCATTCGCCAGGCTCAGCACCGCGGCGCCCCAGAAGGGCAGCCGTAAATTGATATGCCCAAGCAGTCCCCCGACCGCCGGGCCGACAATGAAACCGAGCCCGAACGCAGCACTGAGCAAGCCGAATTGTCTGGCGCGTTTTTCCGGCGGAGTGACGTCCGTCACGTAGGCGAATGCCGAAGAAATATTGGAGCTGGTGATTCCGGAAATGAGTCTGCCGACGAAAAGCCAACTCAGCGAAGGTGCCAGCGCCATGAAAATGTAATCGAGACCGAGTCCGAAGCAGGAAAGGAGAATAATTGGGCGCCTGCCGAAGCGGTCGGACCACGCGCCGAGAATCGGTGAAAAAAGAAACTGCATCGTCGCCCACGCGAACCCGAAGTATCCGGTGATCGCCGCGGCCCTGGAAATGTTCCCGCCCTCAAACTGAATGATCAAATTCGGGAGGACGGGAGCGATGATGCCGAAAGCCAGGAAATCCAGTGCGACAGTAATGAAGATAAAAACAAAAGCCGCGCGGCCGCTGCTAATAGAAGAAGATGACGGGGAAGGAGTAGTGGTCGTCTCGGCCATTACATTTTCCGCCTGTTAGATCTCGAGGATGACGGGCAAAATCAGTGGACGCTTCGAAGTTTGTTTGCTGATGTAGCGCTTGAGGTCCACGCGGATTTTTTCCTTGATGACGCCCCAGTCGGATTTTTCTTCCGCGTTAGATTCCTCGACAGTTTTCATGATCACGATGCGCGCGCCGGCAATCAGCTCCTGGCCGTTGTCGCTCATCAAGCCGCGCGTAACGATTTCCGGGTGCGATTCCATCTTGCCGGTATGCTTGTCAATCGCGATGATGGGCACCACCACGCCGTCCTCGGAAAGATGCTTGCGGTCGCGAATCACGACGTCTTCGATTTCTTCGAGCGAGCCGGAATCCACGCACACGCGCCCGGCTGTCACGGGATCGCGGCGGTGCGCCCCATCTTCCGTGAACTCGATGGTCTTGCCGTCTTCGATCAACAGAATTTCTTCGGAAACGACGCCCAACTGGTGCGCCAGAGCTGCGTGCCGGAACAAATGCCGGTACTCGCCGTGCACGGGAATAAAATATTTTGGCTTCACCAGTTGCAGCAAAAGTTTTTGTTCTTCCTGGCTGGCATGACCGGAAACGTGAATCGTTCCCGCAGAGTTATCGTAATAAACGAGCGCGCGGCGCCGGAACATGTGGTCCAGCATTCGGAAAATGGATTTTTCATTTCCAGGAATAATCCGCGCGGAAAGAATCACGCTGTCGTTTTCATCCACGGAAACAAAACGGTGATTGTCCACGGCGATCCGTGAGAGTGAAGACATCGGCTCCGCCTGGCTTCCACTCGCAAGAATAATGATGCGCTTGGGATCGAATCCGCGAATGTCCTGGGGCCGCACCACCATGCCGTCGGGAATCCGCAGAAGTTCGAGCGAATGCGCGATCTCCACGTTGTCCACCATGCTGCGGCCGACAAACGCGACTTTGCGGTTCACGCGCGAAGCAATATCAATGATCTGTTGAATGCGATGAATGGAGGATGCAAAACACGAAAGGATCACGCGCTTCGGCGCCGAGCGGCATAATTCTTCGATGCGCGGAACGATGGCGCGCTCCGAGGGCGTGAATCCGGGCCGCTCGACGTTTGTGGAATCACTGAACAATGCAAGCACGCCCTCGGTCCCGTATTTTGCAAATGTGTGGAGGTCGAACGGCGCGCCGCCGACTGGAGTCTGATCGATTTTGAAATCGCCGGTATGAATGACCACGCCGAGCGGCGTTCGAATCGCCAACGCCACGCAATCCACGGTGCTGTGCGTCACCGAAATAAATTCAATTTCGTACGGGCCAATTTCCACCAGCCGGCCCGGGAGCACTTCGCGTAGCGTTGTGGATTCCAACAAGCCCGCTTCATCCAAACGTTTTTTCACAAGCGCGAGAGTGAAGCGCGTTCCATACACCGGAACATTCAGGTCGCGGAGAATGTAAGGAAGCGCGCCGATGTGATCTTCATGTCCGTGTGTCAACACGATGGCGCGAACATTCGAACGATTCTGCTTGAGATAGGTAATGTCCGGGATGACCAGGTCCACTCCGAGGAGCTCGGACTCCGGGAACATCATGCCGGCATCAATGACGATGATGTCGTCGCCGAGCCGCAGCGCCATCATGTTCATGCCGAATTCGCCGAGGCCGCCAAGAGGAATTGCAGTGAGGGAGTGTGAAGTCTTGCTCAATGAGGCGTCATCTCCGAGACGCAAACGAGAATCCTATCATAGGGAAGTGGCTGCTGACCCGTGGCTGCCGATTCGTGCGATTCGAATGGGAGATGCGCACTGCCTCAGTCAGGACCGCTCGAAAAAGCGTGTGCGACGGAAACGAGAATGACAGCGCCCAGCGTGGCAGCCGCGAGTGAATACAGGAAGCCGCCGCCAAGAATTCCGAGCTTGATAAAAATCCAGCCGCCAATGTAGGAGCCGATCAGGCCGAGCAGAATGTCACCGATGCATCCGAAGCCGCGGCCGCGCGCAATTTTCCCCGCGAGCCATCCGGCGACAAGTCCGAGCAGAAGCCACGAGACGAAGTTGTGCGATTCGAACCAGACTCGAACAGTCCTTTGAGTAATCTCCTGTGTGGCGAGCATTACACCTCCTAATGGGACACCGATTGTATCTGAATTGGGAGCTGCGGCAAGACAGTGAAAATTCGAATCGGAGCCGGCTCTATTGTGCGGCCGGCTGCTGCTGGGTCATGCAGTGGAGCGTGCCGAGTCCCAGTACGAGATCGCGGCAAGCGATTCCCACCACCTCGCGGTCCGGAAACACGCTCGCTAGTGTATTCAGGGCCACACGATCATTCGGGTCGTTAAACGTTGGCACCAGCACGATTTTGTTGGCGATATAAAAATTTGCATAACTCGCGGGCAGGCGCTGGCCATCGAAATAGACGGGCGCTGGCATCGGCAGGGTTTCCACGCGCAGTTGGCGGCCGTCCTGGTCTTTCATCGTGTTGAGAAGCGCCAGATTTTCCTGCAGAGGGGCGTAATTCGCGTCTTTGGGATCATTCTCGACGATCGTCACGACCGCCGATGGATTGACAAAGCGCGTCAAATCATCCACGTGGCCGTGGGTGTCGTCTCCGGCGATTCCGTTCTTGAGCCAGAGCACATTGGTCACTCCGAAATATTCGCGAAAAACCTGGGCGTAATCCGCTTTTGTAAATCCGGGATTTCGTTCCTGCGTTTTGCTGCACAGGCATTCTTCCGTGGTTAGTAGCGTCCCGCGGCCATTTACATCAATGCTGCCACCTTCGAGAACGACGCGGCGGCCGTTGTGTTCGGGCTGCCACACGTGCCGTTTCAGTTTCTGATTTGCTTTTGTCACGGCGACAGAATCCTTTTTGTGATTGGCGTATTTCGCCCAGCCGTTGAAAACGAAATGATTGAAAGCCACTTCGCCGGAATCGTTTCGAACGCAGATGGGGCCGGAGTCGCGCATCCATCCACGATCGGTGGGTATGCGGAAGAATTCGACAGTGGAGAGATTTGCGCCGGACTTTTTCAAGATTTGCCGTACGCGTGATTCGGCTTCACGATTTTCGACGAGGAGATAGACTTGCTCGACGCTCGACAACTGACGGACGATTTCGGCGAAGGCCCAGGGGATCGGGGCGAATTTTCCTGGCCAGTCGGTTACTTCGTGCGGCCAGCCGAGCCAGGTGGCTTCGTGACGCTCCCACTCGGCGGGCATGCGGAAGCCGAGAGCGTTCGGAGTTTTCAATGGTGGCGCGGGCTTCATTGGGAGAAAGAATTTAACACAGAGATCACGGAGGACACAGAGAGCACAGAGAAGAACGCACTATTCTTTATCTAGCCAGCGATTGAGGATGGGGCCGTAGGCGTCGATGCGGCGGTCGCGCAGGAAGGGCCAGTTGCGGCGCGTTTCTTCGCTTTTTGCGGGGTCGCATTCGACGACGAGGATTTCTTCCTTGTCGTTTGAAGCTTCCGAGACGACCTGGCCAAACGGGTCGGCTACGAAAGAATTGCCCCAGAATTCCAGACCGGGATCGCCTTTTTCCGGTTTGCCCTCAAATCCGACGCGATTGATGACGGCGGCGTAAACGCCGTTGGCGATGGCGTGCCCCCGCTGAATGGTTTTCCAGGCGTCGAGCTGCGCGGCGCCGAGTTGCGCTTTTTCGTGCGGATGCCAGCCGATGCTGGTGGGATAAAAAATCACGTTTGCGCCACTAAGCGCCGTCACTCGCGATCCTTCTGGATACCACTGGTCCCAGCAAATCTGCACGCCGACCCTGGCGTAGCGGGTATCGAAATTCGGAAAGCCTAGGTCGCCTGGCGTGAAATAAAACTTTTCGTAGTAGAGGGGATCGTCGGGAATATGCATCTTGCGGTATTTCCCCAGGAACGCCCCATCCGCATCGAGGACCGCGCAGGAATTGTGGTAGACGCCGGGGGCGCGGCGCTCGAACAGGGAAACAACCAGCGCGACTTTCTTTTCTTTGGCGATCTGCGCGAGTTTTTCCGTGGTGGGGCCGGGGACAGGTTCCGCGAGGCTGAAAAGCTCCGCGTCTTCGGTGCGGCAGAAATATTCGCCGTGAAACAGCTCGTGAAGAGAAATGATTTGCGCGCCGCGAGCGGCGGCTTCGCGGATCTTCTCGATCGCGTGTGTCAGATTTTCATCCGCGTTGGTCGTGCATTTCATCTGCACGAGTCCGATGGTAAATTTGCCAGCCATAAAAATCAGTTTAGCATGGGCCGAAAAAAATATTGGCGCGCGTTTTGTAGTATCTTTTGTGCAGCGTCTGTATTATCAATCTGCAAGACATTTAAGCAGCGTTGGATTCAAAACGGAGCCGATGCATGTGGATTCTAAAAGGCTCGTTTCTTGGCCTGTGGGTTTTCGCGTTCGGCACTCTTGCGTATTTATACCTTACGCTCTCCCGTTTTAGTGGACCTAACAGGGCTATCGGACTATCCGTCCTCACTGCCTATACCACATGGAATCCGCTGTGGTGGGCTGCGTTGGCGATCTCCATTGTTGCCGGCTGTTTGATAACCCGCTCGTGGCGGGGTAAAGGCTGGTTCTGGTTCGCGCTGATGGTGACATTTCTGTTTCCCGCTGGACTACTAGCATTGATTCTGGCCGTTACCATCAGAGGAAGCTACATGCATTAACGATTACACGAAACCTCAGATTCCGGAAAAGAAATGCGCCGCAATACAGGTTTGATTCCCATTCAAGGAGAAGCGATGGCGAAGCACCGAGAGAAGACTGTGACCGGGAGGGTGCTCCACGATCCAGTGAAAGACAAGCTCCGGCCGATGTTCCCGCTGGACTTGTCGAAATGCCGCACCGTCGATGAACTGGTTCGCGCCATGGGAGATACGGCGTTCACCGGGCGGCAGATTGGCGATGCCGCCGATGTGTTTGAGCAAATGGCGCGCGACAAGGATTGTTTTGTGGTGATGACGCTCTCGGGCGCTTTGACGGTCGGCAAGATGGGTCTAGTTTTTTGCGATCTAATTGAATCGGGCATCGTCAAGGCTATCGTATCGACCGGCGCGCTGATGGCGCATGGACTGGTGGAAGCGACGGGTTACTCGCATTTCCGCTACAACCCCGACATGGATGACAAGCAACTATTCCACGCCGGATACAACCGCGTATACGACTCGCTCGAGCCGGAAACGAATCTCGATCATGTCGAAGAGGTGATGGACCACATTTTCACGGCGTGGGACGCGGAGGACATCGCGTGCAGCTGGAAGATTCACCATCGCATCGGCGAGTATCTGCACAAGACAGCGCCAGGGCGAGGGATTCTGAAATCCGCTTATGAGCACAAAGTTCCCATTTTTGTTCCCGCCTTCAGCGATTCAGAGCTGGGCATTGATTTTGCGCTGCACAAGATTGCGCGGCAGAAGGAAAAGCGGCCGCTGCTGCGGTTCGATCCCTTTCTGGATTTCGAGAAGTTTGCCGACACCATGCTGGCTACCAGGCGCATGGGGATTTTTACGATCGGCGGAGGCGTGCCACGGAACTGGTCGCAGCAATTCGGCGTGTACGCGGAATTGCTGGCACGGCGCGGCTACAAAAAGATACCGCTGAAGCGTTACAACTATGGCGTGCGCATCTGCCCGGAGCCGGTGCATTGGGGAGGTCTCAGCGGCAGCACGTACACGGAAGCCGTTTCCTGGGGCAAGTTCGTTCCCCCGGAAGAAGGCGGGCGCTTTGCGGAAGTTTTCGATGATGCCACGGTGGCGCTGCCGTTGATCGTCAGGTCGGTGCTGGAGCGCATCGGGTACTTCAAAAAGAAGAAAAGGGTTAAGAAGTCGAATGGGGTGCCAAATCGCAAAAGTTGATTGGAGGTGAAGAAAATGACGAAAGCGAGCCTTGCGAAAAGCGAATCGCAATATGGCGTGCACCCTGGCGTGGCGATGGTGCAGAAGTGGCTGGCGGAGCTAAAGGAAGAAACCGGGCGCTCCATGGAGGAATGGATCGCGCTGGTGAAGAAGAAGGAAGGGCCGAAGGACGAGAAGTCCCGGCGCGACTGGCTGAAGACCAAGCACCAGATTGCCCCCAACAGCGCGTCGTGGATTGCGGAGCGCGCGGAAGGAAAAGGCGGGGACGAAGACACACCGGAAATCTATTTGAAGGCCGCCGTTCGCTACGTCGAGGAGCAGTACGCAGGGCAGAAGGAAAAGCTGCGCCCGATTTTTGACGAACTGCTGACGCTGGGCAAATCGCTTGGCGGCGACGTGAAAGCGTGCCCGTGCAAAACGATTGTGCCGCTGTATCGCCGGCATGTGTTCGCGCAGATCAAGCCAACAACCAATTCGCGGATCGATCTCGGGTTCGCGCTGACGCATTACAAAGGAAAATTGCCGAAGCGGCTGATCGATACGGGCGGGCTTGCGAAGAAAGACCGCATCACGCATCGCATCGAAATCACGGCGGCGGAACAGATTGATGGAGAAGTGAAGAAGTGGCTGAAGACCGCCTACGACCTGGACGCGTAGAAACTTTTAGGGTATTTCCAGCCGCGTGCCCGCGCCCGCGTAGAGATAGTCATCGCCAAAGGCTTTTTGCAAACGGAGAAACGCCGGTTCTCCGGTGCAGTGGCCGGGGGCGACTTTTTCGAGTTTCCATTTGTTCTTCAGGTTGTCCACCAACCGGTCAATCTCGGTTTCCGGGGTGCTGACGAGATGAAGGCCGCCGCCAAGAAAATGCACGTGCGGATCGATGGCAGAGGCGGCCTGCAAGATTTCCTCGATTCCCGGATGAGAACAGCCGACGATGATAGACAGGCCATCGGGACCTCGGAGCGCGAGAGACAGCTCACGCAGTTCAAGCGTACCCGGAGTTTTCGAGATGGTGAAAACGATGAAGATACCGGGGGAAACCTCCGTCAGTTTGTCCACCAACACGAAGTTCCCACCGCTCCAGGGATACCCCGTCGGAATCTTGTCGGGATATTTCCCATCGTAATAGCGCATGCGCTCGGGAAGGGAAGGAACCGGCTTAATCAACGTGGGAGGCGCGGCGCCGCCGAAGACGCCAAACGATTCCAGCGGACAGTAAATAGGAACGTTGGGGTTTACGGAAAGAAGATATTTCAGTCCTGTGGTGTGATCGGCATGGCGGTGAGAAATGACAACAAAATCCAGCTTGGAGAGATCGACGCCAAGGGCTTTGACGTTGTGCTCGAACGTCGCCGCATTGTTTCCGGTGTCAAACAGTATGCGCTTGCCATCGTGTTCGACGAGGGCGGAAAAGCCCCAGTCTTTGGTGACAGCTTTGTTATCGGAAAACGCGTCATAGAGGATCGTGACGCGATCCTTTGCCTGGAGTGCGGAGGGCAGGAAAACCAGGAAAAACGCGGCAGCGAGCCATTTCCATTTTCGAAGAGGCCTCATCTTCCACCTCCGAATTAATTTCGGGATCGAAAAATCAGTCGTCTTCGCCAATGAGGATGGCGGCGCCAAGGACGGTGGTCCACAGGCCGCGCTTGTCACCGACGGCGGATTGCGTGACGTTCATGGTGCGGACGATCTTATTTGAAATCCGGTAGACTTCTTTTTTTTCGTCGAAGCTCAGATCGGGATCAAATTCCACATTTAGCGTCGTCGCGAGCATTTCGGCGGCGAGCTCTTCCGCGTACTCGCCGGCGACTTCTTCCGTTTCACCGAAGGAATGGTGCTCGGACAAGTATCCATACATGGTCTTGTCACTGGGCAGCGCCAAGCCGATGCTGGCGGCGATGAGGCGGTGAGCTTCCTTGGTGGAATTCTCGCTGATGACCGTGAATGCCACTTGCCCGGGCTTGATATGCTTCAACCCTTCGCTGCGGGAAATCAATTTGCAATTGGGAGGAAAAATCGAGGAGACGCGGACGATATTGCATGCGGCGATGCCTGCATTTCGCAGGGCAAGCTCAAAACTGGAAAGCCTTTCGCGATGTTTACCGACGCCTTTGGTGAGGAATATCTTCTTAGCAACGAACGCCATGGTGCCGGTTGGCCGTGCCTCCGTGAGTAGAGTGAGCGCGAAAAAAATCCCGCTGTGGAAAAGTAACAAGAAGGTTTTGCAGTGTCAACGCATTTCACGGCTCGCGGCAGAGGCCTGGCGCAAATGTGACTGTGAGATGAAAGCTTGGGAAAGAGCGAAATCACTCGGCAATGGTGCGCTGCAAAAGCTTGCCGAGCGGCTTGCACAGCGCCTGGAGTTTGGCGAGATCGTCGGAAAGGAAATCGGGACCCGCGCGGGCGGGATCGGGACCTTTGCGGCTGACTTGAATGACGCCAAGCACTTTTCCGTCGGCGACGATGGGTGCGCTCATGATTTTCTGAATGGCTTCGGTTGCGTCGCCGGCAAGTTTCACGCTTTCGAAGACGGTGGCGTGCCGGGCGACGGTGAAATTATTCTCGATATCGGCGCGATTGTCTCGCGCGGTGCGAGCGGCGAGCGCGGAGTTGCTGGAGAGAGGAATGAAGCCGACGTTTTTCAGAGCCTCCGGGACCAGGAAATGAAGGTGGCGCCAGCGCGTGGAAAGTCCGAGAATGGCAACCTCGTCCTTGCGCACGCCAAGGCTCTTAGCGATTTTTTCCGCAACAGAAGCGAGAGGGACTTCCGAGGTGACATCGGCATCGGCGCTCAGCGCGCTGACGATGCGTTCCAATTCGGAGACGAGGCTGAGCGTCGTGCTCATTTTCGCATGGTTAGTAAAAGGGACGCGTCCAGGAAGGAGCAGGAGCTGGCGAATCCCGTCCGTCTGGAGACGATTGTCCCGCCCATGACGGTGCCGCGGCAAGAAGTTTTCAAATCGTTTGTGCTTACCGAAAAACCAGTCCAACTTGCATCTGCAAAGGCACGTGCCTATACTGACTGTGCCGCGACTCCTTAGCGCTCCTCCCGCTTCGCGCAGTGCGGACGGCGAGGGACTTACGCGGCGGAGAGGGCATGTCTTCCACGGAAACCCAGCCGGACTCGAGTTATTTCCTCCGCAAGCTTCATTCTTTTACCGGCATACTTCCCGTTGGCGCTTTCTTAGCCGAGCATTTTTGGTCCAACAGCTCCGCGCTGGTGAGCCCGGCGAAATACGATTCGACCTCGCAAGATCTGCAGACGATTCCCTTCCGGCTTTTGGTGGAATGGGGCGGGATTTTTCTGCCCATGCTGTTTCACGGGGGATATGGAATTTATATTTGGCTGCGAGGGAAATCAAATGTGTCCGCGTACCCGTGGGTGGGGAACTGGCTCTACACTTTTCAGCGCTACACGGGTCTCATCGCGTTCGCTTACATTGGATGGCATCTCTATACAGAACGGTGGCTGACGCATGGCAGGTCCACGTATGCGAACGTCGCGGAGGACATGCGAAATCCGTGGTACCTGGCGTTTTTTGTCGTGGGCGTGCTGGCCTCTTCGTTTCATCTCGGCGTGGGCATTTGGAATTTCGCCTGCAAGTGGGGGCTGGCCGCGACGGTCAAGGCGCAGCAAGCGGCGGGGCGGTTCGGTGCATTGGTGGGAGTGGCGTTCAGCGTGGTGGGTATTCTGATTATTATTAGCTTCCGGTTCGACTGGCATCCCTTTTCGGCATACTTGCCAACTACAACTAAATGAGACAGCCCAAAATTATTGTCGTAGGCGGAGGTCTGGCCGGACTGATGGCCACGATTCGCGTGGCGGAAGCGGGCGTGCCGGTGGAACTTTTCTCGGTTGTGCCGGTGAAGCGGTCGCATTCGGTTTGCGCGCAGGGCGGGATCAACGCGGCGAAAAATCAGAAGGGCGAAGGCGATACTACCGCGAAACATTTTGACGACACCATTTACGGCGGAGATTTTCTTGCCAATCAGCCGCTGGTCAAGCGCATGTGCGAGGCCGCGCCGGGGATTATTGACCTCCTCGACCGTATGGGTGTGATGTTCAACCGCACACCGGAAGGTTTGCTGGATTACCGGCGATTTGGAGGGACGCTGTATCACCGCACGGCGTTTGCGGGAGCGACGACGGGGCAGCAGCTTCTCTATGCGCTCGATGAGCAGGTGCGGCGGCACGAAGCCGAGGGAAAAGTTAAGAAGTTTGAAGGCTCGACGTTTCTTTCCGAGGTGATCGACGAAGGCGGCGTTTCGCGCGGGATCTGCGCGATGGATTTGCGCACCATGGAAGTGAAGACGTATCCCGCGGACGCGGTTATTTTTGCGACCGGAGGCATCGGGGCGATTTTTGGGCGTTCCACGAACTCGGTGGTGTGCACCGGTTCGGCGCAGGCGGCACTTTTTCAGCAAGGCGTGGACTACGCTAACGGAGAGTTCATTCAGGTTCATCCAACGGCGATTCCCGGAGAGGACAAGCTTCGGTTGATGAGCGAGTCGGCGCGCGGGGAAGGCGGGCGCGTGTGGGTTCCGCGGAATCCGGCGGACCGGCGTCCCGCGAAGAGTATTCCCGAGGGCGAACGCTTTTATTTTCTCGAGGAGTGGTATCCGAAATACGGCAATCTTGTTCCGCGCGATATTGCCACGCGGGCAATCCATCGAATCGTGTATCAGGAAAAGCTTGGCGTTGATAGGCAGGCGGCCGTGTATTTGGACGTGACGCATATCCCGCGCGAGACATTGGATCGCAAGCTGGAAGGCATTCTGGAAATTTACGAGAAATTCCTGGGTGTGGATCCGCGCGTCGAGCCCATGAAAGTTTTTCCCGCGATGCACTACACGATGGGCGGGATCTGGGTGAACGGTGAAGATCAGGCCACGAATGTACTGGGAATTTTCGCGGCCGGGGAATGCGAATATCAATACCACGGCGCAAACCGGCTGGGCGCGAATTCGCTGGTGTCGTGCATTTTTGGCGGTGGATTGGCTGGCAACGCTGCGGTGAAATATTCGAAGAACCTGGAGAAGGGGACGGAGTCCACGCCTTCGACGGTGTTCGAACGCGAGAAAAAACGGCAGGAAGAGAAGAATCAGGCGCTGCTTTCGAAAGATGGTTCGGAAAATCCGATGACGATTTGGCGCGAACTCGGCGAGATCATGACCGAGCACGTCACCGTGACGCGCATCAACAAAAATCTGGAGAAGGCTGACGCGGAGATCCGCGGGCTGCAGGAACGCGCCAAGAAGATGAATCTGAGCGATCGCACGCGATGGTCGAACCAAACGCTGAATTTTGCGCGCGAATTGGAGAACATGATTGTGCTGGCGCGCGTGGTCACTCTTGGGGCACTGGCGCGCAACGAATCGCGCGGCGCGCATTACAAGCCGGAGTTTCCGGAGCGCGATGATGCGAACTGGCTGAAGACCACGCGGGCGCAGTGGGTGAACGGCGAAATCAAGCTCACCTATGAGCCGGTGGATATTTCGCAGATTGCGCCGCGCCCGCGCCGGTACGACGCGGCGAAGTAGAGCAGAAGTTCGATCGATCGGGCTGAGATTTTTGCTGGCCGAGGATATATGGCAGAAACGAAGCAAGTCATCGTCAAAGTAAAGCGGCAAGCGGGGCCGAAAGAGACGTCGCGATGGGAGGAGTTTTCGCTGAAGTGGCGTCCCTCCATGAACGTCATTATTTGTTTGCGGGACATCGCGGAAAATCCTGTCACGCGCGACGGCAAGAAAACCACGCCAGTCTCCTACGATTCGAATTGCCTGGAAGAGATTTGCGGCTCCTGCGCCATGCTCATCAACGGCAAGGCTCGCATGGCGTGCTCCGCGCTGGTGGACAAGCTCGAGCAGCCGATTCGAATCGAGCCGCTTTCCAAATTTCCGTTGGTGCGCGACCTCGCGGTGGACCGGCAGTTCATGTTCGAAAGCCTGAAGCGCGTGAAGGCGTGGATTCCGATTGATGGCACGTATGACTTGGGCGAGGGGCCGCGCGTGTCGCCCGAGATTCAGGAACAAGGATATCCGCTTTCGAATTGCATCAGCTGTGGAAGCTGCCTGGAAGTTTGCCCGCAGGTGAACGAACACAGCCAGTTCGTTGGCGCGGCGATTATCAGCCAGGTGCGACTCTTCAATTTGCATCCCACCGGCGCGATGAACAAGAGCGAGCGACTTGCCGCCTTGATGGGCCCGGGCGGGATTCAAGACTGCGCGAACGCGCAGAATTGCGTCCATGCTTGCCCCAAGAATATTCCGCTTACCGAATCCATCGCCGCTGTCAACCGCGATGTCTGGAAGCAAGCGCTTCTCGGTTGGCTGGTCGGCTAACCGATCGGCAACAGTTTTTCACCCACACCAAGACCGCAGCTGATTCGACCTGCCATACTTATTTTATGGGCAGACTATTTGGAGACGGTCCTTCCGTCCCGCGTCCGAATTCTGAGTTTTCCCAAACAACGGGCATCGAGCTGGAGTTGGCGCAGTCCACCGCGGCCGCCGATCCAGCAGGCGAGAGTCCCGTTCGCTCAGGAATGGCTCGCCATCCAGTCCTCGCGGCGCTTTTGTTTGGCGCTGTGGCCTTGGCGCTGTTTTTGGCGGGCATCGGCAAACCTAACACCACGTTCTATGACGAGGGCTACTACATTCCGGCTGCCAAGACGTTTCTGACTGGCGCCCCTTACACCAATCCCGAAGCTCCTCCGCTGGGAAAGGAGTTGATGGCCATCGGAATCAAGGTGGCGGGGGACAATCCATTTGGGTGGCGCGTGGCTGGCGCCGTTTGTGGAGCTCTGACGCTCACGGCCATATTCCTTTGGACCTACCTTCTTACGCGCGATTTCGAAGTGGCGTGCCTCGCCGCGACGCTGACGCTCTTTGACAATTTCCTATTCGTCATGTCGCGAGTGGCGATGATGGATGCGTTCCTGCTTTTCTTCCTGTCTTGGGGGTTAGTGGCGTACACCGCGGCGCTCGTGCTGGATCTTCGCGCGATCTCCCGCCGAATCCTCCTGTGTTGCGCTGGCGCACTCGTAGGATTAGCGGGCGCTTGCAAATGGAATGCAGTGGATACCCTGGCGGTACTGCTGGTCGTCAGCTTCGCGCTATATGGGATGGCAAGCCGGCCGGGTACGAAAGCCAGCTTATCCCTTGCTCGTTATTCGCGGCACGTGCGGCAAATCGGAATGCCGAGCGTGACCCTGGGCTTGATTGTGCTTCCGGTCCTTTCCTACTGCCTTACCTACTGGCCGCTGTGCCGCAGCCTGCGCTTGCCATTCGGGATTCACCAATTGGTGGCCATGAACCAGTTCATTTGGCGATTTCATGTGGCAGTGGTGGTCAACGAGCCCATCACCTCGGCCTGGTATACGTGGCCTGTCAACGCTTTACCGCAGCGCGGCTTATCCTACCTGCTTGGCAATCCGGTGGTCATGTGGTCCGGCCTGGCTGCGATTTTGTTTTGTTTGTGGCGCTTCTGGAAATCGTTTGCGGTAACCGAAGGCCTTCTTGTTCTACTTTATGCCGCGAACTTACTGCAGTGGGCCGTTACCCCCGCCAAAGGAACATTTTATTACTACTATTATCCGGCAGCGATGATCCTGGGCGTGGCCATAGCCGTTTCCCTGCGCAGCCTGCCAAGCTGCATTTTTGGCGTCCGTGTGAGCTTGATTTTGCTGGTGGCCACGGGTGCTGTTTTTTTGTGGTGCTTCCCGCGAATGGCCCATTTGCAGCCGCCCTGGGACTGCGCCCTGGGATGTTGGTCTTGAACCAGCCAATGTGCCAGCCGGGCCGTGGTGATCTATCATTTGAAAGTTTGCGCCGTTTCCCCGCTCAATTCCGTTTACAATAATTGACTCGTCCACTGGGGGAAAAATGGTGCGTGCTGTGCTGATAGCCATTGTGTGGGTCTTTGCTGTAGGACTTGTGGGCCTTGCCGTTGCCGCCGACTCCATCTCTGAGAGGGCTCGCAAGCTGCATTTTTCGTCCATCGTCGTAGACACACATGACGACACGACGCAGCGTTTCCTGGACGGAAAGTTTGATCTCGGCCCGCGCAACGCCGCCGGCAGCATTGATATTCCGCGTATGCGCGAAGGGAATCTCTCCGCAATTTTCTTCTCGATCTGGATTCCCAGCAAGATTACCGGCCCGGAAGCTGTGGATCGCGCACTCGTCCAGATCGATGCCGTGCGCGAACAGGTCCGCAAGCATCCCAACGATCTTGTCCTCGCGACCACCGCCGCCGAAATCCGCGAAGCGCGCAAGCAGGGCAAAATCGCCGCGCTCCTGGGCGTTGAAGGCGGCCACATGATCAACAGCGACCTTGGCGTGCTCCGCAGCTACGCCGCGCTTGGCGTTCGTTACATGACGCTGACGCACAGCGGCAACGATGAATGGGCCGATTCATCTACCGACAAAGCCGCCCACAACGGCCTGACCGAATTCGGCAAAGACGTCGTTCGTGAGATGAACCGCCTCGGGATGATGGTGGACATTTCGCACGTCAGCGATAAGACCTTCTACGATGCCTTGGAAGTGAGCAAAGCGCCGCTGCTCGCCTCCCATTCCTCCTGCCGCGCCATTTGCGATGCGCCCCGCAACATGTCCGACCAGATGATGAAAGACCTGGCGGCCAAGGGCGGCGTGGTGCAGATCAACTATCACGTCGGCTTCCTTAGCCAGGAGTTCCGCAATGCCGAGAAAGCCAATCCGGAATTGAACAAGGCGATTGGACTGGAAGTAACGAAGCGCTGTGGCGAAAACGAAGGCTGCCAGCTTATTGAAGGCGACCGCCTCACCCGCGAATATGTGGAACAGGGGAAGTTTCCGCGCGTGGACTACACCAAAATCATCGAGCACATTGACCACGCCGTGAAAGTTGCTGGGATTGACCACGTAGGGATGGGCTCGGACTTCGATGGCGCAAATATGCCGTATGGCATGGAGGACGCCTCGAAGCTTCCGCGCATCACGGAAGCGCTGTTGCAAAAAGGATACTCGGAAGGTGACGTAAAGAAGATTCTCGGGGAAAATACCCTTCGAATCATGTCGGATGTGGAACGAGTAAGCCGCGACCTGAGTGCCACGTCACAGAAATAATAGAAGGGTTTATAGAAGGATTTACGGAACTCGTACCATAAGGAGAGGGAATCGAAATGCGTAAACTCGCCGTACTGATTCTTGTTGGCTTATTCGGATGCATTTTTCCTGCCGGAGCGCAGACACCAGCACAGGCTCCTTCGCAGCCGAAAACGTCCACGGCGCCGAAGTCCGGGACCACGCCAACCACAACCCATGCCTATGACCGTGCCTTGCTCCGGCCAACGCTGCTGAAGGACAAGGCGCCGGATACATTTCAGGTGAAGTTCACCACCACCCGAGGCGATTTCGTCGTTACGGTCACTCGCGCTTGGGCGCCCCTCGGCGCCGACCGCTTCTACAACCTGGCGAAGCATCATTTTTTCGACAATTCCAGCTTCTTCCGTGTAGTCCCCAGCTTCATTGTGCAATTCGGGCTCAGTTCATACCCACCGGTCTCCGCCGCCTGGGAGACCGCCAACATCAAGGATGAACCGGTCCTGCAGAGCAACAAGCGGGGCTACGTCACCTACGCCAAAACCACAAGGCCGAATACGCGCTCCACGCAAATGTTTATAAACCTCAAAGACAACTCCGGCAGCCTGGACCGGCAGGGTTTTGCTCCCTTCGGGGTAGTGGACGACCAAGGAATGAAAGTTGTGGAAATGATGTACGACCAGTACGGCGATAGCACTCCCGACGACTACCAGGACCAGATTGCCAAGAAGGGCAAGGCCTACCTCGACAAAAGCTACCCCAAGCTGGACTACATCAAGACGGCTACGATCCTCTCCCCAGCGCCGGCGGATGCCAGCAAGTCTGTGGCAGCGCCAAAGACCGTCCCGCCGCCCGCCAAACCCTAAGAAATACGGTCTGGCATTGATTACTTTTTTGAGTTTGGTGCATCTAAACTTTGTGAGGGTTCTCCTTTGACTTTTGGGGAGCTGCGAACGTATCATCTAATTTCATGAGGAACTGCTGGCAGATGATGTGTTGTCCCTGCACGTGCAACGCTGCGTGTCGCATGACATCCATCTCTGGCCACAGGAGTTTCCGGACTTAAGCGGTAGCTGAATTCTAAAGTTCCGAAGCCCACGAGCCAGAAAGCCTGGTTTAGTGGGCTTTTTTGTTTTTAAGCGCAACCGTTTGCCGAATGCAGAATCTGGAGCCGAGGCCATGCCAGTAGCAACGCCAGTCGAAGTCGAAGAAAGACACAGCCGCGAAGCCATTGAGGCGGAGATCGTCCGGTTTGAAGAGAAGGTGCAGGAGCTGCGCTCCGGCGCAATCACGGACCAGCAGTTTCGCCCTTTCCGGCTGAAGCATGGGACCTATGGCCAACGGCAGCCCGGGTTTCAGATGCTGCGCGTAAAAATTGCCGCCGGTGTCTTAACAGCGCCGCAACTTCGCGTGCTGGCCCACATTGGGGACGAATACTCCACCGGACGCGGCCATCTGACGACGCGCGAGAACATTCAATTCCATTTCGTAAAACTTGAAAATGTGCCTGCCGCCATGCGCTTGCTCGCCGACTCCGGCCTGACGACGCGCGAGGCTTGCGGAAACACCGTGCGCAACGTCACCGCCTGCCCGATCTCCGGCGTTTGCGCGACGGAAGCGTTTGACGTAACACCGTATGCTCTAGGAGTTTCGCGATATTTGCTGCGCCACCCCGATTTTCACGATTTGCCGCGTAAGTTCAAAATCGCGTTTTCCGGTTGCGAAAATGACGGAGACTGCGCTGTTGCAGGAATCCATGACGTCGGCTTGATCGCTCAAGTCCGCGGCGAAAATGGCGCGGCACGCCGCGGCTTTAAGGTCCTGGTGGGCGGCGGGTTGGGCAGCTTACCCACGGAGGCCGCTGTGCTCTCGGAGTTCTTGCCGGAAGAGGAGCTGCTTCCTACCATCGAAGCCGTCCTACGAGTCTTCACGGAAACGGGGAACCGCAAGAACAAGTTTAAGGCGCGGCTGAAATTCGTCCTGCGCGACAAAGGCATCGAGGAACTCAAGCGCTTGGTTGCCGAAAAGCGCAAGGTCTCGCAAGCCCCGGCGGAAACGTTTGTCGTCCCAACTCCTATCCTACCTGCGTTGGTCACCATTGCCACGATCCCCTTGTCTGCTTCCTCTAGCGAATCGAAGAATGACCCGGAGTACGATCGCTGGGCGGAGACGAATTTGACGCCGCAGCGTCAAGCTGGATACGGCGCGATCTGGATCAAGCTTTCGGCTGGAACGGTTTACAGCAACCAGTTGCAAAGCCTCGCTGAGCTGCTGGAGAAAAACGAATTGAAAGGTGTGCGGCTTGCAGTCAATCAGAATCTCGTGATTCCCTGGGTTCCGTTTGACCGCGTGCGTGCCATTTATGACGGGCTTCGCGCGCTGGACATGGCCACTCCCGGCGCACGCACCATTTCCGACGCCACCGGCTGCCCCGGGGCCACCACCTGCAATCTCGGCATCACGCGTTCGCTTACACTCGCCGAGGTTCTCTCGCGCGAGCTGGCCGGGGAGACGGATCCCGAAATCCAGAAAATTCGCATCAAGATCAGTGGCTGCCCCAATTCCTGCGGGCACCATCACATTGCCGATATCGGTTTTTACGGCAACGCTCGAAAAATCGGCGAGCAGCAGGCTCCGTACTACCAGCTTTTGCTGGGCGGCAAGGTGGATGCAAGCGGCGTTCGTTTTGGTAGGCAGGTGATGCCTGTTCCGGCCAAGCCGATTCCGGCGATCATTCGCGAACTCCTGGCGTTTTACAAGTTCGACCGCCAACGGACGGAATCCTTTTCCGAATGGGTTGCGCGCACTCCGGACGAGGCCATCATTGCGCGGGTGCGCCCGCTTGCCGACGTGACCAATGCGTCCGAGGATATCTTTGTGGATTGGGGCGATACGGAAACGTATTCGCTCAAACTTGGCCGCGGCGAGTGTGTGGCGTGATGGGCAAAGTCTATCTCGTCGGCGCGGGCCCTGGTGATCCGGAATTGCTGACCGTGAAGGCGGCGCGTTTGCTCGCGAGCGCCGACATCGTTCTACACGATTCGCTGGTGAGCCGTGAAGTTCTGGCACTGGTTTCTCCCGCTGCCGAAATCATTGATGTAGGCAAGCGGGCAGGCAAAAAGCTTCTCACGCAAGACGAAATCAACTCGCTGCTGATCTCTTACGCAGAAACGCGGGAGAAGGTTGTGCGCTTGAAGGGCGGCGATCCTTCCGTCTTCGGCCGCGCTGGAGAAGAGATCGAAGCTTTGCGCAAGGCAGGCGTTGCGTACGAAATAGTGCCTGGAATTACCGCAGCGCTGGGAGCGGCGGCGGCCGCGGGAATCTCACTTACAGACCGGCGGGTCGCCTCGCAGATTTTGCTTAGCACGTTTTCACGGGGAAACGGCAGCAATGCGACGGATTGGGGCTACGTTGGAAGCACAACCACACTGGTTCTCTATATGCCCGGCGCCGATTATGCCGAAGTCGCCGAGCGGTTGCGCGCCGGCGGCTTGCCTGCCGATCTGCCTTGCGTGATCGTCTCGGGAGCTTCCGGCGCTCGGCAGGAAATTCGCTGGTCCAATGTTGGCCTGCTGGCGAGCGAAGAAAAACTTCCCGCGCCGGCTCTCCTGATCGTGGGGCGCGTAGCCTCGCAGGATGTGACGGAGATTGGCCGTTCCTATTGGGGCGAGGACAAAGCGAATCGCGATTTGCCGCATGTCCGTTTGGTCTGAGTACAAAGGAGCTTACAGATGGGTGCAGAAAGAAAAGCAGAGAATAACGAAAGCCGTTGGAAGCTGTCTTTGGACAGTTGGGCCGTCGTGGTCGCACTTCTCGCGGCTCTTTTGATCCGCGCTGGCGTCTTCAAGCACATTCCCTGGTAAGAAATCTTGGAAAAGTGGAGAGGATGAATCATGGCTGATGTCGTTACAGTTCCCCAGGTCCAGCCGGTGCAGCCGGCGTTGCGATTCCTGCGCGTGATCCCCGGCGTTCTTTTGCTGGGTGCCATCGGATACGCGGGCAAACTCCTCGAGCAGAATGTGGGCGCGTATGCTAAAGCGCATCATTGGACGTTTCCGAATATCGAGTACGTTCTGTGGGCCATCGTTCTTGGCCTCGCCATCTCAAACACCGTTGGCGTTCCGGAGATCTTTCGCTCCGGCGTAGCCACGTACGAATTCTGGCTGAAGGCCGGCATCGTGCTGCTCGGGGCGCGGTTTCTGCTTGGCGACATTTTGAAACTTGGCGGGGTCAGCCTCGTGCTCGTCGCCATTGAGATCGTCGGCTCCCTCGCGTTCATGACTTTTCTCGGCCGTTTGTTCAAGCTCAAGCCTAAACTGACGACGCTACTGGCCGTCGGCTCGGCTGTTTGCGGCGTCAGCGCCATTATTGCCACAAAGGGTGCAATTGAGGCCGACGATGAAGATTCCTCGTTTTCCATCGCCGCGATTCTTGCCCTCGGCGCTCTGGCGCTTTTCACGTTTCCAGTCATAGGACACTTCCTGCACCTGAGTGACCGCGCCTACGGCCTCTGGGCCGGCCTTGGCGTGGACAACACCGCGGAAGCGACAGCCGCAGGCGCGTTGTACTCCGACGCCGCCGGCAAGCTCGCTGTTCTCGTCAAATCCACGCGCAACGCGATGATTGGTTTCGTTGTGCTCGCGTACGCCATTTATTGGGCCAGCAAGGGTCAAGCGCAAGCGGTAGGGAACAAGGCCGCGTTCCTCTGGCAGAAATTTCCCAAGTTCGTCCTGGGCTTCCTGCTGATTTCCGTGCTCGCGACCTATCACTTCTTTAACAAGGATCAGGTCGGCGCGCTCGCCAATCTTTCCCGTTGGGCGTTCCTGCTCACCTTTGCAGGCGTTGGCCTGCGAACCAACTTCCGCGATATGCGCAAGCAGGGCCTGCGCCCGTTCGCTGTCGGAGCCATCGGCGAGGTCGCCATCGCCGTTTTCACGTTGGGCTTGGTTATAGGTGCGGAGAAAATCTTCGGTTTCTAGTACGTTTTATACGGAAGGAATTTCCGGCTCATCACGATCCGCATACGGTCGCCATTCGGGCTAGGCGCGCGCTGAAAGGCGAGTAGGCGCGCTTCGAACATCTGCTACAGGCCCAGGACCGTAACCAATTCCTTCACCGAACTAGCCGATTTTTGCAGCGCGGCATTTTCTTCGGCGGTCAGCTTGATTTGGATGATCTCTTCAGCGCCCTTGGCGCCAAGCTTCACCGGCACGCCGATGAACAGTCCTTTGATCCCGTACTCTCCGTCGAGGTAGACGGCGCAGGGCAGGATTTTCTTTTTGTCCTTGAGGATCGCTTCCACCATCTCGACGGCAGCCGCCGACGGCGCGTAGTACGCCGAGCCGGTCTTCAACAGATTCACGATCTCCGCGCCGCCCTTGCGCGTGCGCTCCACGATGGCGTCAATGCGCTCCTTCGGCAGCAGATCGGGAAGGGGAATTCCCGCTACCGTCGAATACCGCGGCAGCGGCACCATGTCGTCGCCATGTCCGCCGAGCACGAAGGAGTGCACGTTCTCCACGCTGACTTTGCATTCCATCGCCACAAACGTGCTCATGCGCGCGGAATCCAATACGCCGGCCATGCCGAGCACGCGGCTCTTCGGGAACCCGCTGATCTTGAGCGCCGCCTGCGCCATGGCGTCCAGCGGATTCGTCACCACGACGAGGGTGCAGTTCGGCGAATGCTTCACGATCTGCTCGACGACGGCCTTCACCACGTCGTAGTTGGCCTTCAGCAAGTCGTCGCGGCTCATTCCCGGCTTACGCGGAAAACCCGCGGTGATCACCACCACGTCGCTTCCCGCGGTCGCGGAATAATCGCCGCTCGCGGTGGAAATACCAGTCGCGCGCGAATCCGTCCGCGTGATCGGCCCGGATTCCATCATGTCCAGCGCTTTGCCCGCGGGCGGCCCATCTAAAATGTCGGTCAGCACCACGTCCGCCAGCTCCATATCCACAATCCGCTGCGCCGTGGTCGATCCCACGAACCCGCCCCCCACCACCGTCACTTTTTTTCTGCTCATCCCGCTCCTCGTGTCCAACAAGATTCTTCTCAGCGATTTCTCTGCGTTCTCAGCGTCTCTGCGTTATCTTTTTTCTTTCTTTGTCCTAGCTAACGCGCCGCAGCAACACCTTTCATGTTCTCAATGATCGCCGAGGCAAACGCAGAGGTTCCAACTTTCGTCGCCCCAGGCATCAACCGCTCGAGGTCGTACGTCACGCGCTTCTGCTGAATGGTTCGCGCGATTCCGTCTTCAATGAGCGTCGCAACCTCCTTCCATCCAAGAAACTCAAACATCATCGCACCCGAGAGCATCACCGAGCTCGGATTGATGACATCCTTGTCCGCATATTTCGGCGCCGTGCCATGCGTCGCTTCGAAAACGCCAAATCCGTCACCAATATTTGATCCCGGAGCCATCCCCAACCCGCCCACCTGCGCCGCGCAAGCATCGGAAAGATAGTCGCCGTTCAGGTTCGAGGTAGCCAGCACGCTGTATTCGTCCGCGCGCATCAGCACTTGCTGAAACACGGAGTCCGCGATGCGGTCGTTGATCATCAGCTTCTGTTTCCACTGTCCCTTGCCGTGCGTTGCATAAATCGTGTCGAGCGTGCGCTTCACTTCGTCGTACACCGTCTTCTTGAACGCGTCCGTGGCCTGCTCCATCCCCGGCTCGATCATCGCGGCGTTTTGCTCCACGGTCATCGCTGGATTCTTGTCCAGATTGTCCACGATCCAGCTTTCGCGCTCGGTTATGGTCTGCGCGCGGAATTCTTCGCGCGCCAGGTCGTAGCCCCAGTCGCGGAATGCGCCTTCCGTGAACTTCTGAATGTTTCCCTTGTGTACCAAGGTGACGCTCTTGCGCTTGTTCGCCAGCGCATACTTGATCGCGCGCCGCACCAGCCGCTTCGTTCCCGTCGGCGAAATGGGCTTGATTCCCACGCCTGAGTCCCAGCGAATCTGCTTCTTTCCGTCCTTCAGCATGTCGTTGTTTAGAAACTCCAGCAGCTTTTTGACTTCGGGAGTGCCGGACTTCCATTCAATCCCGATGTACACGTCCTCCGTATTCTCCCGGAAGATGAACACGTCCATTTTTTCCGGTTCACGCACGGGGGAGGGAACTCCCTTAAAATAACGCACCGGCCGCTCGCACGAATAAAGATCTAGAAGTTGCCGCAGCGCCACGTTCAACGAACGAATGCCGCCGCCCACTGGAGTGGTCAATGGCCCTTTGATCGCCACGCGAAAATCGCGGATGGCATCCACCGTATCATTTGGCAGCCATTCTTTGAATGTGTTGAAAGCCTTCTCGCCCGCGAAGACTTCGAACCACGCAACTCTTTTCTTCCCGCCGTACGCCTGTTCCACCGCCGCATCAAACACCCGCCGCGACGCCTTCCAAATATCCCGCCCCGTTCCGTCGCCCTCAATGAATGGAATGATCGGCGCGTCTGGAACCTGCAATTCGCTGCCGTTATAGCCGATCGGCTTGCCGTCTGCCGGAATGGCCTTTCCGTTGTATGAACTCTTCATGGAGACAACTCCTTGGACGATCTTGGACTGCTCTGCGGCCAGAAAAGGAATGGGCTGCGCCGCACCCTGAGAACTGCCACAAAGTCCGGCAGGCTCGGGCGAATTGGACAAGATATCACATCCGCGCAGGCTGGGAGTATAATCACGCACGATTCTCACTTCACAAGCTAGGAGAGAAAACCATGATGATGGACTGGAATCAATACCATAAGGAAGTTGGCGCCCGAATCGGCGATCTGATGAAGCTCTCGCCGGACACCGTTCGCGGCTATCAAACGCTTAGCGCCGCAAATTCCAAAAACAGCCTGTTGGGTGAAAAGACGCGTCAACTAATCTCTTTGGCCGTGGCCGTCACCACCCATTGCGACGGCTGCATCGTCGTCCACACCGACGCGGCGCTTAAAGCCGGCGCGACCAAGGAAGAAATCTCCGAAGCGCTTGGCGTGGCCGTCGCCATGAACGCCGGCGCCGCGCTCGTCTATTCCTCCCGCGTTCTCGACGCTGCTGAAGCGAAATCCGCCGCCGCCCACGGCGCGTAGCGATCGTCGTCCGGCATCAGAATCTTTACTCGTAGTGGCGCAGCATCCTGCGCCACTACAAAACCAATCTTTGAGACTTGCTCCGCGCCACAGATCATTTCTTTAGTCGTAATACTCCTGCCCCAGGTGCGTGATCAAATCCTCGCCCATCATCCAGCGCAACGTGTTTTTCAGCTTCATCGATTGAATGAACAGGTCGTGCTCAGGATACAAGCCAGGAGCCGTCATCGGCGACTTGAAATAAAAGCTCAGCCACTCCTGAATCCCGCGCATCCCCGCGCGCTGCGCCAGGTCCATAAACAAAACGAGGTCTAGTACAATCGGCGCCGCCAAAATCGAATCGCGGCAAAGGAAGTCCACCTTAATCTGCATCGGATAGCCCAGCCACCCGAAGATATCAATATTGTCCCAGCCCTCTTTGTTGTCGCCGCGCGGCGGGTAGTAGTTGATGCGCACCTTGTGGTGCATCTTGCCGTAAAGCTGCGGATACAACTGCGGCTGCAGAATGTATTCCAATACGCTGAGCTTCGACTCTTCCTTAGTTTTGAAGGAGCCCGGGTCCTCGAGCACTTCACCGTCGCGATTGCCTAGAATATTTGTCGAAAACCATCCATCCAGGCCCAGCATGCGCGCTTTGAATCCCGGCGCAAGAATGGTTTTCATCAGCGTCTGACCGGTCTTGAAATCCTTGCCGCAGATCGGCACTCCATGGTCGTGTGCGAGTTTCTGGATGGCGGGAATATCCACAGTCAGATTGGGCGCGCCGTTGGCAAAAGGCACGCCGCTGGTCACCGAGGCCCATGCATAGAGCATGGAAGGCGCGATCGCCGGATGATTTGACTTCATCGCCTCAACCAGCTTCTCCGGCGTGGAGTGCACGTCCTCCGGCTTAACGAAGGATTCCGTCGAGCCGCACCAACAGGTCACCAGCCGCGAAGCGCGCGAAGTCTTGCGGAAGTTGGCGATGTCTTCCTTGATCTGCAGTGCCAGCTCGTACTTGTTCTTGCCCTTCTTGATGTTCGGGCCATCGATCAGCCTCACGAAATCGTGATCGAACGCCGCCTTCATCGGTTTGATGGTGGAAAGGAAGGGCTTCACTTTTTCCAGGTCTTGCGGATTCAAGACCCCGGCATTGGCCGCCGACTGATAGGCGTTGTCCTTGAAAATATCCCACCCGGCGAAGGCGATGTCCCTGAGCTCCGCCAGCGGCACGAATTTCTTGATCAGAGGCGAGCGCGCGTCCGTGCGCTTGCCCAGCCGAATCGTCCCCATCTGCGTGAGCGAACCAACCGGCTGCGCTTTCCCCCGGCGCACCAGCTCGACTCCCGCCATGAAGGTGGTACTGACAGCGCCCAAGCCCGGAAGCAAAACGCCCAGTTTCCCCTTGGCCGGCGCGATTTTGGAAGGCTTTTCCATGCCGCTCCTTTTGTGAACGATCCCAATGCGATCGAAAGAAATGACGAAATGAAAACAACGGCTCTTGCAGCAGAAGCGCGCTGCATCCCCAAGCAAAACAGTAATGATGAGGGAAGAACGCGCGATTTGCAAATCGACGTGTCAGAAACGCAGGGATCAACGGGACAATTTGTAGGCTCCGCTCCGGCGAAAATGGACTTCCGAGGTGTAGACGTTCACGACAATCGCCGGTCGATTGAGTCTTACTTTCGGCTTTCACCAGAGTTACAGTGGGACAAATCATGCGGCGGTCAACGCCGCGACGGAGACGTCAATGAAATTCAAGAATCAATTTTTAGCGTTTTTGATTGCAATATCCATTCTCGGTATTGGCGCAACAATCTTCAGCGGAGGGGCAGGCGCTCAGGAAGATGGCTGGCAAATCCTCCGCGCGGACTATGGATTTAGGTCGCAGCGCACCGACGTCACCGATCTTCTTCGCGACCTGCTCTCCCGGGGCGGCGTGAATGGCAGAGTCGCCGTCAACAACCAAACCATGGGCGGCGATCCTGCCGTTGGAAAAGATAAATCGCTGCGCATCTTTGCCAGAAACAGGCAAGGCCAGGAGCGCGAATTCGATTACAACGAAGGCAGTTTCGTGGATGCGCGCATGTTCGTCTTCCGAAGAGATGACTGGGACGACCGCCCCGCCGTCCGCCCTGGCGACCGTCCCGGAAACTACGGAGACCATGACCGGGATGAGCGGAATAGCCTCACAATTCTCCGTGGGTTCTACGGCGTGCAGAGAAGAACCGTAAATGTGACGGACCTGCTGCGAAGCCGGGTGCGCGAAGGGGTGCTCAACTTTCGCGTGGATAACGACGCGCTCGGTGGAGATCCTGCCATCGGCGCCGACAAAGTATTAATTGTTGTCTACCGGTTCCAGGGCCAGGAGACCGCCGCAGCCGTGCCCGAAGGCGGCGTGCTGACACTTCCCTAGGAACGGAAGTTCACAGGTTACGGATGCGGCTTTCGGGTGCGCCGCAGTTCGCGCGCGAGATAGGCGACGACGGCCAAATTGATGACCAGTGCGAGAACCTTGCCGCCGCTGAAGCGCCTGACAAGCTCGTAAACTTCCAGCGGAAGAAACGAAGCCGTCGTGATAATCGTGAAGTATTCCGCCCAGCGTTTTCGGAACCACAAGCCCATTCCTTCCGTAAAGAAAATCGCTGAATAAATGAACGTACCGATGCTGAGTTCCTTCAGCCGCCGGTCATCCACCTTGGCTAACTTTTCCAACAGAAGGTTAATGTAGTAATTGTGAGGATCCCCACGGAAAATATTGGTCCAGTGCTCGACGACCGCGGCCACGTCTTGGTGTAGGAGCCGGAGTGCGCCGACTCCGAGTGCGAGCAGCGCGAAGGCCTTCAAGAGTTTGAAGGCGGCAATGACCCGCAAGCCGCGGCTGTGAGATTCTATTGCAGGCATATCGCGCTGGCCCGGAATTGTACCTCACACGGACAGCGCTTCTGTACGCAAACAAACAGGGCCGCGAGACTACCGCTCACTCTCAGCGCCTGGCGACGGCGCGGCTTTCGTCGAACCACCCAATTCAGCGTTGGCATACCCGCTGATTTCACATGCCAGCGAAATCTCAACGAATTCCGGTGTCTCCCATTTCATTGCGGTCCTCCTCTTGGATTTCAATCTTGTGCTGTTATTGCGGCCGTCGAGCTCACGGCAAAGTGAACGCAACAACTGCGTCACCCTGTTTGGTCCCAAGCTTGCCGTGACCGCCCGCCGATATCACCAAATACTGTTTGCCGTGAAATGTGTACGTCATCGGCGTAGCTTGTCCCCCGGCCGGAAGCTCGTACTTCCATAACTCTTTCCCGGTTTCCACGTCGAAGGCGCGAATATATTTGTCCATCGTAGCAGCGGTGAAGACAAGTCCGCCCGCCGTCGCCATCGGACCGCCTAGCGTAATCGTCCCCGTATTCATCCCCGGCATGAAACTTCCCAGCGGAACATCCCAAACTTTTCTCCCGGTGAAAAGATCCACCGCCGCAACCGTGCCCCACGGCGGCGCGTTGCAAGGGATTCCGTTCGGCGAGAGAAGCGGCGTGCGAAACATCGCGTAAGGCGCACCAGTCTGGCGCGCAAATTCGCCATGCAGCCGGTCTGACTCGCTGGCGTTCTTGTGCGCTTCCGCAAGATCATCGCGGGGAATGAGCTTCACGAAAATCGGCAGCCGGTTGGTATCCGCGAAAAGCAAGTGGCGCTGGGGATCGTACGCCGCGCTGCCCCAGTTCACGCCGCCAACGTTGCTGGGAAACACCAGCGTGCCTTGAAGACTTGGCGGAGTATAAATGTCACCGAATCGCGTGGCCTTAATCTTGTCCGCGCACCACTGCCGCTCCTGCGCGTCTTTCCCCCAGGCATCATCGGGAGAAAAGGTTTCTGGAACGAGCGAAATCGTGGAAGCAGGCTGCGTCGGCCAGGACTCTTCGCCAGCGATATCGCTCTTCGGCACGGGGCGCTCTTCGACCGGCAAGAGTGGCGCGCCCGTCAAACGGTTAAGCACGAAAACGCGGCCCATCTTCGTGGTGATGGCAATCGCCGGCGTCCCATCTTTCCACGCAAACAGCGCCGGCTGCGAAGCCACGTCATAGTCCCAGAGGTCGTGGTGCACGACTTGAAAGCCCCAGACGAACTCCCCGGTAGACGCACGCAAGGCCACGACGGAGTTGGCCCACTTATTGTCACCCTTGCGGATGCCGCCAAAATAGTCCGGGCTGGCGCTGCCGGTTGGAACGAAAACCAGGTCGCGCCCGGCATCCACCGAAATGGTAGACCATGCGTTGCCGGCGCCCGTGCGCGGCGATGTGTTCATCGCCCACGGGATGGGATCCCACGACCAGCGCAATTTTCCGCTGCGCACATCGAATGCCCGCACAATTCCACGCTCCAACGTGACCGCTCGATTGTCCCCAATCGAGGAACCCGTGATAACCAGGTCCTTCACGATGGCCGGTGCTGAGGTGACTTGATAATCTCCAGGGTCGCGCAATTTGACGCCCGTCGTGAGGTCGACTTCTCCGTCCGACCCGAAATCGGCGCAAGGCTTCCCAGTCGCGCCGTCGAGGGCAATCAACCGCGCGTCGAGCGTGCCAATAAAAATGCGTAAACGGCAGGCACTGCCGGCCTTGCCCGACGGATCCCTCCAGGCAGAGACACCGCGCGATGTCACTTCCGAAGACCCGTAGGGAAGTTCGAGCTTCGGATCAAATTCCCAGAGCTTCGTCCCGGTCTCAGGGTCCAGAGCAAAGACGTGATCGTAAGGCGTGCTCAGGAAAAGTTTCCCATCCACAAGAATAGGAGTCGCTTCGAACGCAGCTTTTTTGTCAAGCTCCGGGTCATGCGGCAGCGCGCCGGTATGAAACGTCCACGCCACTTTCAGTTGCGTGACGTTGTTGCGATCAATTTGCGAGGCGGGCGAGTACCGTGTTCCGCCCGGGTCGTTCGAATAGGTTGGCCAGCCCGCGTCAGGCTTGGTTTGCGCACGAGCCGTGCTGACCAGCAAAGTCAGGAATAAAAACAACAACAGCCAGCGGAAGTGGCAAAACAGTTTAAAGGTTCTCATGCGCTAACTAGTAGCTCGAAACGGGGGAGGCTGCAAGAAGATGGGGACGAACGGGCCTAACAAAGGGACGAACGGGCTCTCGCCAATATTTTCACGCGTTTTTCACCGCATTTTCAGCAATTCCGGACGCTCTGTGACGTAACGCCGCGACCACCGTAGTTCCGTATTGTCCTGCAATATCACTTTGTATTCTCCGTGGAACCACGGCAGGAGTTCTCGAATCGCGTCGAGGCGAACCAGCGTCCCCCGGTTGATGCGCACAAACAGTTTCGCATCAATAGTGTTCTGCAGCGCATCAAGAGTGCTCCGCAGTGTGTGCGTTTTCTTGCCGCAGTGCAGCAGCAAATAATTTCGCTCCGCCTCTACCCAGCCAATTTCCTTGACGGGAACGAAAAAAGACCGCGAGTCCTCCTGAATCAGGATGCGATCAGGACGAGACTTTTCCTTCCCCATCTGCTCCAGCATGTTTTCAAGCCTGGCCGTGATCCCGTTGGCCGATTGCTCATGCTGGACTCGCGCCCGGCGCAGAGCTTCGCGGAATCGTTCTTCCCCTACGGGCTTCAGCAAATAATCGAACGCGTGCACTTCGAACGCACGAAGGGCGAATTTGTCGTGCGCCGTAATAAAAATAACCTGCGAAAGCGGAATCTTCGCCGACTGCAGGGACTTGATCACGCCAAACCCGTCCATTCCCGGCATCTGCACATCCAGAAAAACCAGATCGGGGCGATGTTTCCTGACGGCAGCAACCGCCGCCTCTCCGTTCTCCGCCTCGCCAACTACCTCCACACCGGCCTCCTCGCGCAGCAGCCGAAGTACTTTGCGGCGCGCAGGCGCTTCATCGTCAACGACGAGGACGCGCAGTGCCGATTGTGAGCTCATTCGGACTCCACCGAACTCTGCGAAGCGGTGCGAATCGGCACCCGCAGCGTGACCTCGGCCCCGCCGCTAGGCCGATTCGCGATCGAGAACTGCTGCCCATCACCATAAAGCTGCACCAGCCGGTCGCGAATATTCGAAAGCCCGACCCCTCGGCCAAACACTCCCGAAGGATCTGTCTCCCCCAATCCCGCTCCCGTATCGCAAACTTGCAGAATCAGGCTGCCGTTTTCCCGATGCGCGGAGACCAACAATTCCATCGCCGTCCCGCCAGCCTTCATCCCGTGGCGCAGCGAATTTTCCAGCAGCGGCTGCAGGATCAGTTGCAGAAACGATTCGAAAACAAATTGAGCTTAACGTATTCGATTGAACCTTCGCTGAACAACTTGCTGGTGC
>Ga0206952_10007_pt1 | contig 74434 bp, 70 predicted proteins | sample Alteio_BWOrgHeat_39_FD_152966 | JGI IMG/M metagenome (GOLD analysis project Ga0206952, IMG submission 152966) | Enriched cells from forest soil in Barre Woods Harvard Forest LTER site, Petersham, Massachusetts, United States -... | ecosystem: Environmental > Terrestrial > Soil > Temperate forest >... | reverse complement strand
CGCCGACGTAGGAGTGCTTGCCGATGGTGACGAACTGGTGGATGGGGCAAAGGGCGCTGATGGAGGCGTATTCCTCGACGGTGACGTGGCCTCCGAGGGTGGCGCCGTTGGCGAGGATGACGTGATCGCCGATATGACAGTCATGGGCGATGTGGGCGTAGGCCATGATGAGGGTATGGCTGCCGACGGTGGTGAGTCCGCCGCCCTTGGTCGTGCCACGATGGATGGTGACGTATTCGCGGACCTGATTGTGATCGCCGATCTCGAGGCGGGTGGGCTCGCCCTTGTAGGTGAGGTCCTGCGGGCCGATGCCGATGGCCGCAAAGGGATAGATCTTGTTGTGGCTGCCTAATTTCGTTGGGCCCTGAAGGACGACGTGGGAGATGAGTTCGCAGTGCTCGCCGATTTCGACGTGGGGGCCGATGACGCAATAGGGGCCGATGATGCAGGAGGCCGGCACCTTGACGGATGGGTCGATGACGGCGGTGGGGTGGATGTTGGACATAAGCGCGGGAGCTGTCATTCGGCCGGCGGTGCGCTGGTGGGTTGAGCGACTTGTCGGGGCACGATCTGGCAACTGACGATGGCTTCGCAGGCGAGTTTGTCGCCGACGAAGGCCTTGCCCTGAAGCTTGGCGGCGGTGTTGCGCCAGACGATGACATCGACTTCGAGACGGACCTGATCGCCGGGGACGACGGGCTTGCGGAACTTGGCTTTCTCGATGCCGGCGAAGACCATGAGCTTTTCAGCCTGGTCGGGAATTTCGGTGAGGAGGAGCGTGCCTCCGGCCTGGGCGATGGCTTCGACGATGAGGACGCCGGGCATGATGGGGTAGCCGGGGAAGTGTCCCTGGAAGAAGTGCTCGTTGGCGGTGACGTTCTTGATCGCCACGATGCGGGTTTTGCGTTTGAACTCGATGACCCGGTCGATGAGGAGGAGCGGGTAGCGGTGGGGAAGGATTTTCTGGATGTCGACGATGTCGAGGACCTGTTTGGCCTCGGCCATTTCGCCGGTGATCAGCCTGCCATCATTCATTGCGCGTCTCGAGGAAAACGCTAATTATATACGGGTGAGTAGGACGTTCCGCGATATAGACTCGTCAGCAAGATCATGAAGCGACCCTCTTCTCCTGCCCAAACTCCGATTTCACAACTGATGAACTACCTGACGTCGCAGCAAGCAGCGATGGGGACGATGCTGCGGCGGCTGGTGGAACATGAATCGCCGAGCGATGACAAGGCGGCGTGCGATCGGATGGTGGAGAAGCTGGCGCGGGACTTTGCGGCGATCGGTGGAAATACGCGGTTGCATATGAACAAGAAGGCCGGGAACCATTTACAGGCGGATTTCGCGGGGCCGCGCGGTGCGAAGCCGGTGCTGATCGTGGGACATTACGACACGGTGTACGGGCTGGGGACGCTGAAGACCATGCCGTATCGCGAGACGAGGGAGCGAATCAGCGGGCCGGGCGTGCTGGACATGAAGGGCGGCATCGTGCAGATGTATTTTGCGATTGCCGCGCTGCAAGCGGTGGGAATGCCGCGCGGGGTGACGGTGATGCTGGTGTCGGATGAAGAGACGGGGAGCGAGAGTTCGCGGCCGATTACGGAGCGGCTGGCGAAGAAGTCTGCGGCCGCACTGGTGTGCGAGCCGGCGGCGGGCGAGGATGGGGCGTTGAAGACGGCGCGCAAGGGCGTGGGAGATTATCTGCTGAAGGTGCAGGGCGTGGCGGCGCATGCGGGGCTGGATTTTGAGAAGGGGCAAAGCGCCATCCTGGAGTTGGCACGGCAGATTGAAGCGGTGTGCGAGTTTACCGATCTGAAGAGAGGGTTGACGGTGAGTGCCGGAGTGGTGCGCGGCGGAACTCGGAGTAATGTGGTCGCGGCCGAGGCGGAGGCGGAGATCGATGTACGAGTCACGAACCAGAAGGATGTGGAGCGCGTCGCGAAGCTGTTTGGCGGGCTGAAGGCGAAGAACAGGAAGTGTACGCTGACGGTGACGGGCGGGGTGAATCGTCCGCCGATGGAGCGGAGCGCGGGGACGGCGGCGTTGTTTGCCAAGGCAGAGCGGATTGCGAAGGAATTGGGCTTCCCGCTCAAGGAGATGGCGGTGGGCGGGGGGTCGGATGGGAACTTTACGGCGTCGATTGTGCCGACGCTGGATGGATTAGGGGCGGTGGGCGATGGGGCGCATGCGTCGCACGAGTTCATTTTTGCGGACCAGTTGCCGCGCAGGGCGGCGTTGCTGGCCGGATTGATCCAAGCGGTGTAGCACCTTCGTCTTTGACTCGGGGCGTTGACTAGCCTAGAATTTACGTTGCAGAAGCCCGAATCACCGGCGTAGTTGGCAGGACTCCGGGCTGCAATTGGAGGACATTATGTTCGGTGGCAAACTTGGAATGCCGGAGCTCCTGCTGATCCTTGGTATCGCTCTGCTCATTTGGGGTCCCAGCAAATTGGCGGACCTGGGCAAGGGTATGGGCGAAGGGATCAGGAACTTTAAGGGCGCAATGAAAGAGGGCGAGCAAAGCCCGACGGACGAGAAGAAGCCGTAAGGCAGTCGTCTGACGCAAAGATTGAAGGCACGCTTCGGCGTGCCTTTTTGTATTGGGGTTAGGTGGCTGACGCACGGCAGAACAGCAGGTCCCTACGTCGCTGCGCTCCTCTGGATGACAAGAGAGAGTTGAGCGAGCATCGAGGGTGTGGTGGCTTCCGCACGGCGGATTACAGGACGCCGGTCCGTCTTAAGATCGCGTAGACGCGGGCGATGGGGAGGCCGACGACGTTGAAGTAGTCGCCTTCGATGGCGGTGACCCAGCGGGAGAACATGCCCTGGATGCCATAGGCGCCGGCTTTGTCCATGGGTTCGCCGGTGTGGATGTAGTCGGCGATCTCGTCGTCGGTGAGGGGGGCGACGGTGACGCGGGTGGTTTCGGTTTCGACGATCTCGGATTGCGGGCCGCAGAGACAGACGCCGGTGGTGACCTGGTGGGTGCGGTTGGCGAGGAGGCGCAGCATGCGGGCAGCGTCGAGTTCGTCGGCGGGTTTTTCGAGGACGTGGGCGTCGCAGACGACGATGGTGTCGGCACCGAGGACGAAGTCGTTGGGATGTTTTGCGGCGATAGCGCGGGCCTTGTCGCGGGCGAGGCGCTCGGCGTAGGCTTTCGGTTCCTCGTGGGGAGAGCGCTGCTCGGGGACGTGCGCGGGCTCAGTGCGGAAGACGATGCGGGCCTTGCGCAGGAGTTCAGAGCGACGCGGCGAGGCGGATGCGAGAATCAATCCCATGCGAAGGATTGTAGCGGAGGTGGGCTGCAACCTATGGGTGGGGAACTTCGTCTGAATCGGAGTGCCGGTGAAAAATTCAACTTCTCAACTTGAATATGGCGCGAGTGTGCGCGGGGAGCGGACACGGTTCCGCGTGTGGGCGCCGAATGCGAAGAGCTTGGCGATCCGCTTGTTGCGCGAGGGACGGCAAGAAGATTTGCAGATGGCGCACGATGCGGATGGTGTTTATACGCTGGAGGCCGAGGTGCGGGCGGGCGATCGGTACTTGTGCGTGATCGATGGAGGGATGGCGGTGCCGGATCCGGTGTCGCGATTTTTGCCGGAGGGTGTGCATGGGGCGGCGGAGATTGTGGATCCGGAGAAATTTGTTTGGACGGATGAGAAGTGGGAGGGACTCGATTACGACGATTACATCGTTTACGAGTTGCATGTGGGGACGTTCACTCCAGCGGGGACGCTGGATGCGGCCATCGAGAAGCTGCCGTACCTGAAGGCGCTGGGCATCACGGCTATTGAATTGATGCCGGTGAATGCGTTTCCGGGGAAACATAACTGGGGGTATGACGGCGTCGGACTATACGCGGTGCAGGCGAGTTATGGCGGGCCGGAGGCGCTGCGGCGGTTTGTGGATGCGGCGCATGCTCAGGGGCTCGCGGTGGTGCTGGATGTGGTCTACAACCACCTGGGGAACGAAGGGAATTACCTGCGGATGTTTGGGCCATACTTTACGGACCATCACAAGACGCCGTGGGGCGAGGCGATCAATTACGACACCGACGGGTGCGAGCATGTGCGGCGGTTCGTGATCGACAACGCGCTGTATTGGGTGCGGGAGTATCACGTGGATGGGCTGCGGCTGGATGCGGTGCAGACGATTAAAGATGATTCGCCGCGGCATCTGCTGGATGAGTTGCAGCAGAATGTGCAGACGCTGGCGCAGGAGTTGGGTCGCACGGTGACGGTGGTGGCCGAGACGGATGAGAACGATCCGAAATATGTGCGGCCGTTTGGGAGTGGGTACGGGTTGCAGGGATTTTGGAGCGATGATTTCCATCATGCGCTGCATGCGTTTTTTACCGGCGAGAGGCAAGGGTATTACCAGGATTTTGGGGATCCGGAGCAGATTGTGCGGGCGCTGATCGACGGGTATGTGTTCCAGGGGGAGATGTTCAACTTCTGGAAGGCGAAGCGCGGGCGGCCAGCGATTGATGTGCAGTTGCCGCGTAACGTGGTGTGCATACAGAACCATGACCAAGTGGGGAATCGGGCGAAGGGCGATCGGCTGACAGCGCTAGTGCCTCGGGGAGTGCGATACGTGGCGGCGGCGATTTTGCTGCTGGCGCCGCATACGCCGCTCATCTTTATGGGCCAGGAGTATGACGAGGCGAATCCGTTCCAGTTCTTTTGCGACTTTAACGATCCGGTGTTGCAGAAGGCGGTGAGTGAGGGGCGTCGGAGGGAGTTTGAGGATTTTGATTTCAGCGAGGTGCCGGATCCTCAGGACCCGGAGACGTTTGAGAGGAGCCGACTGGACTGGGCGAAGGCTGCGGATACCAACCCGATGCTGCGGTGGTATCGGGAACTGATTCGGTTGCGAAAGAAGTATGTGATGACGGGCGAGCGGACGGCGTATGCGCGGTATGAAGACGGAGTGCTGACGATGATGGCGCCGGGGGACACTCCACAATTGATTTTGTTTGCGACCTTGGAGCCGGGGAAGGCGCTGCCGGCGGAAGAAGATGGGTGGAACTTGACGCTGACTTATAAGAGCGAAGAGGGGTATGGGGTGCGGGTGTTTACGCGGTGAGATGGAGTGCGGAGATTATTTCACTGACGATTGCGTCGACGGATTGATTGATGTCGATGGTTAGGGCGTTGTGGGGTTCTTCTAATTGGTCGAATTGGCTGGCTAGCAGATTTGATTTCGCGAAGTGATGGGGGCGCGAGGTGAGGCGCTCGGCGATCAGGGATTGGTCGCCTTTTAGCCAGACGAGCTTCACGTCTGGGGTTACGAGTTGGTCGCGGTATTTCTCTTTCAATGCGGAACTGGTGATTACCAGGTTGTGGCCTTCGGTCGCGGCGCGATCGATTGCGGCGCGGATGGCGGCTAGCCAGGGGGCGCGGTCGGCGTCGGTGAGGGGAGTGCCAGCGGCCATTTTTGATTTGTTGGCTGCGGAGTGGAAGTCGTCGGCGTCGGCGAAGGGCCAACTGAGGCGCGTGGCGAGGGCCTGACCTACCGTGGTTTTGCCGGAGCCTTGGACGCCCATGAGAAGGATGATCACCGGGAAATCGTACACCGGACGGCGTCGGATACAATCCGGCGATGCCCAACCGACCTCATCCGCGGCGCTGGAGTATTGCGATCCTGCTGGGCGTGGGCGTGTTGGTCAATTACTTCGATCGCGTGAACCTTTCGGTTTCGTATGACGTGCTGACGAAGGAGTTTGGGCTCTCCACGATTGCGTTTGGATATTTGCTGAGCGCTTATAGCTGGTCGTATGCGCTGTGCCAAATTCCGGCGGGGGCGCTGCTGGACCGCTTCGGCGTGAAGATCGTGGGACGATGCAGCACGCTGATCTGGAGCTTGGCGTCGGTGGCGTCGGCGGTGTCGGTGGGGGCGCGGGCGTTTTTTGGGTCGCGATTGTTGCTGGGAGTGGGAGAGGCGCCGACGTTTCCGGGGAACGCGAAGGCGATTGGAAAGTGGTTTCCCGAGAATGAGCGCGGATTGGCGACCGCGACATTCGATGCGGCCGCGAAGTTTGCCAGCGCGATTGGCGTGCCGGTGATGGGGTTGTTGCTGGTGCATGCGGGGTGGCGGTGGACGTTTGCGGCTACCGGGATGGCGAGCTTCGCTTACTTCCTGGCGTTCACGGCGATTTATCGCGATCCGGATGAAGAAGAACTGCCGGCAGCGGTGGAGGTGCAGCAGGCGTCGATTGCGGAGTTGTTGGGGGAGAGGAAAGTGGTTGGGTTGGCGATTGGGAGCGCGGCCTATAACTACTGCTTCTATTTGCTGCTGACTTGGTTGCCGGCGTATCTCGCGCTGACGCTGCATTTGAATTTGCTGCAATCGGTTTGGTATACGAGCATTCCCTGGCTGGTGGCGACGGTGACCGACCTTGTTGTTGGCGGGTGGATGGTGGATGCGCTGATACGTCGCGGGTTTGACGCGAGCCGGGTACGGCAGTCGGTATTGATTGGCGGGACGCTGCTGGGAGTGTTGATATTTGCGGCGGGAACCGCGACGACGCCGTGGGCGGCGGTGTTTTGGATCAGCGTGTCGCTCGGAGGATTGGCGGCGGCGGCGCCGGTGGGGTGGTCGGTGCCGGGATTGATTGCGCCTCCGGGGGGCGTGGGACGCGTGGGCGGGATCATGAATTTCTTCAGCCAAGTGGCGGCGATTTCCGCGCCGATTGTTACCGGGTATGCGGTGTCGAGGACGCATTCGTTTAAGGCGGCGTTTTGGTTGGCGGCGGGGTTGCTGGCGATTGGGATTGCGGCGTATGGGATTTTGTTGGGGAGGATTGAGAGAATCGGGGCTGCGGAGTGAAGTGGGCTTTGTGATGGCTGGCGCACGGCGGAACAGCAGGTCCCTACGTCGCTGCGCTCCTCTGGATGACAAGAGAGAGTCGAGGAGATTGAGGCTTTGTGACGGCTGGCGCACGGCAGAACAGCAGGTCCCTACGTCGCTGCGCTCCTCTGGATGACAAGAGAGAGTCGAGGAGATTGAGGCTTTGTGACGGCTGGCGCACGGCAGAACCAGCAGGTCCCTACGTCGCTGCGCTCCTCTGGATGACAAGAGAGAGTCGAGGAGATTGAGGCATTGTGATGGCTGGCGCACGGCGGAACAGCAGGTCCCTACGTCGCTGCGCTCCTCTGGATGACAAGAGAGAGTCGAGGAGATTGAGGCTTTGTGATGGCTGGCGCACGGCGGAACAGCAGGTCTCTACGTCGCTGCGCTCCTCTGGATGACGAGAGAGAGTAGAGGAGATTGAGGCTTTGTGATGGCTGGCGCACGGCGGAACAGCAGGTCTCTACGTCGCTGCGCTCCTCTGGATGACGAGAGAGAGTAGAGGAGATTGAGGCTTTGTGATGGCTGGCGCACGGCGGAACAGCAGGTCTCTACGTCGCTGCGCTCCTCTGGATGACGAGAGAGAGTAGAGGAGATTGAGGCTTTGTGATGGCTGGCGCACGGCGGAAAAGCGGGTCCCTACGTCGCTGCGCTCCTCTGGATGACAAGAGAGAGTGATGCGGACGGATGGTGTATGACGGCTGGCGCACGGCAATCATGCGGGGTGGATGGGCCGCGGGGGCGGGGAATGCCTGATAAAATCTAGGTATCGATGGACCACTCTGTTATTCGTAATTTCGCGATTATTGCCCATATTGACCACGGCAAGAGCACCCTCTCCGATCGTTTGCTGGAGCTTACCGGCTCGCTGACGGCGCGGGAGATGCAGGCGCAGGTGCTGGACGCCATGGATTTGGAGCGGGAGCGCGGGATTACCATCAAGGCCCACTCGGTGCGGATGATGTACAAGGCGCACGACGGGGTCATTTACCAACTCAACCTGATCGATACGCCGGGGCACGTGGATTTTTCGTACGAGGTTTCGCGGTCGCTGGCTTCGTGCGAAGGGGCGCTGCTGGTTGTGGATGCGTCGCAGGGTGTGGAGGCGCAGACGCTGGCGAATGCTTACCTGGCGATCAACAACGGGCTCGAGATCATTCCGGTCATCAACAAGATCGATTTGCCGAGCGCCGACGTGGAGCGCGCGAAGGAGATGATCGAGGGGGCGGTGGGGCTGGATGCTTCGCATGCGCTGCCGATCAGCGCGAAGACGGGGCAGGGCGTCGAGGACATTCTTGAGGCCATCGTGACGCTGGTGCCCCCGCCGAAAGGATCGCCGGACCATCCGTTGCAGGCGCTGATTTTCGATTCGTGGTTCGATAGCTATCGCGGTGTGGTGATCCTGGCGCGTATCAAAGAGGGCGTGATCCGCAAGGGCGACCGGATCAAGTTGTGGTCGAACGGGAATCAGTTCGATGTGGAAGAGATGGGCGTACTGACGCCGAAGCCGGTGGCGATCGAGCAGCTCGAAGCAGGAGAAGTGGGATTCATCGTTGCCAATATCAAGAACGTGGCGGATACGAAGATCGGGGATACGATCACGCACGTCGTTCGACCTTGTATGGAGGCGCTCCCCGGTTTCGAAGAGTTGAAGCCGATGGTGTTCGCGGGGATTTACACCGTCGATGCGCATGAACACACGTTGTTGCGCGAGGCGCTGGAGAAGTTGCGGCTGAATGATTCGTCGTTCTTCTTCGAGCCGGAGTCGTCAGTGGCGCTGGGATTTGGATTTCGCTGCGGATTTCTCGGGCTGCTGCACATGGAGATCATCCAGGAGCGGCTGGAGCGCGAGTACAACCTCGACCTGATTACGACGGCGCCGGGAGTGCGATACCGGATCACGCTGACGGACAAGTCGGTGGTCGAGGTGGATAATCCGTCGCGATGGCCGGACCCGAGCGAGATCGACAAAATCGAGGAGCCGATTATCACGGCGATGATCCTGACCAACGAAGAGTACGTGGGTGGGATCTTGAAGTTGGTGGAAGAGAAGCGCGGGCGGCAGAAGAATTTTGAGTACGTAACGGGCAGCCGCGTGATGCTGACGTACGAATTGCCGCTGAATGAGATCGTGCTGGATTTCTATGATCGGCTGAAATCGGTTTCGCGCGGATATGCGTCGCTGGACTATCACCTGGCGGGAAGTTGGGAGTCGCCGATGGTGAAGTTGGACATCATGGTGGCGGGCGAATCGGTGGATGCGTTGTCGACGATCGTGCATAAGGAGTTTGCTTACGACCGGGGACGGGCGCTGGTGTCGAAGATGCGGGAGTTGATTCCGCGGCAGATGTTCGAGGTGCCGATCCAGGCAGCGATCGGGGCGAAGATTATTGCGCGCGAGACGGTGGCGGCCATGCGAAAGAACGTGTTAGCCAAGTGCTACGGCGGCGACATTTCGCGCAAGCGGAAGCTGCTGGAGAAGCAAAAAGAGGGCAAAAAGCGGATGAAGCGGATTGGGAAAGTGGACATTCCGCAGGAAGCTTTCCTCGCGGTGTTGAAGGTCGGCGAGGGGTCGTAATTTTGTCCTAAAAACTGCTTGACAGGCGGCGGGCCCTAAGGCAGAAATGTGCAAATCCCAAGTGTTGATGCGGGTTCCGTTCATGCTCGTGGGCGGATTTGGTGCAATCCAGAGCACCTGAATAACTCTATAGTTCTCAGCCATTTACAGTGATGCATCGGGATAGAGGCAAAGCCTCTAAGCCGTTGAATTGGCGTGTTGTTGCGATTGTAATGTCTTGATATGCACAGGGATTTCCACAGGTTGGAGGATATCTTTGGGGAGGGTAGGCCCCGCGAGTGTTTAGGGGTAGAAATGGAACGCTCGCGGGGCGATTCACGCGGGGTTCATTGTTGGTTCAGCGTGAAATTTACGGTGATCCTGGTGTCGACGTCGACGGGTTCGCCGTTGAGCAGGTAAGGACGATACTTCCATTGCTTGACGGCGGCGAGGGCCGAGTTGACGAGTAAGGGGTGTCCGCTGATGAGTTGCATTTTCTCGATCTCGCCCTGTCGGTTGATGACGGCTTGAATCACGACCGTGCCCTGGATGCGACTGGCGACGGCGATCGGCGGATAGACCGGCGTCACACGGCGGATCAACATGCTTTCCATCGAGGTGGAGATGCGGGGCAGCACGGCGTGCGGGACCGGTTTGATCGGCGGGGGTTTCAACATTTCCGAGATGACGGGATTCTGGGCGCGCGGATCGCTGATATTGAGTCCATCGAGATCGCTTCCGGTGCTTGGGCCGGAGTATGCGGGCGGAGTGGGATCGGGAGTGCGGTCGATCGTCTTTCCAATCTCACGGGGCGGAAGCAAAGGATTGATCGGTACCTGCTGATTGTGCGCAGTTGGCGGAGGTGGAGTGGTGGAGACGATGTCGACGTGCGGCGGAGAGTAGCGCACGGGCGGGCGGAACTTGGGCGAGTCGTCCAAGGGCAACGCCTGGGTGTGCAGAAGCGGGAAGCTGATGATGACGACTACGGCGAGGGCTTCCAACGAATAGGACAGCAGCGCGGTCAGGCGCTTGCGTTTTCGCATCTCGGGTGAAACTTCAAAAAGGCTCTGCTCGAACATGATGTGTCTCCTGCACTCGTACAGGAACAGACACCGCATGGGGCGCGGAATTCCGCGCGTTTGCGAAAAATAAAGTGGGAACAAAATGGGTAGGTGCGGAGAGCAAAGAAAATTAACCACAGAGGACGCAGAGGTCATGGAGGTACTTGGGGTGATGTGTGAAGGTGGGGAAATTGTTGGTGCGGGTTCGCGGAGAGAGAACCGGTTATTTTCGTGGGCGTTGTTTGGCGGAGATGGACTTGATGATGAGGTGTCCTTTGGCGGTTTTGGGGAGGGGAGTTTTGGCTTGGGCGACGGCGTCGTCGATCAGGTCGCGGACTTCGGGTTGGGAGAGAGTGGCGGCGCCGGGGAGGCGGATGAAGCGATTTTGATTGCCGCTGCCCTGAAGGAGTTTGTGGGGATCGGGGATGGTGGCGCCGTAGTAGAAGGAGAGGCCGACGCCTTTGGAGTTGGCGGCGAGGGAGACGATGCAGTCGGAGGAACGCTCGGAGGCGCAGTAGCCGATGACGAAGAAGTTGTAGTTGTCGTAAACGATTTCGTTGGCGGTGGGAAAGCGTTTGCGGAGAGCGGCGCGGCAGGAACGGATCAGCTTGGCGATCTTGGGATCGAACTTGGCGAGGAAGGCGTCGAGTTGTTTGGCGGGAGTGGTGGTGAGAGTCATCGCGAGATACTTTTCGCTATGGGACGAGGAGAGTCAAATAAAAAGACCGCCTTGCGGCGGCCTTTTTAATTCCCGGAACAACTAGAGGCGATTACTTGGCTGGAGGCTTGGTGCCGGCTGCCGGAGTGGTGCTGGCGGGCTTGGCAGCAGGGGCTGCGGCGCCGGTAGCAGGCTTCGGCTGAGCGGGTACGCCCGAGACGGTGTTGTATTGGTCGACGACAGCCTTGCTGATGTCGACGGTCTGGGCGGCCCAGAGCACGGGGCCCTGCGGCCACGGGTTCGAGGAGTCGATGAGGAGGCCAAAGTTGTTGTCCTTGGCATACTTATCGATCACCGGACCGAGCTTCTGAAGGATGCGCTGCGCGACGGTATTCTGTTCCTGTTGAAACTCGTTTTGCGCATCTTCGGCCTGGCGCTGGAGAACCTTCTGCTTGGCTTCGATGTCCTTCACCAGCTTGGCGCGAGCTTCTTCATTCATCTTCTCGCCCTGGGTATTGAGCTGGGTCTTGAGGCCATCGACTTCCTTGCTGAGGCCCTGGAGTTCGGTCCGCTTGGGGTCGAACTTTTTCTGGAGCGCTTCGAAATCGCGCTGACCTTCGTTGGTGGCCACAATAACTTGCTGGACGTCGATAATGCCGACCTTCACGCCCGTCGAGGACGACGCTGCGGTGGCCGGTGCGCCCTGGGCCGACAGACTCAGCGTCAGTGCGAACAAGAGGGTAGCGAGTAGGCATGCAAACTTACGATTCATTCGGATCTCGAACTCCTTGAGGTGCTCCGGGAATTCCTCAGATATTTCCAGTTTGGCAGGAAGGAAGCGGTTACGTTCCACTTCTTAACCAGCACGTTGGGCTTGACTGCCCAGAAGGCTCGGAAAAATCAGCGGTGCGGATACAGCAAATTATAGGTTCTACGCTCGTATAGCGTCAAACCTATTGACGTAAGGAAATGCCCTACGAGAGCACCGAAGTGCTCTGGTAGGGCATTTATTTTTACGGGATTGCGCGGATTCCCGATTCAGGCCTTAGAAGGTGGTGGCCACCGTGAAGCGGAACGTCTTGAGGGGTTCACGCAACAGGTAGTTGGGGTTATAGAGCGAGATTGCCTGCTTGTAGGTGTAATCACCGGCGGCGCCAGTGGGGAACATACTGCGAAGGATCGGGGTTGGTGTGGAGACCGTGGTGTCCATTCGCAGGGGGTTGTAGGCGTAGTAGATACGGAACGGGGCGTTCACGATCGGCATGATGACCTGGAGTTCCAAGCCGGTAGACATGCGGGTGATGTAGTTGGTTTTGTCGATGGGGACGATATCGTGGCTGAGCTGGCTGCCGAGGAAGTGGTTGGGATCCGTGGGGCCGGTGCAACCGAGGCTAGGCGGAACGAGGGGATTCTGCACGCAACCAAAGACGGTGCTTTCGAGGGTGTCGAACTGGGTGTCAGTGATTTTCAACTGCGACTGGCGGACGACGAAGTCCCACCCCGTATCGACGAAAGCGGCGACGGTGACCGGACCGGCGATCGGGACACGATATTCAAGGTTGGTCACAACGCTGGTATCACCACCGGGGTAGATGATGCGTTGCACCGGAATGTTGATGGTGTAAGCACCCTTGGATGGATTCGCGCGATCGAGGGGGACGGTGGTGCCGTCGGGATTGGTGAGCGCGATGGAGGTGAAATCGGTGAGGAACGCGATCGGGGTGACGGAGCGGATATCGAAGCCGCGGAGATCGTTTTCACCACCCATGTAGAAGCGTTCGAACGGGGGAGCAACGTTGGCACCGTAGCCGGTGACGAAGGATCCCTGGACGCGGAAGCCGATGACGTTGCGGCGATGGTAGGTCGGGATGAACCGCTTGTACTCAGTGATGGGGCGGATCATCTGGACGTTGCCGCCGAGGCCGGAGATATCGGCAGCGAGGAAGAAGCTGCTGCCGTTGTGGGGGCGCTGGGGATTGTCGATGCGGTTCCAGGTGAAGCTGGGGGTCACCTTGCTGGTGATGATGCCCTGGAGCGCGTTGGGGCCGCTGACGTTGCGGAAGGCAAGGAACTGGAAGTATTCCGACGATGCGGTGGAGAAAGTTTGGATCGAAGAGTCGCTGAAGGTGTAGGTGAGGCCGACACGCTTAAACGAGCGATGCAGCGGATAGCTGCTGGTGAGCGAGAATCCGGTGGTGGATTGCGAATAGTTCTGGAGGGTATCGAGGACACCCTGCGACAGGTTGAGCTGTTGGCCGGTCTGAATGGCGAGCTGCTTGGCGTAGTTGTAATCGTACTTGCTGCTGAAGACGGTGAATCCGAGTTGCAGCGGGCGGTCGAAGGCGTAGGGCTGGGTGAATCCGAACTGCACGTTGCGTTCGAACTGACCGACGTTGGCTTCGACCTGGAGGGTTTCACCTTTGCCGAGGAGGTTGTTGGTGGTGTAGTTGATGCCGATGAACGACCCGGCGAGACCGCTGACACCACCGGTGAGACCGATGCTGTTCTTGCCCTTTTCCCTGACCTTGAGGCTCAGGTCGATGGTGTTGTCCTGATTGTTCTGCTTGGTTTCGGAATCCTGATCAGGCTTGAGTTGCTCGAAATATTGCAACTGATTCAAGCGCAGGAGGCTGAGCTCCCAGAGGCGGCTGTTGTAGACCTGACCTTCTTCAAGGGCGAGTTCGCGACGGATGACCTTGTCGCGGGTGGTGGTGTTGCCGACGAATTCAATACGGCGGACGTAGAACTGCTTGCCTTCGTCGATGTCGATTTTGAGGGTGATGGTCTTGTTGACGTCGTCGAACTGGGTGTCGGGGACGCCGGTGAAGTTGATGTAGCCGAACTCACCGTAGGCTTTCTTCAGGTCGTCGAGGCCCTTACGGACGAGGTCGGTATTGAACCAATCGCCGTCCTTCATCTTGAAGAGCATGCGCAGCGCTTTGTTATTGGTGATGGCCTTGTTGCCGCTGAAGACGATTTCCTTCAACTTGTAGCGTTCGCCTTCTTCGATCGGCATGGTGATGTCGACCACCTTGCCCTGCGAGCTCTTCCACGGCATGTACCAGCGAATTCCACCGACATCGCGGATCTTGGTCTTGGGGTCGTTGACGATGGCCTTGAAGTAGCCCTGGGTCTGATACTCGAAACGGACGCGCTCGGCGTCTTCTTCAAGCTTGGTGGAGTCGAAGGTGCGGGCGAAGAGATTCTCGAGGAAGATGGAGTGCGGGATGCCGATGGGCTTGAGGTTCTTCATGGCCGCGCGCAACTCGCGGGGCTTGAGGTGCTTGTTGCCCTCGAAGCGGATCTGGCCAACCTTGACCTTGGGACCTTCCTTCACGACGAACGTAAGAGAGACAGCGGCGGGCGGGATGGGATGGATTTCCGTCCGGATGGTGGCGAACTGGCGGCCGTGAGCGGCGAGGAGTTCGCGGATGACGACTTCCGCTTTCTTGACGCGGGTGGGGTCGTATTGGCTTTCCTGGGAGAGGCCGACCTTACGCTCCTTAAATTTATCGAGGACGTCGCTTTGGGAGACCGAGTTGAGGCCTTCGTACTTGATTTCGCGGATGGTGGGCTTCTCTTTTACGTAGACGTGGATGAGCCAGCCCTTGTCGGTCTGCTCACGCTCAATGCGGACATCGTCGAAGTAGCCGGTGTTCCAGAGGGCGTTAAAGTCGCGTTCGAGAGAGGGCTGATCGTAGACGTCGCCGGGTTTGGAGAACATGCGCTGGCGCACGGTATCGGCGGGGATGCGCCGGTTTCCGTGGATGCGGATGTCCTGGATTACGCCCTCTTGTGCGAGTGCCCAACTTGAGAACAGCAGCGAGAACGCCAGAAACAAAAACACCCGCCACTGCTTCCCGCGGGACGAGGCGACCGCGGGCCTTACCGTAAGATTGCTAAGAATGGCAACGACCTCTTTATACCTGGAATGAGGAAGGGTAATTATACGGTACGGGCGCTTACGTCTAAAAGCTTTACGTATCGTGACATGCGCGCCAAGAGCGTGGTTTTCGCACCACGACGTTTGTGCCTGTATCACGAATCGGCAACAGCATGCTGTTTTCGACGGGCGACTCAGGTTTTCAGTAGCGTACTTGAGGCGTATGATAACGAGAATTCCCGGGGCGGCAATGGGCAGATTGTCCCATTGGGGAAAAAGTTCGTCGGCGAGAGTGCATATGAAAAAGATGCTCACCGGAATATTGTTGGTGACAGCGCTGGTATCGGCGGCGCTGGCGAGTCCACGCGGCCCCTCCACTCCGAAAGAGCGCGTGAAGTTTGTGCGCATTGCGCGCGACCTGGAATTGAAACCGCTATCGTTCGAGGCGGTACAGCAGCGGCAGTGGGCGACGGACTTTATTGTGCGCATTCCCGATTTGCAACTGCAACTGTGCGACGGCGTGATTGCCATGCCACTGAAGGTGGCGAACAACCAGAATTACAACAACCAGTTGTCGATGCAGTTCATGTATTCGTCGGCGGCGTACATGCTCCGGCATCCGAAGGTGACGGACCCGGTGAAGATCCAGACCGCCGGTGTAGAAGGAACGCTGAAGGCGTATGAGGCGATCCTGAAGGTGGACAAGAATGCCCACTTCGACTTCCTGGACGGGTTGATGGAGCAGAAAAAAGCTGGGCAGTTGGAAGGTTACGTGGCATCGGTTTCGAACACCTGCGGTGAAATGGCGGAACAGGCTCCGAAGCATAAGCGGCATCTACTGCCGTAGTTCGTCGCATTCTGACGCATCTCCAAGCGCTGTTGGCATTGACAATGGCGTGCGCGGAGCATAGCGTTGAAGATGAGCGAGCTATTCCTCTCCTCTTTCAGATCCTCTGAACTAAGTCAGTCTGTCTGAAGTTGTCCCCTCCTTAGTCGTGCGCTTGGCTGCGTTCGGATCTCCGCAGCTGGCGTTAAAGGATGCCGTGCAAACCTATTCGCCCACGAAATATCATTTGATCGACATCCACAAAGAGATTGACCTGTTCGACCGCAAGATTGCGTATTGCCGGCAATTCGAGAAATTCGATGCGGAGAGCGAGCGGGCGTCGGCATTGAGTAAGTTGACGAAGAAACGGCTGGCGCTGGTGAAGATTGCGTTGTCGTTCTCGAGCCAGGGCATTGAGTACGATCCGAAGTTCCTCCCGCGCTCCCTCGCTATCGATGCGAATGGGCAGATCGCCGAAGCTCCCCAACCAACTGCGCAAGCTGTTTAAGGAAGACAAATGAAGAAGATTTTTGTAGGGAACTTCGCGTTTTCATTGACCGAAGGGGACTTGCGCCAGATGTTCGAGCCGTTCGGAAAAGTGGACAGCGTGGCGATCGTGACGGACCGCGATACAGGCAGAGCGCGTGGGTTTGGGTTCGTCGAGATGGGCGACGACGCAGAAGCAGCGAAGGCGATTGAAGCACTGAATGGAAAAGATTCGGACGGGCGGGCGCTGAATGTGAGCGAAGCGCGGCCGAAGACCGAGCGCGGGAATTCGCGTGGTCCCGGCGGCGGTGGCGGTGGTGGTTTCCGCGACAAGAAACCGCAGCGCCGTGAGCCGAGATGGTAGGCGCTGTAAGCCAACATCACGGGAATGCCAAGAGGGTCCGGCAGACACAGTTGCCGGCTCCGAACATTATCTTGATGACGACGGTGACCTGCGATCAGTGCGGTCACCAGTATGCGATTGAGCATAAAGCAGGCCTGGAGGACGTGGCGCTCGCTACGCGCCAGGCGGCATGGCTGGCAGAGAATTTTGTCTGGGACCACATCCAAGAGAACCGGCATTCGGGATCGATCCGTCTGCCGTTTTTGGCGGAAGGCCAGACGCACTCCTAGAAAAACAGATCAGACATCCGCGGGCACAGGAGCTTCTTCCTCGGCTCCGGAGTCGTCTGCGTCCATGGTTTCGTCCTTAAATAAAATTCGCAGGAACGGCGGCGGCAAGATGGTTGTAATTGCGGTCATGAGGATGACGATCGCGTAAGCGCGCTGCGAGACCATGTTCATCTGCAGGCCGATGAGGGCGACGATGAGGGCGACTTCGCCGCGGGGCGTCATGCCGACGCCGACTTTTAGCGCGCTGCGCCAGCCTTCGTGGAGCATCGGCAACCCACAGCCAACTACCTTTGAAATCAGGGCGAGAAAAGCCACGATCGACGCCGCGACGATGAGGTCGGGCGTGAAGACGTGGAGGTCGAGGCGCGCGCCCATGGTGAAAAAGAAAAATGGCGTAAGGAATTCGGTGATGCCCTTGACGGGAAGATCGAGGCTCCAGCGGGGCGAGTAGTCGGCGAAGATGAGGCCGGCGAAGAACGCACCGATGATGGCAGCCATGCCGATCTTGGTGGCGAGTACGGAGAATCCCAAACAAATTGCCAGAGCCAGAATGAGAGGCGCGTTGTTAGACGACATGCGCTGGAGACCGGGCTCCATGCGTCCGACGACGCGGGGGGCGAGGAAGATCATGATGAGCGCGAAGCCGATGGCTTCGGCTGCTACCACGCCGAGATGGATGTACTGAATGCCGTTGCCAAGGGCGAGGCTGGCAACGATGGTGAGCAAAATCATACCGAGGATGTCGTCGAAGACAGCGGCACCGAGGATGACCTGGGAGGTGCGGCTCTTGAGGACGTGCATATCACTGAGCACGCGAGCGGTGATGCCGACGCTGGTAGCCACCATGGCGGCGGCGACGAAGGCGGCCTCGTGAGTGGATTCATGGCGGAACTTGAGGTAGATGAATCCGAGGAGGAAAGGAAACGCGATGCCGGCGAGGGCGACGTTGAGGGAGGTGCGCCCGACTTTGATGAGGTCCTTGGGACTGGTTTCGAGGCCGACGGAGAAGAGGAGGAAGATGGCGCCGATCTCCGCCATGGAGACAATGGTGTCGGACGGTTCGATGAGCTTGGTGGCGTACGGACCGAGGACGACGCCGGCGAGGATTTCTCCGAGGACGGCGGGTAGCCGCAACCGTTCGAAGATTTCGCCGAAAGCCTTCGCCCAGACAAATATAGTGAACAGCTGGAGCAGTAGTGTTTCAGTACCGTGCGGCATCAGGAAGGGCCTTCACAGATCTTTCGATGCGAAGGCTTTAGGAGATTCTGCGATACGGAAGGCCGATTGAAAAGCAAATTGCAAAGCAGCGGAAAGAAATCGAGAGTAGCTGGATTCTGAAGATCATATCCGGCGGCTTGCGAAAATTGCGGCGCGGCTCAGGATTCATGCAATCCTAACGAAACGATTGCGACGCCGTGGGGTTCAATCTGGACATGAGCGCGCAAGACGAGCGGAGGATCTGGTTGGAGACCCTGAAATGGACGGCGCGCACGGTTTGGGGTCTTCTGCTTTGCTCTGCTTTGGCAATCGGGAGCGCTTATTTGTTCTTGAATCACCCGGTACGCAATTTTGTGCCGGTGCTATTTGTCATCGTAATCGTGGCAGTGGCGGCACGTTACGGGGTAATGGTGGGCATACTCGGGTCGATCGTCAGCGCCATCATCTTTGCTCGGATGCTATTTTCGCCCCTGCATAGCATTCAAGTGGACGATGCCACGGCACGCGCCAGCCTCGCCTGGATGATCCTGGGCGGTATCGCGATCCCTTACCTGGTGCTGCCGGGATTACGGTCTCGGAGCAAGAAGTAACCCCTCACCGACTATCGGCTAACGCCACATAACCACCTAATGCAATCATCGCTGCGCCGGTTGCGGTGCGTTGGCGCAGTTTGGCGCTGCCAGCCAACTTGGCGCCGATTTTCGCGGCGGCCACACATACGACCAAGTCGGCTGAGGTGTTCAGGGCGACGGACACCAGACCGAGGACGAGGAATTGCGCGAAAAGGTGGCCACGCCCGGGCGAGACGAACTGCGGGATGAACGAGAGGAAGAAGAGAGCGGTCTTGGGATTGAGAACTTCCGTCACGACGCCTTGGCGCAACGCGGCTGCGCCGCTCGGACCTGAGGGCGAGTGGAACTCCGGTTCGACGTTGCGAGAGAGAATCATGCGGATGCCGAGAAAGACGAGATAGGCGGCTCCGGCGTACTTGACGATCGAGAAGGCAACGGCGGAAGTGGCGAGGATGGCGGAGAGTCCGAGGGCGGCGGCGAAGACGTGGACGAGACCTCCGAAGAAGGTGCCGATGGAGGAGAGGATGCCGTCGCGGCGTCCGCCGGAGAGGGTGCGGGTGAGGACATAGAAGATGCCGGGGCCCGGGGTTATTGCAAGGAGAGAGCTGGCGGCGAGGAATACAAGGAAGTGGCGGAGTTCCGGCATGATGGCGGGAGTTTAGCAGAATCTAGAGTAATCGTTCCGGGGCCCAGAGCAGGACTTTGAGCTTGCGGCTGAAGTGGCAGATGGCGTCGTGTTCGTCGATCTCAATGCCGGAGACTTGGGCCATGGTGTTGTTCCCGACGACGGCTTTGGCTTCCTGGAGTGGCCAGGGGAGATGGTGAATCTCCGAGGTGTAGAGCTTCTTTCGATTCCAAGCGTAGAGGCAGTAGCGATCGGTGAGGAAGGACGCGAGGGAGCCGGGGACGGCGGTGCGAACGGGGCCGGTGGGGCCGTAGGTGGCGGCGAATTCGGCGGGCTTGGGGCCGTGGATGCGCTTGGAGGAGTAGTCGATGATGAGGGAACCTTTGCCCTTGATCTTCATGTCGGCATGCCAGTACGGGAGGCGGTAGAAGACGCGCGCGCCCCATACGGCGGAGAGATTTCCCGCATCGAGCGAGAAGAAGTAGACGCCGGGCTTGCCCTTGTAGCTGACATAGGTGCGGACGTTGAGTTCGGGAAAACTGGAGAGCCAGGGGACGGCGGGGACTCCGGGGGGACGGAGGCGGGTAATGAGGAACGGGACAACCGAGACCCAGGCCTGGTGCTCGTAGGTGTCGAGGGTGAGGGCGTCGGGGACGAGCGGGCGGAGGAGTTGGGGGTCGACGGGGTAGTGGAGGAAGAGGAGGTCCTTCCATAGCTGGGTCATGACCCACGGGGCGGTGGGGAGCGGCCACGGGCGGTGCGCGGTGGCAAAGAGGATCGAATCTGCGCCTAGCCAGCGGGTTTCGACGTCACTCATAGCGGCCATTCGAGCGTACACCAGATTTCCACCGACGCGATGAAACTAAGGTCGCATGGCGTGGCGGATTTGGATATCATCGCGAACATGTCGACGGCCGTAACGCCCATGAGCACATCTCCGGACCTTCCCAAAAACGAGCAGCCCGAAGAAAAAGCTGGAACCCAGGTGTTTGCGATCCATGGGGCAGACCCCGAGGTGCAGGCCTACGCGATGGCAAAGTACTCGCGGTCGGCGTTGTCGATGCGGGAGTCGCTCTCGGAGCTGAACGCGCAGAAGGCGGAGAAATTCCTTAATACGTTCTATTTCCAGTACGGGCACCGATCGATTGCGGATTTAGCGCACATTGCGATGGCAATCGAGAGCTTGTCGCTGCTGGCGGCGACGATCGTGGTGGACGAGACGCGGTGGGACGGGCAGGAGCGGTCGACGCGGTACCAGAACTTCCGGAAGAGTGGGTACTTCACGCCGGATTTTGGGGGAGATGCAGAGTCGGCGACGACTTATCAGGAGACGATCGAGTTTCTGTTTGCGGAGTATGAGAATTTTTCCGAGGGGATGTTCCGGTACCTCGAGGCGCAGACACCAAAGCCCGACGACATGAAGCAGGACGCTTACGAGCGGACGCTGCGGGCGCGGGCGTTTGATTTGTCGCGGTATCTGTTGCCGCTGGCGACTAACACGTCGCTGGGGCAGATTGTGAATGCGCGGACGCTGGAGACCCAGGTGTCGCGGCTGCTGTCGCATACGCATAAGGAAGTGCGTGAGCTGGGACAGAAGCTGAAAGATGCTGCGCGTGAGCCATCCCATAACGTGAACCACAAGGCGATGCGCGAGTTGATTGCAGAGATTCGGGAGAAGGACCCGGAATTGGCGGCGAAGGCGGAGGAGCAGTTGCTGCGCGAAGTGCGGGTGTCCCCGACGCTGGTGAAGTACGCGGAGGCGAGTTCGTACGAGCTCGAGACGCGGAAACAGTTGCAACAAGCTGCAACTGAACTCATGAAGGACGCGGCGATTGAGGTGGCGAAGGAAGTGGATCTGCTGGAGCCGGATCCGCTGGAGATTGAGCTGGCAACTACGCTGCTCTACCAAGGGAGTCATTATTCGTATCGGCAGTTGCGGAAGGCCGTGGAAGCGCTGACGGCGGAGCAGCGAGAAGAAATTATCGATCTTGGATTTGCCAACCGCGGGAAGTACGATGAGTTGGGGCGGGCGTTCTCGGCGGGACAGCAGTTTCGGTTCGACATCCTGATGGATGTTGGCGGGTATCGGGACATGCATCGGCATCGGCGGTGCGTGCAGATTCACCAGGCGTACACGGCACTGCATGGATTTGCGATGCCGGAGGAGATGGCGGCGGCGGGCGTAGACGATCGGTACGTGCAGACGATGGAGCGGGCGGCGCAGGTTTCGGCTGCACTGGCTGGGCGCCCGATGGCTGAGGCTGGCGAGAATGCGCAGTACGTGCTGCCGCTGGCTTATCGCAAGCGGACTCTCTTCAAGATGGATTTTGCGGAGGTGGTGTACATCTCCGAAATTCGGACTACGCCGCAGGGGCATTTCTCCTATCGCAATGTCGCCTGGCAGATGTATGACGAAGTGGCGAGCAAGCATCCGGCGTTGCGACAGTACTTCCGGGTTTGCGACGTGCATGAGCCGGTGGATTTGCTGAAGCGGTAACCATGTTGAAATCCGCGTTTGTCATCTTCGTCCTGTGTTCCGCGGCACTCGCGCAATCGGCGAAGGCCCGCGAGAACTACGACAAGGCGGTGAAGGAAGTGGGGCGCGGCGGCCATCTGAACAAAGCGGAAAAGCTTCTGAAAGAGGCGATTGCGGACTCGCCCACCTGGGCGCTCGCGTATGCCGAACTGGGAGATGTTTACTTCTACATGCCGAAAGAGGATCCGGCAGTCGAGGCGTACACGCAAGCGCGCGAACTCGACTTCAAAGATCACTCTCTTGCCCTGGATCGCCGGCGAGTGGTGAATAACAACTTGGCTTACGTTCTGGCGTCCACCAAAGAGTATGAGAAGTCGATTGCAGTGTTGGAGCCGTCCATCAAGGACGATCCGGAATATGGCGCGTATGTTTACAACCTCGCCTGCGACTACTCCGAAATGGGCGACCTCGACAAAGCCTTAACGCTGCTCAAGCATGCATGGGAACTGCGCGACAGTTTTGTGTTTCCCAACATCCTGGTGGACAGTTCCTTCGGCCGCTGGCGCAACGATCCTCGTTTCCAGCAGGCAACTCGCGCGATGGTGAAGTAGCTTCTGCGCAGGTCATAAGTCCCCTTCCCTGAAAAGACGCGGCTGCTTTCCCCTTGACAGCTTAGGAGAGTGGCGGTACTCTCCTGAGCATCTTAGGAGGGCTCCTTGACCGATCAGGCCCAGATTCTTCCCGGCACTCTTGATCTTCTGATTCTTCGCGCGGTTTCGCTTGGGCCTTTGCATGGGTATGGGATTTTGCTGCGGATTGGGCAGATTTCGGGGAACGCGCTGTTGATTGAGCAGGGGGCGTTGTATCCGGGGCTGTTCCGGCTGGTGCGGCAGGGGCTGCTGAAGACGGAGTGGGGGACCTCGGAAAACAATCGTAAGGCGAAATATTACGAACTGACTGCGACGGGCCGCAAACGGTTGCAGCAGGAGACCGATAACTGGAATCGGCTGGTGGCGGCCATCGGGTCCGCGCTTTCACCGCAACCGGAGGAAGCATGAAGGTCCTCGACTCGCTGCGCTCCCTCTTTCATCGTTCACAGGTCGACTCGGAAGTTGAGGAGGAGTTGCGCGCACACATCGCGTTGCGGGCGGACGATCTGGAGAGCACAGGCATGAGCAGGGCGCAGGCGGAGCGAAGGGCGCGGATCGAGTTTGGGGGACAGGAAAAATTCAGAGAAGAGTGCCACGAGGCGAGGGGTGGGAATTTTATGGAGACCGTAGTCAACGACGCCCGCTACAGCCTGCGCGTCTTGTGGAAGTCTCCGGGCTTCACCGCCGCTGCGGTCCTGACTTTGGCGCTGGGCATCGGCGCGAATGCAGTGGTGTTCGGGGTGTTGAACTCGCTGATTCTCAGACCTCTGGACGTCCCGCAAACCGAAAGCCTTTTCATGGTGAAGCACGGCAACGACATTGGTGGAGGCCAGTCGTATCCCGACTATCTCGACTTGCGCGATCGCAACCGGACCTTTGACGACCTCGCGGCGTACAGCATCACGGTCGCGGGTTTCGATACCGGAGAAAATCCATCGCGTACCTGGCTCTACGAAGCGAGTGGGAATTATTTCGACTCGCTGCGCGTGCAGCCTTACCTCGGCCGCTTTTTCCATGCGTCCGATGAGCATGGCCCGAACAGTGCTCCTTATGTTGTTCTCTCGTACGCTTACTGGCACGATCACTTCCAGGATGATCGCAACGTTTTGGGGCGAATGGTGCAGGTGGATAAGCATCCGTTCACCATCATCGGAGTGGCACCCCCGGGGTTTCATGGCACGCTGTTGTTCGGCTATCCCGACTTCTGGATCCCAATGGTGAACCAGGACCAGGTGGATGGAATCAGTTGGTTGGACGCCCGGGGCACCCGCAACGTCTTCATGGTCCTGGGACATCTGAAGCCGGGTGTGACCCACGCGCAGGCGGTGGCCGACCTTAATGCCATCGGTGCGTATCTCGACAAGAGCTATCCCCAGGAGCATGGCAAGACGACGTATGAATTGGCGCGGCCGGAACTATATGGCGATTACATGGGGCGTCCGGTGAGGGCATTTCTGACCGCGCTGATGGTGCTCGCCGGCCTGATCCTGCTGGCTGCATGTGCGAACCTTGGGAGCCTTTTTGCCGCCCGCGCCATGGACCGATCTCGTGAGGTCGCGTTACGGCTGGCGCTGGGATCGAGCCGCCGGCGCATACTGCGGCAGTTGTTCACGGAGGCGTTGCTGATCTCACTGGTTGGGGGCGCTCTTGGGCTCGTCGGCAGTCTCGGGCTGTTGCGATGGCTGGGCTCGTGGCAGCCGGTGCCGCGCTATCCGCTGCACGTGCCTGTCGCTCCCGATGCGAAAGTCTATGTTGTTGCGTTGCTGCTGGCGGTGGTGAGCGGACTTTTGTTCGGCATCGTCCCGGTGCGGCAGGTGCTGCGGACTGATCCTTACCAGATCGTGAAGGCGGGCGAGGGCGGCGGCAAAGGCAAGCGTCTCACCCTGCGTGACGTTTTGCTGGTGGTGCAGATCGCCATCTGCGCTGTCCTGGTGACCTCGTCGTTGGTAGCCGTGCGCGGACTGGTGCGGTCGCTGCACAGTGACTTCGGCTTCAATCCGCAGAATGCAATGCTGGTGGGTACCGTGCTCGACATGGCGGGTTATCGTGGCGAGGCCGTGACGGTGATGCAGAAGCGCATGATCCACGCCTTCGAGGGGATTCCGGGAGTGACGTCGGTGGGCCTGATCGACTGGGCGCCACTCGCCAACGGCGACGTCCAGAGATCCGTCATCTTTACGGACGAGACCACTGATCTGCGGCGCGCCAATGCGGTGGCGACGCCCGTAACGTTCGCGATTTCGCCCGGCTATTTCCAAGCGGCGGGCACCACGTTATTAGAGGGCCGCAGCTTCACATGGCATGACGATGCGCGCGTGCCACATGTTGCGGTGGTCAACCGAGAGTTTGCCCGCAAGCTTTTTGGAACCTCGGTAGGCGCCGTTGGGCGGTATTTCAAGCTGAACGATGGCACGCGCGTCGAGATTGTGGGGATGGTTGAAGATGGCAAGTACCACAGCCTTACTGAAGATGCTGACGCGGCGATATTCCTCCCGTTCGTGCAGTTGGTGGCACCGGTTTCCGGCTCATCCCTGGTGCTGCGTTCGGAGCGCGATCCACGGCAGCTTGCGGTGGCGGTGCAAAGCACGATGCGTGACCTCGATCCGGGCCTGCCCTACGACGTGCAGAGTTGGAACCAGGAACTGGATCTGGCGCTGTTTGCGCCGCGAGTGGCGACCATCTCGCTGGGTGTTCTCGGTGTGATGGGCGCGATGCTGTCAATCACCGGAATCTTCGGGATGGCGGCTTACTCGGTGAGCAGACGCCTGCGGGAGTTGGGAATTCGGATTGCTTTGGGGGCGCAGCGGAAGGAAGTGCTGCAAGCGGCGTTGGGTCGGGCCGTCAAGTTGCTGGCGGTGGGATCCGTGGCGGGATTGATTTTGGGGCTGCTCGCGACCAAGGTGCTGGCGCTGATTGTGTTTGAGGCGTCGCCACGCGACCCGGTGGTGTTGGCGGGAGTGGTGTTGGCGATGTCGCTGCTGGGAGTGCTGGCAACGTGGATCCCGGCGCAGCGGGCGCTGTCGATTGATCCGCTGCGGTTGTTGCGGGAGGAGTAGTTCACCACGGAGGCACGCCGATATTAATTATGCCACTACTGGTGGTATAATTTTTTTCATGAGCGTGACATTCAATATCCGCGAAGCTGCCGCCATCGCGGATGTGTCGCTGGAGACGATTCGGACGGCGATGGAAAAGAAAGTTTTGCGCGCTTCCTCGCGGCGCAAGACGGAGGGCTCCGTCCGGTATGGTTTTTCGGTGCGCGATATTTTGTTCTTAAAGCTTCTGGCGGAATTTCCGTTTGCGCTCTCGATGGCCGATAAAGACGCACTCAAACAAATTGTCGTGAAAAAGCGAGTGAACGCGCAGCGTTGGCGGAGGCAAGGATCGGACCTGATTTATTCCGTGCCTGACGTGAATGTGGTGATCGAGTGCAAGCGCCTGCGGAGCGAGTTGGCGAAGAACATTGGGCTCATGCGTTGGGGGAAGCGCCGGATTATTTCCGATCCTGAGATTATTAGCGGGACGCCGGTGTTTCGGGGGACACGCATTGCACTGGAACAGATTGCCGGTCTTTTCCGGAAGAACATTCCCTTGTCGGAGATTGTGGAAGACTATCCGCGCATAAGCGAGCGGGATCGCGAGTACGCCAAGTTGTATGCGCGGATGGGTCCGGGACCGGGACGTCCGAAGAAACCAATCGAGCTTCGCCGAACGCGCAAAACCAAGGCGGCTTGAGGTTGCGGCTGCTTCTCGATGAGAACCTCTCGCCATCCCTCGTATCGCGGCTTGCGGAAGCCGGAGTATATGCCTTGTCGGTGCCTCACACCGGCTTGGCCGGTGATGACGACGAGAGTGTTTGGAGTTATGCGCAGGAGCGCGAATTCACGGTCGTAACCGTGAACGCCATCGATTTTCTTCGGCTCCTAGAAGTTGAACTGCATGCCGGACTGATCGTTCTGCGTGAAGCAAACCTGTCGCGGAATGAGCAATGGCTTCGTCTCGAAGCGGTCACGAGCCATGTCCTCGCCAGCGGCGATCCAGACTATATGCTCAATAGAGTCATCGAGGTCACGGGACTGGGCGAATTCCATATCCGGGAAATGCCATCGAAATGAGTGCGTGGGCGTTGTTAGCGCCAATCGCCTGCATGGCCCGCTCCGTCGTACAATAGAGAGTTCACATGGCACCTGAATTAATACAGATCGATCTTGAACCCAAGCGGCCGGTGGCTAAGCCATCGTGGTTGCGCGCCAAGGCACCGATGGGGGAGAACTACCACGACCTGAAGAAGCTGGCGCGGGGGATGAACCTGCACACGGTTTGCGAGTCGGCGCAATGTCCGAATATTGGCGAGTGCTGGAACCATAAGACGGCGACGTTCATGTTGCTGGGGAATTTGTGCACGCGGCGGTGCGGGTTCTGCGCGGTGCCGAAGGGGCGTCCGGAGCCAATTGATTTTGACGAGCCGCGGCGGGTGGCCGAGGCGGTGGCTACGCTGGGGTTGAACTTTGCCGTTGTCACCAGCGTGAATCGCGACGATGACAACATTGGTGCGGCGCGGGTGTTCGCGCAGACGATTGAGCAGATCCGGGAGCAGAAGCCGGGATGCCGCGTCGAGGTGCTGATCCCCGACTTCCAAGGTAAAGAAGAGGCGCTGCGGATTGTGCTGGAAGCGAAGCCAGACATCTTGAACCACAATACCGAGACGGTACCGCGGCTTTATCGCGCGGTGCGTTCGGGAGCGCGGTACGAGCGGACGCTGAATTTGCTGCGGCGGGCGAAAGAGATCGATCCGTCGATGGTGACGAAGACTGGCGTGATGGTTGGGCTGGGCGAGACGACCGAAGAGTTGTTACAGGTTTATAGCGACCTGGCGAAGCAGAACGTGGACATCCTGACGATCGGGCAGTATTTGCGGCCGTCGAAGGACCATGCGCCGATGACGCGTTACTACACTCCAGAAGAGTTTGCCTTCATGAAGACGGAGGCGATGAAGATGCGCTTCCGGCATGTGGAGTCGGGGCCGCTGGTGCGAAGCAGCTACCACGCGCATGAGCAGGCGGAGTCGACCCGGCCTGTATCGATCGTCTAGCAAAACCAACACCTAACACGGAGACACTGAGACACGGAGGTTTTTGGGCGGGTGTGTGTGCCCTTCGCGTTATCGTGTTTCTTTGTCCGATTTTCCTCTCAGGAAAATTGGATTCATTGACAGTGGTCAATGTGAAACGTACTCTCGAAGTTTCCTGAGTAGGTTTCGGGCGATCTTTCTCAATCGGCGTTCGTGCGTGTTTGCCACTCGGTGAACACTGGGAAGCAGGTGAGAATCCTGCGCTGCCGCGCAACTGTAAGCGGGACTTAGGAGCTACGCCACTGTCGAAAGATGGGAAGGCGCGCTCTGCTGTAGTCGACTTGTAGGTCGAAGCTCGCAAAGTCAGGAGACCGGCGCGAATGCATTTGAGGCCCTGCGGGCCTCCCCACCCCTTTCGCGTGCAAAGGAGGATTCTTGCGCCGTCTGCTCTTTTTCTGCTGCCTCATTTTCCCAGCAGCTCTGTTTGCTTCCGACTTAACAATTCGAGTGGTGGACCCTGACCAGCGACCGGTCGGCAATGCCAAGGTGGCCCTGTATTCCGAAAAGACCTCCGCCGTTCTGAGTACCTCAGCGGAAGGATCGGTGAAATTCGCCAACCTGGCGGATGGTTCGTATCGTGTACAGGTGCTGGCGCCGGGGTTCTCTGAGGCCACGCAAAGTCTGCAACTGCCGGTTAGCGACGTGACGACGGTCGCGCTTTCGGTGCAGCAACCGAGCGAAAAAGTTGTGGTGTCAGCGACGTCGACGCCGGTATCGGAGGCGGAGTCGGGCGCGTCGGTTTCGGTGATTACGCAGCGGACACTCGAGATTACGAATCCGACGGACTTGGCCGACGCCTTGCGGTTTGCGCCGGGGATGATGCTGCGCACGAACGGACAGCGCGGTGGGTTGACGGTGCTGAGCGTCCACGGCGGGAATTCGAATTACAACCGGGTGATGGTGGATGGCGTGTATGTGAACGAACCCGGCGGCCTGTTTGATTTCGGAGTAGTGCCGGTCGACCAGGTGGAACGAGTAGAGGTGGTGCGGGGATCGGAGAGCGCGGTGTACGGCTCCGATGCGATGAGCAGCGTGGTGCAGATGTGGACAGCGAATGGAACAACGCCGAAGCCGGAGTTTCGCTTTGGCGCGGATGGCGGGAATTTCAACGCGGCGCACGGATATGGATCGATTGCGGGGGCGTGGCGGCTCTTCGATTACAACCTATTTGGGGATCAGTTCAATACGAATGGGCAGGGGGCAAACAATCGTTATTCGAATACGCTGGAGGGCGCGAATATCGGAGCGCAGATTTCTCCGCGGGTCCAGTTGCGATTGCGGCTGCGGCATACGAACAGCTTTGCCGGGGTTTCCGGCGAGTGGTGGTTTAACGGGGCGGGAGAGTTGCCGCCGAACACCGCGGAATTTGCGCGGCAGAACAACCTGATTGCCGATCTTTCGCTGACGATCGCGGGGCCCGGGGCGTGGCAGCATAGCATCAGCGGATATGAGTATCGGCACGTGCGGTACAACGCGGACTACTCGCCGAACCCGGTGCGATACAACGACTCCGCATATGACGAGTATGCGCAATACAACCGTGTGGGGATCAACTGGCAATCGGATTACGCGCCGCGAACGTGGACGCGGACGACCTTCGGCTACAACTACGTGGATGAGCACGGTGCGGACAACAGCGACTACTTCGCCACGGCATTTTTCCCGGCGACGCTAATCTTGACGCCGGGGCTGCGGAGAAATCACGGCGTCTTCGGGCAGGAGATGCTGTTATGGAAGCGACTCTCACTGCTGGCCGGAGTGCGCTACGAACACAACGAAAGCTTTGGCGGGAAGACGGTGCCGCGAGCGACTCTGACATATCTCGCATGGCGAGGGAATGACTGGTTCTCGGGTACGCGTTTGCGGGCGGCCTACAGCGCGGGGATTGTGGAACCGAGTTTCGCGGAGTCGTATGGGAGCGGGGGGAGCTTTCCGGTGCTGCCCAACCCGAACTTAAGGCCGGAGCAGGCGCGCACGTTGGAGGCGGGGTTTGTTCAGGGCTTCGATCACGATCGGTATTCATTGTTCGCGGGGTATTTCAACAGCATCTTCCGTGACCAGATCGAGTTCGAGTCATTCCAGGATGCATCCGGAAATTTCGTCAGCCAGTATTTCAACTTGAATAAGTCGTTAGCGCACGGGGCGGAAGTGGTGCTGCAAGGGCGCGTCGCGAAGAACGTTTCATTGACGGCTGGCTATACGTATACGGCGACGCAAATTCTGGAGGTCGGAAGTTGCGATGCGCAGAATTGCGGTTCGACGACATTCGGCGCGGGGATGCCGCTGCTACGCGTGCCGAAGCAACTTGGCAATTTTACGGCGACCTATAGCGGTAGACGATGGGGCGGAAGCCTGGCGGGGGTTGCAGTGGGGCGGCGTCCGGACAGCGATTTTCTGTTCGGCGAAGTACCGCCGGTGAATTACGCTGCGGGGTATGCGCGATTTGACGCGTCGGGGTATTACACGATCGACCGGCATGTTACGGCGTATGTGAATTTGGAAAACCTGCTCAATCATTACTACAACGAGGTGGTGGGATATCCGGCGCTGGGATTCAATTTCCGTGCTGGATTGCGGTTCCGGTTCGGCGGGGAATAGGTTCTACAAAAATAGCAGTCCATAAATGCCTTGAGGCACGGTCTCGACCGTGCCTCGATTTTTTGGGTGAGAGAAACTCAGTCGGCGTTATTCACCATTTGCATGGCGAGATATTTCTGGCGCACGGCACGGAGCTTGTCGACATTTTCGTCGCTGAGAATTTCCTGGCGGCCCAGGACGTGGGCGACGAGCGAGATCTTGGCGAAGTGCTCGACTGTTTCCATGTGCATGTAGGCGTGGAGAACGTCTTCGGCGTAGGTAACGACGCCGTGGTTGGCCATGAGGATGGCCTGGTTATCCGGAATAAAAGGTTCGAGAGCCTCGAGCAACTCGGGAGTGCCGGGAGTGCCGTAGTTGGCGAGCGGAACGGAGCCGAGAGCGACGATGATTTCGGAGACCAGAGCGCGGTCGAGGGCGAGTCCGGCGGCGGCGAATCCGGTGGCGGTGGGCGGATGAGCGTGAACGACCCCGCGGATTTCGGGGCGCATGCGATAGATGAGGGCGTGCATCTGGATTTCGCTGGAGACCTCGCGGCGGCCCTCAATCTTGCGGCCATTGAGATCGACAAGAACGAGGTCCTCGGGCTCCATCATGCCTTTGCTTATGCAAGTAGGCGTAGCGAGGATCATGCCGCCGTTAACGCGGGCAGAGATGTTGCCATCCATTGCGGCCACGAACCCCTTCGTGTGCAGCAAACGGCCGAGTTTTACGATCTCGATGCGCCGTGCTTCCAGGTTGTTCATCTCTGGCCCTTAAGTGCCATCGTGTAGAAGGGTATGTTACCGCAGATTATCCAACGTCGAAAGTTTAACGCTCACAAATCGACGTGAGGAGATTAATGGTTATCGATACGTAAAGCCAGCAGGAAAGAGAGTTCCGGGTGCTCTCTATAATCTTTTTGTGCTCGTCTCCGATTTTGATTACGAATTGCCGCCCGAGTTAATAGCGCAGCATCCGTTGGCCGACCGTGCCGCCACACGGATGATGCACGTGCAGCGGGAAGGGGCTGGGGAGTCGGAAGACCGCGGGTTTCGGGAGTTTCCGGAGATGCTGCGGGCGGACGACCTGGTGGTCTTCAACAATACGAGGGTGCTGCCGGCGCGGTTGTTTGGGCGGAGGAGTGGCAGCCGGGCGCAACGCTTGAGTGAGCAGAATCCGGCGAGCCGGGATTTCTTAGCGGGCAAAGTGGAAGTGCTTTTGACGCGGCAGATGGAGGGGGATCCTCCGGTGTGGCAGGCGCTGGTGCGTCCGGGGCGGAAATTGGGAGTGGGGGAACGGATTTTTTTCGGCGAACAGCAGGAGCTTACGGCAGAGATCGTGGCACGAGGTGAATTCGGCGAGCGGACGTTGCGGTTCGAAGGAGATTTCTGGGGGACGGTGAACCGGACTGGGCATATTCCGCTGCCGCCGTATATCGATCGTGAGGACACGGCGGAGGACCGGGAACAGTACCAGACGATGTTTGCGCGGGAGTTGGGGTCGGTGGCGGCGCCGACGGCGGGGCTGCATTTTACGCCGGAGATCCTGGCGCGCATGAGAGACCGCGGAATTGAGACGGCGGAGTTGACGCTGCATGTGGGGTTGGGGACATTTCAGCCGCTGCGTCATGAAAAAGTCGAGGAGAACCGACTGCATTTGGAGAGGTACAGCATTTCGGCGGAGGCGGCGGAGAAGTTGAACCGGGCGCGCGCGCAGGGACGTCGGGTGGTGGCGGTGGGGACGACGACGGTGCGGACGCTGGAGTTCGCGGCGCTGCAGGCGGCGGAATTTCGCGGGCAGAGCGGCGATGCGGACATCTTTATTTATCCGGGTTTTGAGTTTCGGGTGGTGGGGGCGATGCTGACGAATTTTCATCTGCCGAAATCGAGCTTACTGATGCTGGTGAGTGCATTCGCGGGAACGGAGCGGGTGCTCGCCGCGTACCGTCATGCGGTGGCGGAGAGGTATCGATTCTTTTCGTACGGCGACTGCATGTTCGTCGAGTAGAGTGGTTCTCATTTCCGCACGGAGATTGTGAATGGCATCGCTCGCGCAATCTGTTTCCCAGGAAAAATCCTCATTTACCCAATCCATTCTTTTTCCCGCTTGGTGCGTCGCGGCGGTGGTGTTTGTCGTTCACCTAGTGACCGCGCCTTACTACGGATACTTTCGGGACGAGTTGTATTTCATCGCGTGCAGCGATCATCTCGCGGCGGGATATGTCGATTTTGCGCCGCTGGCGGCTTGGATTCTGAAGGCGAACCGTGTGGTGTTTGGGGACTCGCTGTACGCGTTGCGGTGGTTGCCGGGGCTGGCGAACGCGGGGACGATCGTATTGACGGGGATGATTGCGCGGGAGCTTGGAGGGAGGCGGTTTGCTGTTCTGCTCTCGGCAATTGGCGTGGGGCTGGCGCCGGTGATGCTGGGGAATTGTACGCGATACTCCATGAATTGCTTCGAGCCGCTGTTCTGGATGAGCGCGATGTACCTGCTGCTGCGGGTGATGAATGGCGGGGATCCACGGCTGTTGATGGGGCTGGGGTTCGCGTGCGGGATGGGGATTGAGAACAAGCACTCGACGATCTTTTTTATCGCGGCGTTGCTGCTGGCGCTTGCCGTTTCATCCCAGAGGAAACTGTTTGCGAGCAAGTGGTTCTGGGCGGCCGCAGGAATTACGGCGCTGCTGGCGCTTCCAAACTTGATATGGCAGGTGCGGCATGGGTATCCGACGTATGTGGATCTACATAACGTGAAGGTGATGCACAAGAACGTGGAGTTGCCGCCGATACCGTTCATCGTGCAGCAGATCATGATGCTCCACCCGGTACTGGCGTTGATTTGGATTCCGGGCATCGGATATTTGTTCTTTGAGCGCGAGGGTAAGAGGTATCGCGTACTCGGGTTTACGTTTTTGTTTTTCTTCCTTGAGTTGTTGCTGATGAAGGGGAAGGACTATTACGTGGCGCCGATTTATCCCATGATCCTCGCTGCCGGTGGCGTGCTTTGGGAGATGCTGACCGAGGTGCGGATGCGGTGGGGGCGTCGGGTGCTGGTGGTGAGTGCGCTGGTGAGTGGAGCGATCTCGGCGCCGATCGTGTTGCCGGTACTCCCTCCGGCGAAGGCGGCGGTATATGCGCAGGCCTTGGGGGCGACGAAGCAGAAGACGGAAAATGGAATGCAGTCGCAACTGCCGCAACATTTCGCGGATGAGTTCGGCTGGCCGGAGTTGGTGGCAAAGACGGCGCAGTTGTATCACTCGCTACCGCCGGAGGAGCAGGCGAAGACCGCAATCCTGGGTGGAAGTTATGGTGACGCGGGGGCGATCGATTTCTTCGGGGCGAAGTATGGGCTGCCGAAATCGATTAGCGCGCACCAGAATTACTGGTACTGGGGGCCGCGGGAGTACACGGGGGAGTCGGTGATTTTGCTGCATTGGCGACGGAGTTCCGCGGATAAACATTGCACCAGCGTTGTCGAGGGCCCGACGCTGAACGATCCGTGGAGCATGGAAGAAGAGCAGTACACGATCTGGCTGTGCCGAGGGATGAAGCCGGGGTTGCAGGAATTTTGGGGGGAGTTGAAGAATTGGAATTAGCCCCGTCACCCGGGGGCTAAAGCCCCTCAAGTTTCCCGGCCATGACGCGGGCCTGAAGGCCCGCTCTACCCAACGCGCGGAACGGTGAGAAGGACCTGCCCGAAGCGGAGACACGGAAGGCCCGCTCATCCGAACGCGCGGACCGGGAAGCAGAGCCATGCGACCCAACTATTCAGAATCGCCGAGAGCCCATTCGGGATCCTGGGCAGACTCGCCGCCTTCGGGGCCGTAGAAGAGGACCCAGGTGTAGAAGTCGTCGGTGAAGTCTTCGAAGCGGTGGACCTCGCCGGCCGCGGCGAAGAGGAAGTCTCCGGCGGCGAAATTCATTCGCTGGTCGCCAATGACGAAGACGCCGCTGCCCTCAGCGACGATGTAAACCTCGTCGCGGGTGTGGGGTTTCTGGGCGTCGCGGCCGCGGGGGGCATAGATTTCGACGGAGAGCGAGCCGTGGCTGAAGAGTTCGGCGAAGGGCTTGCCGTCGGAGGTGGGGAGCTGCTGCATCGCGGCACGAAGTGTGAGTTGGCGTTCATTGGCGAATTTCATCGCGAACTAACATAGCGCGTTTTGCGCGGTGGCGGCGGTTTCTGTAGCATCTTTCTGTGCCTGCGAAGAAGAAATCTGCCAGCAACCCTGCGGAAGCCACTCCTCCCACAGCCGAGTACAAGGCGACGCCTCCGGCCGACGATAAGAAGGTCGGCCGCATTTTCCTGATCGATACGTTTGGGTTCGTGTTTCGCGCATACCACGCGATGGCGCGGCAGCGGCCGATGTCGACGAAGACGGGGATCCCGACGAGCGCGACGTATGTGTTCGTCAACATGTTGAACAAGCTGCGGCAGGATTTTGGGCCGGAGTACATTGCCGCGATTTTTGAGGGCGGGCCGACATTTCGTGATGTTGAGGCGAAGGAAGTAACGTCGGTACGGAAGTTCGACGCGAAGACGCAGAGCTTCCAGGAGATCGCATACGGTGGGTACAAGGCGAACCGGGCGGAGATGCCGGCGGACCTGGAGCAGCAGTTGCCGTATATCGAGCGGGCGCTGCAGGCGTATCGGATTCCGATGATTTCGGCGGAGGGATTCGAGGCCGATGACGTGATTGGGACACTGTCGAAGAAGGCGGCGGAGGCAGGGTTTCCGGTTTATATCGTGTCGAGTGACAAGGACATGATGCAGCTGGTGACGGAGCGGGTGTGCATTCTCAATCCGCCGAAAGACAACCTGATTTGCGATCCGAAGAAGGTGGAAGAGATCCTGGGCGTGCCGCCGGAGCGCGTGGTGGATGTGATGGCGCTGCGCGGGGACTCGATCGATAACGTACCGGGGGCACCGGGGATCGGCGACAAGGGATCGGTGCAACTGATCCAGCGCTTCGGAAGCGTGGAGGCGGCGCTGGATCATGCGGATGAGATCGAGAGCAAACGGTATCGGGAGTCGTTGCAGCAAAACCGCGACGCGGTGATCTTCAGCAAGAGAATGGTGACGATCCGCACGGATGTGGATGTGAACTTTGAAGCGGAGGCGATGCGGGCGCAGGACCCGGACTTCGAAGCGTGCAAGGCGCTGTTCGCGGAGTTGGAGTTCAATACGCTGTTGAAACAATTCCTGACGGAAGGCTCGGAAGTTGGCGAGACCGATTACGCGGAAGCGAAGAGTGCGGATGAGGTGAAGGCGCTGCTGAAGGATGTGGATGGAGACCATCCGCTGGCGGTGGCGTTTGCGGCGGGAGATGTGGCGTCGGAGGTGGCGGCTGAGGAAGTGGAGGACGAAGCTCCGCAACTCGCCTTGGCTATGGCGGAGCCGGCAGCGGTACCGCAGGTGGCGACGATTGCGCTATCGACGAAAGAGGGCAGCGCGCGGTCGGTGGATTTGAAGGGCGACGCGGGCGAGGTGGTGCGGCGGGCACTTGCGGATGCGACGATTCCAAAGGCGGTGCATGACGCGAAGACCGCGATCCATGCGGGATTGCCGCTGGAGTCGGTGGAACACGACACTATGTTGTACGAGTACTTGCTGGACCCGACCTATACGACCTATCGGCTTCCGGATGTGGCGCTGCGGCGGTTGAACTTGAAGTTGGCGGGAACGCTGACCGAAGCGGCGGACATGACGCAGCGCCTGGCGGCGAAGCTGCGGAAGCAGGTGGAAGACGATGGACTGCTGAAGGTTTATGAGGAGATCGATCGTCCGCTGGTGGCGGTGCTGATCGCGATGGAAGATGCGGGCGTCAAGCTGGATTGCGATGTGCTGGCGACGATGTCGAAACGGCTGGAGCGCGACGCGGAGGCGGTCGCGCGGAAGATCTACGATCTCTCGGGGATGGAGTTCAACATTAATTCTCCGAAGCAGTTGGGAGATGTGCTGTTCAACAAGCTGAACCTACCGAAGCCGGTGAAGTACGGGAAGGGAAAGACGATATCGACGGCCGTCGATGTACTGGAGGGGCTGGCGGGAGTGCATGAGGCGCCAAAGCTGGTGCTGGAGTACCGGCAGCTGACGAAATTGAAATCGACATATGTCGATGCGTTGCCGGCGCTGTGTCGCGTGGGAACCGGTCGGCTGCATACGACGTTTGCGCAGGCGGCGACTTCGACGGGGCGGTTGTCGTCGATTAACCCGAACCTGCAGAACATTCCGATCCGGACTGAAGTTGGACGCGAGATTCGCGCGGCGTTCGTGGCGGAAAAGGGGAATGTGTTGTTGGCGGCGGACTATTCGCAGATCGAATTGCGGCTGCTGGCGCACTTCTCGAAAGACCGATTACTGGTGGAGGCGTATCGCACGGACCAGGACATTCACTCGTTGACGGCGAGCGAGGTGTTTGGCGTGCCGCCAATGATGATCGATGCGGAGCACCGGAGACGGGCGAAGGCAGTGAATTTCGGGATTGTGTATGGGATTTCGCCGTTTGGATTGTCGCAGCAGTTGGGGATCGATACGAAGGAATCGAAGCGGTATATCGAGAGTTATTTCGAGCGATACAGCGGCGTGCGGGAGTGGATTGACGCGACGCTGGAGCAGGCGAGACGAGACGAGAAAGTGCATACGCTGTTCGGGCGGGTGCGGCCGATACCGGACATTCATAGCCGGAATCCGAACCTGCGCGGATTTGCGGAGAGGACGGCGACGAATACGCCGCTGCAGGGGACGGCGGCGGACTTGATCAAGATTGCGATGATACGCATTCACGAGGACTTGATTGATCGCAAGCTGAAGACGCGGATGCTGCTGCAGGTGCACGATGAACTGGTCTTCGAGGTGCCGGAAGGCGAAGTGGATGAGGTGCGGGAGTTGGTGCAGGAGCGGATGGAGAAGGTGCATCCGGAGCTGACCGTGCCGTTGAAGGTGGAAGTGGGCGTGGGGTTGAACTGGCGGGACATGGAGTAGCTACGCTGCCGTCGGCTTGAAGTTCTTTACCATTTGAACCTGTTCGCCGGGCATGCTGCGCAGAATTAGCAGGGCGGGGATGAGCATCATTGCGCCGATGGCGCAGACGCCGGGCCATCCGGCGAGATTCCAACCGAGGTTGCCGAGCGTCGATCCGAGCGCACCTCCGGTGAAGTAGCTGACCATGTAGACGGTATTGGCGCGGCTGCGCGCTTCGGGGAAGGCGTTGTAGATGCGCGTCTGGTTGCTGATGTGGCCGGTCTGCACTCCGATATCAAGGAGGATGACGCCGAGGCCGAGGCCGATGAGCCAGTGTCCGGTGAAGGCCATTAGGACGAACGCGGCGAGCGCGAGGCAGACGGCGATGGCGATGCCGAGTTTGGGCGAACGGCGATCGATCATGCGGCCGACGAGTGGAGCGAGAGCGGCACTGGCGGCGGCGAGGAGGCCCATCGCTCCGGCCATGCGCGCGCCGTAGTGATAGGGCGGCTTGGCGAGGAAGAAGACGAGGGTTGTCCAGAAGGCGCTGAAGGAGCCGAAGAGCAGAGCGCCGATGGCCGCGGATTCGCGTAGTAGGGAGTGCTCGCGGACCATGCTGCCGACGGAGCGCAGTAGATCGAAGTAGTGCATCTTCACGCTGGGATGACTTTCCGGAAGAAGGCGGCGGAAGGCGATGGCGAGAGCGAGCATGAGGATAGCGGAGATCCAGTAAATGGCGCGCCATCCGAATTGAGCGCCGACGAAGCCGGCGACGGTGCGGGCGAGCAGGATGCCGACGAGCATTCCGCTGATGACTTTGGCGACGACTTTGCCGCGTGAGCCTTCGGGTGCGAGATGGGCGGCGAAGGGGAGAATCAGGTGCGGGACTACGCATCCGAGGCCGAGAAGAAAGCTGAAGATGGCGAGTAGGGCGAAGCTGGGGGCGACGGCCGTGAGGGTCGACGCGATGGCGATGAACACGCACATGCGGACCGTGAGGGCGCGGCGTTCAGCGATGTCCCCGAGCGGGACGAAGAGCAACATGCCGAGAGCAGTGCCGATTTGCGTGAGGGTGGCGATCCATCCGATGTGGTGATCGCTGACGCGTAGGTTGCGGCCCATGATAGCGAGCAGGGGTTGGCAGCAATAGATGTTCGCGACGGCGACACCGACTCCGACGGCCATGAGGAGAGTGGTCGCGCGGAGCTTGCGGTCGGCGGAGATGGTGGACAACGGAAGTTCCTGGAGTTCAATTGCGGACACAGAGATTGGATTCCGCGGGAGCTGCTCCGGACGCAGTCGAAATTCTAATGGAAGGTATCAGTTGGACGCGTAAATGAAAAAGGGCACGCTGGCGCGTGCCCGGGCGAAGTGGAATGTCGAATCGTTAGCGAGGGGTGGTCTGATCGCCCTGCGCTTGCGGATTGGTTTGGGGCATCTGCGAGTTATCCTTCGGCGGATTCGTGCTGGAAGGTGTCGCCGTGGTGCCGTTGCTCATGGCGGAGTGGCCGTTGCTGAGATCGCTGTTTCCGGCGCCCGTTACCTGGAGGTTGTCATTGACCTTGCGGTTCTGCGCGTAGGACTGAGCGATGCGCTCGGCTTGCATCTTGGCCTTGCTGCTGCCGACGCTGCCGTTGAGGTCGATGGAATTCTCAGAGACGTTCACGCTCACGGAACTATCGGTGAGCGATGAATCGTTTTTGATGGAGGATTCGATCTGCTTCTGGAGGGTCGTCATTCCGCCTGCGGGAGTGGCGCCACTCTGGGCCATGCTGCCGGCTTCGGGGGTTGCGGCTTGCGGGGCTGGGCTCGAAGGATTCGCAGAGGTTTGTCCATTGCCGGCGATGCTGCCGGCGGTGTTCTGCGAACCGTTACCCTGGGCGGCGTCTTGCGCGCTCAGGAAGGCCATGCCGGGGCCGGAGGCGGAGCTGGATTTCGGAGCAGTTTCGCCTTCCTTGCCGCTGATCGTGAGGTGCTCCTTCACGCCGCGCACACCGGCGATCGACTTCACGGCGTTCTTGGCCTTCTTCTTGTCGTCCTTGGAATTCACAGTGCCATCAAGCGTTACTTTGCCTTGCTCGACGGCGGCCTGGATGTTGGCGAAGGCCGGATCGGAGGCAAGCTTGTCTTTGACGGCGGTCTGGAGATCGCTGTCGCTGACCTTGGCCGTGTTGGCGTTGGCCTGCTGATCTTGTTGTTTTTGCTGCGTCATGTCGGGCCGGTTGGCGGGATTGTTGGGGCTGTTGGGGCTATTCGGGTTGTTCGGGTTATTCGGATTTTGCATTCCGGGCTGGCCGCCCATGGGTTGCTGGGCATTGGCGCTGGCGTAGGCAAACGTCATCGCGAGGGCCAGCATGAGGAACATCGTGTACTTCTTCATAAGTGTCTCTCCCTGTTCGTCCCTTGGACCTGTGGTTCGCGGCTGCCGCAATGACGAAGGGCGGGAGGCAGGCGCGAATTGCTCTACCTTGCTATCTATCTAGAGATGCATCCGGCGAGGGGCGGGAGGTTTGGGACCTTAGTCATTTCGTGCGTCCGGAGAAGCTGACGCACGAAGGTGAGTTGATGACGGATGGGCAGGCCGTTAAACTATAGATATGCATGCCCATCCCGGAGACCTGCAAGACCAGAAGACCGCGCGTGTGCTCCGGATTTCGCTGGTAGTTACGGTGATTTATATCGTGCTGCTGGTGGTAATGGGGCTGCGGTCCCATAGCCTGGCGCTGCTTTCGGAGGCCGGGCATAATCTTTCCGACTTCCTCGCATTGGCGCTGACGTGGGTCGCGGTATATGTCCAGTCGCGGCCGCCGAGCGCCACCAAGACATTTGGGTATCAACGGGCGGGCGTGCTGGCTGCGTTTGTGAACGCAGCGTCGCTGGTGCTGATTGCATTCTTCATCTTCTACAGCGCCGCACGAAGGCTGTACTCGCCAACGGATGTTGAGCCGAAGACCATGATGTGGGTGGCGGCCTGCGGCGTGGTGATGAATGGGGCGATCGCGCTCATGTTGCTGCGCCCACGGCGAGACCTGAATATCCGCAGCGCGTTTTTGCATGAGTTGGGGGATACGCTTTCGACCGCGGCAGTGATCGTGGGTGGCTGGGTCATCCTGGAGACGAAGCAGACGTGGGTGGACTCGGCGCTGTCGTTTGGGATTGGAGCGCTGGTGTTGTGGTCGTCGTTCGGGATTATTCGGGAGAGTTTGAACATCTTGCTCGAAGGAACGCCGCGCGGGATGAACCTGGGAAAGATCGCGGAACAACTGAAGACCGTGGAGGGCGTGATCGATGTACACGACCTGCACGTGTGGAGCATTGGGAGCGAGACGCACGCGCTATCCTGCCATATTCGGATTGCGGATTTGCGGGCGTCGGAGAGCGAATCGATTCTGCGCACAGTGAATGAATGCCTGGCGCATGATTTTCAGATCCATCACACTACGATCCAGTTCGAACATGAGGTGTGCGAGGTCGCGCATGGCTGCGTAATCCCGGTGAGCCACGCTCATTCCCACTCGCACGAACACGAGCACTAAAATCACTTCGTTTGGCGCATGTGGAATTGCGAGTTGTAGATCTCTTCCGCCCGGGAGAGGGTGTCGATTTCATCGACGGGCTTGTCATCGCGAATGCGCAAGATGCGGGGAAAACGCAGGGCGAAGCCGCTGTTGTGGCGGTCGGACTTCATCACGGCATTGAACGCCACTTCCAAAACAATCTTTGGTTCGACTTCGCGGACGAAGCCGTGGTCGATCACGGTATGGTCGGTGAACCATGAGGTGAGCTCGGCGATTTCCTTGTCGGTGAGGCCGGAATAAGCTTTGCCAATGTTGAGGAGGCGGTCGCCATCGCGGACAGCGAAGGTGTAATCGCTGAGAACTCCGGCGCGTTTGCCGTGGCCGAATTCGGCAGCGGTGACGACGACGTCGAGGGTGGCGAGTTGGCGTTTGAGCTTCAGCCAGGATTTACCGCGGCGGCCGACGGCGTAGGTGGAGTTGACGTCCTTGATCATGAGGCCTTCATTGCCACGCTCCTGGGCGGCTTCGAAGAGGCGGTCGAGATCTTCGGTGGAGTCGGCGCGAGCTTGGGGAGCGCGCAGGACGCGGGGTTCGGTGGGGGATTCGGATTCGAAGAGAAGAGAGCCTTGGTCCTGGGGCGAGGGATTGGCGAGGCGGGGAGCGGCTTCGGTGAAGATGGCGTCGAGCATGGCGGAGCGTTCGGTGAGGGGACGATCGATGACGAGTTCGTTGGCAGCGTAGAGGACATCGAAGGCGACGTAGGTGACGGGGACGTCGCGCTGGAGCGCGGCGGAAACGATCTTGCGACCGAGGCGAGTTTGCAGTTCGCTGAAGGCGAGGGCTTGGCCGTTGCGCCAGGCGAGGATTTCGCCATCGAGGATTACGTCGTGACCGATGGACTGGAGCGAGGGAATTAGATCGGGGAACGTGGCGGTGATGTCGTCGAGGGTGCGGGAGAAGAGGCGGACTTTGTCGGCGGAGATGTGGGCCTGAGCGCGGATGCCATCGTACTTGTCTTCGACGATGGCGTGTTCGAATTCGGTGAAGGCATCTTCTGCGGTTTCGGCGGGCGTGGCGAGCATGAAGCCTATGGGGTGAAAGAGGCGCATGCGGGCGTCTGCGAGACGGTCCTCGGCGGCGAGGATAACGGTTTCGCCGATGTCGCCGACGAGCATGTTGGCGCGGCGGACGTCGGCGAGTGGGCGGCTGTAGGCTTTGGCGATGGCTTCTTCCACCTGGCTCTCTTTGAGGCCAATGCGGAGTTCGCCGGTGATGATCTTGACAAGATATTTCGCCTGGAGGGCGGTGGCGCTTGATAGGAGGTCGCCGATAAGTTTCATTTTTGCGGCGGGGCCGCTGGCGGCGGCGATTCCGGTGAAGGCGTGGGCGACTTGATCGAGCGCGAGCGGACTTTGGTTCGGCGCGGTTGATAGCAGGATGTCGAAGGTGGCTTTGCCGAGATCACCGTGGCGTTTGTAGGCGGCGGTGAGCTGGGCTTCGGTGGCGCCGGACAGATCGGCGACGACGCGCCAGAGGATAGAGCCCCCGACTTGCAGAGTGCGGTCGTCGTAGGCGGGGAAGGTACGGCCGGAGAGGAAGACGGCGGAGAGCGCGGCGTCCGCGACCGAGCGCGATTGCAGATACGCGGCGACGAGCGAGACCTTTTCGGTCTTCTTCGTGGTGGCGGCGACGGCTCCGCAGGTTTCGGCGAGCAGCTGCATGCAGCGTTGGATGCCAGTAGGCTGGGGGCGATTCTAACTGGCGGCGCTGCGGACGGCGATCAGTCGGCTGCCAGACGAACGGCTTCTACGGGTGACGCGTTTTTTTTGTAGCGGTCCACGGCGGCGATGGCCATTTGCGTCAGTTGCTCGAAGATGGACGAGGGGACCTCGTGGTCCTTGAGTTCGCGAAGCTGAAGTCCCTGGCAGGCGTAGCGGAGGATCTGTGTCGTACGCTCGGTGCGCGCGGTCTGGAAGTCTTCGGAATCCTGGTAGCCGACTTGGGCGCTGGCGAAGTCGATATAGGTGCGTAACACCTGGCGGAGATGGTCGACCGAAGACTTGACCTTGCGAAGGGCGTGGACATCGGGCTCACCGAATGGTTCTTCGTGGAGACTCGATTCGAGTTCCTCGCCGGTAAGGATGGCTATTTCATTCTGGATGAGTCGGAGATTTTCTGAAATGCGACTGATACGCATCGGTACGGAGCCCATTGGGGGAGGCCTGTTTGACGTGAATTAGGACACTGGCGACTATAGCTGAGAGTTATGGTAGGGGGAATCACGCATATAGGGACTAGGTGACCGTGGGGTGGAATTGACGCATAAGTTACTAGAACATATGCTGAATATGGAAGTATGCGCCCCTGAGGGGTGCTCAGGCGTCTAATAAACATGCGTTTTTGGCGAAATTGGCTTCGGTTCATGACAGCGGTCCAACTGCTTCCTGCTCTGGAAAGTGGCGAGGAAACTCTCGTCGGCGGACAGGCGGTGCTGGAGGGCGTGATGATGCGCTCGCCGCACGCGTTCAGCATTGCGGTGAGGAATCCGCAGAACGAAGTGGTGCACCATACGGAGCCGATCGAGCGACTATCCGAGAAGCATAAATGGATGGGGTGGCCGTTCCTGCGCGGCGTTATGACGCTGGGACAGGCGATGGCGCTGGGCTTCAAGGCGCTGCGGTTTTCGGCAAATGTCGCGCTGGCAGAAGAGACGGCCGGCGATTCGAAAGAAGCTCCGAAGAAGCTGGAGATCAGCGGGTGGGTGGCGGCAGTGAATATCATCCTATCGCTGGGATTCTTCATCTTCATGTACAAGTTTTTGCCGCTCATGGGCGCGCGCGAGTTGAAGCACGTGAGCCCGGTGTTTGGGCATCAACTGGCGTTTAACCTTGCCGATGGCGTGATTCGAATTGCGATCTTCCTGCTGTTTATCTGGGGGACGTCGCTGATGAAGGACCTGCACCGGGTGTATGAGTACCACGGGGCGGAGCATAAGACGGTTTTTGCGTTCGAGAACCATGATCCGCTGACGAACGTAGAAGTGCAGAAGTATTCGACCTACCATCCGCGGTGCGGAACGTCGTTTTTGATGACGGTGATGTTGATCAGTATGGTCGTTTATCTCTTCATTCCTGTGAGTTGGCCGTTGTGGGCGCGGTTTGCGATGCGCGTGGCGCTGCTGCCGTTTATTGCCGGGACGTCGTACGAGATCATTCGGTTTGCCGCGAAGAAGCGGTCGGCGCTGTTTACGCTGCTGACGCTGCCGGGGATGTGGCTGCAACGGATTACGACGCAGCCTCCGGATGATAGCCAGGTGGAGTGCGCGATCTCCGCCCTGGATAAGGCGATGGAGTTGGAGAAGACGCGCGGTGGGGAACTGGTGATCGCGTAACACACCGAAATCTTTAACCACAGAGGACCCGGAGGACATGGAGGTCTTTGGGTGGGGACTGTTTTCGGGGTAAGATGAGTTGTGAACTTTTCTGTCCATCACGTGCTTGGCTAGCGGCGCCCGCCGCCTATGACGTAGTCCGCCTGTAGATCTGCAATCCCAAAAATTCTTAAAATGAGCGCCGTGATCGACGGCTGTGCGCCTGGCTCGGGCCGATGAAGAAGCCATGTTTGAACGACTGCAACTGATGGAAGCGAAGTATGAAGAGCTGACGCAAGCGCTCTCTTCGCCCGATATTGTGAATGACTCGGCGAAGTATCAGAAGACTGCGAAGGCGCATGCGGAGTTGACGCAGGTGGTGCAGAAGTATCGCGAATTTAAGGACCTGACGCGCGGGATCAAGGAAAGCCGGCAGATGGTGGCCGAAGAGACCGATGCGGAGATGAAGGCCTATGCGCAGCAGGAACTGAGCGAGCTCGAGCAGCGGCTATCCGCAGTGCAGGAAGAACTGAAAGTGCTGTTACTCCCGAAGGACCCGAACGACGAGAAGAACATCATCGTGGAAATTCGCGCGGGTACGGGCGGGGATGAGGCTTCGCTCTTCGCAGCTGAGCTTTTCCGAATGTACAACCGGTATGCGGAAACACAGCACTGGAAGGTGGAAGTGCTGTCGTCGTCGGAGAGCGGCGTGGGCGGATTGAAGGAAGTGATCGCGATTATCGAAGGCAAGGGTGTGTACTCGAAGCTGAAGTATGAGAGCGGGGTGCATCGGGTGCAGCGGGTGCCGCAGACGGAGACCCAGGGGCGAGTGCATACGTCGGCGGTGACGGTGGCGGTGCTGCCGGAGGCGGAAGAAGTGGACATCAAGATCGAAGCGAAGGACATTCGCATCGATACGTTCTGTTCGTCGGGGCCGGGTGGGCAGTCGGTGAATACCACGTATTCGGCCGTCCGCATTACCCACTTGCCGACGAATACCGTGGTTAGCTGCCAGGACGAAAAATCGCAGATCAAGAACCGCGAAAAGGGAATGCGCGTGTTGCGTGCCCGCCTTTATGAAGTGGAGCAGCAGAAGCAGGCCGATGCGCTGGCGAAAGAGCGCAAGCAGCAGGTGGGATCGGGCGACCGGAGCGAGAAGATTCGGACTTATAACTTTCCGCAGAACCGGGTGACGGACCATCGGATTGGGTACACCGTCCACCAACTGAGCGAGTTCATGGACGGGAAGATCAATGCGCTGATCGAGGCGCTGATCACGCACTACCAGGCCGAAAGGATGAAGGAGCAGTCAACGGTGGTGGGGTAGGGGGACCATCCATGAAGATCGCATTAGTCTGCGCATTCATGTTGCTGATGGGCACCGGCTCATTTGCTCAGAAGAAGCCCTTGTGTGACTTCGGACTCAGCGAGAGCCGGGGTGATCAATATGAGACCGAGTGGTACTCCGAACAACTTGCGGCTTTAGGTGAACAGTGTTTGTCTCCTGCGCAGTTTGCGCCAAAAAGGCCCACATATCGATTTCTGTGGTTGAGGTCGTTTAGGCACCCGGTGTCGGCTCGTCTGGAGATTAAGGAAGATGGCAGTGGAACGATCTTCTTGCGCGAAACCGATGGGCACAGCGTTATTGCGCCAAAGGGAAACAAATGGGGAAAGCTCGTGCGGCAGACCGAGGTATCGGTTGCGAAACCCGAGGTGGACGAGTTCCTGAAGCAATTGTCGAAATCTGGCTTTTGGAGCAGCGCCTTCACGAGACAACTAGGGAACGACGGTGCGCAATGGATCATGGAATCGTACGACGGTAGTCGCTATCGAATGCAACAGAAATGGACGCCCCCAGACGGTGACACTTTCCGCGCAGTTTGCCTGAAACTGATGGATTTAAGCAAGTTCGATGTAAAGAGCGAAGAAATTTACTAATCAATGCACCTCAAGCAAGCATTTGATTCGGCGCTTAGGCAGTTGGAGGAGGCGGAAACGCCTTCGCCACGGCTGAGCGCCGAATTGCTTTTGATGTTTACGCTGGGGTGTGAGCGGGCTTACTTGTTTACGTATCCGGAGCGAGAGCTTACGGCGGACGAATTGGCGCGGTATGACGAGGCGGTTGAGCGCCGGTGCACGGGGGAGCCAGCGCAGTACATCACGGGGCATCAAGAATTTTTTGGGCGGGACTTTATCGTCACTCCGGCGGTATTGATTCCGCGGCCGGAGACGGAACACCTGATCGAGGCTGTGTTGGAGATTGCGGCGCGCGAGGTGCGGTGGAACATTCTCGACGTGGGAACCGGGTCGGGCTGCATTGCGGTGACGTTGGCAAAAGAGTTTCCGCGAAGCAAATTGATGGGTGTCGATATCTCGGACACTGCTCTGGAGATTGCGCGGGCGAATGCGGCACGATTGGAATCCGATGTTGAATTCCGGCAGAGCGATTTGTTGAGCGCGATTGAGCCGGGGCGGGTATTCGATGCGATTGTTTCGAATCCGCCGTATGTTGGCGAGTGCGAGGCCGATAAGGTGCAGCGGCAGGTGAAGGACTTTGAACCGCACTGCGCGGTGTTCGGCGGGGAGCGCGGGATGGACATCATCGAGAGGCTGGCGCCGCAGGTTTGGGAGCATCTGAAGCCGGGTGGATGGTTCCTGATGGAGATTGGGTATTCGATCGGCGATGCGGTGCATGAGGTGATGCGGGTGTGGTCGGACTTCCGCGTCGTGCCGGATCTGCAGGGTATCCCGCGGGTGGTCGTCGCGCGGAAAAACTAACACCCACCACGGAGTTACGGAGACACGGAGGGAGATTGAGTTTGTGTTTCGTGTTCGAAGAAAGTGAGGCAGCCTAGGTAGGCTGCCTTTGATTTTCTGGCCAGAGCGTAATGGGTTAGTGGCGGAAGTGGCGGACTCCCGTGGTTACCATGGCCAGGCCCAGGCGGTTGGCGGCGTCGATTACTTCCTGATCTTTTACGGAGCCGCCGGGTTGGATGATGGCGGTGGCGCCGGCTTCGGCGATGACTTCGACGCCGTCGGGGAAGGGGAAGAAGGCGTCGCTGGCGGCGACGCAACCCTTCAGGGGGAGGACGGCTTTCATGGCGCCGATGCGGGCGGAGTCGACGCGGGACATTTGTCCGGCGCCCACGCCGACGCTGCGGAGATCCTTCGCGTAAAGGATGGCGTTCGACTTCACGTGCTTGCAGACCTTCCAGGCGAAGAGCAGGTCTTTCATCTCAGCTTCCGACGGTTGGCGCGCGCTCACTACCTTCAGATCGGCTGCGGTCAGGGGGCGGACGTCGTTGTCCTGAATGAGGACGCCCCCGGAGACATTTTTCAGCGTCCACTTTTGATCGACAGCTTTCACTTCGACCAAGCGCAGGTTCTTCTTGGCGGCGAAGCGAGATTTGGCGGCTTCGCTGAAGCTGGGAGCGGCGATTACCTCGAGGAAGAGCTTGGCCATTTCTTCGGCGGTGGCTTCATCGATCTCGCGATTGACGCCAATTACGCCACCGAAGGCGGAAACCGGATCGGACTCGAGAGCACGTTTGTACGCTTCGACAAGTGTCGAACTGACAGCGGTGCCGCAGGGATTGGTGTGCTTGATGATGGCGACGACGGGCTCATCGAATTCCTGAGCCAGGTCCCACGCGGCCTGAAGGTCGACGATGTTGTTATAGGAAAGTTCCTTGCCCTGAAGCTGCTTGCCGTTGGCGACGCCGAGGCCGGTGCCGTCGGAGTAGAGGGCGGCTTTCTGATGAGGGTTTTCGCCGTAACGGAGATCGAAGGCTTTGCTGAATCCGAGGCGGAGGGTTTGCGGGAAGCCGCTGGGGGCGGTGATGTTCGTGATGTCGAATTTCCCGGCTTCGTCGACGGGGACGCGCTCGAGGGCCGAGGCGATGGCGGAGTCGTAAGCCGCCGTGGTGGCGAAGGCTTGTTGGGCGAGACGCCAGTGGGTTTGGAGGGAGAGCGATCCGCCGGTCTTGTCCATTTCGTCGGCGATGGCGGCGTATTCGCCGGGCGAGGTGACGATGGCGACGTCCTGGAAGTTCTTGCCTGCGGAGCGGACCATGGAGGGGCCACCGATGTCGATGTTCTCGATGATCTCTTCGAAGTGGGCGCCGGGCTTGGAGGCGGTCTTCTCGAAGGCGTAGAGATTTACGACCACCATATCGATGGGCTTGATGCCGTGCTCGGCGATGGAGGCGCGGTGCTCTTCGTTCGCGCGGATGTGGAGGATGCCGCCGTGGACCTTGGGGTGGAGAGTCTTGACGCGGCCGTCGAGCATTTCGGGGAATCCGGTGAGCTCGGAGATGTCTTTCACGGGGATGCCGGACTCGCGAAGGAGCTTGGCGGTGCCTCCGGTGGAGATGAGTTCGACGCCGTGAGCGGCGAGCTTGCGGGCGAAGTCGGCGAGGCCGGTTTTGTCGGTAACGCTCAGGATTGCGCGGTGGATCTTTGCCATGGGTGCCTCTGTGGGGAATGAGAACTGTTCATTCTAAATCAGAAGCAACACCCAACACGGAGACACGGAGACACGGAGGTTTTGGGAGCTATTTCTTTGCCCGTTTCGCGGCTTTCTTGGACTTGGCGGGTGTTTTCGCGGACTTCTTGATGGCCTTCTTGGCGGCTTGCTTTGCTCGCTCGGCTTTGGGGATCCATTTCTTGACTTTGGGTTGGCGGCCGGCTTCTAACTCGGACTGGAATTTCTTGGAGAGGCTTCCGCGGACCAGGTGGTAGGACTCGGTGAGGAGGGCGCGGAATTCGGCGTCGGGGAGGGCGGTCAGGGTTTCGGTGGTGACCCACTGGTACTTCCACATATTGTGGGAACTGGGGAGGATGTCGGGCATTTCGACGAGCTCGGCATATTTCTCGGGAGTGCACTTGAAGTTGCAACGATGGCCGCCGAGCGTCGTAATGGCGAACATCTTGCCACCGATCTTGAACAGCAGGTGCTCCTCCCACTGGACTTCTTCGGTGGTCATGGGGAGGGCGAGGCAGTGAGCGCGGATGGCGTCGTTGGTCATGAGTTCCTCATTCTCTCAATGAAGGCGGCGAGGGATTTCTTCGGGTCGTTGGGGAATTGTTGATCGTGCACTTGCAAGTCGGTGAGGCGATCGACGCGGAAGTTGCGGAAGTCCTTTCGCATCTCGCACCAGGTGGCGAGGGTCCAGACGCCTCCCCAGAAGTAGAGGCCGAGGGGGCGGACACGGCGGTGGCTGCGCTCGCCGTCTTCGCGGGCGTAATCGAACTCGATGAAGCGGCGGTCAGAGGCGGCGTGGTTGAGCTGATCGACGTGGCGCTTCAACTCCGGCGAGACCTTGAAGTTGATGGCATAGAGGAGGGTCTGGTCAACTTTGTCGCGGAGATCGGCGGGGAGGACGGCCTCGATTTTGTTGAGGGCCTGGGCGGCGGCTTCGCCCTGTTCGGCGCCTCCCCAGGCGCGGACCATGCGGGCGCCGAGGACGAGGGCTTCGATTTCAGAGCGGGTGAACATAAGTGGAGGGATGTCGAAATCCTGGCGCAGAAGGTAGCCGATGCCGGGCTCGCCTTCGATCGGCATGCCGGAGAGTTGCAGGTCGCGGACGTCGCGATAGATGGTGCGTTCGGAGACCTGCAACTTCTCTGCGAGCCGGCGCGCGGTGGTCATGCGGCCGACCCGCAGAAACTGGACGATTCGAAAGAGGCGATCGGCGCGTCGCATGCGGTCTAGTAGGTGTGCAGTCCTACGCGGTTTCCTTCGGTGTCGATTATATGGGCGGCGCGGCCGAGGCCCCCGGGGAGGTCGATGACGGACTCGACTTTGCCGCCAGCCTTGGGGACGCGGAGGAGGACGTCGTCGAAGATGCCGTCGGCGTTGAGGAAGACGAGGGTGCCGGCGGTGCTGGGGGTGTGGCCGGCTTCCTTGAGGACGCATCCGGAGACGGCGGGCTTTTCGTAGGCGAAGACAGCTGTCGGGGTGCCCATGAAGTCGCCCTTCTGAAGTTCCTGGCCGAAGATGGTTTCGTAGAAGGTGACGGCGCGGTTGAAGTCAGTGGAAGGGATTTCGAACCAGCTGATGGCATTCTTAACGGCGGTAGCGGTGGTCATTGTGGTCTCCTCGTAGTGCGATGGAATCGAAACGAGGAGGATGGTAGGAGATCCCTACTGACAGGGTTGTGTCAGTAGGGATGTCAGGAGAGACGAGTTTTTACTTTGCTTCCTGCCAGCCCGATTGCTGGCCTTTGTTTTGTTCGTCGAGCCACTTTTGGAGGGGGGCGAAGTAGTCGAGGATGGCGGTGGCGTCCATCTTTTCCTCGCCGGTCAGGGTTTTGAGTTCCTCGGGCCACGGTTTGCTTTGGCCCATTTCCAGCATGGCGGCTAGCTTCGCGCCGGCGGCCTTGTTGTTGTAGAAGGAGCACTGGTGGAGCGGGCCGGTGAAGCCGGCTTCCTTGCACATGGCGCGATAGAACTGGAATTGCAGGATACGCGCGAGGAAGTAGCGAGTGTAGGGGACGTTGCCGGGGACGTGGAACTTGGCGCCCGGATCGAAGTCGGCTTCGGTGCGAGCGACGGGCGGGAAGACTCCCTGGTAATGCTCGCGCATCTGGACCCAGGACTTCTCGTAGTCGGCGGGCTTGATCTCGCCGTTGAAGACCTTCCAGCGCCATTGATCGATCAACAAACCGAAGGGGAGGAAGGCGACTTTGTCGAGGGCCTGGCGGAGCAGGAGGGCCACGTCGTCCTGCTGGGGGACTTCGCTGATTAGGCCGACCTGCTTGAGGTATTCAGGGGTGATGGAGAGGGCGATGGTGTCGCCGATGGCCTCGTGGAAGCCGTCATTGGCGCCGTTCTCGAAGAGGGGTGGCTGGTTCTTGTAGGCGCGCTGGTAGAAGTTGTGCCCGAGCTCGTGATGGACGGTGACGAAGTCTTCGGCGCGAACCTGGAGGCAGGTCTTGAGGCGAAGGTCGTCTTTGTTGTCGATGTCCCAGGCGCTGGCGTGGCAGATGACGTCGCGATCGGCGGGCTTGAGGAAGAGGGAGCGCTCCCAGAAGGTCTCAGGCAGCGGGGCGAAGCCGAGGGACTTGAAGAAGTTCTCGGCGTAGTGCACCATGCCTTTTTCGTCGACCTTTTTGTCTTTCAAGATCGCGGTGAGGTCGAGCTGCGGATGCTGGGTGGGCGGGGCGACTAGCGGAAAGATGTTGCCCCATTCCTGCGCCCATGGATTGCCGAGGAGGTCGGCGCGGATCATGCCGTTCTGGACGGCTTGCGGACCGTATTTCTTGACCAACTGGTTGCGAACGTAGGTGTGGAGCGAGACGTAGAGCGGGCGGACCTGCTGCCAGAGGCGCTCGAGCTCGGCGCTGAACTGGTCGGGGGTCATGTCGTAACCGGCGCGCCAGTAGGTGCCGGTGTCGGCCCATCCCATCTCACGCGCGCCTTGGTTGCTGAGAACGACGAAGCGGGCATAGCGGTCGCGCATGGGAGCGCCGACGGCGTGCCAGCCGATCCAGAGGTCCTTGAGTTCGTCGGGATCGGTGGAGGTTTCCATGATGTGCTCGATCTTGGTGATGTCGAGGCACTCGCCGGCGTGCTTGCCGGTCTTGGGGCAGTATTTGCCCTTGCCGTAATCGGCGCCCATGGAGTTCTGGACGCGGGTGAGTTCGGCGAGGTCCTTGGGATTGCTGGGGGCGATGGCGGCGAGCTTCAGAAGGAGCAGCTTGCGCGAGAGCTCGGGTGGAAGCTGGAGCTTCTCGAACTGGATGGTCTTCTTGGCGAAGGCGGTGGCTTCGCCGTTGGCGATTTCACCGGCCTCGGAGGTGATTTCCTGGGTGTCGTCGGTGATGAAGTTTTCGGCGACCCACTCGGCGCGGTTGGCTTTGACGGTGAGGTCGTCGATACGGGTTTCGGCGTCGCGGACGAACTTGTCGGCGTCGGCGGGGGTGAGTTTGGATTGGGAGAAGAGAGTGAGCGGAAGGAATGCAGTACAGAGCACAGCAGTAAGGATGGCTTTTCGCACCTTCATACCTCCGGCGGAATTGTACAGTTCACAGCAACGCATTGGCGCGGATGTCACGCGCGGGTTGGGCCGAAGTGGGAGGCGGAAATCGGGTCCCCAGATCGTAGCAAGGAGGGTAACGAATAAAAAAAACATCAAAATATTCATAACAATCGACTTAACTGATATGTGGCGGGCAAAATATTCCATCCAAAGGACTTATAGGTAAAATATTCATAACTAATGACTTATGGGGTGAAAAACGGCCCACGCGAGGGTCGGCGATTGGTTTTCAAAGAGCTGAAGTTGTGTTTGGGAATGTCCCGATTGGCAGAATAATCAGATCGTGTCACGAAAGATGTGAGCGCGGACACGGGAGTGCGTGAGGGGGATCACGAGGGGTTGTGGCAGCGCGGGTGGTGCTTAGGGAGGTCGAAACGAAGTAGGGACAGGGCAAGACTTGGAGTCAACTATCCGGCGTTAAAATCATCAGGTACGCGATCGTAAATTCCGTCGTCCGATTCAGCGCGTGCCAAGTCGTCCAGGATGGTGCGCCGTGCATTGTCGCGCTTAACTTTGTAGGCCAACACGTCGCGCGCGTACAAACGCCTGTGGGTACCCACCATGTGATACGGAATCTCGCCTTTGTTCAAAATTTCAATGAGGAACTGTCGCGACATACCGAGCAGTTTGCTTGCCTCGACAGTTGTCAGTGCCGCCTTGCTTTGCAATATCGTGACCGACTTCCCAGCCTTCAGGTCCGCCAGCAGTTGGTGCAAGAACGAGTACAGATTGTTGGGAAGTATTTGCGTTTTTCCATCCGGGCCCACTAACTTTGCTTCCGCTTTGCGGAGTTTGTTGTACAAATCGTTGATTTCAAGTTGCTCTTGGACTGAAATCGGGACACCATTGACGGCTCCCGTGGTGGTCGTTTCGTCACCCATGGCGTCACCCATTCTTCCTCCTAATCGGAATTGCATCTGACCTAACATCAGATGCAATATTCGCTATATCTGCTACAACTGTAGAGGAAATGTGCTACAAGTGCAAGCGGCGAATTGTCAATTTCGACCGTGCATTGAATGGGAGCAGCCGATTGGCAGAATACATAGATCGGGTCACGAAGGATATGAGCGCTGCTTAGAGAGGTCGAAACGAAGTGGCGACAGGGCAAGATCCGGGAGCCGTGACGGGCTAATCCAATTGAGTTTGACAATCCGGACTAGAATGGCTGAGGAGGGCAGGGGAGTTGAACCCCATCGCCCGCGAGACGATTCTGGTTTATTAGACCAGTTCTGGCACCTGCCAGTTACCCTCCGATGTTGGGGCCAGCATTAACTTGCTGGCCCTTTGTTTTCATGGAGAGATCATAGCATAACACGCGCGTTATGACGACACCGATTGAAAAACATAACACGCCTGTGATATCTTCCACAAAATGGCCGATATATTGCTTCGTAGACCACCGGGGCGACAACGTGATCCGGGAATGGCTAAGAGCCGAGAGAGTTCAAAAAGCACAAATCGCAATTTTCCAAGCAAAGATCGACGGTTACGAACGTGGCGGCCCCGATCTGAGTCCAGGATTAATATTCGGGCCGATTTCGAAATCGAAGCACATCTTCAAAATGAAGATCAAGGGGAACAAGGGACACGTCCAACTTCGCCCACTTCTTTGCTACGGCCCAGTGGTACTAACCGAGGTTTCGCTATTAAAGGGAGCTATCGAAAAGGATTCCGTATTGGTTCCTGAGAAATGCATCGACAGAGCATTAGAAAATCGGGAGACGCTAATCGCAAACCCAAAGAGGAGACGCCGTGAGCGAGTTGACTGAGCAGCTCCGTCAAAATTTCGCAGATGAAGATTATCGGAATTCATACGCCGAGAGTTTTATGAATTCCTACGTGGCGGCCCAAATCAAAATTCTGCGCGAAGATTTCCCAATGACGCAAGGCGAACTCGCCCAGAAGGTCGGTACGAAACAACCGGGAATTGCGCGATTGGAAAACGTCAATTATTACTCTTGGAAAGTGGAAACATTGCGAAAAGTGGCCCGCGCTCTAAATGTGCGACTCCGCATTTCTTTCGAGGAGTTCGGAACATTGCCGGAGGAAATCGAGAAGTTTACGAGAGAAGCCATCAAGAGAGCCCCATTTGATCGTGACCCGGTTTTCAATCTCAGTCTCACGCCGATGGGAGATGATGCGATAGAGAAGATTCCACCGCATAGCGATCTCGGCTCCTGGATGGACAATCGAAAATTGGGACATGGCGGCGCAATGGAATTTTTTTCGATATGAAATTACTCAATGTTATGGCCGCTAAGGCAATTTGGCTATTTGATCTGAACGACCTCAACCCGCGAGGCAAAGATGTGGGAGGCGATCTCATTGATTGGCTAAAGGGGAGCTACTATTTTGAAAAGGCTCCCGAGTCTCCCACGGAATTAGATCCCGAATCGAAGGGGTTGAATTTTGAAAGGGGTCGATTTCAGGTCAAGGAAGAAATCTACATCACCGTTGATTTGCAGGTTTTCAGCGATGGACTAGTTGCGAATTCGAGATCATCGACACAAGACACAGAACGTTTTATCGAAGATGTCCTGCGGAATATGGTTACAGAATTTTCTCTGGCCTATGACCCCGCAATCATTCGCTCAAAAATGCATCGCAGCGAATTGACAGTGGTGCTCGATAAAGACATCTCGATGCTGAATCCGAAATTGCAATCCTTTGCCGATAAGATTTCCGCCTTGTGTGGGAACCAAATCCCTCCGTTTAGGCCCACGAAGATTGGTTTCACTACGGATATTTTCAGATCAATTTGGAAGGTCTCGGATTTCTACATTGAACCCAAAGTTGGATTTTCGTTGGATGACCGAAAATACTTCAGCAGGGCACCAGTCCACACAGAACAGCATCTAGAGCTTTTACAGGAGTTCGAGAGCATTTTGGCGGGTGGCTAATGAAAACGGATAAGGGGCGGTTCGACGCAATGCTCACGCAATGCTGAATACTCCGCCGCGGAAAATGGCAGAGATAGAGGCTCCCACGAAACCGCGGAAGCCTAATCAGAAGCGAGATCGTCGAAGCGTATTGGGGCGAATTTGCGGATTCACTGTGCCGTCACTATGAACGCATCCGCATCCTTGCAGTGATCGTAGCGGTACTGAAACCAGCCAGATCGTGCTTTCATCGCGTCCAAAGTACCTGTCCCGCTGGCCTACAATATTCCGCATGCAGCTGTTAGCCCAGAGTTTGCGCTTCCTACACATCCTCCGCGGAACCCTGGTCACGTTGATGATCGCGCTGGTGCCTTGTGTTTTGCTGGCGGCTCTGTTTGCGCGGATGTACATGGTTTGGGTGATGGGGGTGTTTGTGGCGGGGCTGCTGGTGGTGCGGTTTGCGTTTCAGTTGTGGCCTTGTCCGCGGTGTGGGAAGCCGTTTTTCCGGGCGGGGACCTGGGCGGGGCCGAATATGTTCACCAAGCGGTGCATGCATTGCGGGTTGAGCGAGGCGGAGGACGCGCCGCCGTCGATTATCGGTACAAACAAAGCAGAATAGATGGAATCTAAGGTCTCATGGGCTCACTAGCCGTGCAGATCACGTGGTTGCTGGTGCTGTCGATTCCGGTGGCCTGCGTAGCGTGGACGGTGACCCACGAGGAAGTGTTCCGGGAGCCGCGGGATTATTGCAAATCCCAGAGTGAAAATGGGTTAACTCTGGCGCGGAGAAAGTTCTTTTATCTCTTTACTTGCGAATATTGCTTCAGTCACTATGTAGCGGCGTTGTTTCTGGCCGTGACGCGGTATCACTTGTTATATGCGGACTGGCGCGGTTACCTGATCGCGTGGTTTTCGCTGGTATTTATTTCCAACCTGTACATGGGCGCTTTCGGAATTGTGAAACTGGGTGTGAAGAAAGAAAGGGTCGAAATCCAGCACATCGAAACGGATGTCCGCCGCAAAACCAATCAACTGGGCATGGAAGAAGAAGACCTGACGAAGCCTGCTGCTTGAAACGGCCGCTTGGCGGGAAATGTGCGGGTTTTTAAAATTGTAAGCAAATGTAAACAACTTCAAACGAGAATCCGGGTTCAATAGAACTGGGAACTAGTGTGGAACCGGAGCGGTGCGCCACCCTTTACTGGTCCACGAGGAGAATCCTGAGAGATATGAATATTCGAGTACGTTCAGTATTACTGATGCTGTTCGTCGCTGTAGTCCTGGGTGCGGTGGCGATGCCGGTATTTGCGGATCCGCCGGGCCGCGCTGCGCGCCTGTCACTGACGGAAGGCTCTGTGTCTTTCCAGCCGGGCGGCGTGGACGATTGGGTGACTGCCACCCAGAACCGTCCGTTAACCACTTCCGATCGTGTATGGACTGACAAGCAGTCGTTGGCGGAGATCACGATGGGCAACGTCGCTGTCCGCATGGGCAACGAAGCGAGCCTCACACTTTCTAACCTGGATGACCAAAACGTTCAATTGGAGCTGGACCAGGGTCAGCTTTATGTCCACGTGCAACGGTTGCACGATGGCGAGAACGTTGAGGTTGACACGCCGAATTTGGCATTCACCGTCAGCGAACCCGGCGACTATCGCTTCTACGTGAACCCTGACGGCGACAGCACGGAGATCACCGTGCGCCGCGGATCTGGTGAAGCGACCGGGCAAGGGCCGACCGCCGATATGGCGGCGGGACAGAGAATCGTTTTCAGTGGTGGACAGTCGATGACGGCTGAGCCGCAGCAGATGGCGGGGATCGATGATTTCGAGCGCTGGAACATGGAGCGCGATCGCCGTTTTGAGCAGCCACAGTCGGCGAAGTATGTTTCCGACGATGTGGTGGGTTATGAAGACCTGGATGCCAACGGTGCATGGTCAGAGGATCCGCAGTACGGGGCGATCTGGCGGCCGCGAGTCGCGGTGGGTTGGGCCCCGTATCATTCCGGACACTGGGCTTACATCGAACCCTGGGGTTACACCTGGGTGGATGACGCGCCCTGGGGCTTTGCGCCGTTCCACTATGGCCGTTGGGTCAGCGTGGGCGGAGGTTGGGGCTGGTGCCCGGGACCGCGTCCGGTGGTAACGGTGGGCGTGGCTTATGTTCGTCCGGTGTACGCTCCGGCGCTGGTCGCCTTTATTGGCGGCGGCGGGTTTGGAGTGAGCGTGTCGGTGGGCGGCGGCGGACCGGTGGGATGGGTCCCGCTCGGTTACGGCGAGCCTTACTATCCGGCTTACCACGTGAGCGAGAACTATGTGCGTAACGTGAACGTGACGAACACGCACATCACGAATGTTACGAACATCACGAACAACTACACGGTCATCAACAACACGACGGTCATCAACAACACGCACTATGCGAACCAGTCGGTTCCGGGTGCGGTGACCGCAGTGCCTCGGGAAGCGATGTCCGGTGGCCGGCCGGTGGCAGCGGCGGCCGTGAGGGTGGATCCGAAACAGATGGCGAATGCGAAGTTCTCGTCTTCGCCGGGTGTGGTACCGGAGAAGGCGGCGGTATTGGGCGGCAAGACGGCCGTCACAACGCATACGCCTCCGCCGGCTGCGCTGCAGCGGCAGGTGGTATCGAAGAATGCTCCTCCGCCTCCGCCGGTGAAGTTTGAGGCGAAGCAGCAGATGTTGAAGCAGAATGGTGGCCGTCCGTTGGAGGCGTCGCAGTTGAAGACGCTGCCGACGGTACAGCGTCCGGCGCCGAAGGTGGTTGCGGCGAAACCAGCACCAGCGGGACCGGCGGGAAAACCGGCTGGTCCGGCGAATGCTGGGAAGCCGGGGACTCCGGGAGCGGCAGCAGGTCCGGCGAATGGTGGGAAACCGGGAACGCCGGGTACACCGACGGGACCAGCGAACACGGGGAAGCCAAACACTCCGCCGACTCCGGGTAAGCCGATTCCGGCGAACACTCCTCCACCGAGGCCGAACACGCCTCCGGCGAAGGAGACAGTGACTCCGACACATCCGCCGACGGGGAATGCTCCGAACGCGAATGGGCCGGCGACTCCGGCAGGGAAGCCGGTGCCGCATCCTCCTCAACCGAACGAGAACACGCCGGCGAAACCGGTGGTGACAGCGCCAAATCGTCCGACGCCGAATTCGGCAACGGAGCCGAACAATAACAACAAGGGGACGATGCCTCCGCCGCGTCCGGGTACTCCACCGGCGCAGACCTCGGTGCCACATCCGCCTGAACACCAGGCGCCGACACCAGCGGCCCATCCGGGTACGCCACCTCCTCCGAAGGAAGCGAAGCCGGCGAATAAGGACAACAAAACTCCGGCTAAGGATGAGAAGGATAAGAAGACGGATAAGCCGCAGCGGTAAGGAAGTCCAACCTAGTAACAGAGCCCACGCTTCGCGCGTGGGCTTTTTCTATTGGATCTAGACCGATTGTGCTTCGCGCAGGGGGTCGGGCAGAGGGTCGAGAACCCAGCGCGAAGAGGGCGAGCTCATTTGATATTCCGTGGGCTTTTCGCAGAATCCGCCGCGGACGGGGTTGGAATGGATTTGGCGCACGCAGGCGGTGCAGTCGTCGGCATTGAGCACTTGATGATCGCGGATCGCGGGCTCCCAGAGTTCACCGCTGTATCCGAACTGATTGGTCAACTCATTGGCAAAACGGGTCTGGAGAGTGCGAACGACGGTGGTCGCGTCGACCGCGCCGTACGTGGTCAGGAGTAGATGAACGTGGTCGGGCATGATGACGTAGTCGTGCAGCAGGACTTTGAATTCCTGGCGGAGGTGCATCAGGGTTTCGGTGAGAAGTTCGCCGTAGCGCTGGTTTTGAAAAATGCGTTTGCGATGAAAGGTGGGGATGGTGATGAAGTGGGTTGCGGACATGCGCTTGACCTCGATTGACTCAGAGAGCCGTCGATAAGCATCGTCCTGGGGAGTGGGGGAGGGGAAGTCCCTGTTGGTGGGAGGAGGGTTAGGAGGTCCTGACGATGGCGGGCTCGGTCTTTGGAGAGACTTTGCTGGTGTGCAGGGCGGGGAGTTCGATTTCGACAAGCAATCCATGGGGCTGACCGTTACGGGCGACGACTGAACCGCCGTGGAGGCGGACGGCACGTTCGGCGATGGAGAGGCCGAGTCCTACGCCGCCGGTGTTGCGGTCGCGAGTGGCGTCGACACGATAAAAGGGGAGGAAGAGCTTGGGAAGAGATTCGGCGGGAACGCCGGGGCCCTGATCGTGGACAGTGACGACGGCACGCTCGCCCTTGGTTTCGAGGGTGACATCGACGTTGGTGTTTTCGTCGGTGTAGCGGGCGGCATTGCGCACGACGTTTTCAATAGCGCTACGCAACAGGGTGATGTTGCCTTCGACGATGGAAGGCTGGGTGGAAATGAGGCGGACGCGGCGGCCGAAGGCCTGGGCCTCGAAGTCGGCGTCGCCGACGACGTCTTTCACGAGCGCGGTAAGGTCAACTTCAGTGCGCATTTCGACGGGCTCACCGCTCTCGAGGCGAGAGAGAGTGAGGAGATTCTGGAGCATGTCGTTGAGGCGATCGGCTTCGATCTCAATGCGCTCGAGGGCGGATTGGGTTTCGGGATCGGCCTGACGGCGGGCGAGGCCCACGGCGACGTTTAAGCGGGCGAGCGGAGAGCGGAGTTCGTGAGAGATGTCGCTGAGCAAACGGCGCTGTGTGGTGATGAGGTTCTCGATACGCTCGGCCATCCGGTCGAAGTCGCGGACGAGGCTGCCGATTTCATCGCGGCGAGAGATGCCGGAGGGCCCGGCGCGGGCGGTGAGGTCGCCGGAGGCAAGGCGTCCGCTGGCCTCACGGAGGCGGGCGATAGGTTTGGTCACGTAACGCGCAAGGAAGAAGCAGATCAAGCCGGTGGCACATAGGCCCACGAGGATCCCGATTAGGCGGGTGGGGGCAGTTAAGAACCAGAGGTGCGCGCGCGACGGCGGCAGGAGCATGAGCGTGTAGTGATGACCGTCGGCGGCGAGGATGGTGTGCTTGGGAAAGCGGCGCTTGGAGAGTTCCTCAAAAGTTGGCGGTGGAGGGGGTTCACCGTGGGGCGGACCGCCTCCCTGCATTTCGGGTGTGGTGGCTTGACCGTCGGGGCCGAGGAAACGGGGAGCGGGACGTCCGCTGAGCTCGTGGCCGTTTTCGTCGAAGAGAATTGCGCGGAACAACTGATCGCGTTCAATCTGACGAAAGTAATTGTGCAGAGCGACGGGGCCACCGCTCTGGTAGGCCTGAACAGCGGTGCGGGTCATGGTCTCCATGGCGGAGTCGGTGGTCTGGAAGCGAACGATGACAATGGTGGTGATCGCTGCCAAGGCGGCGAACAGCGCCATGGCTCCCCAGAAAGCGAGGAAAATTTTGAGAAACAGACTTCTCATTTGCCCCCGGTTCGATCGCCAGCGAGCACAGGTTTGGCGTAGATGTATCCGGTACCGCGCACGGTCTTGATCAACTCATCGCTGTCGTCGAGTAGTTTGCGACGGATTTTGCTGATGTGCATGTCGATGCTGCGGTCGAAGGGAGAGAAGCGGCGTCCGAGCACGCGCTCGGCGAGTTCCTCGCGGGGAACGACATTGCCGGCATTTTCGAGCAGGTAACGGAGAAGATCGAACTCGACCGAGGTAAATTCGAGGCGCTGGCTGGCGCGCTGGACGGTGCGGGCTCCGGGATCGAGGGTGACGTCGCCAACGGCAACTACGGCGCCAGGGGTTTGGCCGCCCTGGACGCGGCGAAGGATGGCTTGGATGCGGGCGAGAAGCTCGCGGGTGTTGAAAGGCTTGGGGACGTAGTCGTCGGCGCCAAGTTCGAGGCCGACGATGCGGTCGACGTCTTCGCCACGGGCGGTCAACAACAAGACGGGTACACGGGATTGAGGACGTAGGCGGCGCAGGACGTCTAAACCGGAAATGCCCGGCAACATGACGTCGAGGACGACAATGCTGTAATTCCCGCTGAGGGCCTTTTGAAGGCCGGATTCGCCGTTATGAACGGCTTCGACATCGAAGCCTTCGGCTTGCAGGTAATCGGTGAGCAGCGAGCAGAGCTCAATATCGTCGTCGATAAGCAGGATCTGTTTCATGCTTCCTGCAAGGTTAGCGCAGCGGAAACGTTGCGGGGGGTAAAAATTCGTAAGAAGGACGGAATCTGGGGTCTTCAATGTAACGGTTTGTACAAGAAAAATTACGTAAAACCGACCACTCTTGACCTCACGATTGGCGGAGGCATGATTTGATAATGGGGTGGAAAGCTCATTCCTGGGGATAAAGGAATGGGGAGGAAAATGACGATGAAGAATTGGAAGTTCGCAATTGGCATTTCTGCCCTGTTGTTGGCGACCATGGTAGGCATTGCGCAGCAGCCCCCGAAACATGACCACGGCTTGGGATTCATGGCGACGGCGCTCGATCTGACCGACGCGCAGGTGGCGCAGATCAAGCAGATTCGGAGCGAGCAGCGCGCCAAGACACAGGCGACGCATGCCCAGATGAAAGGCGTCCACGAGCAACTGCAGACGCTAATTACGAGCGATACGTTTGACGAAGCGAAGGTACAGGCGGCCATTGCCCAGGTGCAGCAGGCGCAAGCGGCTGAGATGCTGGAGCATGCCCGCGAGATGAACGCGATCTACAAGGTCCTGAATCCGCAGCAGAAGGCCAAGGCGGTCAAGCTGTTCGGCAGCATGCACGAAGGATTTGGCGGCATGCACGGTGGACCAGGGATGCACGGTGGTCCCGACGCTCCGCCTCCTCCGCAAGAAAACTAAGTTCCCAGGTTCTCCCTCCAGGAGAAACGACGGGACGCTCTTCCGCGACACAGGGCGGCCCGTCGGCTTTATTACTTCCTTGGAAGCCTCCCGTCCGCACGAAAGTCTATTGCCAATGGCATTCTGCCCGGCATCCCGACCCTAAAAGCTAGGGCATCGGTAAGTGCGTCATTCTGCGTCAGGTTACGACGTGGAACTGGGTGGTTACTTTCGATTCTTGCTACAACGTAAGGAAAATGGAATCATGCGCGACACGGGTTGGCTCGCTTAACCCTTGCCGGACTATTTCTTTCCGTTTTTCTATATGGAAATCCATGCGGGCGTAAACCTAGGGCGTTATCAGATTCTCGCGGAAATCGGTCGCGGAGCGATGGGCACGGTGTATCAAGCCCTCGATCCGGAGATCGAACGCCTCGTTGCGCTCAAAGTTTTCTCCGCGTTTGACGCGAATTCGGCGGAAGGGCAAGCATTCCGGGCACGCTTTGCACAGGAAGCGCGGGCCGCGGGACGTTTGATGCATCCGGGGATCGTCGCAATCTACGACCGTGGCGAGGAGCCCAGTAGCCGCACCCTCTACATAGTGATGGAGTACATCGCGGGACAACCGCTCAGTAAGCTGATGGCGGCTTCGTCGGGCAGGCTGGAAGAGCGCTTTGCGTTGCAACTCGCGAAAGAGGTTGCAGAGGCGCTGGCCTACGCGCACGAGAAGGGCGTGGTGCACCGCGATGTCAAACCTTCGAACATTCTCGTTACGGAAGAGGGGAATGCGAAGATCGCCGATTTCGGCGTCGCGCGGCTCGATGCTTCGAACATGACCGTGCACGGCCAAGTGGTAGGGACGCCGGCGTTCATGTCACCGGAGCAACTAACGGGCGGCAATGTGGATGGGCGCTCCGACATATTTTCCCTGGGCGTGATTCTGTACACGATGCTGATCGGATTCAGGCCATTCCAGGGAAATGGAGCGAGCACCATCGGTTTCAAGGTAGTGAACCAGGAACCGATGCCGATCACGAGCTTTCATCTCGACCTTTCGAACGACAGCCAGTATGTTGTGGCGAGGGCGATGGCGAAGAACCCGGCTGACCGATACCAGACGGGAACGGCGTTCGCGCAGGACCTGACAGATATTCTGGAAGGACGTGAACCCCGGAGCCGTCGCGAGAACCAGGGCCGGGTGAGTTCTGAAGTGTTCAGCGTCGCGCCGAATTACCAGCCATTCCTGGCGGCGATCACACCGCGGCTCCCACAAGCGAAAGTTGTCTTGGGGAGTACCGGAACGACAACTGCTCGAGCGAGTTCGACAACCCACGCAGCCGTGCAACGGATATCTTCTCCATCTTTCCCGGTGACGCGAGCCGTTCCCCATCGGATACGACCGCTGGCAGCGTTTGTGATCGTTGCGGCAACCGCCATTGCGGCGATTGCCGGAGTTTACGTACACAACTCACAGCAGCACGCATTGCACACGGCCGATGCGCAACTCAGCGCGCCCGCGACACCGCCAGAACGCATCCCGGTGCCAGCGATTTCCGACACCAATCGAGAGCCGGTAGTAGAGGTGAATTTGCCCGAGGTGAAGCCGGCGGCATCGAAGGATACCAAGCAGGCACAGCCGGAAAAGAGCTTGGACTACACGGTGATTCACACTACGCCGGTGGAACACCCGGCGGTGGTTGCGGCGGCGGCCCCAGTGAACTCGGCTCCCGCGCCGGCGTGGAGCGATCCGCTGCTGGCACGTCAGCCTGCGGCGGTGGAATTTTCCCTGCAGCATCACTTTGTGGAGGCGCAAGTCTGGGTTTGGGTGGATAACTCCCTGACATTCACGGGAGTGGCTCACGGCGAGGCGAAGAAGCGCTTGTTCATTCTGCACGGGGGAGTGGAAGGCCGAGAGTCGCATGAGATACGCTTTCCGAGCGGAGAACACGAGATTCGGGTCCGCGTTACTTCCGAGAGCGACCAGTACGACGAGTCAGGGACGATTCGGAGCACTTTCCTCGATAGTGCGAGATCGGTTCTGGAGATCCGATGCAACAAGAGGGGCATTGAACTGAAGCTGACAAACGGCTCCTAGGCGCAGGTCCATCGTTCCGCCCCAACCAAGAATCCTTTGAAACTGACGGTTTTTGTAATACCGTTCCGCCAGACGTCATGTTTGTCGCCTTCCCCCGGGGGCTGGAGTTCCAGAGTGAAGGTGCGTTCCAAAATCTGGATTGTTATAGCCCTGCTGATCGTCGCAGCGCAGGCAGTCGTGACTTTTGGGATTTCGCACAAGGCCATCGTCCACCTCCCATTTCAAATTTCAGTCTCGGGCGCCTTCCTGCAAAGTGTGTTCGGGGACATCACACAAGCGATCATTGTGTTGTTCGGCGGACTGGTGATGCTGGCAAATGCGATCCGCAGGAGAGGGCCGGAGCGGGTTTTCTGGATCCTGTTCGCGGTGGGAATGGGGCTGTGGTTCACCAACCTATCAATCTGGGCTTACTACGAGGTGTTGGCTCGAGTGACAGTTCCGGAGATCACGCTGGGGGACACGTTTCTTTTCCTGCATCTGGTGCCGATGGTGGCGGCGTTGGGGGTGCACCCGGAGCGCAGGGCGAATCCGTTGGGGCGGCAGAGGGCATGGCTGGATTTTGCAGTTCTGCTTACGTTCTGGCTGTATGTATACGCCCTGCTGGTGATGCCGTATGAGTTCGTGAATCCCGATCTGCCGAACTATAACTTCAATTTCGACGTGATCGACAAGATCGGACATTGGGTGCTGGTCTTAGGCTTGGCGATCACCTGGTTGCGAACTCGCGGGCCGTGGCGGCAGACGTATCTACTGTTTACGCTGGCGACGCTGGCATATGCGCTGTTCTCGGATTTCGCGAATCTCGCGGTTGACCAGAATACGTACTACACGGGTTCACCCTACGACATCGTGCTAATTGCGACGATGTGTTTTTTTTCATACGCGGCACTGGTGGGGCGCTGGAAGGCCTCGGACCATGACGTACCGGTACAAGCCGAACTCCCGAAGCGGGCCATCGAGTGGCCTGCGGTGGTCGGGATGGCGGCCATTTTGTCGACTCCCGCGATCGGGCTTTACCTGGTGAACTACTCGCAGAACATGAAGCCGGAAGTCCGCGATTTCCGGATCGTGATCACGCTGATTGCGATGGTGCTGCTGGTTTTTCTCGTTTTTCTGAAGCAGAGCCTGTTGCAGAAGGACCTGGTGGATTCGCTGACGACGGTTTCGGAGGCGTATATCGATTTGAAGCAGGTGAAGAACGAGCTGGTGCGGAGTGAGAAATTGGCTTCGATGGGCAGGTTGCTGGCAGGAGCCGCGCACGAGATCAATAATCCGCTGACAGCCATTCTGGGGTACTCGGACCTGATGGGTAGCGACGAAGGGATCGATCCGCTGGCGCGCACCATGGCGGACAAGATTGGGCAGCAAGCGAGGCGCACGAAGATGCTGGTCGAAGACCTTCTGAAGTTCTCGCAGGAGACGCCGACACAGAGGTCAGTGAACGATGTGCAGGTGCTGGTGGATAACGCGGTAAAGATTGCAGGTCTTGAATCAGGGAATAACGCGATCAAAGTGGAAGTGAGCACGAGCGAGAAGCTGCCACCGGTCATGGTGGACTCGGGACAAATCCTTAATGTGTTCGTACACCTGATTCGCAATGCAGCCGATGCGATGCGTGAGTCCGAGACCCGGGTGCTTCGCATTTCGACGCGCGGCGGAAGTTCACAGATCCAGGTTGAGTTTGCGGATTCCGGCTCCGGTGTGAAGGACCCGGAACTGGTGTTCGATCCGTTCTATACGACTAAGTCTCCAGGAAAAGGTACGGGACTGGGACTGAGCGCTTGCTACGGGATTGTCCAGAAACACGGCGGGCAGATCACGTGTCAAAACCGCCCGCAAGGGGGAGCGATTTTCACCGTGACACTGCCCGCAGCGCAACAGAACGAAATGCAGAGCGCGTAGCTCTACATCTGCATTGGTTTTTCGTGATTGAACATCCAGCTGACGCCGAATTGGTCGGTGCATCCGGCGAAGCGCTTTGCCCAGAACGTCTCCTGGGGCGGCATGTGGACTTTGCCTTTTTCGGAGATCGCCCCAAAATACTTGTCGACTTCGTCGTTGCTCTCGCACGCGATGGCCACGCTGAAGTTATTGCCTTCGTGAAATGGCATGCCCGGCATGGTGTCCGACGCCATCAGGAGCACTGGTCCGGTGCGAAGTGCGGCGTGGACGAGTCGATCTTCGGCTCCCGGGGGAGCGCCACCCGGCGCTTCGGAGAACTTCATCTTGAAAAGTTCGCCGCCAAAACACTTGTGGTAGAACTCCATGGCGTGGCCGCAGTTTCCGTCGAAGGTTAAGTAACAATTCGCTGCTTTCATATTTCCTCACTTTGCCAAAGATTTTCTTACGACTGTTTTGTCCAGAGGCTCTGCCCGCCCCACGGATATTGCATTCGTCCCTAACAAAATTGGTTGTTAATGGGCGAGCGGGATCCAGACCTCGATGTCTCCAGTAGCGGTTTGCGGATCGAAGGCTTCGCCATAGTGTTCGATGGTTCGCACGAGCCCGGATGAGGGGCGTCCCCAGGGCTCTTGCCAGTTTTGCCAGATGGCGGCAATGGTGTGGCTGAGTTGAGAGGCTGGGCCCTCGTGCGTGAATGTGGCATAGCTTTGGGCCGGGATATCGAGGTGGTTCAACTCGCGCGGTACTTTTTCCAGACTGGATGCCGCCACGCCAGCAAGATAGTCGAATTGATACCCGCGAGCAGTGTTGGTCACGTTGTACATGACACCGTAGGCCTCGGCGCCGACCTGGCCGGGGATATTGCCGAAATAGCGGCCGAATCGTTCCCAAAGCGCAGGCAGTTCGTCCGGTCCGTCGATACGCAGCCTAAGTCCGACGATTAGCAAGGCACCGATTTTCTTAAATGTTGGCGACGAGAACATGGCAGCTTCGGCTGGTTTCATTTTCAACTCACTTGAGCGCGCCCGGCTTACCGGCAATCCTGCGCAGAATCGCGGTCTGACCCGCGTGATAAGCCTGGTGAAACATGACGACACCCATCACGGAGCGAACGGTTTCTTCCGGGTTGTTGCTCGGGGAGAAAGGCGCTTTTTCGTCCAGGCGATCCGGGGTGAGGGTGGATAGACCAGCGTCAAAGCGATTGGTAGCCTCGTCCCACGCGGCGAGCAGTGCGCTGAAATCTTGCGCGTCGCTCTCGGACACCGTCGCGGTGCCGCGATCGTAACATTTCAGGCTCTGGTTCGGCATAAGTGGAGCCTGCCCGAATGCGCCCTGCAGCACGTTGTTGTAAACGCAAAGCAAGTGGCCGACGATCCAGTTCATTGAGTTGCCGGCGGGTTGGGGCCGGATCAGGCTGTCGGTATGGCTGAGGCCATCGGTATTCATCCGCACCACGGCGTGGATCATGCGGTTCTGGTTACGAAGTACCACGATCTCATTCAATTCCTGGGTAGCAGCGGTTGCCATTTGTTCCTCCGTCTACAGATCGAATGAGGGCGTTTGAAATCGACACTTGGGGAAAACTATTCTGGAACGCCCGGAATCTCCAGAACTGGGCGAATTTCGACGGTCCCACGGCGGGCGCCGGGAATTCGGCCGGCAACATTGATGGCGTCGTCGAGGTCCTTGGCGTTGATCATGAAATATCCACCGAGTTGTTCACGGGTCTCGGCGAAGGGGCCATCGGTTACCAGGCGTCTGCCGTCGCGCACTTGAACGGTCGTCGAGTTAGCGATCGGATGCAGCGGCGCGGTTGAGATAAATTTGCCTTCGCTCTTTAGCGTGTGTGCCAGTTCGGTTGATTCCTTGAAGCATTCCGCGCGCTCGGGATAGGTGTATTCGGTCTCCGAGGCGTAAATCAGCAACATGTATTTCATTCGTCCCTCCATAGATGAATCGAACGGCTTTTCCGTGAATCGACACACCGGGATAAAAAATCTAAGATTTTCACATGCCCACGGAAGTGTCGACCGCAGTCGAAGAAGTTTACCAATCGGAATGGGGACGCGTGGTGGCGACCCTGATCGGGATGGTCGGTGATTTCGATCTCGCCGAAGAATGCGCCCAGGAGGCTTTTGCCGCCGCTGTCACGCAGTGGGAGAAGGACGGCGTACCCGAGTATCCGCGGGCTTGGATCATTTCGACCGCTCGACATAAGGCGATCGACCGGATCCGCCGGAAGTCACGGTTTGAAGAGGAACTGGAGCCTCGGCTGGAAGCTGGAAACATCGACGTTTCCACGGAGCCGGAGGTTTATTCGGGAGAGATCCCGGATGACCGGTTGCGGCTTATTTTTACCTGCTGCCATCCGGCGTTGGCGCTGGATGCGCAGGTCGCGCTCACGCTGCGGACCTTGTGCGGACTGGAAACGGAAGAAATTGCCCGAGCATTCCTGGTGCCACCGACGACGATGGCGCAGCGACTTGTCCGGGCCAAGAACAAGATTCGTGATGCGCGCATTCCTTATGCGGTCCCGGAGACGAGCGAGATGGCACCACGGCTCGACGGCGTTCTGCATGCGATTTACCTGGTGTTTAACGAGGGATACTCGGCGTCTTCCGGAGATCAGCTCACACGGGCGGATCTCTCTGCCGAGGCGATCCGACTGGGACGGTTGATTGTTGAACTGCTCCCGAACTCGGAGACGATTGGGTTGTTGGCGCTGATGCTGTTGCACGAGTCGCGGCGGGCGGCGCGAGCTACCGCTGATGGCGAGATGATTCTGCTCGATGACCAGGATCGTGCGCTTTGGAACCAAGAGCAGATTGCAGAGGGCGTCAGGTTGGTGGAGAGGGCGCTGACGGCCCGTCGACCTAGTCCTTATGCGATTCAAGCTGCCATTGCGGCGGTGCATGCAAGTTCGCCGTCCGGGACGGAAACCGATTGGCGTGAAGTCGTCGCGCTCTATGACGTTCTCGCGCAGATCGCGCCGTCTCCGGTGGTGGAACTGAACCGCGCGGTGGCGGTGGCGATGCGGGATGGGGCTGCTGCCGGACTGGCGCTGGTCGATGCGATCCTCGCACGAGGGGACCTTGACGGATACCACCTAGCGCACTCGGCGCGGGCGGAATTTTGCCGCCGGATCGGTAAGAAAGACGAGGCGCGGCGCTCGTACGAGCGGGCGTTGATGCTGACGCGTCAGGAGCCAGAGCGGCGATTTCTGCAGAAGCGCTTATCAGAGCTGGAAAGCTAAGGCGCCAAGGATTCCGCAATACTGAAGTTTTTGCTTGACAATTCTTCTGATAGTGAAGTATAAACTTCACTAAAGGAGAAGATGTCATGCCAGAACCTTCCATCATTCACAACACATTCGCAATCAACCGGATTTACCCGAAGGCGCCGGAAGTGGTGTTTGCGGCGTTTGCCGATCCTGAAAAAAAGAAACGTTGGTACGGGGAGAGTCCGAGCCACAAGATTGAGGAATTCGTCATGGACTTTCGGGCAGGCGGTAGCGAACGATTTCGTTATCGGTTCAACGAGGGCAGTCCGCTGGCGGGTAAGATCCTGTCGAACGAGGGCAAGTACGAGGAGATCGTGATGAACCGCTCGATCGTGATTTCCTCCAGCATGTCGGTGGAGGGGAAGCGCGTATCGGTATCGCTGGTGACGATTGAGCTTTTGCCGGCAGCGGGTGGCACGGAGCTGATTTGCACGCACCAGGGAGCTTTCTTCGAGGGCTCGGGCGGTCCGGAAATGCGCGAAATGGGATGGCGCACGTTGTTCGATCGACTGGCAACCGAAGTGGCGGGTTAAGCTAGCGAAGGCAATGCCGAAGCCCAAAATCAATATCGAGCGGGTGTTTCATGCGCTGGGCGATCCGACCCGGCGGGCGATCGTCGACAGGCTCAGCGGGGGACCGATTTCGGTATCGCGCCTCGCTGAGCCACTCGATATGACCCTGACGGCGGTGATGCAGCACTTGCAGATCCTGGAAGAGAGCGGGTTGGTACACACGGAGAAGCCGGGGCGGGTGCGGACATGTAGGATCGACAACGCCGGATTCGATGCGCTGGAGCAGTGGATTCGCGATCATCGCACGCAGTGGGAACGAAACCTCGACCGCTTGGGCGAGCTTTTGGAAGAAGAAGAGGGATGATGCAATTCAAAATCCTCTTCTTCGCCGATGGGTGGGCGATGGACCTGGTTCTTTTCGGAATCAAGTTTTCGATCGCGAATGCGGGCGGCGTTACTTCTCCGCCGAATGGTGGCCGACACTCAACACTCGCGTAACTTTCCATACTCCGTTCCTGTTCTGCCAGACATGGACGAACTTCGCTTCGCCGACGCCCTCGGTGTCGTCGTGGCCAGGATGATGAAAGCGGTGGATCCCGATTTCGACCGCACCGTAATCCTTGATTGGATAGACCTCCAACGTTCCGGGGACCAATTCGCGGGTGACTTTGCCGCAGATGTTCTTCTTCACGGCGTCGGTGACGTTGTCTCCGCCGATCATTAGGCCGCCCAGGTCGTGATAGAACTCGATGTCGTCGGCGAGGAGGGCGCGGAATTTCACGAGGTCGCAACGGTTGTAGGCATCGAAGAGTTGCGCGTCGAGTGATGCGATCATCTGATTCAGCGGATCGGGGGTGGGCTTTTCGGTTTGGGTGAATGCCGCGACGCTTGTAAAGGCAAGGAGAGATATCAGGCACAGGAACTTGTTTTTCACGCAGAGAACCTCAGCTGCCTTCTACGGATTGCAGGGCGGCAATGTTCAATGCTGGGGCGTGGAGGCAGGTTTGGTGTCGAGGGCGAGCCAAGTCTTGCCGCCATCGTGCGTGGCAAAGGCGGAACCGGAGTTGGTTTCCAGAACGCCTTCCAGAACGCTTTTGAAGGTGATGGCCACGATGTCGGCGTTAGATTTGGCGGGCACGGTCTGGTGCTCCCAGGTAAGGCCGCCATCGGCCGAGTGATAGAGGGCCAACTTCTTACCGGCCGCCCAAACATGGGTGCCTAAGCTAGTGACGGCGATAAAGTGCGTGCCCGAATCCGCGAGGGCTGGCTGGGAGCGGCCTAGTTCCAGATGCATCAGCCTGCCGGCGTCGGTTACGGTCCACAAGGGGGCAGCATCGATTTTCTTCGCCCGCAGATTGCCGGCGGAAGACGCATACATGGACCCGGCAGTTGCATGGTCCGTCTTCTGATTTTGCTTCGCAACCTTCTCTTGGATTTCGTTGGAAGATTGGGCGTCCAGCATGGGCGCTTCACTCGCAACGTCAACTGTGGTGTCGCCTCGGTCGGTCGTACTTGGCGAAACTTGCGCGGGAGCGGGTGGCGGAGCAACCGGAGCGCTCGCTACCATGGCTCCCGAGGCAGCCCCCGCGCGCGATGCCGGTTTGGCCGTGGATAAAGTCTTCTCCTCGCGACCGGTAACATCGGCCTTGAGATCCACGTCATCTCCTTCCGCCAGCCGCGACTTCGCCGGCTGATTTTCAGCTTTGTCCTTCGCAAGTTCATCCCGCGGATTCGTGGGAGCGGGCACGGCTTGCAACTGTCTGCGCTTGCCTGCGACGGCATCGGTTGAGGGCGCAGTCAGTGTTGCCACGGGGGCTTCCTTCGCGGGAGCGTCCGCCGTTGGAGCGGGCGCTGTTTTTGGTTCCGGTTGCGGTTCCGGTTGCTTTGACTGCGCGTACTGGTCGAAGGCTGGCTTTTTAGATAGTCGCGGATTAAGGACCAAGACCACAGATGCCACCACCAGAACGGCCGCTACTGGTAGCGCCCACGTCCACCAGCGAAAGCGACGTGACGGAGGGGTTGGGGCGGGAGCCGGAGCGGCAGCAGCGGCGGCGACGAGTTGTTCGACAGGCTCTTCCACGGCCTCGCTGGCCAGGTAAACGACCTCGCGACATTCGGAGCAGGCGGCGAGGTGCTCGACGACCTGGCGCTCCTCGGGCGGCGTGAGGGCGTGCTCGACGTAGGCATTGAGCACATCGGGCGCAGGGTGCTGCGTGGGAGCGGGACGCTCCAGGTTCTTGCGCAGTCGATTTTGGAAGTCGCTACTCATGCTGACTACGGCTCGCTTCCTTTATAGAACGTGGGACCCTGGGTTTCTTGCCGCAATCTTTTTTCTATTGGTACTTGGATGTCGCGGACGTCGACATCCTGCATCATTTCGTCGGCCTGCCTTGCCGACAGGCCACTATCGATGAGGCGTTTGCGAATGCGTTTGCGCAGCGAAGCGGTGGCGCGCTCCAGCTTGCGGCTGATGGTGGACTCGTGGACGTGCTGGAGGCGGGCGATCTCGGCCAGCTTGCGGCCGTCGAGGTAATAGGACGCCAAGAGGAAGCGTTCATCGGGGTCGAGGGCGGCGATCTCGGCGGCGATGGCCTGGTCGAGGCGAGGATCCTGGGGTGGAGCGGTGGCCGGCTGATCGGCTGCGAATTGCTGTCCCTGCTCGACGGCTTCGTCGAGGCTGGTGTCGCGGCGAGTGCGGCGATAGCGGTTGATGTATTCCTGGGCGACGATGGTGCGGAGCCAACCTTCGAGAGACCCGCGTCCGGAATAGTAGAGGAGCTTGGAAGCGCGCTCGCGACCGGTTTCCGAGATGCCGTAGAGCTCGGCGTAGAGGGAGTCGGCAAGTTCGCGGGCGGTGGCTTCGTCATGGGCGATCTTGTAGGCGGCGCTGTAGAGAGTGGAGCGATAGCGATTGAGGAAGCGCTCCCAGGCGGTATTGTTTCCGGCAGCACAGGCGCGGGTGAGGACCAACTCTTCGATCTTCAAAGAGGCCAGGAATTGGGGCGAAGCGGCATCGGCGGGAGCGACTTTGGAATGTTCTACGACTGTCGTAATGATGACGATGAAGGCGTCGCGATCGATGCCGAAATCGGAGGCGCGGCTGGCGGCGAAATGGTCCGCGCAGAAGTCGGCGATTGCACGGGCTGCTGCGGAGCCGGAACCGGGCGCGGAACTCATCTGAGCGAATCGTACATCGGGAAAAGCCGCAAGGCCACAGGCGGCATGGCTGAATTTGGGGAAACCGCTAGAATGACCGGAATGCCTGCGAATCGATCTTTGTGGAGTGCTCGGGACCAAGGCGAACGTTTGCTCGAACTGACGGCGGCGACGACGGACCCTCGGAAGGAGCTTCCGCTGCGTCGAGATGTGCGGTCGCTAGGAATTCTGCTGGGCCGTGTGCTGGTGGAGCAGGCTGGGCCAGAGCTGTTCGACGCGGTGGAACGGCTGCGTAACCTGTTCATCGAGCAACGCGAAGGGAAGAGCGATGGGGCGGCCGCACATGCCGGGCACCTGGAGCAGGCGCAAGGGTTAGTGCGTTCCTTCGACGTTACGTCGGCGTATCAGATCAGCAAGGCGTTCGGGACTTATTTCGAACTGACGAACCTGGCGGAGACGAATCACAGGAAGCGGCGACGGAGGGCGGCGCAACTGCACGCGGAGCAGGCACCGCTTCAAGGATCGTTTCGCGGAACGCTTTTGCAACTGCGCGAGGAGGGATATTCGGCAGAGGAGGTGCTCGGGGCGTTGCGAGAGGTCGAAGTCGTTCCTGTGTTTACGGCGCATCCGACGGAAATTACGCGCCGCACGACATTGCTGAAACGGAGGCGGATTGCGGTTGAGCTGGAGCGGATCGATGAACTGCCGTTGTCGGAGTCGGACGCACATGATCATGAAGAGAGATTGCTGGCAGAGATCACGGCGCTGTGGCAGACGGATGAGGTGCGGCTGAAGCGGCCGACGGTGGACGACGAGATTCGAGGGGGTATCAGGTACTTCAATCTATCGCTTTTTGAAGCGGTGCCGCAGATCTATGAGGAGATGAGCGAGGCGTTTCGGGCGGTGTATGGGATTGAGATCGCGATGATCGATCTGCCGGTGGTGATGCGGTTCGGGTCATGGATTGGGGGAGACCGGGACGGGAATCCTCTGGTGACGGCGGGTAAGACAGCGCAGGCCCTCGCCCTCGCACGGGAAGCCGCGCTGCACCATTACATTGAGCAGGTGCGAGTGTTAGCCAGACGGCTTAGCATTTCGCAACATCAAGTCGAGGCGTCAGAGGAACTTCGAAAGACGCTGGCAAATTACGAGCGTCTGATACCTGAGCGTCCGACGGAGTATGCGCGCACGCCACCGCCGGAGGTCTATCGGCGTCTTCTGCTACTGATCGCCACCCGGCTGGGACACTCGCGGGAATCTGATCGGTTTGGCTACTCCGATGCGCAAGAATTTGAGCATGACCTGCAAACCATTCGCGCGAGCCTTGCGGGACACCATGGTCTTCGTGTCGCACGCCAGACCATTGATCCACTGCTGCTGAAGGTGCGGACTTTCGGCTTTGCGATCCATACGCTGGACATTCGTCAGCACGCCAAGGTGCACGCCCAAGCGTTGCACGATGGACGCTCAGAAGAGGGGGGAGAAGTTCGCGCTACTTTGCAGACCATCGCCGCAGAAAAACGTGCGCGCGGCGGGGACATCGTTCGCCAGTACGTAGTCAGCGGTACGGAGTCCGATGCAGATGTATTAGCAGTTACCAAGCTCGCGCAAGAGGCGGGTGTATCAATAACGGCGTCTGACGGCGATCCGGGAGTGATGCCGGTGCCGCTGTTCGAATCGATCGAGTCATTGCGCAATGCGGCGACGATCATGCGAAAC
>Ga0206952_10005_pt1 | contig 82410 bp, 73 predicted proteins | sample Alteio_BWOrgHeat_39_FD_152966 | JGI IMG/M metagenome (GOLD analysis project Ga0206952, IMG submission 152966) | Enriched cells from forest soil in Barre Woods Harvard Forest LTER site, Petersham, Massachusetts, United States -... | ecosystem: Environmental > Terrestrial > Soil > Temperate forest >... | reverse complement strand
GGCTTCAGGCATATTTTACAAGGTGAAAAAGATCGTGCGTTAATGCTTCATTCTTCTTTTAAAAATGGAATATCTCTATTAAAAAAATTCGATTTTACTTATGATATTTTAATTTATCCCGATCAATTAAAATATGCATTTGAATTAGCAGGTCTTTTCCCGGATCAGAAATTTGTAATTGATCACCTGGCAAAACCTTATATAAAATCAGGAGAAATTGAACAATGGAAAAACGATATTGAAAAATTTTCAGCACATGAAAATGTGTATTGTAAAATTTCAGGCATGGTTACTGAAGCAGATTGGAAGGATCATTCAATTGAAACATTCAAACCTTATCTTGATATAATAATTGCAACATTCGGCACAAAAAGAATTATGTTTGGTTCTGACTGGCCGGTTTGTTTGGTTGCAGCCTCTTATAATAAAGTGCTGCAAATTGTCCGGGATTATTTTTCTCCGTTTTCTGCGAATGAACAAGCAAATTTCTTTTATAACAATGCCGTTAAATTTTATAATCTTTAAAACATCTTATATAAATAACAATTGCCCAACAAAATGGCAGAATTAATGTTATAAGTTTACCATTAAAATTTAAATTATGTCAGCAACAAAAGCCTATGCAGCGCAAAGTGCAACTACACCACTTGCTCCCTGGAGTTTAGATAGAAGGGAGCCTACACCGCACGATGTACAAATTGATATTTTATTCTGCGGCGTTTGCCACAGCGATCTGCACACAGTGCGCAATGAATGGGGCGGAACAGTTTATCCGGCAGTACCGGGCCATGAAATTGTTGGCCGTGTTACAAAAGTGGGAGATCATGTAAAGAGATTTAAAGAAGGCGACCTGGCAGCAGTTGGCTGCCTTGTTGATAGCTGCCGCGAATGCGCTAACTGTAAGCAAGGATTGGAACAATATTGTTTGGTAGAAATGGTTGGCACTTATAACGCCAGGGACAAACATAGTGGCGGCGTCACCTATGGTGGTTACAGCAAAAAGATTGTAGTTACAGAAGATTTTGTATTATCCATTTCAGATAAACAGCCATTGGAAGCCATTGCACCCTTGCTTTGCGCAGGCATCACAACCTACTCTCCTCTTCGTTACTGGAAAGTTGGCAAAGGCCAAAAAGTAGGCATACTTGGTCTTGGCGGTTTAGGTCATATGGGTGTAAAGCTGGCTGCATCATTTGGTGCAGAAGTTACTATGCTCAGTCATACACCTTCAAAAGAAGCAGATGCAAAAAGATTGGGAGCGCATAATTTCGTTTTAACTAAAGATGAAAACCAGGTTAAGAAGATGAGTGGTTATTTTGATTTTATTCTTGATACAGTTTCTGCTGAACATGATTATAATATGTACCTGAATATGCTTGGTACAAATGGTACAATGGTTTGCGTAGGTGCTCCACCAACGCCGGCGCAGGTTCCCGCATTTAATTTAATCATGGGCAGAAGAAGTTTGGGAGGCTCATTAATTGGCGGTATTCCTGAAACACAGGAAATGCTGGATTACTGTGCAGCCAATAATATTGTGTCTGATGTGGAAGTAATTGATATAAAAGACATCAATGAAAGTTATGAGCGCATGCTGAAAGGCGATGTAAAATACAGGTTTGTAATAGATATGGCAACGCTGTAAACAAACACAAGTCAATTATCAACTGAATTTGTAATTTCAAAATTCAGATGCTATTTGTTGTACCAATAAATTATATTGTTCTTCTTTTTCAATTAAACATTCCAATAAACGCAGCTGGTTTTGTGCACGGTTATAATTATGTTCCGGGTATTTTGCGGCGTAATAAATATCGTTGTTTAAATAATCTGTTATAAAGCGTAAAGCCTGCATATAAATCATAAATTTTCCTGCATATACAAAAGCATTTACTTCTTCAGCAGATAGTTCTTCTTTCATCTCACTTAAATAACCCTGCGCAATCGCTTTAAAATATTCGTCTCTTATTTCTATTAAATCAAAATTTATTTCTTCTTCGCTTACAGCAGCAAGATAAGTGCGCAGCATATCACCAACATCACTTATAAAATAGCCGGGCATTGTAGTATCCAGGTCAATAACAGCAATTCCTTTATTGTCTTCATCAAACAATACATTGCTTATTTTAGTATCATGGTGAGTTACCCTTTTTTTAAACGATGGGTTTTGAATAATATCATTATACGCATCAACAATAATTTTATGGCCTTTGAGTGACTCAATTATTTTTTCCGCCTTATGAATTCTATTTTTATCACCAGATTTTATTGCCTGTAAAAACTGAGTATAACGAAGATTCAGATCATGAAAATGCGGAATAGGTTCATATAATTCATCTGTATTAAAATTTGATAAGCTTTTTGTAAATTTTCCAAATTGCTTTGCCGCTTCAAACGCAACATCAGCACTTGTTGCCACCAAATAAGTGCGTGAAGGAATAAATTTAAACAACCTGTAGTATTCATTTTCACAGGAAACCATGGTTTTGCCCGTTTGCGATACTAATGGCATTATAATACTGTGATCCGTTCTATATTCAAGTAAATGCTCATGAAGCGTTTGTATATTTTCATCAATCAGCTCAGGATCAGCAAATACTTTCCTGTTTATTCTTTGAAGAATATATTTCTGATGTTTATCAGTAATAATCCATGTGGTATTGATTAATCCATTACCATAATTTCCCGTAGTGTATTCACCCTGGTGCAGGTGGTATAGGTTTAGCACATTATGCATAACAAATTCTTATTGAAAGATAAAACAATTTATTTTACATGCCAAGCTTTAACAAAAAACCAATACCTATAAGAGATTTTATTTGCAGCCGCGGCGAATTATGATCGGGGCCGAATAACTTTGTGTCATCATCATAAATAAGATCTACATTCCATGTTGCAGAAAATATTTTACCAATTTTTGCTGCAAAAAAATTGGTCATGTACACATCCACATTAAAAGGATTATGTTCATAGTTGGAAAACAAATCCATTCTTGAATTAAAGGTTATGGTTTTAGTAAAATTTGAATTGAAAATAATAGTGCCGAAAGCTCCTAACTGATTAATATAATGGTTACCGGAATCAACCCCATAAGCACCAATTTTTGAAAGAGTTGGATTACTAACGATTACCCAGCGCGAAGATATTGGTGATACAAAAATTGAAAGAGGTTTTATTGGCTTGTAATCAAATCCAGGACTTAATAAAGCATACGCAGGCGAAAAAGCTGTAGAAGAAAATGAAGGCATACCAGACTCGGAATATGTATACCCGTCAAAAAACTGCGTGCGCAGATCAAATAAAGCAGTAGCGGAAATTTTTGAGCCTAAATCATAGCCGTATTTAGATAAAAAATCAAACCTGTCATCAGTTTTACGTGTACCTAAACTTGTTGTATGAATGTAACCCATATAAATATCAACATTATTATCCCAGGTTACTTTCCCTTTTGTATAGTATGCATGTCCATTTGTGTATATATTCATTGAGAGCGAAAAATTATCGCCGCCTGCAGCCCAGTCTTTCAAAGAACCCTGGGCAATATTCAGGTTAAAAACACCGCCTTTAACCCAGTTTTGTTTAACGGTATCCGGAACTGTTTTTGCTATCGTTCGGTTTGCTTCTGTTTTTAAAATCTTTATTGTTGAATCCTGTGCAGTTGCAATTGATGTTGTTAAAACAAATAAAAAAAAACAATTTCTCATGCTTCAATTTTAAAAGCCGCAAAAATCTTAAAATAATTTTTTTATACTTCTATAGTGCTGTTAAAAATATTTATACACTTTTTTTATCGCTGCATTTAAAATTTAATCTGTTTGTTTATAATGGTATCTTATTTTACTTTTGCACCACAGGCGGATTTGTTTATTGTTCGGCCTTATTGTTCAGAACTAATAAACGCACAAACTTTCACTTCAAGTTTCCCTACGTTTATAATCGCAATGAATAATATGTAACCGGCTACGGAACACTTCTCATCTTCGTTGTGTCACTCCCTTGTACAGTTGATGCAACGTGCAGCTATGGTTTCAAATTCAAATCAGTATTATGAACATTAAAGAACTTTTAAATGAACGCATTTTAATTATTGATGGCGCAATGGGCACAATGATTCAGCGTTACAAATTATCAGAATCAGATTACCGTGGAGAGCGCTTTAAAGATTGGCCATCAGATATAAAAGGCAATAATGATTTGTTGTGCTTAACACAGCCACATATCATTAAAGAAATTCACAGGCAATACCTGGAAGCCGGTGCAGATATTATTGAAACAAACACCTTCAATGCACAGCGTATATCACTTGCAGATTATAATATGCAATCATTGGCGTATGAGATTAATCTTGAAGCTGCTAAAATAGCTCGCACTGCAATAAAGGAATTCTCGGTTAACGGTCAACCGTCAACGGTTAACCGTTTTGTTGCCGGTGCAATAGGCCCAATGAATAAAACTTTATCCTTATCTCCTGATGTAAATAATCCGGGTTATCGCGCATTAACTTTTGACGAAGCTGTGGAAGCCTATTATGAACAGGTAAAAGGCCTTGCTGAAGGTGGTGTTGATTTATTAATTATTGAGACCATCTTTGACACGCTAAATGCAAAGGCAGCCATCTTCGCTATAAAAAAATATTTCCGTGATGTAAAAAAAGAATCATTGCCAATTATGATCAGCGGAACAATCACAGATGCAAGTGGAAGAACATTAAGTGGACAAACATTGGAAGCTTTTTACAATTCAGTTGTTCATGCAAAGCCATTAAGTATTGGTTTAAATTGTGCGCTGGGTGCCAAAGAAATGCGGCCGCATATTGAAGAGTTATCACAAATTGCAACATGCTATGTTTCTGCATATCCAAACGCAGGTTTACCTAACACAATGGGCGAATACGATGAGCAACCACATGAAACCGCACATTTTATAGAAGATTGGGCAAAGGAAGGTTTTGTAAATATTGTTGGCGGTTGTTGCGGCACAACACCCGATCATATTAGAGCGATCGCTGAAAACGTAAAAAATATCAATGCAAGAAAATTGCCTGAAGTTGAACTGGCTTTAAATTAATTTGAATGAGTGAACACATTATAAAGCCTTACATGCGGCTTGCAGGTTTAGAGCCTTTAACTATCCGGCCTGAATCAAATTTTGTAAATATTGGTGAGCGCACAAATGTTACAGGCTCAAAAAAATTCGCAAGGCTTGTACGCGAGAACAAATATGAAGAAGCTTTAAGCGTTGCAAGGCAGCAGGTAGAAAATGGGGCGCAGGTTTTAGATGTAAACATGGATGATGCATTGCTTGACGGTGTGCAGGCCATGACAATTTTTCTAAACCTCTTACAAAGCGAGCCTGATATTGCACGCATTCCTGTAATGATAGATTCATCAAAGTTTGAAATTATCGAAGCAGGTTTAAAATGTGTGCAGGGCAAATGCATTGTTAACTCCATTTCATTAAAAGAAGGCGAAGAAAAATTTATAAGCCATGCAGAAACATGCAGAATGTATGGCGCTTCGGTTGTTGTAATGGCGTTTGATGAAAATGGACAGGCAGATACGTTGGAAAAAAGAGTAAGCTTCAGCGAAAGAGCGTATAAAATTCTTACAGAAAAAGTTGGTTACGATCCGCAGGACATCATTTTTGATCCCAATGTTTTTGCTATTGCGACCGGCCTTGAAGAACACAATAATTATGGTGTTGATTTTATAGAAGCAACCCGCCTTATCAAACAAAAAATGCCGCTTACAAAAATAAGCGGTGGCGTAAGTAACCTTTCCTTTTCGTTTCGCGGTAATGAAGTAGTACGCGAAGCCATGCACAGCGTTTTTCTTTTCTATGCTATAAAAGCCGGAATGGATATGGGCATTGTGAACGCAGGCCAGCTGGTAGTGTATGACCAGATAGAACCCGATTTGAAAAAATTATGCGAAGATGTTATTTTAAACAGGAATAATGATAATAATGAAGCAACAGAAAAGCTGATTGCATTTGCAGAAACAGTTAAACAAAAAGGCAAAGAAGTAAAAAAAGATGATGCCTGGCGCAGTACTTCAGTTGAAGAAAGATTAAAGCATGCTCTTGTAAACGGCATTACTGATTTTATAGAAATTGATACGGAAGAAGCCAGGCAGAAATATCCAAAGCCATTAACAGTTATTGAAGGCCCGCTTATGGATGGAATGAATGTAGTTGGTGATCTTTTTGGAAGTGGTAAAATGTTTTTACCCCAGGTTGTAAAAAGTGCAAGAGTGATGAAGAAAAGCGTTGCCATTTTAACACCCTATATAGAAGCGGAAAAAGAAGAGCGTAGATTGGTTCATCTGGCTGCAGGCACAAAGAATGAAGAAGGAAGCAGTGCTGCCAAAATTTTATTAGCAACAGTTAAAGGCGATGTACATGATATTGGGAAAAATATTGTTGGCGTTGTATTGGGCTGTAACGGCTATGATATTATTGACCTTGGGGTAATGGTGCCTGCAGATAAAATTTTAGAAACAGCAGAAAAAGAAAAAGTGGATGTAATTGGTTTAAGCGGATTGATAACGCCCTCGCTTGACGAGATGGTACATGTGGCTCATGAAATGAAACGGCGTAACATGCGTCAGCCTTTGTTAATTGGCGGCGCCACAACATCAAGAATGCATACAGCAGTAAAAATTGCGCCGCAATATGATAATGGCGTAATTCATGTGTTAGATGCATCCCGTAGCGTAACGGTTGTTTCAAATCTTATTAATACAGAACAAAAGCCTTTGCTAATTAAAAAAACTGATGAAGAATATGATGGATTACGTATTCAATTTCTAAATAAACAGCAACAAAAAAATCTTATACCATATGAACAGGCAGTGAACAATAAAGAAAATTTTGATTGGAAAAATTATACACCTGTAAAACCTGTAGTTAACGGCATTAAAGTTTTTGATGATTTTGATCTTGGAACAATAGCAGAATATATTGATTGGGGACCATTCTTTATCGGTTGGGAGATGCCCGGAAAATTTCCTGCTGTTTTAACTGATAAAATATTTGGCGCTGAAGCAACAAAATTATATAAAGATGCGCAGGCTTTGCTTAAAAAAATAATAGATGAGCATTGGTTTACTGCAAAAAGCGTAATTGGTTTTTGGCAGGCACAAAGCAACGATAGAGATACGGTTGTATTACAAACAAACGATGGTGAAGTAAATCTTGAGTTTTTACGGCAACAATCAAAAAAAGCACAAGGCCAGAGTAATTTTTCTTTGGCAGATTTTGTGTCTCCTATGTACAAGGACTTTATTGGCGCATTTGCTGTTACCATTCATGGCGCTAAAAAACACATTGAAAAATTTGCAGCAGAAAATGATGATTATAACAAAATAATGGTGCAGATTTTAGCCGATAGAATGGTTGAAGCGTTTGCAGAATGCTTACATAAAAAAGTAAGAAAAGAATATTGGGGTTATGCAAAAGATGAACAGCTTAAACCAGAAGAATTAATTCATGAAAAATACCAGGGAATAAGACCCGCACCGGGTTATCCGGCCTGCCCTGATCATACTGAAAAAATAAAACTGTTTGATTTATTAAATGCAACTGAAAATATAGGAATTGAATTAACTGAAAGCCTTGCCATGAGCCCGCCTGCATCTGTTTGCGGATGGTACTTTGCACATCCGCAAAGCCATTATTTTGGCTTGGGGAAAATAACAAAAGACCAGTTAGAAAATTACGCAAATAGAAAAAAAATGAGCATTGAAGAAGCTGAAAGATGGTTGCGGCCTAATTTAGATTTTTAATGGAAGATTCATTACTTGCTGCATTACAAAAAGCAAAACATTATTGTGCACACCAGGAAAGATGCCATGCGGAAGTAAGAGAAAAATTGTATTCATTTTCTTTACATAAAAATGAAGTAGAACAATTATTAACGCTATTAATAGAGGAAGATTTTTTAAATGAAGAGCGCTTTGCGATTGCTTATGCAGGCGGCAAATTCAGGATAAAACATTGGGGAAAAGAAAAAATAAAATACTCGCTAAAACAAAAGCGCGTTAGTGATTATTGCATTCGCAAAGCGCTTGCTGCAATAAACAATTCAGATTACAATAAAACTTTTAATACACAAGCTGACAAAAAACTTCAAACATTAAGATCTGAAAAAAACATTTTCATCAAAAAGAAAAAGATGAAAGATTATTTACAACAAAAAGGCTTTGAGATAAAGTTGATCAACGATTATCTCAAAGCCTTATAAATTTTTTCTTGCTGTTCTAATCCAGAGGTCTTACCCAAATATTTCTGAAGCTGATTGGTTTGCTTGGATCACCGTGTGATTGCAATTTAATAGATGATGCGCCATGTGCAACATAATAAGGCAACCCAATGTATCTCGTTACACCTCTTAATTTAAAATTGTTTTGTACTAAAACACCGTTATGCAAAACAGTTACTCTCGCAGAATCAGTTAATTTTCCTGAAGCATCAAATCGAGGTGCGGTCCAGATAATATCATATGTCTGCCATTCGCCCGGTTTTTTACAAGCATTTGCCAAAGGAATCCCTTGTTTGTAAACAGCTGCAGTTTGCCCATTTACATAAGTTGTGTTATTATAACAATCTAACACCTGGATTTCATAACCAGCATCGCCGGGACCAATTGATGCAAGAAAAACACCGCTATTGCCACGGGCTTGTCCTTTGCCTTCAATATCTGTTGGTTCTTTCCATTCAAGATGTAATTGATAATCTAAGAAATGTTGTTTTGTTTGAATGCTGCCACCACCTTTTTTATTTACAGTAAGCTCGCCATTATCAATAATCCAATCTGCAGGTTTTGTTGTATCGTTTGCAGATTCCCATGCATCCAAACTTTTCCCATTAAATAAAATAACGGCATCAGATGGTGCGTCGCCAAAAGTTTTGCCCGGTGTTACAATTGGCGGAACGGGTTTATAAAATTCAGTTGCTTCAGGCTTTGTTGTATCGCCACGATAATATAAGCCAGGATACATTGTTGCCGTATCTGCTTCATTTTGTGCTTTTACAATTATTAAACTAAAAATGCAAGCAGCGGATAAAATAATTTTCTTGATCATGTTGACAATATTGATTTATTGTTTAAGAGGTGTTGCAACATACAACATAGTGAGAAAAAATAAAAGTTGAAATTTTTCAAGTGACTTTAATACCATGAAAATATTCTGTACAAGTGAGTGACACAACGAAGATGCCACGAAGTACGATTGCCGGTAACATAATACTAAACCTTCGGCAATTCATAACCATTATGATATTTTGCAGCGAGTAACATATTGGCATCTTTATCATCAAAGTTTTTCTTTTCATCATCCCAATAAATTTTTCTGCCTGTTCTAAATGCAATGTTGCCCATATCACAAACAGTTGCCACATGTGCGGCATCCTGCACCGGGCATTTCAGGTCTTCCATCTTTCTTGATTTAACCACCTCTAAAAAATTTCCTGTGTGCAGAAAAATACCGTCGTCAACTTTTGGCTGGCGTGCAACAGCATCCATTTGATTTTTGTCACTCTTTACTTCGGGTATCACTTCCCATCCGCCACGATCAACTACCAACGTTCCGTTATTACCAATAAATGCAACGCCATGATCCCGTTGATAAGGTCCGTCGTTTATGCCGGTTGCATGTTCCCATAACATGTTAAAACTTCCAAAATCATACACAGTAACTAAAGTGTCAGGCGTTTGCTCTGCATCATCAGGATAAGCAAATTTGCCGCCGCTTGCCATAATGCTTTTTGGCGCAATTGCCTTTGAACCCTGCAATGCATAATCAATCATGTGTACGCCCCAATCTGTCATCAGCCCACCGGCATAATCCCAGTACCATCTAAAATTAAAATGAAAACGGTTTGGATTAAAAGGCCGCTTTTCTGCGGGGCCTAACCACATATCATAATCAACACCGGCAGGCGGCGCACTATCCGGCTTAACAGGTACTGACTGCATCCATCCCTGGTAAGCCCAGGCTTTTACCAAACGCACATTACCCAACTTTCCTGAGTGCACAAAATCCATTGCATCAGCATAATGTTTATTGCTGCGCTGCCACTGGCCAACCTGAACCACACGATTATATTTCTTTTGCGCTGCAACCATAGTTGCACATTCTATTATTGAATTGCCAACAGGTTTCTCGCAATACACATCTTTACCAGCCATGCATGCATCCACCATAATCTTACAATGCCAGTGATCAGGCGTTGCTATCATCACTGCATCAATATCTTTATTCTCTAACAATTTCCTGTAATCTCCATACGCTGTTACATTAATATTTTGTTGCTTTAATTCATCCACACGTTGATTCAGCACATTGTTGTCAACATCACAAAGCGCAATACATTCTGCTTCGGGATGTTTTAATAAGTTGGTAAGATCAGTCCAGCCCATGCCGTGAATGCCAATGGCGCCAATGCGTATTTTGTCACTGGCTGCAATTTTTTTTGCTGCAGATAATGACTTTGGTAATAAAGCGGCACCTGCTGCATAAGCTGCTGTTGATTGAATAAAATGTCTGCGTTTCATATTAGAACTTGTTTGCGTTAGAGCGTTAAAATTACAGCCTTGAAATTAATTTACAGGCAAACTTAACAGGTTTTAAAAAACCTGTTAAGTTTAAGAAGTTCAGCCATTACTTTTGCTGCGCTCAATTAATGAAAGCGTACATAAATTATACACGTATTGTTTTGCTGTTTGTTTTTCTGGTGATACTTGCCGGCGGTATTGTGCGCACTACACAAAGCGGCATGGGCTGCCCTGACTGGCCGCATTGTTTTGGCATGAACATCCCGCCCCTGAGCGCAAAAGATTTGCCGCCCGATTATAGAAAATATTTGGATAAACAGGATATTGATGCAACTTATAATCCGGCGCATGCGTGGACGGAGTACGTCAATCGTTTAATAACCGCTGCGCTTGGAATTCTAATTTTGATACATCTGGGCTGGAGCTTTAAAAAATTCTTTCGTACAAAACAAACTATATGTTGGCTTTCATGTTTGTTTTTGATTGGTACTTTGTTTGAAGCGTGGTTAGGCAAACTGGTAGTTGAAACAAATCTTGAAGTTGTAAAAATTACCTTACACATGCTTGCTGCTTTATTTCTTGCAATCATTCCTGTCTTGATCTTGCATAAGCTGAATAGTGATAAAATTGTGCATGATAAAACATTGCGAGTAATAACAACAATTGCTATAAGTATTTTATTGATTCAAATAATTATAGGAACAGATGTGCGGGAGCAGGTTGATGAAGTATCAAAGGCTTTAAACTATCAGCAGCGTGATGCCTGGCTTGCACATTTGAATGCTGTATTTGATGTACATAAAACTATTTCCATCATCACCTCAGTATTAATTATAATAGTGTTCTGGCGCTCATTATCGCATGTAGTTTTACAACGCAAAGGCATGTTTTTATTATTGATTGTTTTAGCATTAATGGCTGCGGGTATTTCGCTGGCCAGCTTTAATATTCCTGCTTTTATTCAGCCTATACATTTATTGCTATCCAGTATTTTGTTTGTGGCGTTGTTTGCGTTTAGGTTAAAGGTTAGGAAGTGAGTGATATTATTTTGAGTAACGCTTAATGAAAATTTATCAGTAAAAAATAATATTGCCATTTACATGCAGCTGTAATTCTTTTTTTGCTGATGCTTCAACCCTGCCAATAATTTTTGCATCAATATTAAATTGGCTGGCTTCATTAATTAATAAACCGGCGGTCTCTTCATCTGTAAAAATTTCCAGGCGATGACCCATGTTAAACACCTGATACATTTCTTTATCATCAGCGCCGGAATTTTGCTGGATGATCTGAAATATTTCAGGCGCTTCAAACAAATTATCTTTTATAATCTTTAAAGGCTGCGGCAGATATTTCATGCACTTGGTTTGGCCGCCTCCGCTGCAGTGAATAACGCCATCAATTTCTTCAAAATATTTTTCCAGCAATACTTTCATTAATGGCGCATAAGTGCGCGTTGGCGATAACAATAGCTTCCCGATATTATAATTGCTTTCATTTTCTTTTGCAGCAATAAACTCTTCATTTATCCTGTCTTTTCCAATATATACTACCTCATCATCAAGTAAAGGTTCAAATGTCTCCGGGTATTTTTCAGCATAATATTTATGCAGCACATCATGCCTTGCACTGGTTAAACCATTGCTTGCAATACCACTGTTATATTCATCTTCATAAGTGGCTTTTCCGTTACTTGCAAAACCAACAATTACATTACCTGGTTTTATTTTTTCGTTGGTGATGATCTTATTTTTCGGCCATCTTGCCATCATAGTTCCATTTACTGCAATTGTGCGTACCACATCACCAACATCTGCAGTTTCGCCGCCAAGAAAATGAATGTTTATTCCAAAAGATGTAAGCGTATTAAAAAAATTCTGTGTGCTATTTATAATTTGTTCCAACACCTCACCTGGAATTAATAATTTATTCCTGTCAATAGTTGATGAAAAAAGCAGGTTATCATAAATGCCAACGCAAAGCAGATCATCAAGGTTCATAACAATTGCGTCCTGTGCGATGCCCTTCCATACAGAAATATCGCCGGTTTCTTTCCAGTATAAATAAGCAAGAATACTTTTGGTGCCGGCGCCATCTGCGTGCATTACATTTACAAAAGCGTCATCACCATTTATAAAATCAGGGTAGATTTTACAGAATGCAAATTCATATAATCCTTTATCAAGATTTTTTATTGCAGCATGCACTTCTTCTTTTTGTGCAGATACGCCACGTTTTGAATAAAGCCCACCCCCATCCCCTAAAGGAGAGTAACTATGTTGTTGCATTTTCAAATTCATTAAGACAAAAATAAGAGTGATATCGGTACTTTAAAGAACATATATCATTCCCCTTTAGAGGATAGGGGTTTATATTTGCGCTTCATGCAGGTTCATCATTCAATAAATAAATTACCGGTTTTTACAAATGCAGTTTTAACTATTGGCACGTTTGACGGCGTGCATCTCGGGCATCAACAAATTATAAAGCAATTAAAAGAAGAAGCGGTTAAGATAAACGGCGAAACGGTTATCATAACTTTTCATCCGCATCCGCGAAAAATTGTTGCAGCCGGTAAGCCAATATATCTTCTTACCACATTAAATGAAAAAATTATTTTATTAGATGAATTTGGTATTGATCATTTAGTAGTGGTTCCTTTTGATGAAACATTTTCCAATCAAACACCCGAAGAATATGTGCAGCATTTCCTGTATGAAAAATTTCATCCGCATACTTTGATTATTGGTTATGACCACCGCTTTGGTAAAAACCGTAAAGGAGATTATCATTTGCTTGAAAACATGGGAAAGCAATTGGGTTTTGCAGTAAAAGAAATACCTGAACAAGTTATTAATGAAGTAACAGTTAGCTCAACACGTATCCGTGAATCTTTGTTGAAGGCTGATCTGCAAACTGCCAACAGTTACCTGGGCTATAATTATTTTTTTGAAGGAATGGTTGTTGATGGAAACAAATTAGGAAGAACGCTTGGTTATCCAACTGCAAATATTATTATTCATGATGAAAATAAATTGGTGCCTGCAAACGGGATTTATGTTGCTGAAGCGGAGATAATCGGTCAACAGTCAACAGTCAACAGTCAACAGTCAAGCGGCTCAAAACCCGAAGCTCAAAGCTCGAAGCTGAAGGGTATGATGAGCATTGGCGTCCGGCCAACTGTTGATGGGAAAAACCGCACCATTGAAATGAATATTTTTGATTTTGAAAAAGATATTTATGGTTGCACTATGAAAGTTTTTGTATGCGCTTATTTAAGGCCTGAATTGAAATTTAATTCGCTTGATGAATTAAAACTTCAAATTGATAAAGACAAAGAAGAAAGCTTAAAATATTTTGCTGCTCTGAAAAAAGCTGAGTAGAATTTCGACCGTACAAGGGAGCAATTTTGCGTGACGATAGCAGCAAAATTGGAAACAACGAAGCTTAATATATATTCGATAGCTAAGAACATACCTTATAACCTAAAACTTAGAACTTATAACTCAATTTTGCTTTGTCATCTTCTCAGCATTTTCTGCAACCTGGAGCGCCTCAATAAACTGTTCAATCTCTCCATTCATAACTGCATCTAAATTGTAAGAAGTTAAACCGATACGATGATCGGTTACACGGCCCTGCGGATAATTATACGTGCGGATTTTTGCACTGCGGTCACCAGTACTTACAAGCGTTTTTCTGTGACGTGAAATTTCCTCTTCCTGTTTACGTACTTCTTCCTCGTACAATCTTGTACGCAGCATCGTCATTGCTTTTTCGCGGTTACCCAACTGGCTGCGTTCTGTTTGACAAACCACCACCGTTCCTGTTGGAATATGTGTAAGCATCACCTTGGTTTCAACCTTATTTACATTTTGGCCGCCTGCGCCGCCGCTGCGTGCCGTTTCCATTTTTACATCTGCAGGGTTTAACTCAAAATCCACTTCTTCAGCTTCAGGCATTACTGCAACTGTTGCAGCAGAAGTATGCACACGACCCTGCGTTTCCGTATCGGGCACACGCTGCACGCGATGTACACCACTTTCAAATTTCATTGTACCATACACATCTTCGCCTGTAACTTCAACCATTACTTCTTTGTATCCGCCAACCGTGCCTTCGCTTTCACTTACAATATTTGTTTTCCAGCCTTTTTTTGCGGCATAACGCAAATACATATCCAATAAATCGCCGGCAAATAAACTGGCTTCATCACCGCCGGTGCCTGCACGAATTTCAAGCACGGCATTTTTATCATCCTGCGGATCTTTTGGTATCAAAAGTTTAGTGAGTTCTTTTTCAAGCGAAGATCTTTTTTCTTCCAATTCAGGTAATTCCATCTTGGCAAGTTCGCGCATATCTTCATCGTTGCTGTTCAGGCTTTCTTTTGCAAAATCATAATCTGATGAAACCCTTTTGTAAGCTTCAAAAAGTTGTACAATTTTTTCAAGCTGACTGTATTCTTTGCTCAGTTTTTGAAATTCAAATTGCCTGTTAATTATTTCAGGATTGGTTAATGCAACACCTACCTGCTCAAACCTTGCTTTTATGGCCTCTAATTGTTCAATCATAAAGTGCGCAAATTTATATGATTTTGGGTGGTTAATTTTGATGCATGGGTTATAGAAAGTTTAAAGCTGATTATATTTTCACTGGTACTGAGTTGCTTGAAGAAAATAATGTTTTGGTTACCGACGAAAAAGGTACGATTGAAACAATTGTTGAAGCGAAAGATGCAGGTGATGATATTGAAATTTTTAAAGGACTTATTTCCCCGGGCTTTATAAACTGTCATTGTCATTTGGAATTAAGCCACATGAAAAATGTGATTGAAAGTGGAACAGGGCTGGTTGATTTTTTAATAAAAGTTATAAGTAAACGTTCTGCTATTACTGAAGAAATTGACGCTGCAATGCACTCAGCAAATGAAGAAATGTATAATGGCGGTATTGTTGCTATTGGAGATATCAGCAATACAACAGACTCACTAAAAACAAAACTGAAAAGCAAAATTCAATATCACAATTTTATTGAAGTGCTTGGCTTTACCGAAGAAAAATCAAAGACTGTTTTCGAACCTTATTTAAATGTATATAATACCTTTTGCGAGGCAGGTTTTAAAGAAAATACTTCGATAGTTCCTCATGCTCCGTACACAATCAGCACTTCAATGTTTAATTTGATTAATGATTTTTCAGCAGAAAAAATCATTTCAATTCATAACCAGGAAACTTTGGCGGAAGATGAATTGTATCAAACTAAAACCGGAGATTTTTTAAGGTTATATCATCATCTAAATATTAATACAGATTTTTTTCAGCCTTACAATACAAGTAGCTTACAATCTTATTTACCCTTGCTTGATAAACCAAAAAACATCTTATCAATTCATAACACATTTACATCGCAAGAAGATATAGAATTCGCGAATCAGCAATCTAAAATCTGCAATCAACAATTATTCTGGTGCTTATGCCCAAATGCCAATTTATATATAGAAAACAAATTGCCGCCTGTTGAACTTCTTAAACAAAATAATTGTACAATCGTTTTGGGAACAGATAGTTATTCAAGCAATTGGAGTTTAAGTATTCTGGATGAAATGAAAACGCTTCAAAAAAAATTCCCCTCATTGCAATTACAGGAATTGTTGAATTGGGTAACATTAAACGGAGCAAAAGCGCTGGGTATAGATGAGGTGTCAGGAAGTTTTGGTAAAGGCAAAAAACCAGGTGTATTATTAATTGATAACATACTTCAAAAAAAATTAAATCATAACACATCAGTCAAAAGACTTTTATAAAAAAATTATATTTTTATAATAAACCTTGACTGTATGAGAAAACATTTTACGCTTATTGCTTGCTTTTTTATTTCCCTTACCTGTATAAATGCCCAAACTTTCATGAAATCTGTTGGCGGTTCAGCCAATGATGCTGCAAACTGCATAGCCCAAACTACAGATGGTGGTTTTATAATGGCCGGCGATACATATTCTTTCGGACTTACAAAATCTGATGTGCTTATAACAAAGTTTGATGCAACCGGAAATTTATTGTGGAATAAAAGATGTGGCAGCTCTGATTACGATCATGTTTTCTGTATAACCGCTACTACAGATGGTGGTTGTGCTGTTTCAGGTGTTAGTGGTGGAAACAGGAACTATCTTATCGTTATAAAATTAGATGCGTCCGGCAATCTTGAGTGGAGTAAATTTTACAGTGCCAGCACAAGGAATGGCGCGCATTCCATTATACAAACACCGGAAGGTGGTTTTGTAATTGGCGGTTATGCCGAAACATACGACAATGGTTCCTGGGGATATGTATTAAAGACAGATTTTTCAGGTAATGTGGAATGGTCTAAACGTATTTTTGATCGCAGCTATTACCCTGCTGTGCAAACTCTGGTTGTTACAAAAGACAGCGGTTATGCTTTTACAGCAAATGAAACAGCAGGCGGTGCTTATTATGATATTTTCTTAATTAAACTTGACAAAACAGGTAAATTTAAATGGGCAAAATCAGTGGGTGGCATTAGTACAGACATGCCAACCGGTTTAATTGAAACTGCCGATGGAGGCTTTGCTGTTACAGGTTTTACATTTGATATAGAAAGCACGCCGCAATACCAGTTTATGTACATTTTAAAAACAGATAAAGATGGAAACCTTAATTTTTCCAAACGTATAAAGGGCGAAAATTCGGATAACGCTAAAACAATTGCAGAAACCGAAGATGGCAATATTTTAATAAGCGGCAGCATTCCTTCTGTTTCGGGTTCTTACGCTAATTTTTTTGTTAGTGAAATTAATGGCGAAGGAAAAATACTTTGGACAAAAACTGTTTCATCAGATACAGCCTCTTTTCAGGCAACAAAACTAATAAGAACAAGTGCAGGAGATTATGCAGCTGCAGGTATTACAGGAAAAAACGGGTCAAATGATTTTTTACTTATGCGCTTCGATAGTAATTTTTCACTATGTGGCGCTGCAAATGCAAAACGGAAGTCAGAAGATTTTGGCGAGCTGGCAGATCGTGTTGTAACTGTATCAAACGCAAATACCAGCGTGTTTAATTCAGGTTTTGCAGTTTTTGAAGACGAACTTATTTATAATAGTTTATGCGATATACTGCCGGTTAAGTTAACTGCTTTTACAGCGATAACTGAAAAAAATAATATGGTATCGTTACAATGGAAAACAACTGAAGAAATTAACAGCAGCTTTATTGAAATATACAGAAGCAACGACGGCAAGAATTATTCGCTGCTTACGAAACTGCCCGCAAAAAACGCTTTAGGCGGTTCGGATTATAACTATCTTGATAATACTCCTTTTACAGGAACGAATTATTATAAACTGAAGTTTATTGATAAAGATGGAAAATATTCTTTCAGTGATGTAAAAACAGCCAATATAAATAAAGCATTCGTAAGAATATTTCCTAACCCTGTAAAAGATTGGCTGCATGTGCAATTGAATAACAACACAATTAATATAAAATTGAAAATATATTCTGCCGATGCAAGATTAGTTCTTGAAAAAACAATTACATCAATAAATGCTGATGAATTGATTGATGTAAGAAAACTAGCTGCGGGAACTTACTCTTTAAATATTATAGAAGGCAATACAAGATCAAATCAAATCTTTATAAAAAATTAGGTTTTGCTAATCTAATATCTCTCTTAAAACAGGCAGGCTTTTAAGCTCTTTAAAATCTGTTATATGATAAGACATATACTGTAATAATACACTTAAAACCTGTGCCCGCGTCTGCCTGTTTAATTTTATATTTTCAAGATCATTATAAAATTGAATGCCTTGAATTTTTGAAATTGTTTCTGCTATGAATCCTGTAATAAACTCAGGATGCGAAGGCTCTTCTATTGTATAAATACCTTCTTTTAAATTAAGCACAGGCGTTTCAGCAGAAAAACCTCCCTGCAATTGAAAACCGGATTCTGTTGCCAGGTGAAGCATAAAATACAAAGGAAGATTGGCCGCAATTGCATCTGATCCTTTATCAGCTTCATGCAAACTTCCTTCAAGCAAATAAAATAATTCAGGATTAGCTTCCGGCTGCTTTATAGAATATTGAAATAGTTCAATCATAAACTGCGCGATTGCATTACGTGTAATATCAAACAAAACCTTATTGTATAAATAGCTCCATTTGTATTCTTTTATGAATTGCAGGTTTTTTAGATTGTTATGATATACTTCCATTTCCAATATCGCCGAAGGCTGAAAATACATTTGCTTTGACTGTGATTTGCTTGTGGATTGACGAACGCCTTTTACAATATAACTTTGCAAACCAAATAACTCAGTATAAACAGTAGTTATTACACTTGTTTCACCGTATTGAACAGTTCGCAAAACGATTCCTCTGGTTTTATGCGTCATGATTGCACAAAGAATGCAAGTTTACAGAAAGGTGCAAAGAATTTTATCTAATATCCCTTTGATCTTCAATTTTAGCATGACGTTTTATTCATTTTATTGCTGTTTATTCCGCAAATTCTTTTACTTTTGCCGTCCTTTCACAAGGTGCAGTATGGTGACTGTTGCCTGTTTGAACGAAATTATTTGATAATAAAAACATTTTATGAAGAGAACATTTCAGCCGCATACTCGCCGCCGCAAAAGCGTACACGGCTTTCGTAAGCGCATGCAAACAGCCAATGGCCGTAAAGTTTTGGGAAGCCGCAGAGCAAAGGGCCGCAAAAAACTCAGCGTTTCTGATGAAAGAGCATTAAAATAAATTAATAGCAAATTTTTATAAAGGCTGATGTTGCATCAGCCTTTTTTATTTCCTAACTAGCAAATTTGTCTTACTAATTTCCAATCATTTCTTTCGCATTTTCTATAGCAGCAGCAGTTGGCGGTTCGCCGGCAAGCATTTGAGCAATTGCCTGTATGCGCTCATCTTTATTTAATAAGCGGATGTTGGTTTGTACCGCATCATTTTTTATTTGTTTGTATACATAAAAATGTGCATCAGCTTTGCCGGCAATTTGCGGCTGGTGTGTAATTGAAATAACCTGTCGCTGCTTTGCCAATTGTTTTAAAATAATTCCAACCTGTTTTGCAGCTTCGCCTGAAATGCCGGTATCAATCTCATCAAAAATTAAAGTAGGTAAATTTATTTTTTCTGCAACCAGTGATTTAATGCAAAGCATCAACCTGCTTAATTCACCGCCACTTGCAACTTTACGCAAAGGTTCAAAACGGTTGCTTTTATTGGCATCAAACAAAAACTCAATTGTATTTTTTCCGTATTGATGAATATTAGTCTGAGTAGCCGACACTTCGATTTTTGCATTGGGCATTCCAACCTGGGCAAGTAATATGTTCACATTTTTTGTAAAGGCAGGAATTATCTTTTTTCTTTTTGCAGATAAGTCTTCAGCAATTGTTTCAAGCTGCGAGGATTGCTGATTAAATTTATTTTGAGTAATTGCAATTGCTTCATCAATATTCAAAACTGCATCAAGTTTTTTTTGCAATTCGTTTTTAATATCAATTAATTGATTGGTTGATTGAACAGCGTGTTTTTTTTGCAAACGATAACCTTGCGTTAAACGCTCATTAATAAAATTAATGCGCACTTCATCATAATTTACTTTGTCATTTAAACTTTCCAATTCATCACTAACATCTGCTAATTCAATATGTACGCTTTGTAAACGTGCAATCAATTCATGCAGTTGCGTATTAAAAGCAGCGTAGCTGTTCAGCTTGCTTATTAATTGTTTTATTGATTGAACAACCGGATGTTCGCTTTCTTTTAAATCATACACTGCATTATTAAGCGCTTTTTTTATTTCTTCAGCGTTGGTTAATATTTGCAGTTCATTATCCAGGTCTTCAAGTTCATTTTCTTTCAGGTCAGCTTCATTTAATTCATCAAACAGGAATTGGTTGTAATCAAGTTCTTTTTGAAAAGTATTTTTTTGAGTTGTTAGTTCCGTTAAATATTGTTGCGTTTTTTTCCATTCAGTAAATAAAGAAATATAATGCAATAACAATTTTTCATTACCAGCCAGGGCATCCAATACTTCCCGTTGAAAATCTGTATCTCCTAATTCCAGTGTATCAAACTGCTGATGAAGATCAACAAGCAACGATGTAAGCTGTTTTAGCTGCTGAAGATTTGCAGGCGTATCATTTATAAATCCGCGTGATTTTCCATTGGCGGCAATTTCTCTTCTTAAAACCAATTCAATATCTGCAGAAAACTCGTTTTCATTTAAGAAATGAAAAACATTCTGCTTTCCTTCAACATTAAAAAATCCTTCTATAAAACATTTCTTTTCTTTATTAAGCAACGCTGATGAATCTGCACGTTCTCCTAAGATCAAACTTAGTGCACCAACTAAAATACTTTTGCCGGCACCGGTTTCACCGGTTATAATATTAAAATGTTCAGAAAAATTTATTTCAATAGCATCTATGATTGCATAATTCTGTATGATAAGCTTTGAAAGCATCAGGCAAATTAATATAAAGACTTTTTATATCCATATATACAAGACCGCAAACTGAAAAGAGATTAATTTAAAGAGGTTGGTGAACAGAATTTAGTTTGATATTTCAAAAATTTACACAATGCAAATTAAATATCGATTTTAGCATATTTAGCATGGCTTTCAATAAAGCTCCGGCGCGGAGGTACTTCATCGCCCATTAACATGCTAAACACTTCATCAGCATAAGCAAGGCTTTCAATGGTTATTTTTTTCAAAGTTCTTTTTGATGGATCCATTGTAGTTTCCCATAATTGTTCAGCATTCATTTCACCAAGGCCTTTATAGCGTTGTGGGCTAATACCACCGCCTAATTTTTCAATGGCCATATCTTTTTGCTCCTCATTGTAAGCATAAATTTGCTCTTTACCTTTTTTTACAAGATACAAAGGTGGTTGGGCAATGTATACATAACCCTGCTCAACAAGTTCCTTCATATAGCGGAAAATGAATGTAAGAATAAGTGTAGCAATGTGCGACCCATCCACATCAGCATCCGTCATTATAATTAATTTATGATAGCGCAGCTTTACTATGTTCAACGCTTTAGGATCTTCAGGCGTACCAATAGTTACGCCCATTGCAGTAAAAATGTTTCTTATTTCTTCGTTCTCATAAATCTTGTGCTCCATTGCTTTTTCTACATTAAGTATCTTACCGCGCAAAGGCAATATTGCCTGGAAAGTTCTGTCCCTACCCTGCTTTGCAGTACCGCCGGCGCTATCTCCTTCCACAAGATATAATTCACATTTTTCAGGATTACGCTCGCTGCAATCTGCAAGTTTTCCAGGTAAGCCGCCGCCGCTTAAAACACTTTTTCGTTGTACAAGCTCTCTTGCTTTTTTTGCAGCTACACGCGCCTGCGCAGCCAAAACAACTTTACTAACAATATTCTTTGCTTCTCTAGGATTCTCTTCAAGATAAGCTTCTAATGCCCTTGAAACTGTTGTTTGCACAATGCCGCTTACTTCACTGTTACCTAACTTGGTTTTGGTCTGGCCTTCAAACTGCGGCTCGGGAACTTTTACTGAAATAACAGCACTTAAACCTTCACGAAAATCATCGCTCTCCACTTCTACTTTGGCTTTTTCAAATAAACCATTCTTATCTCCATAATTCTTAAACACTCTTGTTATGGCTGTGCGAAAACCTGCAACATGCGTACCGCCTTCAATAGTATTAATATTATTTACGTAAGAAAAAATGTGCTCTTTAAAATCATCATTATAAGTAAGGGCCACATCAACAGAAACATTGCTTGCTTCATCAAGCGCTTCAACAGATAATGTTTTTGGAAGAAGCGAAGTGCGTTTGCCGTTTCTGTCAAGCATTTCTACAAACTCAACAATACCGCCTTCACTATAAAATAATTTTGAATAATAATTGCCGGCATCATCTTTTTCCCGAAGGTCAGTAATTATAATACTTATGCGTTTGTTAAGATAGCTTAGTTCCCGAAGGCGGCCTTCCAAAATTTCCCTGTTATAATTGGTTACCTGGAATATGTTATGATCTGGCCAGAAATGAATTTTTGTTCCGGTTTTATCAGAATCACCAATTTCTCTTACAGGATATTGCGGAATTCCGATACGATATTCCTGTTCAAATATTTTTCCTTCACGTTCAACAGTAGCCTGCAGTTTTATACTTAAAGCATTTACACAGCTTACGCCTACGCCATGCAATCCGCCCGAAACCTTGTATGTATTTTTATCAAACTTACCGCCGGCGTGTAGCACCGTCATCACCACTTCAAGTGCACTGCGTTTTTCTTTGGCCATTATGCCGGTAGGAATGCCGCGACCATCATCATGCACGCTAATGCTGTTATCTTCATGTATTGTGACAGAAATATTTTTACAATAACCGGCTAAAGCTTCGTCAATAGAGTTATCTACTACTTCATATACAAGGTGATGCAAACCTTTAGCGCCAATATCGCCAATATACATCGCAGGCCTTTTGCGCACTGCTTCCAAACCTTCTAAAACCTGAATACTTTCTGCACCGTAATTTGCTTGCTGAGAGGAAGAATCCTGTTGCTGTTCATTCATAAAAAAGAGGAGAAAAATCGCTTTTAAACAATATTAAAATCAAGTGCGCAAACTTACGAAAAATAAAGGGGTTTTTTGCTAATTCGTCAAGGTTTAATTGCGGTTTTATGAATTGTTTTTGTTTTGAAAAAATCTTGAAAAAAAAGTAGTAAAAACTATTAATTTTTATCATGATTTTCGTGATGCAGTAAATTCAACATTAAATAAAATTGCAGCATACTTGTTTAAGCATCAAAAGCACAGGAATGCTTAGGTTTACAATAAAAATAATTTGAATACAGCATTACTAAATACTATTATCCTGCTCGGTTCTATACAAGGTTTAATTATCAGCAGCCTGCTTTTTTTCTCAAAGAAGAATAAGCAGTCAAACCGCTTATTGTCAGTATTAATTTTTCTGATGGCGCTGGCAAGTTTTAACTTGTATGCCAATTATAAAAACTGGTTTAATTCTGATATTCTCCGGTTCATTTCCAATTTTGTTCCGATGGTGGTTGTAATGCCGATGGGGCCGCTTTTATATTTTTATATTCAGTCTTCGCTTGATGCAAATTTTAAGTTCACAAAAAAATTACGCTTTCATTTTTATCCTGTCATCATTGATCTCGTCCCTCAGCTCACAGTAATTATTTATATTGCTGGATTACTTACCGGCATTTTTAAAAATCACCCGCAGCCATGGGGAAATTTTATTGATACATACAATGTGTATGCAGATATTCCAAGATGGATGTCTGTAAGTTTTTACGTTTGGTTATCGTCTAAATCACTTGCTGCTTTTAAATTAAAACATGCTGATACATTAAACGGACAAGCGAATAATTTTAAATGGTTGCAGCAATTCATACGCGTATTCTCTGGTTTTCAAATTCTCTGGTTTATTTTTCTTATTCCGTATGTTATTCCAAAATATTCTAATAAACTGCTTGATGCTGTTGACTGGTATCCAATTTATATTCCGCTTGCCATTATGATTTACTGGCTTGGTATAAAAGGATATGCAAGATCTCAGGCTGATAATATTACTTTAAAAAAATCTGCAGCAGGCACTTCAGCTTTATCTTCTTCCGTAATTGAACAAACCATTTCTTCATTAAAGAAAGCGATGGCTGATGAAAAATTATATCTCAATCAAAATCTAAATTTGAACTTACTGGCAGAACATACAGGCATTTCGCAAAAAACAATTTCATTCGTTCTTAACCAACATGTACACAAAAGTTTTAATGAGTTTATAAATGAATACCGCGTTGAATGTTTTAAGCAGAAAATAGCACAACCTGAACTTGATAACTTAACCATTGCCGGAATTGCATTGGAATGTGGTTTTAGTTCGCAGGCAACTTTTCAGCGGATATTTAAACAATCAACCGGGCAATCTCCTTCAGAATTCCGTAAAAGCGTATTGCAAATTCAGTAATCAACCATTCAATTTCCGCTTTAATACTTATCAAATCCGGATTTGAGCAATGATATTTCACCTTTTTGTTTTGAAGTAGAAGAAATTCGTGTCTTAAATAATAAAACGTTTGAAAAAAATTGCTGTCTTTATTCTTATCCTGCTACAATTGTTTTTTTTCTCAAAAACAAAAGCGCAGGATATTCCTGAGACAAGAGTTTTTCAACCCGCTGAAATGCAGCGGGACTTTAATTACCTGCGAAATGCTTTGGAAAAAACGCATCCGGGTTTGTACATGCATCATACAAAAGAAGAGATGCAGTATAAAATGGACAGCTTGTACGCTTTGCTCAATCAGCCAAAAGCGTTCTTTGATTTCTACAAAATCATTGCTTATTTAATTGCCGAAGTAAAATGTGAACACACATACTCTAATCCTTATGGCGGTGATTATGGAAAAAGAGCTTTGCAGTGGAATTTAATTCCTTTTCAATTATTTTTTATAAAAGACAAAGCGTACATGGCAGTTAACAGAACGACAGATACAAGCATTCATTTGGGTGATGAAATTTTAACCATCAATCATTATCCTGTTGATAGCATTGAACATGTAATATTTAAATACCTGCCTGCGGATGGGAACATGGAATCAGGCAAAGAAGCTGCAGTTTCTGACCTTACATTCAATCTATATTATTATATGTTTATTGAACAGCCGCATGCATATGATATTAAATTTAAAAATGCACAGGGAGAAATATTCTCACGCCATTTTGATACTGATTTAAAACTTGACGCAAACAAAAAACTTGGATTGGCTAATCCTGCTAACAAAGTAGTTCTTGAACAGGATAAAAAATATAGAAAATTAAAAAAGAATCCATGTCGCCTTGAATTTATTAAAGATAAAAGCATAGCCGCTATTACTGTTACAGACTTCGGCGGCAACAGAGATAAGTTGTTCAAATTGTATAATGATTTTTTTACGAAAATTCAAAAAGAAAAGCCTGCTAATCTTATTATTAATCTTGCTTATAACGGTGGCGGAGATGAAGAATACGCCTGCCAGTTGCTGAGTTATTTAATTGATACACCAACACGTTTTATAGAAAGCGAATATCTTATAAATGATGATGACAGTTTTTTTAAAATCAGTAATCTTCCTGCAGATGTCAAGAGCAACAAATATGCTTTTATTGATACTGTAATTGATGGAAAGATTTATGCAAAGGCCCAAACAAAATATTCACTCGAACTAAAGACTTTTAATCCACAGCCAAACGGTTTTCATGGTAACGTATATTTTTATGTAAATGGCGGTACATCTTCGGCGGCGTCAACTTGCGCAGCCAATGCAAAGAGCCATCATCTTGCAACAATTATAGGTAATGAAACTGCAGGTTGTTATGTTGGCGGTGGAACAACAAACGGGCTTGACCTTACTTTGCCTAATTCCAAAATCAATGCGCATACTTCAATTGTGTATTGCAAATTCGCCACAACTGGTGGAGATAAAGACCGCGGTGTAATTCCGGATTATTATTTCATTCCAACTATTTTTCAACAAATAGATGGCAAAGCCGCCTGGAATGATTTTTATAATCTTATTGATAAAATAAATAATGCTCTAAAAACTAATAATGAAAAATTATAAATCCCGTTTCCATGCTGTTACTTTTAATAAACCCATTATTAAAATATTTTTCAGAAAAAGCATTGCATTCATTTTCTTCTTTTGTTTGTTGCGCTTTAATTCGCACTCACAAATTTTACCGGAGGCAGCATTAGAGAAATCTGTTGATAGTTTAATTGCCACTCAACTCAAACCAAACGAACCGGGAATTTCTGTTTTGATTGCAGAAAAAAATAACATCTTATATAAGAAAGCATTTGGTAGCGCCAATGTTGAATTAAATGTTGCCATGCAACCTGGTATGATTTTCCGAATTGGTTCCATTACAAAACAATTTACGGCCATTGGCATTTTGCAATTGGTTGAACAGGGGAAAATTTCTTTACAGGATAGCATTCAAAAATATATCAAAGACTTTCCATCTAAAGGTTATACAATTACGATTGAAAATTTATTAACGCATACTTCCGGAATTCCTGATTATTCAAACGGAGATACAACACACAATCCTTATATAGAACGTCATGATTTTACGCCGCCACAAATCATTAAATATTTTGACTACTTGCCCCTTGAATTTAAGCCGGGAACAAAATATAATTATTCCAATTCAGGTTATGTTTTGCTCGCATACATTATTGAAAAAGTTACCGGCGAAGATTACCATCAATACATGATGAAAAATGTTATCAGCCTTGCAGGTTTGCAGCATACTTTATTTGCAGATGAACACACCATAATTCCAAATCGTGTTGAAGGTTATACGAGAGACAGAGGTTTTTTTGAGAACTGCGAATATCAAACAGCATCAATGGCATTTGGCTGCGGCGATTTAATGTCAACAACAGAAGATTTATATAAATGGAATAATGCTTTGCTTGATTACAAACTTGTAAGCAAAGAAACATTGAGCAAAGCTTTTACATCTTACAAATTAAGCGATGGTTCTTATACAAATTATGGTTACGGATGGTTTGTAGATAGTTTTGGAGTAAAACGAATTCATCATGAAGGTCAGGTAAGTGGCTTCACAGCTTTTGAAGAATATTATCCTGATAAAGATGTTTATGTTTCTATTTTAACGAATCAATTATCAGGTGAAGACACCACTGATTTCAGCGACAAAAGATTTCGGTTATTTAATAATATTTTTCAACTGGCGCTGGGTAATAAACTGGAAACAGAAGCAATAATTAGTGAAGCAATCCTGGATGAATATATAGGTACATATCAAGCCGTAATTAAAAAAAGTGAGACACTTAAAATTTATAAAGAACAAGGTAAATTATATATGGACCTATCAAACAAAACCGGCAGACACATGGTATTACAGCCGCTTTCGCAAAATTTATTTTTATTGCCTGATGTAATGCGTATAAGATCTACTGCAGAATTTATAAGAGAAAATGGAAAGGTTGCAAAAGCCATTTTTACGCAGGAAAAACCTTATGAATGGATAAAGATTAAATAACATGAAAAAAATAATCGCGTTTGTTTTTTGTACAGTTTTTTTCTTTATTTCAAATGCACAACAAACAGACCCACTTACACAAAAACTTGATGAATATTTAGTTTCTGCAAATAAATTTTATAAGTTTAACGGCACTGTATTAGTGGCACAACACGAAAAAATTTTATTACAGAAGAGTTATGGTTATAAAAATATTACTGCACATGTTTTGAATGATTCAAACACGATTTTTCAAATTGGTTCTATCACCAAACAATTTACGGCAACCGTAATTTTGAAATTGCAGGAAGAAGGAAGGCTTTCTGCGCAGGATAAACTCAGCAAATTTTTTCCGGAATTTAAATACGCAGATAAAATAACGCTTGAAAATTTACTTACACATACTTCAGGCATTTATAATTATACAAATGATATTGATGCAGAAGATTCTGCGATTGTTTGCAACGCTGTAAACAAGCAATTGGTGCTGGATATTATATTTAAACATGCATTGAATTTTAAACCCGGAGCACAATTTCAATACAGCAATTCCAATTATTATTTACTTGGATTAATTATTGAAAAAGTAACAGGCAGGTCTTACGAACAAAATGTAAGAGATATAATTTTTACGCCGCTGCAAATGACACATTCATTGTTTGATTTTAGACATGCAGAAGATACAAACATTGCAACAGGTTATCAAACTTTAAACGATACAAATCAAATAATAGCAAGCGCCTGGAGATGGGATTCAACAGTTACTTACGCTGCCGGCGGCATCTTTAGTACAACAGGTGATATGTATAAATGGGCACAGGCAGTTGCCAACAAAAAAATTCTGTCTGCGGATTCATGGAAAGCTGCATTTACACCGCATCTTGAACATTATGGTTATGGCTGGTTTATAGATTCATTATTCGGGGAAATAAATGTTGCACACGGTGGCGGAATACCCGGCTTTATGGCTTACTTATGTTATTATCCAACCAAAGACGTAACTATAATTTTACTAAATAATAAAGGCTGGTTTGATGATGCGTTAAACGGAATTAATGCTAATTTATCTGCTATTCTTTTTCATCAACCTTATGAGCTAATGCGTGTTCATTCAGAAACAAAGCTGGCAGATTCTATCTTAAAAAAATATGTTGGTGAATATGTATTTGATAAAAAGCACCATGCTTTTGTTACGTTAGAAAACGATACTTTACAAATAGCAGCGCCTGCAGGAAATCTTCCAAAATCACCTTTGTTTGCAGAAGATGAAAATAACTTCTGGCTTAAAATAATTGATGCAAGAATTGAATTTACAAAAGATACAGCCGGAAATATAACAGGGCTTATCTCACACTATTTAGGGAAGAATGAAATTTGTAAAAAGATAAAATAGTTGCACGTATTTTATATGGCCTTTACCTGCAAACTCACTTCTTGTCACCTGAATTTGTAAAATCTCCCGCATAAATAAATGTGATATTATCAAGACTGATATATTTTCTTAAAGCAGCATTTACCTGTTCAAGTGTAAGCCCTTTTGCTTTGTTTTCATAATCTGTATAAAAGCTAAGATTTTTCCCATCGCTCATATAATCTGATAGCCGCCAGGCCAGGTTTTGATCATCACCTAAATATGTTTTACGTTGCTGCAGCCAGCTTTCCACTGCTTTTTTAAATTCATCCTGCTTAAACCCTGTTTGCCTTACTGTATTGATAACATCTCTTAAAGCACTATCTAACCTGTTTTTATAAATTGGGTTAAATATGGCATATACACCCCATGAAGAAGCAGGGTATTTATAGTTAGAAGATGTAAATGAACCTGCGCCATAACTCATTCCTTCAGATTCACGCAGGCGCTGCGGTATACGCGAAGATAAAAATGCGCCACCGCCGAGCATTTCATTAGCAATATCCAATGCTGCATAATCAGGGTCATCTTCTTTTAATGGTATATTCAATTTGCCAAACAAAACTGCATTCTTCTTATCTGTAATATTTATGTTTTCAAGACTTCCGCTTACATTAAAATATTTTTCAGCAATTTCTGTATACGGTGCTTTGCTTGAAAAGCCGGCAAGATCTTTCTGAAAAAAAGATTTTATCGCGTTGGAATCTATATCACCAACAAAAGCAACATACCCGTTATTGGCTCCATAAAATTTATTATAAAAATCCTTTACGCTGTCAAGAGATAAAGTTTGCAGGTCGCTGAGTTTTTCGCTGATATTTTCCGGGTACAGCGGATGACCTTTAGGATAAAGTGTCGTCTTTTTATTGGCTGTCTGAAAAGCGATGTACTGAGGATCGCTTGCACTTGATTCCAACTCACCTTTCATATCAAGCAATAATTTGTCAAATTCTGTTTTATCAAAAGAAGGATGCAATAACAGGTCTGCAAGCAGATCAAGAGCAGCATTCAAATTATTACTATCTGTGCTTAAAAAGACGTCAATTTCAGGACCATCGCCGGAAATATCAATGGATGTTTTTATTTTATCAAGCATATCATTGATATCTTTTTTGCTTCTGGTTGTTGTACCTGTTTTTAACATGCGTGCAGTAACTTCAGGAATAATATTTTTACCTGTAAGACTGTTTTCATCACCTGTTTTAAAAATAAAATTTGCATATAGTTTATCACCTTTTGCAGGCTTCTTAAGCAGCGCATATTGCAAGCCGTTTGCAAGCTTGCCGTAGCTTGTTCTTTTTTGAATATTAGGTATGCTTACTTCAAAAGTTTCTGTTTGTGTGGCAACTGATTTTCCTTTATAATTTTCAACCAGCGCAGTTATATCAGGCCTTGGAGCAACAGCAACTCTTTGCGCAGCTTTTTCAGGAATAAAAATGCCAACAGTGCGGTTACTTGGCAAATAATATTTTTGAAACGCAGCCTGCACATCATTTAATGTTAAGCTGTCAAGCCGGTCTTTATAAATGTAAAACAACCGCCAGTCTCCGGCACCAATTATTTCAGCAAGACTAATACAAAAGTTTTCCGTATTGCTTTGGATATTGTAAATGTTTTTTTGCAATGTATTTTTTGCCCTGTCAACATCTTCCTGTGTAATAGTTGTAGTTGGTAATTTATCTGCAGCAGCCAGCAGTGCGGCCTTAGCACTGTCAACATTTTTGCCTTGCGGTATACTGCAACCGAAATAAGAAAACCCCGGATCATATAAGGTTGGTGTCCACCCATACACCTTGGTTGCAAGTTGGGGCTGTACCAATGCTTTATAAAAAATTCCTGAAGGATCATTGGTAAGAATATTTAATGCCGCTTCATTAGCAACATAATCTTTATCTGAATAGGCAGGCGTATGATAAGCCATACCTATATAAGATATATCTCCGTTACGTTTCAATTCCACATAACGTTCTCCATCCTGAGGCGGTTCAACTGTATATGGCGGCTGAATTACACGTGAAGGTTTAGGTATTGCTCCAAAATATTTTCCTATCCATGCAAGGGTTTTTGCTTCATCAATTTTTCCGCCTACAATTAATGTTGCATTATCAGGCTGATAATATTTTTTATAAAATACTGTAAGGTTTCCAATGGGTACACGTTCAATATCTTCTTTGCTGCCAATAGTTGATTTGCCGTAATTGTGCCATAAGTACATTGTTGATATAATGCGTTCCATTAAAATATTATCCGGGTAATTTTCGTCAGCTTCAAATTCGTTGCGCACTACTGTAAATTCTTTCTGCAAATCTTCATTGCGCATTAACGAGTTTACCATCCTGTCAGATTCCATATCAAGCGCCCAGGTTAAATTACTGTCGTTTGCCGGCAATATTTCAAAGTAATCGGTTCGGTCGTACCAGGTACTTCCGTTGGCGCTGGCGCCTTTATCTGCAATAGTTTGTTTTATGCTTGAAAACTTTTTTGAGCCTTTAAACAACATGTGTTCCAGCAAATGCGCCATACCGGTTTCCCCATAACCTTCCTGTCTTGAACCTACATGGTAAACTACGTTTACAATTACGTTATTAATTGATTGGTCAGGAACCAATAATATTTGCAAGCCGTTGTCAAGGCTATATTCTTTAACGCCTTCAACAGATGTAACAAATTTTGGCGATGCAGAAGGTTTGGTTTTTTGTTGGGCTGAAAGGAGTTGAATTAAAAGTAACAGCAGGATTAAAGAAGTGGCTTTTTTCATAAAAAAGTTTTATACTTAAATATAAATGGTTTTGACAAACTGCAATTAAAAATCGAAAATTATTATAGGTTATAATGATTAAATCTATACGCTGCAAAGCATTTTCAACACAATGCAGGTTGCATAGTTTAAATCAAAAAATAATAATTACGCTAAAGAAAGTTAGTGACTGAAAATGATAAAATCTGGTCAGCTATGGAAATTAAAATAATTATTTGCCATTAAATTCCATACAAAAAGTTAAGCTGCATGCTTGCGCTGGTAACCTAAAAAGAGGCTAACCTTGCGGCAGCCTCTTTTTTTATTTTGATTCTTTTTGCTTATTACGGGTTGGTAACAGTGTTCTTCTGAAGTGTTACTGCAGTTTGTGCCAGCATCCTTCCATTTATTGATGCGCCTGTTTTCATATTAATTCCTGTCTTTCCTAATATAATGCCTTCAAAATGGCTTGTTGTTCCAAGGGTAACTTTCCCGGATGTTTGCCAGAAAATATTTTTGGCCAGTGCACCACCTTTCAGGGTAATTTTCACAGCAGAACTCACACTAAGTGTTCCTGCAACCTGGAATATCCAGATAGCGTCCGCAGCGCCCTGAATCGTAATGTCCGTTGGTATAACAACTGCACTTGTCCATTTATATAGCCCAGGTCTAAGCGTTTGCCCGCCAATATTTCCGGCACCCAAATTCAGGAACTTAGGATGAAGCCTGCCTGCAGCATCGGTATAGGCCGTTTGCATATCCTTTACGGCGGTTGTCAACCTGGTTGCATTATCCACACTACAGGGAAGCGGGCCGGCAGCATCAACCGAGTATATGGTTCCGGATTCTTCTTTACAGCTTACATGAATAGCTGCACCTGTAATCGGGCTTGATCCAATATCGCCGGTGATAACAGATGGGTAAACATCGGTAATTCCGGTTTTTGACAGGATTACAAAATTGCCTGCAAGGCCAAGATCTATCGTTCCTATACGCTCAACTGATTGGTCCCCTAATGTCGCCACGGAAGATACATCAGTACTATCTTTTTTGCAACCTTGCGTACATACAACTGCCATAATTACTACTGCTGCGAATACCTGTTTTAACTGCATAATTTTTTTGAGTTTTAATTGTGAATGGTTTGAGATGTGAGCAAATCGTGATTTACCGCATAACACGGCTAACCAAAATTTTAACTGTATAACTGATGGCCTGATTTCCCATGATTGCGTCCCCGCAATCATTACGGTTCATCATATGATAGCCTTTGGTGGGAGAAACAACAGAAGCATGTAATATGAAGGATATTGAAAGGAAAATATAATTTCAACAAAATGAAACTATAGTATGACTGAAACGCAGGATTGCAATTAAAAGTATCTGCTTGTTAACTTTCTTTTTTCTTTGTTGCAATTTTCCTTATATAATTTAGTGAGACATACAGTATAGTGCAACTTTGCGTTAAGGAATAGAATCAGAAGGGTAATGGCGATTTGATAAAGCATTCAGCTAATTAGCTATGGAAATTAAAATAATTATTGGCAGTAAAATTCCATACAAAAACACAAAGTACCGCAAGCGCTTTTGAAGCATAAAAGTTTACGGAAAGTTTTTCATTAAACAGATAAACAAACATATTATTCAAACCCAGGCCCACTACGGATATCAATATAAATTTTATAAAATAGATGTTGGTATTTTGCCCATTCACCTGGAACGTCCATTTCAGGTTCAAATAAAAATTATTAATAACGGCGCAGGTAAAACCAATGCTGTTGGAAAGATATTTATTAAGACGTAGTTTTTCTTTCAAAAGCCATGTCACTAAAAAATCAATACACATGCCTATAAAACCAACAACGCCAAACTTTGCTATCTTTTGTAAAAACTCCATGCTGCAAAATAACGTGTAAGAAGTTTGATGAATGAATAGTTAATGGTGTACGGTTAAATTTTTTTCGTGAAATTTGCAGTTTGAGCAGAAGATACAATATGATATTATACAAAACAGATGCGGAAATAGAGCTAATGAAGCAAAGCGCAAGGCTGGTAAGTAAAACGCTAACTGAGGTTGCAACTATGTTGAAGCCCGGTGTAACTACCTTTCAAATTGACAGGTTGTGCGCTGATTTTATCCGCGATCATAAAGCCATTCCTTCTTTTTTAAATTACCGCGGTTACCCGTTCACTATCTGTGCATCAGTAAATGATGTGGTGGTGCATGGTTTTCCAAATAATCATGCTTTAAAAGAAGGCGATGTTGTTTCCATAGATTTTGGAGTGATATTAAATGGCTGGCACGGCGATCATGCTTATACTTTTTTATTAGGCGAAGCAGGTGATGATGTATTGCAGTTGCTGCGCGTAACAAAAGAATCTTTATACAAAGGCATTGAAAAAGCAATAGCAGGTAACCGCGTTGGAGATATTTCCAATGCTATCCAGGAATATACCGAACGCAAACATGGCTATGGTGTAGTAAGGGAATTGGTTGGTCATGGCCTGGGAAGGAATCTGCATGAAGATCCGCAGGTGCCTAATTATGGCAAGCGCGGCATTGGAAAAGTTTTAAAAGAAAATGCTGTACTCGCAATAGAACCAATGATAAATATGGGCACCAAAGATGTGTATACTGAAGATGATGGATGGACGGTGCGCACCCGCGATGGCAAGCCATCTGCGCATTTTGAACATGATGTTTGCGTTAAAAAAAACAAAGCGCTCATACTGTCTGATTATTCAATTATAGAAAAAGCAGAGCAGGCAAATGCAAATCTTAACACATCTTATTATGCGCCCAAACTGGCTGCAGCATTATAAACCAATTACGGCATGAAGAATATTAAAGGCATTGAAGAAAAAATATTTCCTTTTGATAAAATTGCAGGTTGGGCAAAAGGCAAAAAGTTAAACGGCAAAACAATTGCCTTTACCAATGGCTGTTTTGATATTTTGCATGAAGGCCATATTTACTCATTATCGCAGGCGGCAAAAGAAGCAGACTTTTTAGTGGTTGGCGTAAATGCTGACAGCAGTGTAAAAAAATTAAAGGGTGATAAGCGGCCCATAAATAATCAAAATACACGTGCACTTATCCTTGCTTCATTATTATTGGTAGATGCAGTTGTAATTTTTGAAGAAGATACGCCGCTTGAACTGATAAAAAAAGTTATGCCTGATGTTTTGGTTAAAGGTGGCGATTACACTGTTGATACTATTGTTGGTTCAAAAGAAGTAATTGACAATGGCGGCCGTGTGGTAATAAATCATTTAATTGATAACTGCTCAACAACAGGCCTGATTGAAAAAATAAAAAGCCTGTAACTGCTTATATGCTGAATTGTTCAGCCTGAAATTTCAGCACAAAACATATTATCTCCACACATGCTTATTTATCTTTGAATTTGTTTGCAAATGAAAAATCTAATTCCAAGAGACATCAGTTGGTTAAGTTTTAATGCAAGGGTTTTGCAGGAAGCAAGTGATCTCTCTGTGCCTTTGCGCGAAAGAATACGTTTTCTCGGTATTCATTCCAATAACATGGATGAATTTTTTCGCGTACGTGTGGCAACATTAAAGCGCATGATAGAACTGGGCGGCAAAAAGGGCAATATGCATTTGGAAGAAGACCCGCAAAGTATTCTTGATCAAATTCAAACATTTGTGCTTGACCAGCAAAATGAATTTAACCGCATCTGGCAGGATATATTAAAAGAAATGCAAAGCCAGAATATCTTTTTAATTGATGAAAAAAAACTCAATAAACAACAACAGCTATTTGTAAAAAATTTTTTTGAAGAAGAAGTGCGTTCCAATATTATTCCTTTAATGATTGAAAGCCTTCCGGAATTGCCTTATCTGCGTGAAAAAAGCATTTACCTCGGCGTAGTAATGCGTAAAGAAGATACTGCTTATAATCAGAAATATGCTTTGATTGAAGTGCCCAGCCGCATAATTGGCCGTTTTATACAATTACCATCTCCCGAAGGTCAGCAACATATTATTTTATTGGAAGACATCGTTCGCTTCAGCCTGCCTTTTATTTTTTCTTATTTTAATTATACAAGATTTGAATCGTATGTTTTTAAAGTAACCAAAGATGCTGAGCTGGATATTGACAATGACCTGAGCACTTCGTTTGTACAAAAAATTGAAAAAGGAATTAAGAATCGCCGTTCAGGCAAAACAACGCGTTTTGTATTTGATAAAGAAATGGATGCCGGCTTGCTTGAATACCTGATGAAGAAATTAAATCTTACAAGAAAAGATAATATTATTCCCGGCGGGCGCATTCACAACTTCAGGCATTTCATGGATTTTCCTGATGTGTTTAAGCAAAAGAATGTAAGGCGCCAGCCTTTCAGGCATCCCACATTAATCAATACTTCACGCGTTACAGATATTATTCTGCAGCAGGATGTTTTATTGCATTTTCCCTATCATTCTTTTAACTCGGTTATTGATCTTTTGCGCGAAGCTGCTATGGACCCTGAAGTTGTTTCCATTAAATTAACAGCTTACAGGCTTGCCTCCAATTCAAAAGTTATTAATGCATTGATTAATGCAGTGCGTAATGGTAAAAATGTGGTGGTAATGCTTGAGCTGCGTGCCCGCTTTGATGAAGAAGCAAACCTTGAATGGAAAGAAAGGCTGGAAGATGAAGGCGTAAAAGTGCTTATTGGAATGCCTAATGTAAAAGTGCATGCAAAGCTTTGTGTAATTAAAAAAAGAAGCGGTAAAAAAATTATTCAATATGGTTTTGTAAGTACAGGAAACCTGAATGAAAAAACAGCAAAGGTGTATGCAGATGAATGCATGCTTACAAGCAACCGCAATGTAATGGCTGATATAAACCGCATTTTTAAATATCTTGAAAACCCTTCAAAAGAAAAATTTTTAAGCGGATGTAAAACACTTATGGTTTGCCCGCAAATTATGCGCAGCCAGTTAATGCAATTGATAAACACAGAAATAAAACATGCAAAAGCAGGCAAAAAAGCTTCCATTATTTTAAAAGTAAATTCTTTAAGTGATCCGCAGCTTATAAACCGGTTGTATGATGCAGCCGATGAAGGTGTTAAACTAAGCCTTGTTGTACGCGGCATTTTTTGTGCAAAATTTAAATATAAAAAATCCCATGATCGTGTTGCCGCGATAAGTATTGTTGATGAATATCTTGAACATTCACGGGTGATTATTTTTCATCACGGCGGCAAAGAAAAAATTTTTATTTCTTCTGCAGACTGGATGATCCGCAATCTTGACCATCGTATTGAAGCAGCTATACCTGTAAAAGATAAAGCGCTCTGCCATGAACTGAAAGATATTCTGCACATCCAGTTAAACGACAATATAAAGGCACGCATTCTGGATAATGATTTGCAAAATAAGTATGTACCGCCTGCCGGCAAAAAAAGAACCCGCGCACAAATTGAAACCTACAATTATCTCTATAAAAAAATTAAACCAGTTGAAACTAAAGAATGACTGAGAGCGGCAGTTTAATTTATTATAAGAAGTAATGATTTAATTCTGATACTTTAAGCATATTTGCACTTTGACATCTGGATATGTTTTATTCTAACGCAGGACCATATTCAGTTTTTTCACTACAAATTTTATTCAGATGTCTGTTCAAAAAGAAATCAAAAAAATTACCACCAACACATTGCAAAGAATGAAGGAACATGGAGAAAAAATCTCTATGCTCACTGCTTATGATTTTTCTTTTGCAAAAATTATTGACAACGCAAACATTGATGTAATACTGGTTGGTGATAGTGCCAGCAATGTAATGGCCGGCCATGAAACAACATTGCCAATTACATTAGAGCAAATGATCTATCATGCATCATCTGTTATTCGTGGTATAAACCGTTGCCTTGTTGTGGTTGATCTGCCTTTTGGTTCTTATCAGTCTAACTCTGAAATAGCATTGGCTTCAGCTATACGCATTATGAAAGAAACAGGTGCACATGCAATTAAATTAGAAGGCGGAGAAGAAGTGCTGGAAAGTGTAAAGCGCATTATATCTGCTGGCATACCTGTTATGGGTCATTTAGGATTAACGCCGCAAAGCATTTATAAATTCGGAACATACAATGTGCGTGCAAAAGAAGAAGAAGAAGCCAATAAGTTACGCAACGATGCAAAGCTTTTGGAAGAAGCCGGATGCTTTGCAATAGTGCTTGAAAAAATTCCTGCGCAGCTTGCAAAAGAAGTTACAGAAAGTTTAAGCATACCAACAATTGGTATTGGCGCCGGCAAATATTGTGATGGACAGGTTTTGGTAATGCATGATATGTTGGGCATTAATACTGAGTTTAAGCCGAGATTCCTTCGTCAGTATCTTAATATGTATGAACAGGTAACAAATGCAGTGCAGCAATATGTAAATGATGTGAAAACAAATTCATTTCCTTCAGATACCGAGTCTTATTAAACTCTATAATATCAATACAAACGTTCCGCCGATAATTAATAAAGCGCCGATTACATCTTTAATTGCAACTGATTCTTTCAAAATAACTACAGACAAAACAATCGTTAAGGCAACACTTAATTTATCAACCGGTGCTACCTGTGATACTTTGCCAACCTGCAATGCCCTGAAATAAAACAACCATGATAAACCTGTTGCGCATCCTGATAAAATTAAAAACAACCAGTTTTGCTTATTAAAAGTTTGCATGCCCGGAATTACACCTTTAAACAATGCTATTCCCCATGCAAGTATCAATATTACAACAGTACGTATTGCTGTTGCAAGGTCTGAATCAATATTTTTTACGCCAATTTTAGCAAAGATTGCCGTAAGTGAAGCAAAGAATGCGGAGAGCAAAGCGTATATCCACCACATGTTTTTTTTATAAAGATATTACTCTTCATTGCATTATTTTCTGTGCGCAATTATTATATTCAACACCTAAATCAAAACATAACATGACACCCCGCAGCTTATTCAACATTGTATTAAAAATAATTGGGTTATTTTTTATTAAGGACGTTATTGATGCTATTCCGCAGTTTATTTCAGGTGTAATACAATCAACACAATACAACTCTTTTGGCGATGCAATTTGGGCGCCTTTATTTACATTTTTGTTCGTTGCGTTATATGCGTATGCAGCGTATTATTTTATTTTTAAGACTGATATTTTAATTGATAAACTTAAATTAGACCGGGGATTTACACAGGATAATTTCCCTTTAAATATTCATCGTTCAACTGTGTTGAGCATTGTAATCATAATAATCGGTGGTTTACTAATAGCAGATAATATTCCATTGTTATGCAGGTCTGTTTATTTGTATTTTCAAAGTAAATCAGTCAGTGATGCTCTTTTTAAAAGACCTGATTATAGCTACATGATTATTTATTCTGTAAAAATATTGGTTGGGTTAATTTTAACCGGCAATCATCAATTACTTGTTAATTATATCGAACGAAAAAGAAAAGGCAACATCATTGTAACTGAAACCGAAGTGGAAGAATAACATGAACCGCATTGATCGCTTATCTGCCATCCTGATACAACTTCAATCACGCAAACTGGTGAAGGCGCAGGATATTGCAGAAAAATTTTCTATCAGCCTGCGTACGGTTTATCGTGATGTGCATGCTTTGCAGGAAGCCGGCGTGCCGGTAATTGGCGAAGCAGGAACAGGTTATAGTTTAATGGAAGGTTATAAACTACCGCCGGTAATGTTTAACCGGCAGGAAGCCGCTGCATTATTAACTGCATCAAAATTTATGCAGTCAAAAACAGATGCAAGCTCATCACAATATTATTCTTCAGCGCTTGATAAAATAAAAGCCGTATTAAGATATACTGAAAAAGATCATATTGAAGAAATTGAAAAACACATAGCGGTATTACAACATCCTTCATTTCAATACCAGGCGCCTGCTGAATTACATCTTCAATCCATATTAAAAACTATTGCAGAAGCTGTGGTTGCAGATATAGCTTATGCTTCGATAGAAAAAAATGAAACTACACATCGCAAAATTGAACCCGTTGGCATTTATTATCTCGGCAATCACTGGCATCTTATTGCTTTTTGCAAGCTGAGAAATGATTACAGGAATTTTCGTACAGACAGGATAAAAAAATTTATTTGTACTGATGAGCCGTTTACAAAAAAACACCCGCCTCTGCAGGAATTTATTAATAAAACATCTGCACAGCGTGAAGTGATAAAAGTTATAATTGATGTTGAACCCGGTATAGTAAAATATTTCGGCGAGCAAAAATATTATAATGGTTTTGTGAAAGAAGAAAACCGCGGCGATTATGTGCGTATGACATTTTTAAGCGGTTCCCTGGAAGGTTTTGCAAGATGGTTTATGCTATTTGGAGACAGGGCTAAAATTGTTGAACCAATTGAACTGAATGATTTGGTTACAAGCATTGCAGAAAATATTCTAAAAAAAATTGAAGAAACTCAAATGCTGCTGACATAGGGTTGACACAAACTGTTTGTTTCTTTGTACAACAAAATAAAATACTATGACATTCATCGAATTTTTTAAAAAACAGTTTACTGAAGAAGGCGCTACAACACGCAATATGCTTTCAAGAATCCCTGATGATAAATTTGATTATAAGCCTCATCCCAAAAGCATGGATATAAAAAGGCTGGCAACACATATTGCAGACCTGCCTGGCTGGATACACATGACCTTTACTACTAATGGAATTGATTTTGCAGAGCCTTACGAAATTCCGGAAATAAATAATACCGCTGAGTTGCTGGCTTTTTTTGAAAAGCGTTATAATGAAGGCCTTTCTACATTAATACCTGAAAATGAAAAACTGCTTGATAAACCATGGATGCTGAGAAACGGAGCAAAAATCTACAGCAGCGATCCTAAGATTGATATTATAAGAATGGCCTTAAGCCAGCAGATACATCACCGTGCGCAGTTAGGTGTTTTCTTAAGATTGCTTGATATACCTATACCCGGCAGTTATGGCCCAAGCGCTGATGAAAATACTTTTGGATAACCTATTTAAATGCTTTGCCGGAGATAAAAAAATAGCCTGTTATAACAGGCTATACTGCGTGTAAAATTTTCAGGCTGTTTGTATTTTTAATGATTTGATATAATTAAAATCTATTGCAAGTTCTTCACCGGTAAGATCGAAATAAAGATTCTGCAGCTCATGCAAATGTTTTACAGGTTTAATATTCTTTAAATTATCACAAAACAAATTCACGCCATTATCATCAAGCCTGCATTTAAAATAACTGCACTCAAAAACCGAAGAATCTTTAAGCCAGTTAAATTGTGTAAACCCAATGTGCAATAAAATCTCTTCTGTAATGCTGATTGAAATAAGATCGTCAAGGCGTACCCATTTGCCTTCTGTATGCACCTGCTTTTTACCGATCTCTGTAATTTTTTCTATACTGCCTGTTTCTTCGTAGGCAGATTGGATCTCAAAATAATTACCAATTCTTAACTCTGGTAGTTTCATAGTATTGAATTTAAGTGATGAAATAAGGAATATTCTAAAGGTAGAAGAAAATATCAAATACCTTCTCTCTAAAAAAGTTTATTTATAACCCTTAATGATAATTCTTTGCTGCTATTAACCTTCACTCCAAACCTGTGTAGCATGTACAGCACGTTTCCAGCCTTTAATTAATTCTTTTTTTTGTGATGATGGCATTTGCGGTTCAAATGTTTTTTCAACCTGCCATTGCGTTGAAATCTCCTCCATATTTTTCCAGTAACCAACTGCAAGACCGGCAAGATAAGCAGCGCCTAAAGCAGTTGTTTCTGTAATGCGTGGGCGAATAACTTTTGTATTTAAAATATCACTTTGAAACTGCATTAATAAATTGTTTGAGGTAGCACCTCCATCAACACGCAATTCTTTTACTTCAATATTTGCATCAGCCTGCATCGCATTAATTACATCCATAGTTTGATATGCGATGCTTTCCAAAGCAGCACGTGCAATATGCGCATCTGTTGTGCCGCGTGTTATACCAACCATCGTTCCTCTTGCATGCTGGTTCCAGTATGGCGCACCCAAACCTGCAAAAGCGGGAACGAGATAAACGCCATCACTTGTTTCAACTGCTGTTGCAAGTTTTTCAACATCAGCAGAATTTTGAATAATGTGCAACCCATCTCTTAACCATTGCACTACTGCCCCTGCAATAAACACGCTGCCTTCCAATGCATAAATAGTTTTATTATTCACCTGCCATGCAATAGTTGTAAGTAAATTATTGTCGGAGATAACTGGTTGTTCGCCGGTATTCATCAGCATAAAACAACCGGTGCCATACGTATTTTTTATCATGCCGGGTTGCGTGCACATTTGTCCGAATAATGCTGCCTGCTGATCGCCTGCAATACCTGCGACCGGGATATTTTTTGCAGATAAAACATTTTCTGTGTGCCCATAAACTTCACTGCTGCTTTTTACCTGCGGCAATAAAGATTCCGGAATATCAAACAACGCAAGTAATTCATCGTCCCACTGCAAAGAATGAATATTAAATAACATAGTGCGGCTTGCATTGGTTACATCCGTTACATGCACTTTGCCTTGTGTAAGATTCCATAATAACCATGTATCAATCGTACCGAAACATAGTTCATTGTTCGCTGCTTTATCTCTTGCACCATTAATGTTATCCAGTATCCATTTTAGTTTGGTGGCAGAAAAGTAAGCGTCAATTATCAACCCTGTTTTTTGCTGAATAGAGTTTGCATGTTGATGTTTTAATGAGTCGCAATAATCTGCAGTTCTTCTGTCCTGCCAAACGATAGCGTTGTATAAAGGCTTGCCTGTTTGCTTATCCCATACAACAGTTGTTTCTCTTTGATTGGTGATGCCAATTGCGGCTATATCATTTACAGTTAACCCTGCTTTGCTGATGGCTTCTGCAGCAGTGCCCAATTGTGTGCTCCATATTTCTGTTGCATCATGTTCAACCCAGCCGGGTTGAGGAAATATTTGTGTGAATTCTTTTTGTGCTGTAGCAATTATGTTTCCTGTTTTATCGAATATTATGCTGCGTGAACTGGTTGTTCCCTGGTCGAAACTCAAAATATATTGTGGCATGAAGCAATGGTTTGTGCTTCAAGATAAAAATTATTGAAGAAGTGTCGTGGAAATTTATTTTGTTATGGATTGTAAGATTGTAGTTGTTGGGGTGCAGTGTTATTTCTTTTCAAGCTTTGTCCAATCTTCTATTTCTATATTATCAAGCCTGTTTAAATGGTCAACATTATTTGTCACCATTATCATTTCATTAGTAACAGAAGTAGCTCCAATTAAAATATCAAAGTCATCAATCACCAAACCTTGCTTTTTTAGTTTCGCTTTTTCTTTGGCATAAATGTCTAACGAATTATAAATTGGAATTACAAAAAATTTTGGAATAAACGCTTCTATAATTACTCTTAGTTCTTCTGGTTTCTTACTGTTTTCAACTCCATACTTTAATTCAGCAACAGTCATTTCTGAAATAAAGCAATTTTGTTCACCAACTTCTTTTATTTGTTTGTCTAATTCAAACAGTCCTTTTATGAAATAGATACAAATATTTGTATCAAGAAGATATTTTTTCAAAGCGGTTCGATATTGCGGTTAAATACTCTTGAGTTTCTGATTTCTGCAATCATTTCATCAGCAGTTTCTTCTGATTTATATGCACCAAAAAGCGATTGCAAAGATGTGTCAGCAACCTGGTCTTTGTTTTTTAAAGATTGCGAAAGCTTTGAAATGAGGTCAAGCTTACTATTTGGATTAAGGTTTTTTAAAAATCCAAAATAATAATCTGCAAGATTTATATTTTGAGATGCTGTGTTCATTGAAATTTTATTTTGTCAAAATTAAGAATTTACAGAAAAATGAAAGAAATCATGAGTTGAGTCCGCATTGCTCTCAGTCAAATCCAGTGACGTAAAATTATGCTACCATGAAAATATATTGTACAAGGGAGTGACACAACGAAGCTTAATTGAAATACAAAAGCTGGTTACAAAATATTTATTTATTTTTCCCTTCCAGCTTATCACAATATTCAACTGTACTTAATCTGAATTTTATGGGAATGCCAACTGCTTTCTGAACCTGTAATTCTTTACTACAGAAAAAAGGCAATTGATTTGCATAAAAATTTCCGGGTAACTGGCTTTGAAAAACAGGCTTGCCAACAAAATAATTTGTAGTATAAAAAGAGATAGAATGAACACTATCAGCATTTGCAGAATCTTTTGAAACCTGTGCCTGTGCGCATGTGAATGAGAACAGTAATTTAACAGTTAATGCAAGAAATGTTTTCTTTTTCAGGTTCATATTTGCAGGTAAATTTAAAGTAATGTAATTATTTTGCATCTTAATATTTGATTAAACTAACCCGAAAGCATGGCATTAAGTCAAACTTTACAGCAGAAATTATTACAAAGATTATCGCCGCAGCAGATACAATTGATGAAGCTGCTGCAAATACCTACAGCAAATCTTGATGAAAGAATTAAAGAGGAGCTGGAAGAAAATCCTGCACTTGAAGTAACTGAAGAAGGTGGTGAGGATTTTGAAGAGCATGCTGAAGAATTTGACAGCGCGGAAGACGACTATGATGGCAGTGAAGATGAATATGAAAATATAGATATTTCTGATTATGTAAGCGATGGTGATGATGAAGTGGCAGATTATAAACTGCGTGATGAAAATTATGGTGATAATGAAGAACAGAAAACCGTTCCATTGCGCGTTGAAACAACTTTACATGATCTGCTGATTGACCAGTTGGGAATGCTTTCGCTTGATGAAAGAAGATTTAAAATTGCAGAGCAGATTGTTGGCAGCGTGGATGATGATGGCTATTTAAGGCGTGAACTGAGTTCAATAGTTGATGACCTTGCATTCAGGCAAAATGTAGATGCCTCAGAAGAAGAGATTGAGGAACTGATAAAACTGATACAGCAGTTTGATCCGCCGGGGGTTTGTGCCAGGGATCTGCAGGAATGTTTAATGCTTCAGTTAGTGCGGCAGCAGGCTGATGGCAGAGATGTTGCGCTTGCCATAAAAATAGTTGATAAATATTTTGATGAATTTACCAAGAAGCATTACGAAAAAATTCAGCGCGGTTTAAATATTACTGATGATGAATTGAAAGAGGTTATCAATTTAATTCTGAAATTAAACCCCAGGCCCGGCGGCAATGTTGGTGAAGTAAACAAAGCAGAAAGTTATATTATCCCGGATTTTTTTATTATAAATAACGCAGGCAAATTAGAGCTTACACTCAATTCAAAAAATGCACCTGACCTGCGCATAAGCGAAGGCTACCGCGAAATGCTGAAGGAATATGACCGCGGTTCAAAAAAAGATAAACGCCAGAAAGAAGCGGTGCTTTTCATTAAGCAAAAAATAGATTCGGCCAAATGGTTTATTGATATGATAAAGCAAAGGCAAAATACTTTGCTTAGTACAATGGGCGCCATCATGCATTATCAAAAAGATTTTTTTCTTACAGGTGATGAAACTACGTTGAAGCCGATGATCTTAAAAGATATTGCTGAAATAACCGGGCTTGATATTTCAACTGTAAGCCGTGTTGCCAACAGCAAATTTGTGCAAACAGAATATGGAACTTACCGCCTGAAATTTTTCTTTAGTGAATCTTTAAGCACAGACAGCGGCGAAGAAGTAAGCACACGTGAAGTGAAAAAAATACTGAGTGACCTTGTAGAAGCAGAGAGCAAAAAAAAGCCGCTGAGCGATGAACGCTTAACTGAATTGCTGCAGGAAAAGGGTTATAACATTGCAAGACGTACGGTTGCAAAATACCGGGAACAGCTGAATATTCCTGTGGCGCGTTTGCGTAAAGAACTTTAACCTATGCAACAGGAAATTGCTTTAAACACTTTAGGCGAACAACCGCCGGTTTTAAAAATATTTGCGAAGATTGTATCGTATATTTTTCACCCGTTGTTTATTCCAACTTATATTTTCTTATGGCTCGCTTATCGTTTTCCTGCAAATTTTTATGATGTAACACCAACCAGCCTGGCTTTAAAAAAGATAAGTGTGTTTTGGTTAACCGCATTTTTTCCTGCTTTCTCTGTTTTTCTTTTATGGAAATTGAAGTTTATTGAAAATGTTTTTCTGCGCACACAAAAAGACCGCATCATTCCTTACATCATTACTATGATATTTTACTGGTGGATGTGGTATTTAAGCAGAAACCAGGCATTTGATGATCAGCCCGAGGTATTAAAATTTTTCTATTTCGGTATTTTTTTGAATACTGTTTTTGGGCTGATCATAAATAACTTTATTAAGATAAGCATGCATGCAATGGGCGCAGGCACATTGCTCGCTTTTATGGTTTTAACCTGCATACAGTATCAAACATTTTTAGGCGCTGATATATTGATGGCAACATTTTTAACCGGAATTATCTGCAGTGCAAGGCTTTTGCTCAATCATCATTCTAATGCTGAAATTTATACAGGATTATTTGTTGGCGTGCTTTGCCAGTTGCTTGGTGTTTGGATTGCGCTGTAAAGCTTACAATATTTTTCGAAAGATTCATTTATAACACCAGATATTCAATACACAATAATCAATATTCAATTATTTGAACGCTGAGTGTTGAATATTGTTTATTTACATAGTGTTTCATACAATTTAAATTACTGATTCCACAAATGTCCGTGCCTGTATAAATCAAACAACACAGCTATTAAATTAAAGGTGAAATGAAAGATAACGCCGTACCATATCGTTCCAAATCTTTTGCGCATAACACCAACCAAAATTCCAAACGGCACCAGCCAGAATAAAGAAATAAAACTCAGGTGCATTATACCAAACGTAAAGCCTGTAACAATTACCACAACACGCTGGTCTAAAAATGTATCAAGATAATTATATAGCACACCGCGAAAAGCAAGCTCTTCAAATATTGCAGGGTACAGTGCAATTGAATACACCATTATTAATGCCGGCATTGAGTAAATACTGTAATGTTCATAATAACTCGTATCTGTTCCAAAAAAAGAAAAATTGAGTTTAGTTACAACAATGTTTATAATAAATGAACCTATTGCGGCAAGCGATATGCAACCTGCAACACGCACAATATTAAAATTGTGAAATTTTAGCAGCGGTTTTATTGCCTGGAAATTTTTAAACACATGGTATAAAGTAAACGCTGCAAGAAATATTTCAACCCAAATAAGCCGGTCATAACTATCGAACCAGTTTGTGGTTTGCACAACCAGGCAAACAAATAAATACACGATAAAAAAAATAAATGCAGACTGCAGGCTGCTATTGTTAAACAGGTTTATTTTGGTACCATCAAAGCCAAGATATTCGCCGCAATTATGGCAGTAGCGATGATAGCCTTTTACTTCCCTGTTGCATTCATCACAATAATAAATATCAGTTATGCCTGTATTCATGTTTTTATCTGCAGTTCTTCTTTAATTAAGTTAATACGATATGCGCCTTGCACGCCTTTCATCACAACAATTAATAAAGCAATGCATAATAACATGCCTGTGATTCCTCCAGCCGTTGTAAATGACTGAACAAGTTTTTCAAAAATATTTATTGCAGAAAATACAATAAGAATAATAAAGGCAGTTAACAAAGCGGTAAATGGGTTTTTCCGGCTCCAGAATGCAAGAAAAAAAAATAAACCCGAAAATAATACCGCCATCATAACAATAAAATATTTCTGGTTGCCCTTCGCGAAAATGAACAATATTCCCAGCGATAAAAATGCCGCCATTACGTATAAAACTATCCTTGCAATAAGTACTGAGGTCTCAGCCCTCAATAAAAACTTATTGCGTTGCTGCAACCGGTTATGATATGCATCTGCAAGATGTATGTTTTGAAGCGGATAGCCGCAGTTGGTGCAAAAAGCATAATCATTTTCATTTACGTTATAGCAATGGCCACACATAATTGCCCGCGGTTTCTTGTATTCAATTTTGGGTAATAAAGAATTTATTTTTTGAGCAGCTAATATATATTTTGCGGGCAACACTTACACTTTTTGTTTATTCAGTTTAACAGTAAACGAGTTTGTAAAAATAATGTTTGAATTGTTTGCATCTTAATTGAACCACTTTAATATTTCACCCTGACTTTTTCTAAACGCTGGTCAAAAAAAAATTGTGCTAACATTTCATTTTTAAAAAAAAGTGAAACCTGAAACTGGTACTTAAACTCAATTCATCTTTGTATTCTGAATTTCTAAATAAAACATCATGAATTCTCGTAAGCTACCTTCTCCTGAAAGATTAATGATTTTTGCAGGATTACTATCATTTGGCCTCCTTTTTTACAGGTGTATTTTCTTTGCAAATCTTCATTTCACATTTCTGTTATGGAATCTTCTGTTAGCATCTATGCCATACATTATCAGCAAAAAACTGGTGAGCATAAAAGAAAGCGGGTTTAGAAGTTATTTTTTTCTTATTGGCTGGTTAGTTTTTTTTCCGGCATGCATTTATCCGCTTACGGATATGTTGCACTTGCAAAAAACAAATGATTTTTCATTTGTGTATGATGTCATTATGTTTTTATCATTCGCTATTGCAGGCTTGTTGCCCGGTTTAATTTCTTTAAGAAATGTGGAAACTTTTCTAAGAAATCATGTATCAGGCCTGTTTACAAAACTATCTGTAGTTTTTTTTATTTTTTTAAGCAGTTATAGTGCGTGTCTTATAAAGTTTTTACATTTAAAAAGCTGGAATATAGTTACTGATTTTAAGAGGATGTATTTCGCATCAGCACATGATATCCTCGATCCCGCCGATCATTCCCGCATATGGCTTGTTATTATCATGCTTGTATTATTAATTGATGTATTGTATGCAGGCTTTAAAAAATTAACTGATAAAGCAGCAAGACTGTTTTAAAAAAATTTAAAGTATAATGGTATCTTTACATTCTGTAATGATGAGTATGAAAAAACTAGTCTTGTGTTTACTGTTATTTTTATCAATTGCATCAATCAACACAATTAGTGCACAATGTTCTATCTGTACAAAAACCGCATCTCAGTTAGGTGAAAAACAAGGAAAAGGACTAAATGCAGGTATCATTTATTTAATGCTTACACCGTTTGCAGTTGGCGGATACATTGGCTACCGCTGGTGGAAAAATGAAAAGGCGTTAAGGCAAAACGAAGAAGAAAACTAAGTACTAAAACTCCTCAATAAATTTATACAGGTTAAAATCTTTGTTGCCGGAGAATACTGTTATTCTTTCAGCAAGCATTTGCATATTTATATCCTTCATTTTTTTTTGTTTGATGAGCCAATATGCTTTTTCCGCAAGCAATGAAATTTTTTTTTCCGCAACTGCTTCATTTATCTGGTGAAAAATAATTTTCTCCATCAACTGATCTATTCCTTTCTTTTCAGTAGCAACCGTTTTAATTACAGGCACTTCTTTTTGTTTTGTACTGAATGAAAGATGAAGCATAGCCAGCAGGTTTTTTTCAAAGCGATCAGCTTCCGGCCGGTCTGCTTTATTTACAACAAAAATATCTGCTGTTTCCATCAGCCCGGCTTTCATGTTTTGAATTTCATCGCCGGCTTCAGGCACCAATACAACAACTGTTGTATCAGCAAGTGCGGCAATCTCCGTTTCGGTTTGACCTGCACCAACAGTTTCCACAATAATGTGGTCAAAAGGGGCAGCCTTCATCACATCAGTGATCTCAATTATTTTAGGATGCAGGCCTCCTGTGTTTCCGCGGCTGGCAAGCGAACGTATAAATACATTTGGATTATTGAACCATGCATTCATTCTTATCCTGTCGCCAAGCAACGCACCTTTTGTAAACGGAGAGGAAGGATCAATACATAACACGCCAATTTTTTTTTGTTGTTCATCGAATAAGTTGATCAGGCAATCAACAAGTGTACTTTTGCCTGCGCCCGGCGGCCCGGTAATACCAATTATTTTTTTTTCAGAATAAGGAAGTTGTTTTAAAAGATCATTATAATCCTCGTGCTCATTTTCTATTAATGAAATGATTCTTGCCAATGCTTGTATGTTGCCGTGTTTTAACTGCTGTATCAATTGTTGCCCTTTTGTTTGTAACATAATTTAACCGGTTAATAATGCGCAGTATTAAATTCAACGGAAAGTAATGTATTAAAATATTATTAAAATCAGGTTATTTGCAAACAGGAATACTGATACAAATATGAACAATGAAAGCTTGCCTCCTGTTTCAATTGTAATGGCCACATATAATGGTGCGAAATTTTTAAAGGAGCAAATGGAATCTCTTCTTCACCAAACATATTCAAATATAGAAATTATTATAGTTGATGATGGCAGCACTGATAATACCCGCGAAATGCTTACACAGTATGCAGCACAACATAAAAACATACAGTTATATTTTAATGATCAACATCTTGGTTATGTAAAAAATTTTGAAAAAGGATGCGGTTTAGCTAACGGCAATTATATTTCTTTTTCTGACCAAGATGATGTGTGGGCTTTGAACAAAACAGAATTATTAATGGAAGCTTTAGATGATAGTGCTATTATTTATTGTGATGATGAACTGGTTGATAAGAGCTTACACAGCTTATCAAAAAAGCATTCCGATTTAAAACGCTTGGCTTCTTTTAATAACTGCTTATGTTTCGCTACCGATAATTGTGTTGGTGGCCATGCGATGATAATAAAAAAAGAAATTTTAAAATTTGCTTACCCCTTTCCGGAGGAAATGCCTTATGATCTCTGGTGTGCTTTTATAGCTACATTTCACGGCGGTATAAAATATTTGGATAAGCCACTGGTTAAATGGAGACAGCATACAAATAATATTACAGGACTGGAAAAAAAGAAAAAAGAAAAAACAGTGGAAACAAGAAAAAGGTTAGCGATTTTTTATAACACCTGTCCGCCGGAACTTTCTATGGAAAAACAGGTGCTGCAACAATTATGTAAAAGCTATGAAGATCATTCGCTGCAAAATAATTTTCTCAGGATGAGCATATTCCTAAGATATAAAAAGTACCTGCTTGCTATGAAAAAGCGAAATGAGTTCAGAAAATTTTTATTCTGTTTAAAAATGTTTTACAAGTTAAGATTGCATGTAGCTTAGGGTTCAAAAAAAAATCAACATTTATTAAAGCAGGCTTTCATAAACCTGCCAGTGTTTTTCCGCTGTTATCTTCCAGTCAAATTTTTTACTCCAGTTTTTAATTGCTTCCGCTTTATTATTTTCAGCATAATCTTTAAGTGTTGTTACTAATTTATGCTGCATGTGCTCTTCATTAAAATTATCAAAGTAATATGCGTGTTCGCCGCCAATTTCCGGTAAAGAAGTTGCTTTGGAAAGAATTACAGGTTTACCAAAATGCATCGCTTCTATCACGGGCAATCCAAATCCTTCTGCGAGTGACGGAAAAACAAAAGCAAGACAATGTTGATAGTACCAATATTTTTCGCTTTCAGTGATTGCTCCGGCAAAAATTACACGCTCTTCTACTTTGAGTTTTTTTGCAGTGCTGATTATTTTTTGTTTGTATTCAATATCATTTACAATTCCTGCAATAATCAAAACATAATTATTATTAACAAGCAATGCAGACAAAACGTGAAAATTTTTCTTTTCAGTTAAAATACCTATTGTAAAAATAAAAGGCGAAGAAGGAATATTTGCCGGTGCTTCAGCAATAATTGCATCATTAATGTTAGAGCCATTATAGATTACACGTATTTTATTTTCTTCAGCTAAATTATTTTTTAGCAGGTCATTTTTTACAAATTCAGAAATGGCAATTATAATATCAGTGTTCTGTGTTTTTTTTTTAAGATTATTAAAATAATTTTTTTGCTTTTTTAGCGGTAAATTTTCGTGCAAAAAATTAATATCATGAACAGTAAAAACAATTCTGGTGTTTGCTGATGAAGGGAAATAATTGGTTCCCTGGAAAGTGCAGTGCCACAAGTCAGCTTTGCCTGCCAAACGCATGTAATGTTTATATAAGGAATGATGCGTATAATAAAAAGAAGCGGTTTTAAATAATTGAATGTTTTGTTTGTTTATGTAAAAACCCAATTGCGCATTGTGATTATCCTGCTGCTGTAACAAAGCATTTCCTAAATGCAAACAATAATAATACAAGCCTGTTTGGGCATATCGCATTCTTTCTGCATCAAAAACTATTTTGGGTAAAGGCTGCATTATTTTTTGTTTAGCCTGTCAAGCGTTTCTTTTATAATCAACGGGTTTATTTCCTGTATGCAATGGCAGGACATTTTGTTTTTATAACAATCTAAACATTGCCTGTTTACTACAAACACTTCCGCATTTTTTCCAACAGGTCCCCAACGTTGCGGACGTATGTCATGCAAAGGTGCATATATTCCCAAAGCATGGTTGCCTAAGGCTGCAGCAATATGTAAAGGGCCGGTACTGCATGCAACCATACCATCACAATTTGCAATAAAACTTATAAAATCTTCTAATGGCATTTTGCCGGTAATATCAGTAACCGCAGATGTAACTTTATCTAATAATGGCTTAGCTAATTTTTTCTCTGCTTCAGTGCCTGAAATAAATATTTTATAGCGGCTTTTATCCAGTAAAGAAATAAGTGATTCAAAATTATGCAGGCCCCATTCTCTTGCACTGCCTCTTGACTTTGGATGTAATATGAGATTATATTTTTTGTTGTCTAAAAGATGAGCGTACTCTTTACTTAATGGTCTTATTTTTTCCAGGCCATACAAACTTTGTATTTCTTCAAGCGAAAATTCTTTTATAATACCAAAAGGCTTTAGCAGTTTTAAATTCAGTTGCGCTTCATGCAGGTTAGATTTTTTCCTGCTTAATTTAACCAGTTTATTACAGGTGTTCCAATGATAAAGCCTGTTTGTTGTCCCAATACGCCATTTAATCTTTAATTTTTTTGCGTGGCTTGCTACGGAACCTAAAGGTTTTACATGAACTATAGCATTAGCCTTTTTACCATTAATTAAAAAATCATCTTTCAAAAAATCACTCAGTTCAATAAAGCCATCTGCATAAATACAAGCATCAACAACAGCCCTTATATATTCGCGTCCGAGAAAAAAAACTTTTACATCAGGCAAATGATCTTTGATTGCTTTTGCCATTGGTAATGTTAATATCATATCTCCAATACTATCCGTTCTGCTTAAAATAATATTTGAAATGGTCTTCAAAGCCCTTTCTTTTAAACAAAAATAAGCGTATCGGGTTTGCGGCAGTAAAGTTGACCTAAGTTACTTTTGCATGTTATGACAAATTTTATTCCCATATTTCCGCTTGAACTTGTTGTGTACCCGGGGGAAAAACTCAACCTTCATATTTTCGAAGAAAAATATAAGCAATTAATAAGTGATTGTTATAAAGACAAAAAGCCTTTCGGCATCCCGCCTGTTTTAAAAAATAAGATTTCAGAAACAGGAACACTGGTACAGATCACAGAAATTGTAAAGCAATATGAGGATGGAAGAATGGATGTAACAACAAAAGGTGCAGGTGTGTACAGGGTTTTGGAAATTATTGATTCGATACCTGCAAAATTATACAGCGGCGCTATTGTAAAACATTTAACCAATGATGAAAATAGTGTAAGCGAACATGTACAAAAAATAATTGATGGTACACGGGAACTGCATCGGCTGTTGCATGTAAACAAACAATTTAATAAACCTGATGAAGAATTAAAAAGTTATGATATTGCACATCATGCAGGTCTTTCATTACAAGAGGAATATGAACTGCTATGTTTATTGCGTGAAGACCAGCGCATTGAATATTTACGGCGTCATTTAAAAAAAATAATTCCATTGGCTGCAGGCATTGAAAACCTGAAAAAGAAAATTCAGTTGAATGGCCATTTTAAAGAATTAAAGGGATTTGATTTTAATTCAGGCAAAATATAATTTATATGCAAAGCACACTATGCTTCGATTTTGGAAATACACGTTTAAAATGTGCATTGTTTAATGGCCGTGAATTAAAAGAAGAAATCACAATACCTGATGATAATACATCAACCATTGCAAATATTCTATCGCAATACAATCCGTCAAGATCTATTTTATCATCTGTTATTGATCATAACACAGCAATAGAAACATTGCTTGCTGAGAAAACAAAATTTCATAAGCTTAGCGATCAATCTAAATTACCTTTCACAACACCTGTTGGCAAGCCTGAAACCATTGGTGCAGACAGGTTAGCATTAGTTGCAGCAGCAGTTTATTTCTATCCAAAACAACATAACCTTATCATTGGTTTGGGATCATGCATTACCTACAATTTTGTAAATAAGTTTCATGAATTTTTAGGCGGTTCTATTTCTCCAGGCCTTGAAATGCGTTTTAAAGCTATGCATGAATTCACTGCTAAACTTCCGCTTGCAAAACCACATTCAAATTTTCCGCTTATTGGGTATGATACAAACACAAATTTGCAAAGCGGTGTTATACTTGGTATGGCAAAAGAAATGGATGGAATTATTAATGAATATGCTTTGCGATACAGCAACTTTAACGTGCATTTAACCGGTGGTGATATGCGCTTTTTTGTGTCCCTGCTCAAAAACAAGATATTTGCAAACCCTCATTTAATCTTTAAAGGTTTGTATGCACTTAGTGAAACCAATGGCTAAATATTTTTCGATCTGTGTTGTTTTATTGTGTGTTTCTTTGGTTTCTTACAGCCAGGAAAACTCTCCTTTCTCAAGGTATGGTTTAGGTGATATTTACCCGCAGCAAAATATTACATCACGCGGCATGGGGGGTGTTAGTGCTGCTTATACCAGCACCCAGGCCATTAATACAATAAATCCTGCCAGTTATGGCTCTATACATCTTGTTACGTATGATTTTTCCCTGTCTATTGATTCGCGTTCTTTATCAAGCGCAAACCCTGTTGATAAATATAAATCAACCAATCTACTTCCATCTTACCTGCAATTAGGTGTTCCCTTAACTAAATCAAAAAATATAAATACTGCAGGGCTGGTATTTGGAATAAGGCCCGCAACAAGAATTAATTACAGCGTAGCACAGGGCAGCCATATTTCATATGACAGTCTTGGTACCACAGATAGCCTGAATCAATTGTATGGAGGTAACGGTGGTATGAACCAGGTATTTTTTGGCTTAGGCAAAATCTGGAAAAATAAAGCCAAACCAGCAAACAGTGTTAGTGTAGGATTTAATTTTGGCTATGAATGGGGTTCTAAATTTATAAGTACTAAAATTAATTTCCCTTCAGATTCTTCTTATGAAAACTGGTATGGCTCCAATTCAACAGATACGACGCATTTCTGGGGAGTGTTTTTAACTCCCGGCATGATGGCAAGCTTCACGCTTAAAGAAATAACAGATCCTGTGTCAAAAATTAAAAATTCTTATGTACTTGCAGTTGGTGCTTCAGGCACACTTGAGCAGGATTTAAAAGCTTCACGAGATCATACAAGTGAAACCTTTTTTTATAATAGTGATGGCAGTATATTAAGGATTGACAGTGTATACAAAGTATCCGGCGTTCAGGGAAAGATTAATATACCTCTTGGTTTTAATGGCGGCTTTATGCTGAACAAAATGTCTACTAATGGCCCTTACCAGGTGAAGAAATGGGGTATTGGTGTTGATTATAGTTTTATGCAATGGTCTAAGTATTTATTTTATGGCTCTCCTGACCAGGTAAATGATAGTTGGATGATACGTGTTGGTGCAGAATTTTCTCCAACTCCTTTTGGTAATAAAAGTGTTTTTGGCAATGGGCTTTATCGTGTTGGTTACTACAGGGGAAAAGATTATATAAATGCAGATGGCAATGGTTATAACGTACAGGCAATTACTTTAGGCTATTCATTTAATTTAAAAAGATATCATTCTTATGATAACCAGTTTACCATGATAAATACAGCTATTGAGTTTGGCAAAAGAGGCAGCAACGTAAATAATATTACTGAAAACTTTTTTAAATTTTCACTTGGTTTATCTTTAAGCGATATCTGGTTTATCAAGCGCAAATATGATTAGGCAACTGAAGCATATAAAAATAGTAAAGGCAGCCCTTTTAAGCGGCTGCTTTTTTGTATGCGGTTGTCATAATAATTACCAGGAAGTACAGGATTTGGCCAAGAAAAAAATTCCTGTAGATGCAGCCACCAATGTTGAAAGCTTTTTAAGCCAGGATGGAATTGTAAAGGCAAAACTTACTGCACCGCTTATGACGATGATACGCAGTGATACGCCTAAAACAGAATTTTCAAAATCATTGCATGTAGATTTTTATGACAGCGTAAAAATTCAAAGCAAGTTGTTTGCTAAATACGGTTTGTATTACAATGATGAGCGCCTTGTTTTTTTGCGTGATAGTGTTGTAGTTTATAATGTGGATGGAGATACCTTGCGCTGCGAAGAATTGTGGTGGGATCAGGACAAAGAATTAATTTATACCACTGTACCTGTACATATACGTAAACCTGATGAAAAGATTGACGGCACAGGTTTAACTGCCGATCAAAACTTTACCCACTGGACGATAACAAATGCAAAAGGTCCAATCAATGTACCGGACAGCACTTTGCCAAATTAAATCAGCCAATCGAAATCAATTGGTTCATGTGAACAAGGCGATGATAAATTCCTTCAGCAAGCATTAAAGATTCATGTGTGCCGCGTTCTGCAATTTCACCTTTCTGCAAAACAATTATTTCATCTGCATGGCGTATAGTGGATAACCGATGTGCAATTACAAGTGACGTTCTGTTCTGCATCATATTATTAATTGCATCCTGCACTAATTTTTCACTTTCAGTATCAAGCGAAGAAGTTGCTTCATCTAAAATTAGTATCGGCGGATTTTTTAAAATGGCTCTTGCAATCGTTAAACGTTGCCTTTCGCCGCCGCTTAATTTACTGCCGCGATCACCGATGTTTGTATCAAACTTTTGTTCTTTTTGCTGAATAAAATAATAAGCGTTGGCAACTTTTGCTGCAGCTTTAATATCTTCTGCAGAAGCAGTTTGCTGGCCCAAAGCAATATTGCTGGCAATAGTATCATTAAATAAAATTGGTTCCTGTGTTACAATGCTTATTTGGCCGCGTAAACTTTTTAATGAGTAATCTTTTATATTGATGCCATCAATTAAAATCTCACCATCACTTACATCATGAAAGCGCGGCACAAGATCAGCGAGCGTACTTTTTCCTGCACCAGACGCACCAACCAATGCAATCGTTTTTCCTTTTTCAATTTTTAAGTTGATGTTGTTTAATATCGTTACATCTTCATATTTAAAGCTTACGTTTTTAAATTCAATGCTGTGTTCAAAATGATCGAGCTTTTTACCGTTTGGATTATCATCAACCGTAACAGTTGCTCTTAATACCTCTTCAATACGGCCGATTGCAGCACTGCCTTTTTGCATATTGCTAAATGAAGTAGACAAAGATTTTGCAGGCGTGATGATATTATAAAACAAAGCGAGATAACCTATAAATACAGAACCTTCCAATGCAATTTTACCGCTTAAAATACCGCTGCCTCCATACCATAAAATCACAGCAAACATCATAACACCTAATAACTCACTTACCGGCGAAGCCAGGTCTCTCCTGTAACCAATATGATTTTTTGAATGCAATAATTCACTGTTTATTTTAAAAAATCTTGAGCGCAATAATGTTTCTGCATTAAATGCTTTTATTACACGCAACCCGGTTAATGTTTCATCTAAAATAGAAACAGATTCTCCGTATTTTATCGCCGCCCTTGATGATTGTTTTTTTAATGAGCGTGTTATTCTTCCAATTACCAAGCCCATTACCGGAATTAATATGATAAGAAATAATGTAAGCTGCGGGCTTAAGTAAAATAAAAATCCCACATTAAAAATTATAGAAAGCGGATCGCGGATCCAGCCTTCCAAAGTGCCTACCACAGAATTTTCAACCTCATTAACATCGTTTGTAATACGGCTGATGAGATCGCCCTTTTTTTGCTCTGTAAAATAGCCGATCGGCAATTGCAAAATCTTATTATATAATTCAGTTCTTAACTCATTCACAATAGAATTCTTCATCGGGTTAAGAATATAAGAAGCTAAATACAGGAAAAGATTCTTAAGAAAAACAGAAGTAATGATGAAAACACAAATTAAACCAAGTGTATTCAATTTTCCATTTTGCTGAACAGATTGTGTAAGAACATTTCTTATAAAACTTATAGCAGGATTGCCTGATTGTTGTGTAAGATTGGTTAATGTATTTGAGCCAACATTAAATATCAACTCTAAAAAAGGCATTAACATGCCGATGGATACGATTGAAAAAATAATAGAAAGAACAGTGCATAAAAAATAAAAGAATATCTGCGGAATGTATTTTTTAAGATATGCGAAAACCCTTGAGTATTGTTTCATCTAAAAAAAATATTTAAGCCGGTGCTGAAATATAAAGACATTTTATTTGTTATAAATTGAAAGCACGCCGGCAAATAAATTTAATCGTGCTAATTTTACAGCAAAGGTAATAGTATGGAAGAAGGTAAAAGACAAAAACAGGTAGCCGCGGTTTTATCAGAAGAACTGAATGATATTTTCAGAAGGCTTAATTTGAATATGATTAATGGCGGGATGGTTTCTATATCATCCGTAAAAATTACGCCAGACCTGCTGGAGGCAAGAATATATGTAAGCATGTATAAAGTGCAGGATGAAAAAGCTGCACTTATAAAAATAGAAAAGCAATCATGGGAAATAAAAAAAGAATTGACAGCAAGAATTAAAAACCAGTTGCGCCGCATGCCTGTTTTAAAATTTTATTTAGATGATACGCTTGATCATGTATTTAAAATGGAAGAATTATTTAAACAGATAAATCAACCACCTGAAGAAAAGTAAAAGACCTTTGAAACTTTGAACTTCTTAAACTTTGAAACATTTAAACACTTGAACTTCTTATTCGCCTGGCGATATTTTAAATCAAAAAAATCTACAAATGCTATAAACGTTATTGCCTGGATAAGCATGATTGCAATAATGGTTAGTACCGCTGCTTTAATAATTGTGCTGAGTGTGTTTAATGGTTTTGAAAACCTTGTAAAAAATTTATACGGCGATTTTTATGCAGATATTAAAATAGTTGCCAGCAAAGGAAAATTTATAACTGCAGATGAGTCGCTGATTAAAAAAATACAAACAGTTAACGGCGTAAATGCCTTAAGCTTTACTGTTGAAGAAAAAGCAGTGCTGGTAAACGGAGATTATCAAACCATAGTTTTTTTAAAAGGCGTTGATAAAAATTACAGCACCGTAAATAAGTTGCCCAATTATATTACTGTTGGTAAATATGATCTGGGCACAACCGAAGCGCCTGCAATTATTGCCGGCTCAGGAATTGCCAATGCAGTGGGCGCAGATCCTCAATCTCCTTTATCTGATCTTGTTATTTATTTACCCAACCGCAAAGCAAAAAATTTCAACAGCCTTGATGCCATGCATTCATTTGAAGTAAAACCTTCGGGCATTTTTTCTGTGCAGCAGGAGTTTGATGATAAATATGCATTTACTAATCTTGCTTTTGTGCAGTATATGTTAGATCTGAATGCAAATGAATATACAGGCATAGAAATTTCTGTTGCAAAAAAAGATGATGTAAAAGATATTCAGCAGCAATTGCAACAACTGCTCGGCAATAATTTTGTTGTGCAAACAAGCTATGAACAAAACCAAAGTTTGTTTACAGTAATGCAAATAGAGAAATGGGTGATCTATGGAATTCTTTCCTTGATATTACTGGTAGCTGCATTTAATATGATCGGTGCGCTTACCATGCTTGTTTTAGAAAAAGAAAAAGATATAGCTGTATTAAAAGCAATGGGGGCTTCAGAAAACCGCATTCAGCAGATTTTTTTAAGTGAAGGTTTTTTGCTTGCAGGTGCCGGTGGCATTTTGGGAATGCTGGTTGCGTTTGCAATTTGCTTTATACAAATACAATATAAAATTGTTAAGCTGGAAGGCGGCACATTTATTATTGATTACTACCCGGTAAAAATGGTTCCGCAGGATTTTTTGCTTGTAACAGTTACTGTATTAATTATTGCTGTTATCGCTTCGTGGGTTCCGGCAAAAAAAGCAGCAGACCAGTTTTATTCTTTAAAAAGTTAGCCTTTTACCAGGTTGCTTATTTCACGCAGGCATGCACATGTACAAGGCTGAACTATGGAGTGCCAACATTTTCATTTGTTGTTTGCGGCGGAAGCAATTTGTTTTCGAGATATGCATCTGTATGATCAATTTTTATTTCTGCCCACATAGGTAAATGATCAGACATCTGGTAAGTTCTCCAGTAAGTTTTATAATATAAACTTTTATCTTTTCTTTCAGTGCCTACGTCAGTTGTATTATATGCTTCTCCCATTAATGAAGCATAAATACTTTCATCGGCTTCTGTAAACACTACTTCATAATAATTGAATATTCCGGCTTTGCCTGTGATTTCAAACTGACCCGGCATAACTTTAAAAGCAATCTGGTCATAAAATTTATTTTGTAAGGCATTAGAAGGCAAATTCTGCAGTTGCGTTGGTATTTCAAACCCTGCCTTCAAAATAGAAGTATATGTTTCATCTAACGGGCTGTAAATATTAAAATCACCTAACAAAACCAGGTTGCCTGACCATTCATATTTATCCATGGTTTTCTTTGCAAGTATTTGTGCAATGTTTTCTATTTCTTTTATTCTGTCCGGATCATTTGCTGCAGATGTACCATATAATATGTGTACAGTTGCAAGCATAAAATTCGTCCAGCCGGCTTTAAAACCACACATATACGGCGTTCGGGCTAATTGTGTTACCGGCTGATAAATTATTTGTCCCGTTTCAGGATCTTTTGCTTCAAATGGCGGCAATACAATTTCTCCTGCCAAACCGCCAAATTTTACTCTTCTTGTATCAAATAAAAAAGCAAGTCTTTCTTTATTTCCCTGTGCTCCTTCTGTTACGTCAGTAACAATATATTGCCAATGGCCGCCAAGGATTGCGATAAGCTTTTTTAGCGCTTTCAAATCCTGGCGCACTTCCTGAACAGCGATAATATCAAATTTGGAAATAATTTCAGCTATATAATAAAAGCATTCTTCAACACGGTCACCATAAGCAGGTGAATCAAACTCCCTGATATTCCATGATGCAATAATGAGATTACTTTCTAAAAGTTTTTCCGGTATTTCATTTTTGAGTTTTACTCTTAATTTAAGCAGCCTGTCAATGATGCGTTTGCCAATTGTGGTGTTACTGTTTATGTTTTGATAAAAAGGCATAATAGTTATTAGCTTGATAAAAATAAACAATATTGCTTAGGTTGATTGTAAAAAAATATACTGCAATCGCATAAGCTAAAAGAATTGCGGCGCCCTAAGAATTAAATAAAAAAGGATGTGTAGAAACACATCCCGTTTGCTTGTATTACTTTCTTAAAACAAAACTCTTTTTTATTCAATATTTAAGAAATACATTAGAAATAAACCTTTATAAATTCATTTCGTTTTTTGATTGAAGAATATGATAAAGATGACCTGGTAAGAAACCATAAAGCCAGTATAGCACCATAACTTCCGCCGCGTTCTATAAATTCAAATATTTCCCAGTGTGGATAGAATAATTCGCTAAACACTTTCCATATAAAAAATATTAGCAGTATTGAAGAAACAGGCTTGATCAAAACTGAGACTGCTGCAAGTATTTCTAATGAACCAACAACATGTGCAGTAGTTATTGCATTTGAAAAACCTAATGCATGATATTGATCAAGCAAAGATTTCTTTTCAATCAAATTCAAACAGCCATGACCAAGAAAAAGCAAGAACACCACAACTCTTAAACATATCATTACACGCTTTAGTATTGCTTCATTGTTTGAAGCATGCAGTGCTTTAATAGGCTTCAGCCAATTGTTATGGTGTCTTGCATAGGTTAGCAATAATAAGGCAAGTGGCGCTCCGTAATTACCAGCACGCTCAATAAATTCTGCAACAGGTTCGCCTGATAATGGCCGAAGCAAGGCTGTAACTGTTCCCCAAATAATCAGCCATCCAAAAACAATTCTTAAAGGATAAAATAAAATCAACAGTCCGCAGCATATATCAACAACACCAACGTATGGCATTAATGTGTACGCAGTGGCATGATCCATTCCAAACACACCAAAATAATTGCACCATATCTCTTTTGTAATTATTCCAAAAGCACCATGGCCTATAAAGCACATAGCACTTGCAACACGCAGGGTATAATAAACTTTTTTCTCCATCTCTGCTTTCATCATCACTAAATTTATCAATTTGCTTTTGCAACTTCTTTTTTTGAAGACATCAGTTTATTCATAACCAGGTCACCAATCTTGTTTCCCTGGTTTCTTCCTTCAACAATTGCTTTATAATAATGTATGCCGCCGTAAAACCTGCTTAAAGAAACATCCCATGCGCATTGGCTCATTGATGTAAATTTCCTGTCTGCAAAACCCCAGTCTCTTTCAGAAGAATCGGTGAAAGAAATTTTATCTCCATATACTCTTGATAAAAATTCAGAAGCAGCAGAAGAAATTACAGAGTGCCCGCTAATGTATTCAGGAAAAGGCGGCGTTTGTAAAAAAGGCTTCCAGTTAGGATCAATATATAAATTGATATAGGTTTCGGGCCTTATCATATCATAATAATATTTATAATACCAGCACGCAATAAATCCATCAAACATTGCCATAGAAGCGCCTGTATAGTTAAACACGGTTTGATACCAATCTGCTTTTTTATCCTTGCTTATTGTTCCAATAATTTCCATCCAGTGACCGGGAGGCGTCATCGCTTTTGTGGCAAACATAACGTGGCCTTCCTGGTGCATTTTAAATGAATTACAGTCCCAGAAATTTGCCTGCCATTTTTGTGCATCATTTAAAGCATTTACTGTATCATATACCTGCTTTGCCAACTTATAAAACTCACTTGTTGAATCTTTGCTGAATGGCGGCGGCGGATTGATAGAAAACATATTGGCTGAATCAAGCGCAAGTGTTCTTATCGTTTGCCATTTTGGTTCAACAGCATCAAAATATCCCGGTGGAGTTGGCGACCAATGGCCTTCCAAATTTGTAACGGTGAATTTTGAACCGCGTGTTTTTCCATAATTATCTTTTTTACCCCATGCTAAAATTGAATCGGCAACACGGCTTCCATAGTTTACAGAACTGTCAAACATTTCAGTTGTCATATTCGTGTTCTTTGCAAGCGTTTTTATTGAATCAATCAATGCATCCATCCTGGCTTCAGAAAAAGTAAGTGTTCTGCCAACTTTTGTCATTGCAATAATTGATGCGAATGGAAAATCAACCTGCTCTGGTTTTACAGGCGATGGGATGTTTTTTAAGCCATTTAATTTACCTTCAAGCGAAGCATAATGTTTACCTTCCTTTGAAAGCGTTTCATATGCGGCAAGATTTGCATAAGCAAAAATTCTTGAAGCAACAGGTGGATTGAAGATGTCATAGATAATTACATAATTTAACTCATGCATTGTTTTGCAATACAGATCAGGATCGTGCATTACTGTTTTATAGTCTTTCTTATTGCACGATACAAAACCAATAACACTTATTAGCAACGGCCAAAAACCAACTTTTTTCATTTAGATATTCAATTTAATTTTTAAAAAACACACTGTTAAGAATAACAGCGTTTCTGCTTGTATTATAATTTAATTTTTTTAAAGCTTAAATACAAAACCAACATTGATAACGTAATCAGCAAAGGCTGCGTCACCATGTGAATAAACACCCGTTAATTCAGTTTTATTTTTATCGGGAACACTTTGTGTGCGATTTCTTACCAATGCTACAGGCACATACGCATAAGCGCTAAATTTTTTAAATGCATAAGAAACCCCCTGTTCTTCTGAAATAATATAACCTGGTCTTCTAAAACCTTCACTACCACCAATCAAATCATACACGGGCAAACATTCATCACGCATGCCAAATGAAAACATCAACCTGTTGAAATCAAAATTTACTCCGGCACGAATAAGATATTGATCGGGAACACTCATCACATCACTTCCTATTTGCATAGTTTGAGCACTTGGTACACCGCCACGTGCAGTAGAAACACCATTTTGCTCTCTGGGATTAAGCAAGTAATAAAAATTACCATACAAACCAACATGATGAGAAAAATTATAAAATGTATTTGCTTCAACTGTAAAGCCGGTTCCACCATCACCTAATTGAATAGACTGATCAACCGGACCAACTTGCGTAGTTGAATCTGTTATATGAAATTTATCCTGGTATTTATAATCTCCTGTTGGAAATTTAATGCCAAGACCCAATTGTAAATTAAAATGCTGAGATTTTTCAGGGTCAAACATCCACCTGTATGCACTAAAACGAATATCGCCAACACCAAATGAATGTGTGCTGTAACGATTAACACGATCATGTTCATACAGCGATGAACGTGAGTTAGCAAGAATGGGAACATCAACCAATAAACTCCAGCGTCTATTTAATTCATGCGTTAAAGCAATATCAATAGTGTTGGAATGATTGATAACATTAGAACCTGTATCAACTCTTAGCTTTTGTTCTTCTGTGCCTACATAATGTTTATATGATTTATAGTAACGGTAATTAATACCTAATTGCCATTTGCTTGCATTTGAAATAGAATCAGGCATGTGAAGAGCACATATTGCACCAGTGCTGCGAATAGCCACACAACCTTGTGCAAATGATTTATTGTTTATAATAATAAGCGAAAGAGCAACAAGGACAAAAAGCGATTTTTTCATATTGAAGATTTAGTCTTTTAATTGTTTAGCGCTATCTTTTTGCGCTTTGTTTATAAACTAAGCTGCTAAAATCAATAATTCTGTAAAGCAGGCAGGTTTAATAATTGGTAAATGATAATTGAATAATTACAATGCTGTTTATTACAGTATCATACATAGCAAAACATTATAGTATTTGCCGCAATGAAAGAAGATAAGATTAAGCTTCGGGAGGTTGTTCGGGCATTACACCTTCGCCTTTAAGTAAAGCAAAAGATGCATCACTAAAAAAAGTTGTAGCTATTTGGGTTGAATAAGAATGAATTGAACTGGTTTGCAGTTCTTCATAATCACTAATAGTAAGTTTTATTATTTGGCTGTTATCGCCTGACTTTTTAGAAGAAGAATTAGGTTGAAGTTCATTAGCCAGTTTAAAGAAATCTGCCCTTGCATTTTGCAGGTGTGTTTGCTGTTCATCTGGCAAACATTTCAATATTAAATTTCCCTGTGAAATTTTCTGTTTTACATAATGATAAACCTTGCCATTTAATGTTATTTCTCCATCCTTATTTTCAAAATCTTTTGAGTCAGTTAAATAAGGCATTGAAAGCGGAACGGTAAGTGTGATTAAGTCCGCATTGTTATAATCCTGCTTATCAATTTTGGCAACAATATTTTTTTCTGCCTTCTCTTGTAAAAAAGAAAACAACAGCCTGTACCCAATAAAATTGAATACTAAAAGTATAAGTAATGATATTGCTGCAAGTTTCTTCACAAAAAATTTTACGACGGCGGCAAAATAAAGTATAAATTCCAAGACACAAAAAAATTATATTCTGTTGCATCAAATCATTTACTTTAAATAAAAATTACCCGCATACTTATATGAAACACTATGATGCGATTGTTATCGGCTCTGGACAAGGCGGAACACCACTTGCAAAAAAACTTGCCAAACAAGGTTTAAAAACAGCAATTATTGAAAGAAGATTTATTGGCGGTACCTGCATAAATGACGGCTGCACGCCAACTAAAACAATGGTTGCTTCTGCACGCATGATGCATCTTGCTAAAAACAGTAAAGAACTTGGTGTTGATATAGAAGAGGCAAAAATCAACTTTAAAAAGGTAATTGAACGGAAAAATAAAATAGTACATGAATTTAGAAATGGTAGTGAAGAAGGTTTACGCAAAACAGAAAATGTTGATATAATTTTTGGCGATGCAAGTTTTGTAAGCAATAAAGAGATAAAGGTTTTTTTAAATAGCGAAGCAGAAATAAATATTACTGCTGATAAAATTTTTATTAATACCGGTGGCAGACCGACCATTCCAAAAATTGAAGGGCTTGATTCAATTAAATATCTTACTTCAACCACGGTAATGGAGCTTGATGAATTACCGGAGCATTTGATAATTATTGGTGCAGGTTATATTTCACTTGAATTTGGGCAAATGTTTCGCCGCTTTGGAAGTAAGGTTACGATGCTTGAACATTCAGAAAGGTTTTTGTCAAGAGAAGATGAAGATGTAGCGGATGAAATAAAAAAGTTTTTGGAAGATGAAGAAATAGAAATTTTTACTAATTGTACAATAAAAAAAATCGAATCAGAAAACAAAAAGATCTCAGTTATTACAACTATAAATAATGAAGAAAAAAAAATTTCAGGTTCATATCTTTTAGTAGCAACCGGCCGAACACCAAACACTGATACTTTAAATTTATTCAACACAGGCATTAAAACGGAGGAGCACGGCCACATAATTGTAAATGAAAAATTAGAAACAAACGTTGAGGGAGTTTATGCTTTAGGTGATGTAAAGGGCGGCCCTGAGTTCACGCATATTTCTTATAACGATTACATCATCATTTACAATAATCTTTTTAAAGATGAAAACGAATCAACAAAAAACAGGTTAGTGCCTTATACAATGTTTACTGATCCGCAATTAGGCAGAATTGGTTTAAGTGAAACTGAAGCTCAAAAGAAAAATTTGAATATAAAAGTTGTTAAATTTCAAATGAGTCATGTAGCAAGAGCAATTGAAACAAACGAAACAATAGGTTTTATGAAAGCTATTGTTGATGCGGATTCCAAACAAATTTTAGGTGCTGCTGTTATAGGCGAACAAGGTGGTGAAATGATGAGTATGTTGCAATTAGCCATGATGGGAAACATAACTTATGATGTTTTGCGGTATGCTGTTTTTGCGCATCCTTTGTATGCCGAAGCGCTGAATAATTTGTTTATGCATTTGGATGAAAAATAATTAAGATCAAAATTATTGGTAGCTATCTTTAATTCTATGAAATATATCGCAACATTTATTTTCAGCATTTTTGTTACCGTAATATCATTCTCGCAACGTGCTAACGATAACGCAGATTTCATAAAAGAAAATTATATAAAGAAGGAATTCAGGATTACGATGCGTGATGGTATAAAACTTTTTACTTCGGTTTATATTCCAAAAGATTCATCGCAACAATACCCGGTTCTTATGGAGCGAACGCCATATTCTGTTGCGCCATACGGAGAAGATAAATTCACAACGCGTTTAGGGCCAAATCCACTTTTTGCAAAAGAGAAATACATTTTTGTTTACCAGGATGTACGCGGCAGGCATATGAGTGAAGGGCAGTTTCAGGAGATGACACCTGCCATTGACAACAAAAAAGATAACACTGAAGTAGATGAAAGCAGCGATACATATGATACAGTTGACTGGCTCTTAAAAAACATTCATAACAATAATGGAAAGGTTGGAATTTACGGAATTTCTTATCCTGGTTTTTATGCAACAGCTTCTTTGCCTAATGCGCATCCTGCAATAAAAGCTGTTTCGCCACAGGCACCTGTAACAGATGAGTTTGATGGTGATGATGCCAATCATCGCGGTGCATTTTTTCTGATGGATAATTTCAGTTTTGAAAACTTTTTTGATGCGCCAAGAAACGGTCCGCGGGAAGAGAATCCTGAGCTTGATCCAACGCTTAATAATACCATTAAAGATGTGTATGATTTTTATTTGAAGACCGGCGCACTGCATAATTTCAATGATATATATTATCACAACAGAGCAAAAATCTGGAACGAATATTTAGAGCATTCAACAAAAGATGATTATTGGCAGGCAAGAAATATTCGCCCACATTTAAAAAATATACAACCTGCAACGCTTGTTGTTGGCGGTTGGTTTGATGCAGAAGATATGTTTGGCGCATTGAATACTTACAAAGCAATCGAGCAGCAAAATTTAAAAAATAATAATCGTTTAATTATGGGTCCGTGGACTCACGGCGCATGGGAATCAAAAAGCTGGGATCATTTTGCAGAATATAATTTTAATAGAGATTTAAATGCAAAGTTTCAGCAGATGGAATTTGATTTCTTTAATTATTATTTAAAGGGCAAAGGCAATTTAAATGAAAGTGAAGCAACTGTTTTTGTTACCGGAAGTAATGAATGGAAATCATTTAATGCCTGGCCACCCACTGAAATAAAACAAAAAACGTGGTGGTTAAATAAAGATCATCAACTCTTACTTTCAAAAGCACAAACAGAAGGTGAAGATGAATATATTTCTGATCCTGCAAACCCGGTTCCTTACATCGATAAACGCAGCAGCGATCGAATTAATCAATACATGGGCGCAGATCAAACATTCGCATCAAAACGGAATGATGTGGTTTATTATACAAGTGATGTTTTACAAAATGATATTACTTTACTCGGGCCAATAACAGCCAACTTATTTGTAAGTTTAAGTAATACCGATGCAGATTTTATTGTAAAGGTGATAGATGTTTTGCCTGACACTAATCAAACACAAAGGCTTGTGCGTGCAGAAGTGTTGCGCGGTAAATTCAGAAATAGTTTTGAAAAACCTGAACCATTTGTTCCGAATAAGCCAACGCAGGTAAAATTTCAATTGAATGATGTAGCGCATACATTTTTGAAAGGTCATAAAATAATGATCCAGATTCAAAGTACATGGTTTCCGTTAGTTGACAGGAATCCACAGCAGTTTATAAATATTCCAACTGCACAAGACAGCGATTTTAAAAAAGAAACTATAAAAATCTTGCATGATGCATCACATCCTTCTTCTATTGAGGTGGGAGAAATGCCAGCTAATTAAATGATCGAAGCAAAAAATATCAGCAAAAAATTTAAAGAGCAAATTGCAGTTGATGATATCTCTTTTAATGTTGATGAAGGAGAAAATTTTGTTTTGCTTGGCACAAGTGGTTGCGGTAAAACAACAACACTGAAAATGCTCAATCGTTTGATTGAACCAACAGATGGCGAGATTTTTATTAACCAAAAAAATATAAAAAACGAAAACACAGAAACATTAAGAAGGAGCATTGGTTATGCATTACAAAATACAGGTTTGTTTCCGCATTATACTGTCGCAGAAAATATTGCTGTTGTTCCTAATCTTTTTAAATGGAATAAAGAAAAAACAAAGTCGCGTGTTCTTGAGTTAATGGAGAAGTTGCACCTTTCAAAAGATTATTATAATGCTTATCCAAATGAATTAAGCGGCGGTCAACAACAGCGTGTAGGTTTGGCAAGGGCATTGGCCGCAGATGCCACAATCTTATTAATGGATGAACCTTTTGGCGCACTCGATCCAATTACAAGAACACATGTGCGCAATGATTTCAAAAATCTTGAAGAGTTTAAAAAGAAAACGATCGTTTTGGTTACGCATGATGTGCAGGAAGCATTTGAACTCGCTGACAGAATTTGTTTGATGGATAAAGGGAAAATTGTACAGGTTGGAACACCAACAGAATTATTATTTAAACCAACAAATGATTTTGTAAAAAGTTTTTTTAATGAACAAAGATTGCAGTTAGAATATAAAACGGTTACACTTAAAATGCTCTGGAGTTTCTTAGATGACATAGAAGATAATTCATCGGCAAAAGAAATTTCAGCAGACAAAAATATTTGGCAGGTTTTGGAGCTTTTTTAGTTTGAATGAAAATGAAATGCTAGCAATAAAAAATGATAGTCAAGCAAAAAAAATAAATTATGCTTCGCTGATGAATGCTTTCAATCAACACAAAAAAGAAATACATTAAACAAGGAATATGAAAAACCTTCTTTTAATTGTAGCGTTAATATTTTTTTCTACAATTAGCTATTCTCAAAATAAAAACATTATAGCTGCATGGTATTGGCAAGATTCAACGAATACGTATAGCATTTCGATTTTTTTCAAAAATGAAAAAGATATAACTCAAATGTTAGATATTGTTAAAAATCCAGTTATAACTGATAGTAATACTAAAAAAGGAAATTATTCAATAAAAAGTGACAACATTTTGGTAATAACGTGGAGTGATGGAACTAAAGAAGAAAGGAAATTCAAGTTTTTAAATAAATATAAAGCCGCTTTGCAAATGACTATTCCAAAAAATAGTGAAGCAGAATTAAGTGGTGTTTATATTTTTTTATAAGGTTGTTGATGAAGAAGTGAAACCATAATCATAAGAATTATAATTGATGGAGCAACAGCAAAGCTTGTGGAGTTTTATCATTCAGCAGAGAGATAAATTGTTCAGTCAAACAATTGAACACATTGGTCTCACATTTATTTCTTTGCTGATTGCTGTCATTATCGGTTTGCCGCTTGGTATCATTATCACTAAAAGAAAAAAAGCAGCAAGTATTGTTTTAAGTATTGCCGGTGTTTTGCAAACAATTCCAAGTATTGCATTGCTTGGTTTTATGATTCCTTTGTTAGGCATTGGACCTTTGCCTGCAATAACGGCTCTGTTTTTATATGCCTTGTTGCCCATCATCCGTAACACATATACCGGTATTAATGAAGTTGATAAAACCATCGTGGAAGCCGCAACAGCAATGGGTTTCAGCAAATGGCAAACACTAACAAAAGTGGAACTGCCGCTTGCATTTCCTGTAATTCTTGCAGGTATAAGAACGGCGACAGTTATTAATGTTGGCGTAGCAACTTTAGCTGCTTACATCGCTGCAGGTGGTTTAGGCGAATTTATTTTTGGCGGCATCTCGCTTAACAATACCAACATGATTTTAGCGGGTGCAATTCCTGCCGCATTGCTTGCTATTATTTTTGATTTTTTATTATCACGAATTCAAAAATTGCAGTTTAAAAAATTACGTATAGCTATTTGGCTGATGCCGTTTATTATTTTATTGTTATCATCTTTTTATGTTATTCCGTCTTTTGAAAAAAATAAATTGCTTGCAGGTTTTACGCCGGAGTTTATGGGCCGACAAGATGGTTATTTAGGTTTAACTTCAGTTTATAAACTAAAAATAAAAAATGTTGTTATTAGTGATGCGGTAATGTATAAAGCAGCGTATGAAAAAAAGCTGGACGTGATTAGCGGATACAGCACTGACGGTCGTTTAAAAGCATTTGGTTTAATTGTTTTGAACGATGATAAAAGAATTTTCCCGCCATATTATGCAGCGCCATTAATAAGAAATGATGTGTTACAAAAATATCCGGAAATTGAGAATGCGTTAAATATGCTTTCAGGGAAAATTAATGACTCCATAATGACCGAATTAAACTATGAAGTTGACTATTTAAAACAGTCTCCCGAAAAAGTGGCAAGAAATTTTCTGCAAAAAATTAATCTGTATAAACAGCCGCGTAACGGCAACAAGGCAACGATTCGTTTGGGTTCAAAAATTTTTGGCGAACAATATATTTTAATAAACATGTATTCAATGCTGATTAAAGGTTACACAGATTTGAATGTAGAAACAAAAACAGGTTTGGGCGGAACAAAAATTTGTTTTGATGCGCTAACTAACAATCAAATTGATATGTATCCTGAATATACCGGAACAGGTTTGTTGGCAATTTTGAATGCATCAACAAATACAATTAATAGTTTGCATCAAAACCGCGATAGTATTTATAATTATGTGTCTGATCAATTCAAACAAAAATATAATTTAGTATGGCTGAAACCGATTGGATTTAATAATGCGTATGCTTTAATGATGCGCAAGCAACAAAGTGACGAGTTGAATGTTCATTCGATAACTGATTTAGTAAATTATATTAACCAAAGTCAAAATTAAAAAGTAAAAATTCAAATTATTAGTCACCGTTTTGACTTTTTACTTTTGACTTTTAATTCATAATCTATGACTCTAGTTGAACGCTACCAGAAAGTACGCAAACATTCAACAGATATTTGCGCTAACCTTGAAACAGAAGATTACGTGGTGCAACCAGTGGTTGATGTTAGTCCGCCTAAATGGCATCTTGGTCATACAACATGGTTTTGGGAAGAGTTTGTTTTGAAACCGAATGATGAAAACTATGAGCAGTATAACCCAAACTATAATTACGTTTTCAATAGTTATTATGAAGCTGCAGGCGCAAGAGTTATACGTACAGATAGGGGGAATTTAAGCAGGCCTTCTGTTGCTGAAATCTATAAATACCGTCACCATGTTGATGTTGCAATGCAAAAATTTCTGAAACATAATTTAAGTGATGAACTACGTGATTTAATTGTGCTCGGCCTAAATCATGAAGAGCAACACCAGGAATTATTGGCAACAGATATCAAATATATTTTAGGGAACAATCCATTGTTTCCTGCTTTGTATCATGAAGAAAAAAAATCTTTATTACCAACAAAAAATGAATGGATACACATTGATGAAGGTGTTTATGAAACAGGTTTTGAAGGTGAAGGTTTTTGTTTTGATAACGAACTAAATCGCCACAAAGTTTATTTGAATGATTTTTCAATTTCAAGTGAGCTTGCGACCAACAAAGAATATTTAGAATTTATAAATGCCGGTGGTTATAAAAATTATGTTTACTGGCACATGGAAGGCTGGGAATGGGTGAAAGTGAATCAGGTTAATGCACCAATGTATTGGCACAACATTGATGGTGAATGGATGAATTATACATTGAATGGTTTACAACCTGTTGACTGGAATGAACCTGTTTGCCATATAAGTTTTTATGAAGCATATGCTTATGCATCATGGAAAAATTTACGCTTGCCAACAGAAGCAGAATGGGAAGTTGCTGCAACAAAATTCAACTGGGGCAAACGCTGGGAATGGACAGAAAGTGCTTACCTGCCTTATCCCGGCTTTTCAAAAGCACCTGGCGCCATTGGTGAATATAACGGCAAGTTTATGGTGAACCAAAAAGTATTGAGAGGAGCATCTGAAGTTACACCACCAAACCACAGTCGTGCTACTTATCGAAACTTTTTTCATCCGCCGTTACGCTGGCAATATACAGGCATAAGACTTGCTAAATAATTATAGCTAACAGCCTTAGAAAAATTTAATCATCAACAAATAAATATTATGCAGTTCGCAACCGTATCGAAAAGCACAACTACAAAATTTTATAAAGATGTATTGAATGGTTTGCAATCATCGCCCAAACGTTTAGATTCAAAATATTTTTACGATGATATTGGCGATGAGTTGTTTCAGCAAATAATGAATTGTGATGAATATTATCTTACAGGCTGCGAGATGGAAATTTTAAAAACACAATCCGCAGATATCGCTTCAACCGTTTTTGCGTCAGAGAAAAATTTTGATGTGGTTGAATTAGGTGCAGGCGATTGCAGTAAATCAGTTTATTTATTAAGGCAGATTTTGAGAAGAAATAAAAGCTTTACTTTTTTTCCTGTTGATATTTCAAAGCATGTTATTGATTTAATTAAAGAAGAACTGCCAAAAAAAGTTCGTGGGTTAAACATATATGGTTTAAATGGTGAGTATATGGAAATGCTAAAAAAAGCAAATCAACTTTCAGCCAAAAGAAAATTGGTTTTGTTTATGGGCAGTAATATTGGTAATATGAATTACGAACAGTCCCTCGCTTTTTGTAAAGAAGTAAGAAACAGTTTAAAAACCGGCGATTATTTATTGATCGGTTTTGATCTGAAGAAAGACCCTCAAATTATTTTGAATGCTTACAATGATAAAAAAGGTATTACCCGCGAATTCAATTTAAATTTATTAAGAAGAATAAACAGGGAGCTGAATGCTGATTTTGTAATTGAAAATTTTAAACATTTTCCGGTGTATAATCCCGAGAACGGCGAATGCAAAAGTTATCTTGTAAGCATGTGTAAACAACAGGTAACAATTGATGATACAGATTTAATTGAACTAGAGGAGAACGAAACGATACACACAGAAATCTCAACAAAATATTCTATCGAACAAATTAATAAAATGGCAGGCTTAACAGGTTTTACTGAAGTAGAATATTTTTATGATGAGAAGGAATGGTTTGTTGATGTGTTGTGGAAGTGTGGGTAAGATTGTATTCAACTTATCATACCATCACATTATCATAAACAAAAACTGCGAAGTTTTTACGCTTCGCAGTATATATATTTGTTAGCAAGCAAGTTCTATTTTTTAATATTATCATTCACAATCTTAGCTAAATCAAACATTGAAACCTGGTCTTTGCCAAATAAAGGTTTCAATTTTGCGTCGGCATTAATCATGCGTTTGTTCTTTTTGTCCTGCAGGTTATTTTTCTTAATATATTCCCAGATCTTTTTTACGATCTCTGTTCTGGGTGTAGGTTTATCGCCAATTACTGCAGCTAATTTATCACCCGGTGTAAGCGGTGCCATAAATGCTGCATTTGGTTTTCTTGCTGCTTTTTTTGGAGCGGCTTTTTTTGCTGTTGCCATGTTTTAAAATTTAAAGAGTTAATATTTATTTAGTAAAACCTTTACTACAAGGCTTTTCAAGGGAGAAAGATACATATACTGCAATGAAATAACCTAATAATAACTTACATTTAATTCACATTATTTTGATTGCTGTTTTTTTTATTTTTTAATGCTGCTGAAAAACTATATTCAAACGGCTGCAGTTCGGAATTAAGATTATTGGAATCTTCACAAAGGGATACCATAAAATGCAAAGTTTTAGCTTAAAACTTTGCATTTTTATTTCTTTATATAAGTTTTCTTATTAAAGCCGATGCCTTGTAATGTAAGCGATTTCCATTGCGACGGCATGGCTGTTTTTATTTGCGTAATGCCTTGAGGTGTAATGTCCAAGCCGCCAAAACCCATAAGCACAGCTTGCAAAATGCCGCCTGCACCTGTAGCAAAATATGGATTGGTGCCTCCCTTTGTTTCTGCAATTACGCGAAATGGAGGATTAAGATTTGGTTCATACGCATCTTTAAACCATTGATAAGCCTTTGCACCATCGCCAAGGCGTGCATATAATAATGCAAAAATTCCCTGCGTCATAGCTGGTGTGCCCTGGTTAGGAACATGCGCACTGTAAAACTCAAGGTCTTTACGTATCTGCACTGTATCTGTAATTTGTTTTAGCGGATAAGCAAGCAGGTTTACATCAGCCTGTTTAATACCCGTGTCTTTATAACCTGCATATTCCTGTGTAATGCCGTTTTGCATTTTTAAGATGGGAATATTGTCTGCAACATTTTGCCAATCACCATTTGCATTCAAACCTAAAATATTTGCCGCGGATATTGCAGCTTTTAAGTTAGCAATAGCTGCTGCATTGGTGAATGCATTGTTGTCAACGTTCTCGGCCCATTCATCTGCAGCTACAACATTTTTTATATCGTAATGATGCGGCCCGTTTCTTTCAACTCGACTTGTCCAAAAATCCGCAGTTGATGAAAGTATCGGCCAACCCTTCTCGCGCAACCATGTGGTGTCTTGTGTAACGCAATAATAATTCCACGCAGCCAATGCAACATCTGCGGTGATGTGATGTTCAAATGGGCCGCTTAATGCCCAAACCGGTGTTTCTTCAACACCTGTTTCTGCGCTTTCCCAAGGGAACATTGCGCCCTTATATCCATGCGAAAATGCATTGCGCTTTGCTTCATCCAGACGATTAAAACGATAATCAACCATATTCTTTGCAAGCTCAGGATGCATTACCAGCAATGCCGGGAACATCCACAGATCTGCATCCCAAAAAACATGTCCGTTGTAACCCAAACCACTTAAACCCATCGGCGATAAAGAATAACCTGTGCCTTCTCTTGTGAAAGAATATAAATGATACAACATGCTATGTACATCCTGCTGTGATTGCGGATCACCATCGATCACAATATCGCTTGTCCATAAACTATCCCAGGCTTTGTTATGAAAATTCATGAGTCTTTCTTTTCCTTCAAGCTTTGCAAAAATCGTCATGCGTTCTGCTTCATTTAAAGGATCTTCATGCTGCGCAGATGTAATAGAAGAACCGGCAACAGCATATGTATATGATGTTCCCGCTTTAATAGTTTTGGAGAATTTCATTAAGTGCATGTTGTTGTCCCACATTTCATGGATCACCTTTGGCTCACTCCCATGTGGTTCACCAAATAAAAATGTATTGGAAGCACACATTAATAATTTTCCTGTTGGAGATTTTGCCTGCGATGTAAGCAATGAAATGGTTACATGCGGACGATCAATTTCATTATAATAATTTTCAACATCACGCAATGCATCCGGCGCTTCCATTACACTTGCTGCTGTTATATTGATGTCTTTTTTTGCAATGATAGTTACGTTCATTAAAACAGTAAAAGGCAAATGGCGCAAAGCATAATACGTGTATTGAACAGAAGCTTTATCGCCATAATCAAAACTTGTGGTAAATGAAGCATGATGCATATCCAATTGCTGGTTGAAATTTGAAACTGATTTTGCATCTATTCTTTTGCCATCAATTTCCAAGTACATATTTAGTAAATTGAAGCTGCGCAAAAAATTACTTACCCGACCTCTTCCATATAAATCATAAGCACCTGCAAGCACCACGTCTTTTACTTTAAATGGCTCAGGCGATGAAACAATACCAATCATTCCATTGGCAACTGTAATTCCATAATAATTTATGGGATCAATTTTATCGGCTTTAATTATCCATGGATCTTGTGAAAATGAATAATTAATAATTAATAATGAAAAGATGAAGGCAATAATTTTTTTCATACAGCAAATTGATAAGCTAAAAATATTAAGTAAAAAGTCAAAATTAAAAATTAAAAAAGCCAGTTATCAAGCACGCTAAAATGCAATTAAAAAACTTTATTTTTTCTTTTTAAACATGTACAGCGGACCATCATTCATTCCAACCAAAATATAATTCTCGCCTCTTGCATTTTTGATTGTATCAATACATCTTGCCTGGCCGTTTACAAATAAACCGCTTTGGGCCGGCGGCGTATATTGAAATGTATGCGATGATGTTCCTAATAAAGTTGTTCCATAATTCGCATCAAATCTTCCGCCCTGCGGTTTCAATCCATAAAAATTGCCCGCCATAAAAATATCTTTAATGCCATCATTATTCAGATCGGTAACAGTAATACAATTTACTGTTGAAAGCTGCGATTGCACCGGCAGATATTCAACCTGGAAATTGTAATTGCCCTTGTTAAGATAGACGACTGTTTGAGGTTGAGTAACTGTAAAAACAGTTGCTTTACTTAACTCTTCTTTTGAAAAAATTTCATCAATTGATTTGCCGGCATAATTTGAATAATGCAAAAACTTTTTCTTGAGTTGCGGCAATTGTTTTTCAATATCATCTTTTAAAAAATATGGATAAGCCTTTCCATCAGTTTTATAATACACCGGGATACATTCTGTTTTTCCATTGTTTGCAAAATCACTGACATACATTTTTGCAGGATGCAAACTATCAGGTTTGATGCGTGAATTCAAACCCATATTGCCTGCAATAATATCAGGCTTTCCATCATTATTTATATCCGCAACAACAATACTATTCCACCAGCCGGATGAATTGGGAATCGTTTTAATAATTTTTAATTGATGATTAACATATTTTAAAATTTCAACCGGCATCCAATCGCCGGCAACAATCAATTCTTTGTTACCACCGCCACCCACATCTGCCCATTCTGCATCTGCAACCATACCTAAGTTTAAAAGCTCAGGTGCGGTTTGCTTTGTAACATCAGTAAAATTTCCATTGCCGTTATTCTTTAATAAAAAGCTCTGCGGAATAATGCCATAACTGCCAGACACACATCTGCCACCGATAAAAATGTCGGGCTTGCCGTCACCATCAAAATCACCAACACGCACACAAGATGCATTAACAGAAACAGTTGGAAAATTTGTACGGCGTGTAAAATTCCCTTTACCATCGTTGATGTATAAACGAGTATCGAGATATGGAGCACCTTGCGGCGCCTGGTTACCACCGGATGCGACAATTAAATCGAGATCACCGTCACCATCAGCATCAAAAAATTCAGCGCCTACATCTTCACAATATTTATCTTTTATAAAAGCATCTTCGGTTTTTTGTATGAATGATCCGTCTTTTTGTTGAATGAAAATTTTTGCAGTGTCAGCCATAGCGCTGCCCATAAAAAAATCCTGCAATCCATCGCCATTAACATCACCAATTGCAAGACGCGGACCTTCAGTTGAAAGCATTTTTGGAATCAACGGCTCATCATCAAAATCTATATAATCATTTTCATGGTGAACAATATTTCCTTTTAATAATTGAGTTGCAACATTTGTATATAATTGATCATTTGGTGAAGATGGAATTACGTAATCAAGTGTTGCATTTTTTTCAAACAATACAAGCGTTGTATCTGCTTTAATATTTGTAAGCTTTTGCACTTTGTTGTTAGGCCATTTGATAGAAAGGCTGTCAACATGATCGACGTTATTTAATCCAAAAACCAGTTCAGGATCTACACTGCTTTGAAAACCGCGTTCCGGTTGTTGTTCTAACACTTGCATTCCAGCTTTTGTGTAAACTGAAACTTTTGTTCCATAACCAAAAGTATTTTTATCACTTCCTTTCAAGTGGATTTTTAAATAATGATGATGCAGTTTTTCTGATGACATGTTGCGATAAATAAACGCAGGCATGTTTTCATTATTAATAACCAGGTCAAGATCGCCATCACCATCTAAATCTCCATAAGCTGCTCCATTGCTAAAAGTTGGAGTGGAAAAGCCAAGCGCATTACTTTCATTTTTAAATAAAAGATTATGCTGATTTATGAATACATAATTAGGTATCGGTGTTGATGGTATTTTATTTAATATATCCTGCCAGCTTAATTGGCCATTCTGCATTTGCTGTCTCGTAGCATCATCGCCGGCAAATGCCAAAAAATCCTGGTCGGTTAAATCGCGGTATAATCCATTGCAAACAAAAATGTCTTTCCATCCATCGTTATCAAAATCAAAATTTAAAGCGCCCCAACTCCAGCCTGTTGCATCAACACCCGCCAACTGTGCAATCTCGCTGAATGTTCCATCCTGGTTATTTAATTGCAAACAATTGCTGGTAAGCTGGTGATGAAAATCCTGCAAATGTTTTTCATTTTCTATATCGTATTCATCAAACTTAATATTGGTCTTTAAACGATAATCACTCTCGGGCAACATTTCCGTTGTAAATATATCCATGTAACCATCATTATTAATATCTGCAATATCAGAACCCATTGAACCCTGGCTGCTATGTTCCATCTCACTATCTAAGACTTCTTTAAATGTGCCATTATGTTGATTGATGTATAAATAATCACGCTCAAAAAAATCATTTGATACATACATATCTTCCCAACCATCATTGTTTATATCAGCAACTGTAACGCCTAAACCAAAACCAATGGAGCTTTGATAAATGCCCGCCTGCTGACTTACATCAACAAATTTTCCGTTATCATTTCTATATAAATGATCGCCGTTTATTGTATCACGAACGTTCCTTAAATAACTATTGTAACCAAAATTATTTATTGACTGCGGATCATTATTCAACACAAAACAATCAAGATCGCCATCATGATCATAATCAAAAAAAGCAGCTTGAGTGGAAGGGCCTTTATCATCCAAACCATATTGATGTGCTTCTTCTTTAAAAGTTCCATCATGCTGGTTGATCCATAATTCATTTGCCCTGTCATCATTCAAACCATAACCACTGTTGCAAACATAAATATCCAGCCAACTATCATTATTTATATCAATCATTGAAACACCGGTGTGCCAGGTATGATGACTGATGATATTACTTTTTGCAGTTGCATCTTCAAATTTCCAGTTGCCTTTATTAATGTACAATTTGCATTGTTGTTGATTTGATGTAAAAAAAATATCAGGTTTGCCATCATTATTTACATCGCCGATTGCAACTCCTCCTCCATTATAAAAATTATGATAGGTTAAAATGTTCAGGTCTTTTGTATCAGTAACGGTATTTGTAAAATCAATGCCGGTTTCAGATGATGATTGTAATTGAAAAAGCGCATCTTTATTTGCGGGTTTATTATTCTTTGCAGTGCAGGAAGAAATAACTGCATAAAGAATAATAAGTAACCGGGGTAAGCGCACCGTCATAATTTGAATTGATAAACTGCGCAATAATATTACAGTTTGCCAAAACTATTGGCAATATGATTTTTAAAGAAGTTAAAAAACTTAAAATTGTATAATAAACTACAGGCAAACGTTTACCGGTAAAAAAACAGATGGTTTATTTGCAGATGAAAAAAGCACTGCTGCTAATTGCTGCCATTTTATTGATTGCTGTAATATGTATTTATTTTTTTATCCCTTCCAATATTGAAATAGCTGATGTTGCCGCAGCCAAAACAACAAAGGACGGTGCTTACAGAATGATAGCATCAAAAACAGCGTGGAAAAAATGGTGGAATTATAATACGTCAACAAAAAATACTGCAAACAATGATACAATATTCCCTAAAGGAGTATATATATTCAACTTAACCGGGCATGATTTTAATGGCGCTTTGGTTTCCATTCAGCATAAAAATAAAACTATAAGCAGCAAAATAAGCTTGCTTCAATTACCAATGGATTCTGTTGGCATTATGTGGCAATGTTCGCTGCAAACATCAGCTAACCCTGTTGAAAAAATTAAGCAGTATTTTGAGGCTGTGAGCATTAAAAAAAATATGAAGGATGCATTAAACTGTTTTAAAGCTTTTGTTGAAAAAGATGAAAACATTTATGGTATGAAAATTTTAGAATCTTCAATAAAAGATAGTTTTTTGATTTCGGAGAAACGTGAATTTGCACAGCAACCAACAATGAACGAGGTGTATACTTTAATAAATGATTTAAAACAATATGCAGCGCAAAACAATTGTATGCAAACTAACCCGCCTATGCTGAATATTTTAACCGATAGCGATAAATACCGTGTAATGGTTGCGTTACCTGTAAATAAACCAATATTAACAAAACCACCTGTATCATTAATAAAAATGGTTAAGGGAAACTTTATGATTGCGCAAGTGCATGGAGGTTTAAGAAGTGTACAAAATGCTTTACAACAAATGCAATTATATTTTAGTGATTATAATAAAACGTCTATGGCTATTCCTTTCCAATATTTAGTTACTGACAGGCTAAAAGAAGCTGACACAACAAAATGGATAACTGAAATATATGCACCGGTTTTATAAATAAATATGTTTTTTTTATGGTTTGCAGAGTGTCTTTTTTGTACAGAGTTTTTAGTGTTTTAATTCACGCAGCCATAAAACGCTAACGATATTTGCAACGAAATCAAACAGTCTTATGAGTATAACCTTCGCAATAATTGCTGTAAGCTACGTTGCTGTTACTATCCTGGTATTAAAAATTTTTAGTGTTATGCGCGACAGGAATATGATTGAAGCTGAATATTTCAACGACGAAAACTTATAATTACTAACCCATATTCACTACTCAGAACTCCATCAAACAAAAGCTGGTGTAATGCGCTATACTTTAATAAAGCTATGGCGCATCAGCATTCCAATAAAGTATTGCTCCATCTGAATTTAAGCTTGTTTTACTGTTTTCTTTTTTCTTGTAGGAAATCTTTTTAATTTCTTTTCTTCCTTTTCATGTCCTAACAAAATTGCCCAGGGTTTTAATGTTTCAATTCTGTCGCAAATAATTTTCAGCATGGCAATTACAGGTACTGAAAGAAACATGCCCGGTATTCCCCACAACATTTCACCGGCAACCACGCCTATTACAGTTACCATTGCATTAATGCTCACTTTTGAGCCTACAATAAATGGCAGTAAAATATTACTGTCAATAAGATGAATAAGTACAATAGTTATTATGACCAGAAGTAAATGCGCAGAAGCACCGGTAGTTGCAAACGTAATTAAGGCACTTAACAGCAATGCAGTAAAAATTCCAACATAAGGCACTATATTAAATAAGGCTGTTATTAATCCTAATAAAATAAAATACTTAACGCCCAATATACCAAATGCAAGCCAGCATAAGCTTGCCACAATCAGCATTTCAAGTAATAATCCTAAAATATATTTTCGTATAACAAGCTGTATGTTGCTAACCACATCATGCACAACCGAATTGCCTTCATCATTTACAAGCGCCATTAAAAATTTGAGCAACACGCCTCTGTATAATAAAAGAAAAAAAGTATAAATAAGCGTTAATACGGTAAATAATAACATAGAAGAAACAGAAAGCAATGTAGAGCCAATAACTGAAGAACCTGATGACACGGCTTTAGAAGTTGCATTATTAATATAGGCTTTTTGTTTTTCAAGATTCATGTGAAATGTAGCAGCCACCCAATTTTGTAAATCTGTAAATGAAGTATGCAACTGATTTTTAAATAAAGGCCAGTCATTGGTTAAATTGCTTATTTGCGAGCCAATTAAATAAATTATTAATACAAACCCGGCAGCAAAAAGTATTAGTGCACAAAAAGAT
>Ga0206952_10004_pt2 | contig 85421 bp, 69 predicted proteins | sample Alteio_BWOrgHeat_39_FD_152966 | JGI IMG/M metagenome (GOLD analysis project Ga0206952, IMG submission 152966) | Enriched cells from forest soil in Barre Woods Harvard Forest LTER site, Petersham, Massachusetts, United States -... | ecosystem: Environmental > Terrestrial > Soil > Temperate forest >... | reverse complement strand
CTATTCCTAAGAATAGCCCGATCAACATTGCAGAGCCGATGACAATTGGCATCCAGATGCGCAGTAGATCGCTCTTGAATTCGCGCACGAGGGAGTCGAGCTTGCGAGCGCGATATTCAAGCGAATCGAGAAGCCGGCTGTTTGCCGATTGTACCTGTGCAACAACTCCACCGCGATAGTCCCACAGTTCCATCAGCACTCGCGCTAGTTTCTGCTGCGCGTCAGCCATTGCGCCTGCCGTGGCTTGAAGAGCGGCGACCGTCTCAGGTACACCAGATTGGAGAAAGTGCTGGTGCAGGCTTTCACCTAGAATCCTTGCAATTCGCTGAGGGTCAAGACTGGCCTGGACGTCGCGTGGCAGATCAGAAATCCGCGATTCGAGTTGGTGAACATATGCGAGCATCTTCTGCTGTGCCTCATCTGCAAACTGCCGATTAAGGTCAAGCATCATCTGAAAGCGTTCGCGCTCTTCGGCTATATCCTTCGGAGTGTGACGTGTGAGCAGCGCCAGCATGCCCATTGCTTCAAGAACGCGAAGCATCTCGTCATCCGGGCTGAGCGTATGCGTGTGCGCGAGCACGCGGTAGTAGTTGGTTTGTAACTCTGCTGGCACGAGGCGAGAGAGAGAGTCGAAGAGAGTCGGCTCTCCTTCCATCTCTTCCACTGTGTCGGAACGCGGAAGCGCCGGGCTCATGGAAGGAACACCTCTTTGTTGCGGTCGAACTCGGCAAACAAATGACGCTGGTAGCTCTGTGCGCGCATGATGAGCGAAGCCCGTTTCAACTCCTCCACTGTGGCTTTACGGTTCGCTAGGTCTCCGAGCTTGATCCCGTGTTGCCGTAGTGGATTCTCCAATTCGGCGAGGCGAAATTCCATCTTAAGTACAACGGGGGAGAAGGCTTCACGAAAGCGCCTCGCTTGTTCGGTTGACCGCCAGTAGGTGAAATCAGAGAGCGCGCTGATTGCATTCTCAACCACTACGTACTCAACTCGGTCTTGCAAGCGACTCGCCCATGCAAGGAGGCTCTCAACGCTTGCCGGGTCGGGCGTGACAACGCCAACGGCTGTGAAGCGCACCCCGATTGCAGCGACATCTTCGTGCATCGACTCGAACCAGTCCGCCACCACCTCGCCAGCTCCGGCACCCATGTCGGCCAGAACGATCTGCGACTCTCCCTCGAGATGATCGACGAAGGCATCGAGACCGGCCGGCGTATGGATGTTGACCTTGGTGACCGTGCCGTTGAAAAAGTGCTTCAGTGAACCACGCGCCTTGTTCTCGGTATCAAGATCGAGCAGCGTTACTGGAATTTCGTTCGCAGCAAACCATTCTGCTAGCGCCACCATGGCACCGGTTTTCCCGACCCCGCCTTTGCCGCCCATAGTGAAGACAATGCGCTTTGAATATTCAGTCATTGCTCACCTCCGTTGCTGGTGAGGGTTAGAGATTCGTTCTCACTGAAGATAAAGCGGGCAGGTTTCGCTTTCGCGACGGCCGGTTTAGCTCTAAGGGCGACAACAGGGTCAAGCGTCGCAGACTGTTCAGCAGCCAGTTCCAGCGGTGGCAACTCGAATTGGGCTCGTTTGTGGTGTTTCGCACGGACCTTTACGAATGAATGCAATGTACTGGGCGCAACATACATTCCCAGGCGCTCGTGGAACAACCGAGCGACTTCGCGGTACGTTCGCCCCTTGCGGCGCAGCTCGCGAATCAGCTCGCGGTGTGGTTCCAGTTTTGAACGGGGAGGCTTGGACGGCAAATCACCAAGCTGGGCAATGACAAATTGCGATTCTGGATTGGCGGTGGACAGGGAAGCGGTCATAGTTACCCCACGAAGAGCGATCGAATCGCCGCGGCTGGAGACTTGAGCAGGTCGTTGGGCGGATCGTTGGGGACATCGTTGGGCGACCCGAAAATCGGTCCCCATTAAGTCCCCAATACCCGGTTTTCAGCCGTTCCCAATGGTTTCTCAGGGTTACCACTCGTGCCCTGTTGTCCGATACTTACCGAAGTCTCAGGTCGCTCATAACCCAAAGGTCGCTGGTTCAAATCCAGCCCCCGCAACCAAAACAATCTAAAAGAATTAAGGTTGATTTTTGGGCTCCCAAATTACCATCAAAAACCCCACGCAACCCCACTCTAAGAGGGAACATCCTTAAAACGTCTCTCGCTTGTCCTTCCGGCAGGAGAACCATTTGCACCACGGCTCCATGCGCTTTTCTTTTTCGGCCATGTAAGTATTTCCGTAACGCATCGTTCTGCTTACCAGTGCGTGGCGCATTAGTTTCTGCTGGACCCCGATGGGAGCCCCGCAGACATCGAGCATGGAACGGTAACTGTGCCGAAAACGTATGCCAACCTAGCCGTTCAACTCCAATGTTTTTTCCGACGGGCACCAGCACGTCTCCCTGAAGCAAGGACGAATGCCCAAAGGCCGCCGGTATTCTGCAAACGATTATGAAAACTGGAATCGATTCTTATTGGGGACATGTTCCTGCCTCGTTGTTTCTGCTTACCGTTGCAACAGGACTTCCTGTTAGAAGTCATCACGTGCCCGTGCTATGAAATGCGCTGATGAGAAGCGGTTAAGCGTGAATTCCCTCACCGCAACAACGCAAAATGCCTAAAACCTAGGGGAGGCCGCGAAAGCCACTCTGCAAAACTCGCTTTTCGATTTGCAGTCCCTCTGAAGAATTTCGCGATCTCGTGACGTACCCCAAGCGAATCTGTTGATGTCCAGGGCCTCGGTTGGACGAAGCGGCTTGCGCCTCCACTAAAAGGTGGGCTTCAGTGCCAAACCTAGGGCGGTTGCGTGCTCCTACAAGATTCAGCGACGATTCGTTTCACTCTCGGATGGTTAAACAAGAAGACATTTCTTTTGGAATGCAGGACAACTTGAGCCGGAAAGATGTGACGGTGATCGGTGGCGGGCTGGCTGGAATGGCGGCAGCGATTCATCTTGCCAAGGCAGGCCTGCACGTCCTGTGCATTGAGGCTACGCCCGAGGACAACGTTGTTGTCGGTGAGTCGCTGGACTGGTCCGCTCCGGAGTTGTTAAGAGCCCTGGGTCTGCCGATGGAGCGCTTGATCGCAGAAGAAATTGCCACCTACAAGCGACATATCGTTGTGAGTCTGCGCGACGGTTTCAGCCAGCAGTACATCCCGTCTGAGTGGCTTGGAAAACCTCCATGGAACGTTGAACTACGCACGTTGCATGTAGACCGCGCGCGGTTAAAGGTAGCGCTGCGCGAGATTGTCCTCAATCACGGCGTTGCAATACTTAGCGATAAGGCTGCCGAGATTGAGCGCGATAGAAAAAGGATCATTGCCCTGAAAACTCAGAGTGGCAGGCGAATCGATTCTCCATGGTTCATTGATGCCTCAGGCTTCGCCGCCAGTCTCTTTCCCCGCACGTTCAAGCTTCCCGTCCATGAATACGGCCCCACCAAAGTGGCCATTTGGAGCTATTTCAATGTTCCTGACTCCACTGAAGGAACGACGCTCTATACCGGTGAAGACAAGCGGCAGTACATGGAGTGGCTTTGGGAAATCCCAATCCACCAAAACAGGATTAGCGTGGGATATGTTGCTCCGGGCGCGGCAATCAAGGAAAAGCGTCAACAAGGAAAAACGGTCGATGATATCTACAGAGACCAGCTGAGCCGGATTCCGCGCTTTAAGCCATTGCTGCAAGCCACTAAAAAGATTTCTCCCACGGTGACATCTTTCCGTTGCCGAGTACATGGAGAAGTTGCAGGGCCTAACTGGCTGGTCGCTGGCGAAGCGGCGTCGATGGTGGATCCGATGACCTCAAATGGCGTGACCGCAGGACTACGGCACGCGGCGGAGGCCTCCCACCTGATAGTCAAGTACTTCCACGGCGGACGGTTGCCGCATTTGGACAGAGCACTATACAGCTGGCGTGTTCAGGCATTGGCGAAGTTTTTCAATAGTGGGATCGAAAAAGTTATCTACGACTGGCCAATCAGAAACAGGATTGGAATTGTGAATGCAGGCGAGGTCTATACCGTTCCGGCGTGGAGCATCAACGTTCTGTATTCCCGCTTGCGCCCGATCGGGCTTCTCTCTACAGGACTCTTCAACTTATTTCTTGCATCGTTAAGAGCGGCTGCCTGCATATTTCACTGGCTATGCAGCCGATGGCCGGCGTCTTCAACATCCCCCGCAGGTTCGGCCTCATGACGCTCAACGGAGTTGCTCTATGCATCTAGTCTGTTGCGGCTCAGGCGAGCCAATCCTCTTTATTCACGGGATGCCGACAAACAGCAGCCTTTGGAAAGGCATCATCGAACGGCTCTGCGGGCGTTATACCTGTTTTGCCCTCGATCTGCCGGGTTTGGGCAAGTCTCCCCGTATGCGCTATGGACCTGAATATCTGCGGGAACTGGCGGAACAGATTGAAGCGCTCCGCATAAAACACGACATTGCGAAATGGCACATCGTTGGGCATGACGCTGGCTCGGTGGTTGCCGTGCACTATGCCCGTTATTTCCATCAGCAGGTAGATTGCATGGCCTTACTCTCTCCACCGCTCTTTCCGGAATTGAAGCCGTACTACTTGCTCGAATCGTTGCGAAAACCGATATTGGGCGAATTGCTTGCGCCTTTGATTCAGGCTGTGTTTTGGAAAATTGCCATGCGTCGTGCCCTTGGAGATGAAGAAAATCGCGATGAAATCGTGGAAGACTTTCATGCGCCCTTTGCAGGCCTAGCCGGCCCTTGGCAGTTTATGAACGTCATGCGGTGGGGGAAACCAGCACAGCTTCTGGCAGATGTACCGGCATTCTTACCGCAGCTGCACATGCCGACGCTCATCTTTCATGGCTCTCGTGATGCGGCTATTCCAGAAGCATTTGTCCGTCGAGCGACTTCGTTGATCCCGAATTCAAGAATGGTGACACTCGACTCAGGACACTTTATCCCTCTTCATCAACCGGAGTTGGTCGCGATGAATCTTGCCCGCTTCTTCGGCAGCCAGTCGACATCGGGAGCCGCAATACCATCTGCTTAACACACCTTGAAATGAATGCAATGACGAAATGAGAAGGAAATAGCCCTCCCCGTTGTAGTGCTTAAGTCTAGTGCCGATAGATACTGCTGTGCGGATGATAGTGCTGCCAGTCGAACCAGTAGTCTTTTAGTGCATGGATCCGCGTCAGACACTGTCCCTTCATCTCGCCGGAAACGGCACAACCGTCAAAGTTCCACCCGCTGATGGTTGAGTCATCTACGAGCGTCCATGAGTCGGTAGCGTTCGCCGCACTGTGACCGTAAAACTCTAGCTCTCGCCCAGCAATCTGACGGGAAAACACGCGCACAGACTTTCCGTCCGGACCGAGGACAAGCATAATCGGCTCGTCGCCCACGACATCGACCAACACCGGCGATTGAGCCGTCAATTTACTCACTGGATAGGCCTGCGCGGCTCCGTTGATCACAACGCCGAAAATCGTCTCTCGATCCGGAAGCGTGCCCTTAGTGGCATGGATCACGGTCGGCAGCTTGGCCACTTCGCTTTCCCATGTCGCCTTTTCATACTTTGCGGCATAGAGCTTCAGCGGCGCCAGAACAGTACCGTTCGGCTGCTCCTTTTTCCAGAGCCCAAAGCTGAGTTCATCCTGCGACACTAGCTTGAGCTGTTCACCTTTGAGAGGACCGGCAATCGCGGCTCCCGTGATCTGCTGCCAATAGCTGCCCGTCTCCTCATCACGCATGATGAAGTTCTGGTTGTTAATACCAGCGAGGTGAAAGTGCAACTCGCGTCCGTTCAGGCTGCGGGTCCAGACCAGACCCGTATGGCAGAGCGTTCAATAGGTGACGACAATCGGCAGTCCCTGTAGCCGGTCGTTCACTATATGGTGATACCCCATCTCGCGGATCGGATAAGCCCGGCTCTCTCCGTTTATCGTGACTGCGATGACCATGTCGTTTGCGTCAACCGTAGCCAGGTTAGCCGCAAGAAATTGCGGTTCGCCCACGGGATGAAACATCTTCTCGTAGGGATTGATCCAGCTCGCAACAGCCGCCAGAATCGTGATGGCTACTGCCGGCACCAGCACCAGTCGTGCAACCCAGCCCGTTCGACGCCATAGAAAGATCACCAGCGCCGTTACCAGCAATGCCAGTATCAACAGTATCGGCTTATTGTGCAGAAGCACCCACAGCGCACGCCCCAGGGCGGCAGGCTTTTGCTCAACAAAAGGTCGAATCACATAAATGGGATAAGCTGCGAGGACAAAGCCCGCGAGGCTGGCCAGAAACAGACACAGCGCCGGAACGATCTTATGAGTACGCGCGACACTGCGGGCAAGGGCATCGACCGGCATCGTCTAACAGTCTAACCTTGAATCGGCAGGACTGAAAATCATCCTTTGGGTGGAAGTTGCCTGTAATCGGACCTTGATAAACTCCGCGGATGGCGATTCCGACTGAACCGATTGGCAGCATCCCCCGCCCTCCGCAGCTACTTCAGGCAATCACCTCCTTCCATGCTGGAAAAATCGCGCCTGATGTACTCGACAACGCCTACAACGAGGCTCTTTGCGACACTATCGATCGTCTCGTACAGACCGGTTCGCCGATTCTGACGGATGGCGAGCAAACCAAGCCCAGTTTTGCCACCTACCCACTTAGTGGGCTCCAGAACCTTGCCGCCGACGGTGTCGTGATCCCGTTTGTGGACGGGCACCAACGCCAGTTGCCTCGATTGACGAGCGGCCCTTTTCGTTACGGAGCCCACGCCGAAAGCTACCTCAAGATGGCGCGCGCTTATACGCAACGCCCGATAAAGCAGGCTGTCATCTCCGCGTCCGCACTGAGTCTTCTCTATCCTCAAAATGGAATCCCTGGTTATTCGCGAGAAGCGTTCATCTCGGCCTTAATCGACGAAGCTGAAGCTGACATCCGCGGAGCGCTCGATGCTGGTGCGGCAAGCGTCCAAATTGATTTCACTGAAGGCAGGCTCTCCGTAAAGCTCGACCCTTCCGGCGGCCTACTCCGTAACTTTGTCGAGTTGAATAACCAGGTCCTTAGCCGCTTTTCTGCGGATGAGCGGCGGAAAATCGGGGTACACGTCTGCCCAGGCGGTGATCACGATTCAACACACAGCGCAGATGTAGACTACGCAGATTTCCTGCCTGATCTATTCAAAATGAATGTGGGCAGATTCTATCTGCAGATGGCCAGTGAGCCTGATAAGAAGCGCGTCTTGCGCTTGGTGAGCCAACTCACAAGTCCAGAGCATCTTGTTTTCATAGGTGTCATCGATCCGATCAACCCGGTGGTTGAGACTGCGGCCCAGGTTCGCGATCGCGTTCTCGAAGCGGCTAGTTTTCTACCGGTCGAACAACTCGGAACCACCGACGACTGCGGCTTCGCGCCGTTCGCCGATGACACTTCCACCACTCGCGAAATAGCTTTCAGCAAGATTCAAGCTAGAGTTGAGGGTACAGAGCTGGCCGCTCGAGAGCTGGGTTTCTGATGCCTCGGCAGTAGCTGGCATGCATTCGAAATGCTACAGCATTACCGTCCTCTACATTTCCGGATTTATTGAATCAACTTCCAATAAGTGCGGGTATGTCGCATACCGCTCCCGCAGTCTCCGCATTTATATATGCTACCGAATTACTTATCAGTTCAGACAAGTGTTATTGGAGCCTTCGCGCCAAGTGTCAGCTGAAAGTTGGACAGCATTATCCACCTCGAGAGCGAAGACATCTGGAGCTCACCTTATTTAAAGTGCTTCTTCACAACATCCCAAGAATCCATTGCGTGCCTTTGGGAGCGAGGCAGTGATGTGCACCGCCAACAAGAAGGGTAATGGCGAACAGATCTTTGGTCGGGTCCGGGACAATATCTTTACGATAACCATAACCACGAGTGCCGAGAACGATCCTGCAATGTCCAGAGATATTCCCATCGAAAGGGCTGGCCTTGTCGCCGAACAGGTGTCAGGAAATCTATTCTGAGCGGGAACCCTTTTATTATGCGAGTCACTTGATTTTTCTGCTCAGGCAGAGCCGCATCGTGAAAATAGAATTCGTTGGTATGCTGACTCCAAGATCGATACTTTATTCAGCGAAACGGGACGAAATTCTGTGAGGTGAGGCCGAAGGCGTTTGCAACTCGATTGCACAGTCCCATCAAGGCGGCCACATGAACAGCTTCGGCTATTTGCTCTTCTTGCCAATGCTGGCCGCACAGCCGCTGCACATCGTCACGCCCTATCTTGAAAGATTCTGAGTTCACCCTTCCGGTAAATCGAAGCAATTCCTGTTCGGCCTCGGAGATCTCAGCTTCGTCGAGTTTATCCGCAGCGATGGCCCTCATGGTTTCAATGGTAGTGCCGAGAGTAGTGAGAAAGAATCCATGGCTGTCGAGGCAATAGGGACAGGCATTGAGGCTAGAAATATAGGTAGCGATCATCTCTTTCTGGCGGCGGGTAAGATAACCGTCCTTGAAGAGAACAGCCGATCCCATATCGACCATTTCGCGTGCCGCGGCAGGGTTGGTTCCAAAGCATTTCAGAATGCCAGGCACATCCTGGCGCCCCATGGTGTCGCGAAAATACTGATACGCCGCAGCGGTGTCGCCTTCGGCCTCGTCTTCTTCAATGATGTGAATATTGCTTGCCTTGGCTGGATGAACGGAGCGGGGCTGGGTAAGGAGTTCATCTTCGGAATGACTCATGATGGAATTAGTTCTCCAGTGAAACAGTGCTGGCAGAAGCTATGTCGTCTGCCCTTTGTTCAACTCGCCCTCTATCCCATTGTAAGGCGAGGCTCAAAGCGGCGGCAGCAAATGACACGCACGCCAAATAGACGATAAACCGTGGCTGATAGAAGCCGGCGCGATCATACAGATGCCCAATCATCATGGGACCTGTCGCGCCACCGATAGCGTATGCGGTCCACGTCAATCCGTACAGTACTGAGAAATGCCGCCGCCCGAAGTAGCGCGCCAGCAAATATGGCGCAACGTCAGCCTCGCTGCCGAGACCTATGCCCAGCAGAGCGGCTCCGAGAAGCGCTATCAGAGATGAGTTTGCGAATGCCAGTATCAGCGTACCGATCGCCGAAAGTAACAAAATGAAAGTCTGAATACGCTGCGGTGAAAAGCGGTCGATCAGAAAGCCGACGCATAACCTGCCCACAATCCCGGCTCCGCCGCGTACGGAAAGCGCAAGCGCGGCACTCTGCGCAATGACTCCGTGATCGGTCAGGATAGCAGCCAGATTCGTGACCAGCCCATTCTCGCTGAACGCAGAAAGCATGATGATGCCAGCCAGAATCCAGAAAGCCGCGGTGCCCAATGCACCGGCGACAGTTGTTCCAGTTTCCGAAGAATGATCTTCGCGGACAGCTACAGTGTCGGGCCGATTGCGTACCAGCAACGCAGTCAGGGGCAAGCCAAGCAGAGCAATACCACCCAGCAGGAGATAGGCGCTGCGCCACCCATGATGCTGAATCGCCCATAGAGTGAGAGGAGGGTAGAGAATTGACCCCACTCCGCTGCCAGTCAGGAGTAGCGCGAGTGCGAAGCCTCGGTGTTTATGAAACCACGTAAGCACCGTTCGGGTATATGCAAACTGCGCGGTGCCGTTCGCCACCAGTCCGATCACGAAGAATGTGAGATAAAACTGCCCGATGTGTGGCCCCAGCCTGCTGAGCGAAGCAAGCGCCAGCGCGAAGATCAGAATCGATGGCAGGATAATACGCCGGGGCGCAAAGCGGTCGAGCAGAACCCCAATACCCGGAGAAACCAGAGCAACTGTGATCGCCGCGAGTCCAAACGTGCCACCAATGGCTTCCCGTTTCCAGCCAAACTCTGAGTGCAGTGGATTGAGAAACAGGCTGAAGGTATAAGGCACGATGGGAGCAAAGCTCACCATCACACCTGTAAACGCGGCAGCTGTGACGCCCCACCCCGGATAACGGATAGAGCTTTCGTCTACTCGCGAATTGACGACTTCGCTCATCTTTTGCTCATAACTTTCATTCCGTTGTGGCTCACTGTCCCAGCCAATCTGCAATCAGCTACCGCCTCGTACAACCGCGACGCTGTGGTCGTTCCATCCTTTTGGTGGATAGGCGAATCGTACGGGGCAGCCATGCGACTTGTCCTCAACCTTTCGATGGAGAAATGAATCGTTTATCGGTGGTGCTTAACTTGTGATCAAATCGCGGAAGCATTCGTTGACAAATGAGGTAAAGACAAGTTGTTCGGTTTTCTCAACGAATTTCTGATCGTCTACGTTCTCGTAGTAGTGTGAGTACCCCACCATCCGCCTCTGGCGCCCTAGATGGATCCGCACAGTCTTACGCAATCATGCATGGCTGATTACGGTCGACCCACCCAAGGGTTGAGAAAGATATCCATCGACCGATGCAAGACAGTGCAGCGACTTAACTAGTACTGTTCATCCGTGCAGCCCGCCAAGCGGTTTCTTCCCCCTGGACATAGGTGAACCCTGCTGCTGGTATTTTCCCGCCAGGATTCTCTGATTTACGGAGCTTTTGACGATGCGGTACTTTCTTGGCGCACAGCGCCACGAAGGTCTGTGTCAACAGGGTGTCATGCGAACCGCCGGCGTCAGTCTGTTTGTAATTCCAAGCCTTCTGGGAGACTCGAAAACAACATGAACATCGTACGCAATGCGTTGGCATTTGTAGTGCTTGCTTGCCTCAGTTCCTATGCGCAGCAGATCACCGGGAACATTCGCGGAACAGTTGCAGACCCAAGCGGTGCTGTCATTGTGGGTGCGCAGGTGACGGCACAGCAGGCGGAAACGGCCCTGTCGCGCACGACGACCACCGATCGCAACGGTAATTACGTTCTTCTGGAACTTCCAGTAGGACACTACCGCCTGCAGGTTGCAGCGAAAGGCTTTGAGGAATACTTGCAGGATGGCATCACGCTCAACGTAAACGAGACGGCTTCGGTCTCGCCACATCTGGCTCTCGGATCGGAAAAGCAACAGGTGTTGGTGCGCGCCGATGCCAATTTGATTGAGCCAACCGTCACCAGCATGGGCAAGGTAGTGCAGCAGCAAGAGTTGGAGGATCTACCACTGAATGGGCGCAACTTCTCGCAACTCGGCCTGTTGCAGCCTGGAGTCGTTCCTTTGACACCTGGGATAGCCGAAGCTGGCGGGTCGCTGCGCAACGGACAGGCTTATGCGGTCAATGGCCAGCGGCCTGAATCAAACAACTTTCTTATCGACGGCGCGAACAACTTCAACGGGGTCGACGGCGGATTCGTCCTCAAGCCGCCGGTGGATGCGATCAGCGAGTTCCGCATCATCACGCATAGCGCGAATGCCGAATTCGGAGGCGCGCTAGGGTCGACGACGAACATTATCACCCGGTCGGGCACGAATCAAGTCCATGGAACGTTATGGGAATTCCTGCGGAACGATGCATTGGATGCCAACAATTACTTCTACTCTGGGCCGACGAAGGAGCCTCTGAAGCAAAACCAGTTTGGCGCCGCGATCGGTGCGCCGATCAAGAAGGATAAAACTTTCGTTTTCGGCTTCTATGAGGGCTTCCGCAATCGCCAGGGCGAGACAGGGCAGACTACAGTGCCATCGGTAGCGGAGCGTAGCGGCGACTTCTCCGCACTCTGCCCGGAGGGCTTCACGGACGGCTTCTGCAACAACCCGTCGAACCAACTATTCAACGTCCTGGCCAACGCACCATACCCGAATAACCAGGTGCCCTCGAATCAGATCAACCCGGTTTCACAAAACCTGCTGAGCTTCTTCCCACTACCGAACGCGGGCACGAATCTGTTCTCCACGACGCAAGTTTTGAGCAATGACAGCGATCAGTTCGGCATTAAGGTAGACCATTATCTCACTCAGCGCGACACGCTGAACTTCCGTTACATGTTCTACCAACTCTCCCAGGTCGATCCGCTATCGCCGGGCGGCGCCAGCGTGCCTGGATTCCCGGTAGGCGAAGACCAACGCGCGCAGAACTTTGTCGCGCAAGAAACACATACCTTTTCCCCAAACCTAATCGGTGTGGCTCGATTCTCGTTTCTCCGCAACAAGTTCCTCTTCGGCGAGCACGAGAACCATCAGTTGCCCTCAGATCTTGGATTTCAATATGAGCCGAGTCTCGATGTCGCTGCTGGACCGCCATTTATTCAGGTAAACGGCTATACCACGGTGGGTGATCCGATTACAGGCCCGCGCAACACTTACGAAAATGTCTACGATTACTCCGGATCGCTTAGCTGGGTGCACGGCAAGCACGAGTTGAAATTCGGCGGGGGCTACCAGCATCAGAAGATCAACGTGCTGCAAGGGATCGCGACAAACGGCTTCTTTGTATTCGCGCCATTTCCGGTAACGGACGCGTTCGCCAGCTTTCTCACCGGGCAGGCGGTCGTCTTCCTGCAAGGTATCGGCGATTTCTCGCGCGGGATTCCCGGCAACAATGCGAACTGGTACGTACAGGATACCTATAAGGTCACGCCGCGATTCACAATCAATGCAGGGCTTCGTTACGATTTGCCCAAACCATACACTGAAATTCACAACCGTTTATCGTTGTTCGAGCCTGGGAAGAAGTCCCAGGTCATGCCGAATGCGCCGGTGGGGCTTCTATATCCAGGCGATCCCGGTGTGCCCGCGGGCCTGATTCCCACCGATCTGAAGGCGTTTGCGCCGCGCTTTGGCGTCGCGTGGGATCCGAACGGTAAAGGGAAATTGCTGATCACGTCGTCGTACGCTATCTTCTATGAGCCTTATTACACGGGACAGGGCGGCCCTTTGCAGGCGCCAATCAGTGCGCCTCCGTTCCTTGGAACGCCGCAGGTAAGCCTTCCGAACTTCGCGGATCCGTTTAACGGCAATCCTCCGGTTCCAGGGACGTTTTCCCCGTCACTCACGAACCTGACTCTGTCGCCGACTTTGACACTCCCTTATACACAGGATTGGGATTTAAACCTGCAGCAGTCTTTCGGGTCCGATTGGCTGTTCGAGGTCGGATACGTTGGCACCAAGGGCACGCGCCTGCCGCGTTTTATCGAAGCGAACCCAGCGGTATTTGTTCCTGGATACGTGGATGGCCAACCGATTTCGAATTCGAGCAATGCCGATCAACGGCGGCTCTATTCGGGATGCACGCTGGCAGATTCGCCGACCAATTGTGTGTTTTCATCAACCGGCGAGATTGCGGGAATTGCCAACTCAGCTTACAATGCGTTGGAAGCGTCCATGCGCAAGCGGTTCAGCCATGGGCTGTCATTCCTCGTCTCGTACACGTGGTCGAAGGTGATCGACGATGTTTCGTCGTTCAACATAACTGGATCGGCTGCGAAACCAGTCGCCGGCGAAAACGATCTCGCCCAGGATCCGTTCAATCTCGCAGCAGAGCGTGGTCTCTCGCTGTTCGACGCGCGCAACCGATTCGTTGGGAGCTATGAATGGGCGCTTCCGTTCTGGAACCAGGGACAGAACTGGTACCACTACGCGTTCGGGGGGTGGCATTTGAATGGTATTGCCACACTGATGAGTGGCACGCCGTTCACCGTCTTTGACTCGAATGATGTTGCGGCCCAAGGCAGCGCGCCGGAGATCACCGGGTTCTCCGCGCAGCGACCCAATCTCATCGGCAACCCTAACATCGGACCACGCTCGGTTGGCAATTGGCTCAACACCAGCGCTTACCAGCGACTCGATCCCGTAGCAAACGCGGGGCAGTTTGGCACGGAAGGCCGCAACGTGAATGTCGGTCCGGCCTATGCCGACTGGGATTTCGGTGCGTTTAAGAATTTCAAAGTTACCGAATCGACGCAGTTGCAATTTCGCGCGGAACTGTTTGACATCCTGAACCGCACAAATTTCCGGTTGCCCGACAGCGACATCAGTTCGCCGACGTTCAACCATATCCTTGCCGCAGAGGCTCCGCGCCAGGTGCAGTTTGCGTTGAAGTTCATGTTTTAGCAAGCGCTTAACCGAGCTATTGGAGAGTAACGCGCCTCGGCTTCGATTCACTGAAACATAGGTGGTTACTCTCTAAAAACGGGGTTTACTGAAGTTCCGAAAGCAAAACTTTTCAACCTTTACGGTTTCATCTTCCGAGAATCCAGTTGATCGGCCACCTGGCAAAAGGGGCTCAAATTCACGAGCGTATATTTGACTTGGCTATGGCAACGAATCCAGTGTTAGGCGACCGGTCGGGTGAGAGGAATATCCCCGCAGCACTCATCGATGAGGCGCGCCAGCACGTCTACGAGGCCGCCATTCGCACTCCGCTTGTGCGCCTGAACTATGACGGCCCTTGCGAAATCTATCTCAAGCTGGAGTGCCTGCAACCGATTGGCTCATTCAAAATTCGTGGAGCCTGGAACGCGGTTCGGCTTCTCCCCGAAAATCAGCGGCGGCAGGGCGTGTGGACTGTCAGTGCCGGCAACGCTGCGCAGGGCGTGGCCCTCGCCGCTCGCCGGGCTGGTGTGCCCTGCAAAATCCTCATGATCGATGCGGCTCCGCAGGCCAAATTCGATGCCGTGCGCCGTTTGGGCGGAGAGGTTGTCAAAGCTTCTTACGATCAGTGCTGGCAAGCCCTGGCCGACCGCAGGCATATCGCCATGAACGGCGCATTTATCCATCCCTTCGAGGATGACGCGTTCATTGCGGGCAATGCCTCGGCTGGGCTCGAAATCATCGAGGATCTGCCTGATGTGGATTGCGTCGTGGCCGGATTCGGCGGTGGCGGCTTGTCGTGCGGTATTGCTGCTGCTCTCAGAGCGCGTGGGCACAAGGCCAAGGTCTTCGCGGCTGAGCCGGAGACGGCGGCTCCGCTCGAGCTGTCGTTCGCCGCGGGCTCGCCCCAAAGTTTCCCCAACTGGCAAGCCAGTTTTGTCGACGGGTGCGGAGGTAAGTCCGTCTTTCCGCGCATGTGGGATCTCGCGCATCATCTACTTGCCGGCTCCATTGTTTCCTCACTCGAGGAGACGCGCAACGCCATGCGCCTTGTGGCGGAGCGAAATCGCGTCATCAGCGAAGGCGCGGGTGCCTGTGCTGTAGCAGCTGGCCTCAGCGGCAAATGCGGGACCGGCACGATCGTCTGCGTGGTGAGCGGCGGCAATATCGATCTGCCAAGGTTCGCCGATCTGGTGATCCGAGAGTAGCTGGCCGAAACTTGTTGCCTCTCTGCGTTTGATTTCTTGATATCCAGCACGTCGAGGTGTTCGAGACTGCCAAGATCGATCAAGGATACACCCAACTCATCCGGCAATTGCAAGAGACGCCGGACGGGATATGTCGACCTCTGAGCGCAGCACAGAGCCGATATTTTGTTGATGATAGCCTATGGTGCCCGGAGGGGGACTTGAACCCTCACGGCCTCACCTGAGCGAGTGTGAGTGCCTTCTCTTGCATCTACCAAACCATCGAACCGCAAGGTGGGTGAGGCATCTTCTGTCCACTTCGCCGATCCCCGTCGTACCCTCCGCATAAAGCTTCTCCGGGCCGTCCCTTCGGATAAGCGCCATCCGCGCGCCAAAGCCACAGAACAACTTTGTCCACTTGCCGCGCCTGCCATTCGGGACTACGCCGGGTCTCGGTCGTCGTTCTGTCCTGTCTGCCGTTCAGCCGTTTTTGTCTCCCTGCGCTGGCGAGAAACAAAAACGCCTGACCGGGCAGAGAGGAGCACAAAAATGGCAGGAAAAGAACAAAGACAACAGCAACAGCAGACGGCGAAAGAACTATCGCGCTAATGTGCAAAACCTTATCGCTCAGCTTGAGCTGGGGCATAAGCGAAGCGTTGACGGCTTACCTCACTGCCATGAGCCGATTACATAACTATTCTTTTGGCAACATTCTCGAAATCGCGCGGCAGAGAGCGTGACATACTGCTTCACCTCGCGAGCACGGTTCATCCCGCGCCCAAACTTGATACGAAAGTATCACCGATACCATCGTCCAATTGTTTCGCTTCCACGTTTGTGGTGTCATCGCGTGACAACCGATTTACCGGAGGTGCAGCAATGGAAGGCGGTTTGGGGATTAAGCACTGCTCGAAGCGAACCACGAGCCAAACTTGCGATGGCCAGTGGAAGCAGTACTCATGAACCCGTGTTGCGCTCTAAAGGTCAGCGCACCCACTACATCATCTCTTAGTTGACCGGCCGATCGGTTAATACATGCTCGGTTGATTTCTGAAGGAAAAAGCGGACTTCTGAACCAAGGATAGGACATGCGGTACAAACCCTGGAATAAGCTACTCCTGCAGAGTTGCACCCTTCTCGGCGGAGCAGTGGCCTTCGCACAGTACAACACACCAGCGACGCCGGCGCCCTACAACCCGATTGCTCTGGCCGAAGTAACAGGAGCGCCTCGGACAGCCGTTCAAGCCGGGCAGAGTAGCTATCAAATTCTGTCGCAGAATCCGTACCTCGGAGGAGTTCCTGAAGGAAAACTCAGCGCAACGCCGGTGGCGCTTTCACTCGAAGGCGCAGTCGCCTTTGGACTCAAGCAAAATCTCGGCGGAGTCTTGGCCACGGATGTTGTTACCGATGCGCGAGGGCAGCGCTGGCAGGCGCTGAGCGAGCTGCTTCCCAATGTTGTCACCGATACGGGTTTCGGGGTTCATCAGGTCAATGTAAAGGCGGCCTTCGGTCTGACCATTCCCGGAGAGCCTCGGATCATCGGCCCATTTGGCTATTTCGACTCGCGGGCCTATCTCACGCAATCCGTTTTTGATTGGTCATCTATCGAGCGGGCGCGATCTTCAAAAGCGCAGCTGAAGTCGGCAGAGTTCAGTTCTAAAGATGCTCGCGAGCTGGTTGTGCTTGTGATTGTCTCCAACTATTTGCTGGTCATCGCCGATCAATCGGAGGTCGAGTCAGCCACTTCGCAACGGGACACCGCCAAAACGCTCTTTCAACAGACATCTGATCAGAAGACTGCAGGCCTCGCCTCAGCTGTGGACGTTTTGCGCTCACAGGTTCAGCTGCAATCACGCGAACAGAAACTGATTGTCGCGCGAAATAATTTGGCGAAGCAGAAATTGGTTCTGGCCCGAGCTATCGGACTTCCGCTGGGCCAACACTTCGAGATAACCACTGACGTCGCTTATCAGGAGCTGACGCCCTTGAGTCTCGATGATGCGCTTCAAAGTGCCTACAAGGCTCGCCCTGATTTTCAGAGTCAGGTGAATCGGGTCCGGTCTGCTGAGCTCGCGAGAAAGGCCGCTTCTGCCGAGCGATATCCATCGTTAGGTGCGGAAACCGACTATGGTCTCTCTGGAGTCAACCCAGGCTCGTCGCATGGCACCGTTGATGCGGCTGCCACACTCCGCATTCCTATTTTTCAGGGTGGGAGAGTACACGGCGACGTTCTCAGAGCCGACGCCTCGCTATCAGGGGAAGGACAGCGGCTGGAAGATTTGCGGGCCAGGATCGATCAGGAGGTTCGCGACGCTTATCTCGATCTGGAAGCGTCTGCGCAAGAAGTTTCTGTCGAGAAAAGCGCGGTAACGCTGGCCACCCAAAACCTGGAACAGTCCCGAGATCGATTCGCTTCGGGAGTTACAGACAACATTGAGGTCGTTCAAGCGCAAGATGCGCTGGCAATCGCTAGTGACGCTTACATTGCCAGTGTTTATAGCCACAACCTCGCCAAAATATCTCTGGCAAGAGCGACCGGCGTCGCGGAATTACGCTTTGCCGAATATGTGGAGGGAAAATGAGTATGGCTGAGCAAAATCCGGCAACGAATCCACCGCAGGCAGCTCCGCCAAATGCACCAGCGAGCAACGCTGACGCGGCTGACCCATCAATTTCGGCTTTTCCGAGGAAGCGCTCCCACAAACGTTGGATATTTCTTGCGGCTTTCGTGGTACTAGCCATTGCTGGTACATTCCTCTGGCACTATCTTTCCGGCTTCGAATCTACCGACGATGCGCAGGTGGACGTCCATCTTTATCCAGTCAGCGCTCGCATCTCCGGATATGTCCAGAAGGTCAATGTTGAAGACAACCAATGGGTCGATGAAGGTTTCACACTTGTCGAAATTGATCCAAAAGACTATGAAGTGGCCTTGGCAAGAGCCCAGGCCACGCTGGCCACTTCAGACGCCTCCGCGAAAAGTTCGAATATCGATGTGCCTATATCTTCCGTCGATACCTCCAGCCAATTGAAATCCACGTCCTCGGATATTAAGAACGCGGAAGCAGCGATCCAGGCAGCAGAAAAGCAAGCCGCCGCCGCCCACGCTCGTGTTTTGGAAGCGCAAGCGGAAAATGTAAAGTCTCAAGATGACGTCACCCGCTATCGCTTGCTGCTGATGAAGGAGGAAGTACCGAAGCAAGTCTACGACCATGCTTATGCAGCCGCAGCGACCGACGTCGCCGCGATAGCCGCTGCAGAAGCAGACGAGGCCGCAGCTCAACAAGCCGTTCTCGAAGCGCACAGCCACCTCACTGAGGCACAAGCCCACTATGAAGATGCCCAGGCCGGGCCGCAACGCGTGGCCTCAATCCACGCCAAGGCGCTTTCGGCTATGGCGGATGTCAACCAGAAAAGAGCTGTGGTCGAACAAGCGCAGTTGAATCTGGGATACACCAGGATATTTGCGCCTGTAGCAGGCGAGGTCACAAAGAAGGTTGTCGTTGGATTGAATGTCGATCCCGGGGAGCAACTTCTCACTGTGGTTCCTCTGGACCAGGTGTGGATCACCGCGAACTTCAAAGAAACGCAACTCAAACACATGCGCGTAGGCCAAAGAGCAGAAATTGAGCTCGACTCGAACGGCCGCACGTACCACGGCCATGTGGATAGCATTGCGGGTGCAACGGGACCTATCTTCAGCTTGCTGCCACCCGAAAACGCAACGGGCAATTACGTGAAAATTGTTCAGCGGGTTCCCGTCAAAATAGTGATCGATCCAGACGAAAATCGTGACCACCAGCTTCGGCCCGGGATGAATGTTGAAGCGAAGGTGTACTTACGATGAGCGCCACAACGCTGACTCTTCCGTCGGAGCAGGCCGTCTGGCGCCCCAGGGTAAACCCCTGGGCGATTGCCGCTACCGTGTCGATGGCGGCGTTTATCGAAGTCCTGGATACGAGTGTTGCCAACGTTGCGTTACCTTACGTCGCCGGAGACCTGGGAGCCAGCTACGACGACAGCACCTGGGTACTCACCTCGTACCTCGCGGCAAACGCGATCGTGCTGCCTATCAGCGGATGGCTCGCGGAGATCATCGGCCGCAAGCGCTACTTCATGATGTCGCTTGCTATCTTCACGGTGAGTTCACTTCTTTGCGGCTTAGCGCCTAGCCTGCCGGTATTGCTACTTTTTCGAGCTGTGCAAGGCATCGGCGGTGGTGGATTGCAACCGATGGCCCAAGCCATTCTCAATGACACGTTTCCTCCAGAGCAGCGCGGCTCCGCGTTTGCCGTTTATGGCATTACCGCAGTTCTTGCCCCTACAGTCGGGCCGATGCTGGGAGGCTGGATTACCGACAACTATTCCTGGCGCTGGATATTTTTCATTACGCTGCCCGTAGTCCTGCTGGCTCTTTATTTGACTCACACCCTGGTCGAAGATCCGCCATTTCTCCGTCGCCTGAAGCTCGGGGGCATTCGGGTGGACTACATCGGAATTTCCATGTTGGCGCTGGGAGTGGGTTCGCTGCAGATACTTCTGGACAAGGGGCAGGAAGACGACTGGTTCGGTTCGCATTTCATCACGACCCTAGTGGTAATCGCAGTCGTTTGCCTTACCTCGCTGGTCATCTGGGAATGGTTTCGCAAAGAGCCGATCATCGATGTCCGCATGTTCAAAAGTTTCAACTTCGCGGCAGCGAACTTGATGATGTTCATGATGGGCTTTATGCTCTTCAGCACTCTGGTCTTAATTCCAGAATTTCTGCAGACGCTCATGGGTTACACCGCAGAGCTTGCGGGTCTCGTCCTGTCCGGCGGCGGAGTTGTCTTGTTGGTGATGATGCCTATCGTCGGCCGGCTTACATCAAAGATTCAAGCCAGATGGCTGATTGCGACGGGGTGGCTGTGCCTTGCCATTGGACTCTTCTATTGCGCGAATCAGATTGATTTGTTCGTCAGCTTCAAATTTGCGATGTGGCTACGCGTGGCCCAGGTCGTAGGAATCGGATTTCTATTTGTTCCAATCACCGCAGCGGGTTACATCGGAGTTCCTCCGGAGAAAGGCAATAGCGTCTCCGGCATCATCAATTTCATGCGCAATATCGGCGGCAGTATCGGAACTTCAGTCGTGACCACGATGATTGTCCGACGGGCTCAGTATCACCAGCAAATTCTAGTCGGCCACATTACTCCCGATTCTCCCGCATATCGTTCGGCACTTCATGCACTGAGCTCGAAAATCGCGCACTCCGGGCTTCGGGCCGGGGACGCTCGCGACCAGGCAATCGCGAGGTTCTATGAATTGGTGCATCGACAAGGTGGCGCACTGTCCTATATGGACATCTTCTGGGTCCTGGGCGCGCTCTGCTCCATCATGTTCGTTCTTGCGTTTTTCTTGAAGAAGAATGATCCCGGAGCGGGCGGAGATGTTGCGGTCGGCTGAGGATAAACGCAATGATTCAAGCCATCACAATTGAACGCGAGTTCGGCTGCGGAGCATCCGAAATTGCCAGTCTGGTCGCCAGCCGCCTCGGATGGAGTCTGTGGGACGAACGGTTGACGCAGGAAATCGCGCGACTGACCGAAAGTACGCCAGAGGTGGTCGAGCGGAGAGAATGGCGAACTGATCCTCTCGTATACAGACTTTTCCATGACTTTCTTCGGGGCGGGTTTGAGGGAGGCTTGCCGCCCACCAACCGGCTTCATTTGCTCGATGCGCGCCGCATCGCCGAAGTTTCGGAGACAGCGGTCAAGACCGCCCTTTCCAGCGGTCCGGCGGTAATTGTCGGTCGAGGTTCACAATATTTTCTGCGCAATCGCAAGGATGTCTTTCATGTATTTCTCTATGCATCTAGAGATCATAAGATCCGCAGACTAATCTCCAGGGGCGTAACTCAGGACAACGCAATCGAACAAGTCGACACAACGGACAAAGCGCGAGCTGAGTTCGTCCGGCAGTATCTCAGGCTGAAATGGCCGGAACCCCACCTGTACCACACAATGTTCAATACCGAGATGGGGGAATCCTGTACCGCCACCATGCTTGCTGTGTGTGTCCAGCAGTTCGAGCGTGAAGCCAGGTGATCTCTATTTCAGTTGTCACCAAGCCCGGAGTCGTTTGGCGCCAAGATGAGTTATCCCGCAAACACACCGATCAATGGACGCGTGCCACTCAACGACGCGCGCGTAAGCAAGCCATCCCAACCCGCTTCACCGGGTGCGATTAGGTGTTCAATTCGCTCAGCTTCTTACCAACCGCGCCGGGTCCGAAATTGATATGGGCGTCCTTAATCGAAAGCCCGACTACCTCGATACGCTTCAGGTCCCGCGTTCCGATCCCGGCTTCTTCCGCGAGACGCAGTGAATTGTCGCCTCGGATGAATGGAGAAGTGCCGCGCTCCGCATACGGATCGTAGCCCATCACCGCCATCCCGACAGCGTCCACGCAGACGGCGTTGCGGCCAGCGATGATCACACCCGGTGTCATCTTTTCCAGGCCGCGAAGCCATGGCCCTTCCCCTCCCCGCACCGTCTCGACGCCGTCCACGATCGCGATATCAATTGGTCGAATACCGTTCTGATCCACCAGAATACGCGGAACCCGATAACCCGGATCGCGCGGCGAATCAGGGTGCAACTCGGCATCTATTCCCGAGGGCGCAGGCGTCGTTCCGTCGTGCAGCACAGCTCCGCGCTCTTGCGTCGGCCGCTCGTTGCCGCTAGGTCCGCAGTCGCCGCCATAGAGCGAGCAGGGCGTGTTGCCGAAGTTGTTCTTCATCGTCATGGTCACGCCTGCAACCCAATGGTTTTTCAGCTTCGCCATCGAAGTGTATACGTCGCACTGATAGAACGCCGGGTTCAGATGATATGCCGGATAGGCGTACCCGCCCCAGGGCACCTTCATGCGCACATATTGCTTGTAGTTGCCCAGGTTCTGCACATTTTCCCAAACCACCGGCACGCCCATGTTGTTAATCGCGTTTACGTCCAGGCCGTAGCGCGCCCATAACGAGAGATCCTGATCTGCCGGGAAGAAGCTTTCGATCATGCGAACGCGCCGCGCACCCGCCCTGGCAAACAAATGCACGGTCGCCGTCACGGACTGCGGATCCGTCCGATAAGGAAGCTCAGGCGTCAGCGGAAAGTTCTTCGGATTCCCCGTGAGATTCAGCTTGAGCGCAACGGTCTTTCCGCGTACCAACTTCTCGATCCCGCCGATCTGATCGAACGCGAGAGAGAGTTGCTGCTCATACTGCGCGTAATCGCGGCAACGCACGATCGCAACCCGGCTCGCTGGAGCGTCGGCCTTCATCAGTTTCGGCGTGCAAAGTGCCGCAAGCGTCGCAACACCCGTGGTGGCCAGCATCTCCCGTCTGTTCATGCCTCTATCTCCTCAGCGCTATGCTACTCCGGGTATGATCGATGCGCGTGCCTAATTCAATATCCAGACGATCCTTTGTTAAGCTGCTCGCCGCAGCCTCGCTCTCCTCCAGAGCTTTCGCCGAGGAACGCAAGATGTTCCTCTCCTTGAACAGCGTCCTGTTGCAAGGGCGTGTTCAGTGGCCTGACTTCGCGCGCCTGGCCGCGAAAATTGGCTTTCCCGGCACGGACATCATGCTGGGCCCAGCCATGCAAGCCGGCGTCAGCGCGACCAACGACCTGCTTGCCGGCCTTAAGATCAGGCCCGCCGTCATCGATTTTCCGGTCGAATTCCGGAAAGACGACGCAACCTTCAATGCCTCGCTCACCCAGCTCGACGCAGCCGCCCAGTTCGCTGCCGCGATCCACTGCCCGCGCATGATGACGTACATCATGCCGTCCAGCGATACGCCAAAGGACGAACTGCGCCAAACCTATAAGCAGCGGCTAACGGAGAGTGCCCGCATTCTGGCGCGTTACAACGTTCGCCTTGGCCTCGAGTTTCTAGGCCCTCTCGAACTGCGTAAAGCGTACAAATACGAGTTCATCTGGCGCATGAACGATATGCTGGCGTTCGCCAAGGAATGTGGCCCCAACGTCGGACTGCAACTCGATTCCTGGCACTGGCACCACGCAGGAGCCACCACAGAGGACATCATTGCCGCCGGCCGCGATCGCATCGTGCACGTCCATTTCAATGATTCTCCGAATTTGCCTCCAGAGCAGATCCACGATAATCAGCGTCTGCTACCCGGCGAAGGTGTCATCAACTTGACCGGCTTCTTGCAGGCACTCCAAAGCATCCATTACACAGATGCGCTCAGTGTAGAAGTCTTCGGACGAACGAAAGACATGACACCGGAAGCCGCCGCGAAAGCCGGCCTCGATAGCTCACTCGCGGTTTTTCGTAAGGCAGGAGTGCCCGAAGGCTAAGGGATAAACAACGAAAACTGAGTCGCCTTCGGAGCGATCGCTTCTTCCTGTCATCGAATACCGATGCAGCATTGAAGTGAGCAAAGTGCTGGCTGTTATAACAAAGCGGGAGAGTACTGCATGAAAAGGACGCTTGCACTCGATATTGGAGGCACAAACTTTAGCGTAGCGATCTTCGAAGACAGCCTCCTCACGCAAGTTGAAACGCGTCCAACCCTGCGCGACGATGGCCCCGCCTGGATGATCGAGCAGATGGAGCAGATCGTCGATGGATGGAAATTAACGGATCAGTTCGATGGATGCGGCATTGGCTTTGGCGGACCGATACATTTTGTCGAACAGCGTGTGATCTATTCGACCCACGTGGCCGGCTGGGACGACTTCGACCTACCCGGAGAAGTATTACGTCGATTCGGCACGCCCTCGATCATTGATCGCGACACGATGGTCGGAGCATTGGGAGAAGGCTTTCACGGAGCAGGGAAGGGCACACGTCCTATCTTCTACATCACGCTCTCTACGGGCATCGGCGGTGGTTTCCTTGACGAGAAGGGATTGTTCCGCGGCGCTGATTCCTTTGCCTGTGAGCTGGGCCATCATACTGTCGTACCCGATGGGCTCCCTTGCTTGTGCGGTTCATCTGGCTGCCTGGAACGGATGTGCAGCGGATTTTGGCTTGAACGCGACTACGGCAAATCGGTCAAAGAACTCATGCAGGATGCTCAGTTCATCGAAAGGTATGTGGTCTTTCTCGCTCGAGGGCTCAAGAACTGCATTATGTTTTTCAACCCTGCTCGAATCATCATTGGTGGAGGAATTGCGACTGCCGGAGACGCGCTTTTCTTGCCGTTGCGCAAAGAGCTTACGCGTCAAATGCCTCCCTGGTCCAAAGCTCGTGTCGATGTAGTGCCTGCTGCTCTCGGACGGAACACAATCCTGTGGGGCGCACTCGAGCTCGCACGTCACGAGTTGTATTGATCCTCGCCTGCGAATCGAATAGAGCCTCACTTTCCTTGCTACTCGTCGTTCGCGGTGGTCCTACTCCACTACATTACTGAGATCGTGAGAACAGCTGACGCTTAATCCCCGCCGCGTTACTGATGCCAATGCTATTGCTTGATCACGGTTCCATCCCGCTTCCGGATCTCGCCCCACCCGCCATTCAGGTGGTTTGCGCCGTCAGTAAATGGAAACTTCGCCGCCAGCTTCTCATCGATCTCGATTCCCCAGCCCGGCTTCTCGTTCACCCAGAAATAGCCATCCTTCATCTCCGGACACCCTTTGAAGATTTCCTGCGTCTCAGCGTTGAAGGGCGTGTACTCCTGAATGCCGAAGTTATAGCTGACGATATCCAGTGTTATGTTCGCCATGTGACCTACCGGTGAAACATCTCCAGGCCCATGCCATGCCGTCTTCACTCCATACTGCTCGGCCAGGATCGCGATCTTTCGCGCGGGAGTAAATCCGCCCGCCTGCGACACATGCACGCGGATGTAATCTATCAGTCTCTGCTCGATCAACGGCTGCCATTCATGAGGGTTGTTGAAGAGCTCTCCCATCGCAATCGGAGTAGCGCATTGCGAGCGTATCTGGTGAAAGTACTCGTTGTCTTCGGGCGAAAGCGGGTCTTCAAGAAAAAACATCCTGAACTTCTCCGCCTCTTTGCAGAACTGCACCGCCTGGTTCGGAGTCAGCCGTTCATGCATATCGTGCAAAAGCTCCACCTCGTCTCCGAGCTCTGTCCTGCAGACTTCCAGTAGCTTCAATGCGCGCCGCATCTGATAGGCCGGCTCGAACAGTGGTTTGACGTGTAGCGCCTTCAGCGGCGGAGCATCCCCGTGCGCCGAACCATATCCTGCCATCCCCGGCAGACCCACCTGTACACGGACATTGCGGAAGCCCTGGGCCATAAGCTTCTTAGCAGCCTCCACCACATCTGCGAATTCCGGGCCATCCGCATGGGCGTAGCAGTCCACGGCCTCTCGGCACTTACCTCCCGCCAGTTGGTACACCGGCATCCCTGCCTGCCGCCCTTTGATATCCCACAGAGCCTGATCAATCCCGCTCAACGCATTGTTCAGCACAGGTCCATTTTTCCAGTACGAGCTGTCGTAGCAACTCTGCCAGATGTCCTCAATCCGGTCCGTTGTTTTGCCTAATAGAAATGGCTTCAGATACCTTTCCACTGCCGGCTTCACCAGGTCGGCTCGCTGCGTGAATGTCGCGCAGCCATAACCGTACAGACCGTCCTGATCGGTCGTGATCTTCACAACCGTTAGCCTGGCACCAGCCGGTGCGCACTCAATGACACTGATGTCTTTGATACGAGGCGTCGCCATGCCCCGCGTGGCTTGTGCCAACTGCTCCTGCGCTCGAACAGCAGGCGCCGCCATGCCCAGCAGACCAAGGCCGCCAATGGACTTCAATAGATCCCGCCGATACATCGACATAGAGCCGCTCTCCATATGAACTGTGAATGCTTGAGAAGAATACCCGAAAATGACCAGCGTTCGATCTTCGCCTGAGAATACGTAACTACTATCGGACGTCCTCGATCGGGAATGTTTCCACGGCCTGGAACGATTATGGTCAGGGGACGCGTGATCTCTCTTCCCCGATTACGCTATCGCCTGGCCTGACGGACCATCTCGACAAGCACCGTCCTGGTCTCCTGAGGTGTAGTGACCTCGCGAAGGAAGTTGATGCGAACCCCTTTCATTCCCTCATTCGTCTTCAATCGAAGAGTGAGGCCCAGTCGGTCTACTGAAGTCATGGCCGCCTCCGTTGCTTCAACACCGGCATGGAACCGTGCTAGCAAGATCATGGAATCGACGTGGTCAGCGTTCATGTGTGCGAGGATACCGGACGCACAGTCAGTCAAAGGATCAGGAGCTGCATCTTCGTAATCGCTTGCTTCGACCCATCCCATAACTCCAAAGCCGCCCACATAGTACAGGTCAACGGGTTGGAGGCGGAAGAAACTGAAATCAGAGAAATCGACCCAGTAACGGCTGTTTTCGTGACGGGCAAGATACATCTCTCGAACGGAAGCGAGATCGCTTATCGGAACGGGTTCGGCAACGCCGATCAGCGTGGCCCTAGCAGCTCCCAGTGGATCGCCATCCGCATTCGCTTGTCCAACGAAGAGGCTGCATCGCGGGTCCGCCTTCAGATTCTGGGTGTGCATGGCCATATTGCTAATCAAAAAGAGCGGCCGGCCTGCGAGATCCAGCGCGAAGGGCATCAGAGATCCGAAGGGAAAACCCGGCTGTTTACGGGAGAGCGTCGACAGGGTACCCATCGTGGCTAACGAGATGAGGGTTCGCGCCCGCTCAGCGTGGCTTGGCTCGGGAGGTTGCGGGAGTGCTGGCTCGGTGGATGCGTGCTGCCGAGGCGCAGCCGTTTCATTCGACGACATAAGTTTCTTCACCTTTTGTCTATGGTAACGGGAAGACAGCGTTGCATTCATGCATCACATACGCAATGGGCGTAAACACCAACCCAGTGCGCGAACAATGCAGGAACATCGTACATGCCATACCGGCCCTAAAACTTCCTTGGGCGGCGTCCTCTTCTATGATTCGGCTTCCGCGCTCGTTATTCGAGGGGCCTATATACTGTGGTTCGCGGAGATGCGGCGCTCATCGCTGTACAGGTTCTCGATGGAGTCGCCAATGTGATCTTCGGAGTTGCTTCCGTTCTGGTGTGTAGCCGACCGCACGCGAGGGCCAGGGCGCTTCAATCTGGGCTCAGGGAGCTATGGCAAGGTTTGTTGGCATCGGCGCAGCTTTGAGCACGAGCTATGGGCGGCTTCTTGATTCAGCGATTCGGTTATAACACCTCATTTCTCGGACTATCGGCCGTTGGTCTCGTCGCGTTCCTTGTTCTGTTTGGCTTCTTCCCCGAGACACCTGCTCAATCGGAGCTTATTCCCTGCCCCAAGGAGCGACTTGCAACTCCATGAAAGTTATAGAAAGCCTTCCTATTCCTCTCAAGCCCGATGCGTCTGGCATTATCCTCTGGGCGCGTCTGGGCCATCCGCATCTGACAACATGCGACGAACGTCGCCTTCTTGGCACCCAGCATGGCCCGAACAAGAACGGCAGGACTTGGTAATGGCGCATATCCTGATCTGGAGTATTTCTGCCGGAAGCATTGTGCTGATGCTTTTTCGCCCCTTTAGTGTTCCAGAAGTAGTTTGGACCGCGGGCGGCGCGCTGTTGCTGTGCTTCCTGAAACTGATCCCGTGGCGGCTCGCCGGCCATGCGATTAGCGAGGGCATGGATGTTTATCTCTTTCTGACCGGCATGATGATGCTCTCAGAATTGGGGAAGGTTCACGGCCTCTTCGACTGGCTGGCAAACATCGCAGTGAAACGAGGCGACGGTTCGCCGACGCGCCTGTTCACTCTCATCTATGGCGTGGGCACGGTCGTGACCATCTTCATGTCCAACGACGCGACCGCTGTTGTTCTCACGCCAGCGGTCTTGACCGCAGTGAAGCGTGCCCAGGTCAAGCCGCTTCCCTATCTGCTGATCTGCGCAACGATTGCGAACGCGGCGAGCTTCGTCCTGCCTATATCGAATCCGGCAAACCTGGTGGTATTTGATTCTGTCATGCCGTCCTTGTCACGATGGCTGGCAATGTTCGCGTTGCCGTCAATCGTATCGATTGTCGTCACATATCTTCTGCTGCGTTGGTATTGCCGGAAGGAGATGACTGACCCTCGCGAGATTGTTGATCCTGAAGTACGGCTTTCCAGTGCGGGCAAGATCACTCTGTTCGGCATTTTGTCCGTCGCGGTCGTTCTGCTCATCGCCTCGGCCGTGAAGATGGATCTCGGACTGCCTGCCTGTCTGGCATCGCTGGTGGTTACAGCCCTCGTCTTGATCCAGGAAAGGTCGAATCCACGGCATATCATTCGCGACATCAGCTGGAGCGTGCTGCCGCTGGTGGCTGCACTGTTCGTAATCGTAGAAGCGGTCAAGAGCACTGGAGCTTTGCAAGTATTTCAGATCGCATTGCTGCATGCGATGCAATGGCCTGCCGTCGTCTCAACGTTTACCGTGGGGGTTATCCTTGGCTTCGGCACGAATCTGGTAAACAATCTGCCGCTCGGGCTGATCGCGGGAGCAAGCTTACGGAGCGTACCTTTTCACCCGATCCTGGCGAAAGCTGTCTTGATCGGTGTTGACCTTGGGCCAAATCTGTCGATCACTGGTTCACTTGCGACCATCCTCTGGCTCATCGCAATCCGGCGAGAAGGATTGCACATGAGTGGATGGCAGTTTCTCAAGGCAGGGATGATCGTCATGCCCACATCTCTGGCGCTCACGCTCGGAACAACGCTCTTATTAGGCTCGCATTGAAGCGTAAAGCAACCAGGATTCGAACGCTTAAGGAGAGATCAGGTGAAAGGTACATGGATATATCCCTGGCTGAAGAGGATCGTTCCAGCCTGATTTCCTTGCAAGAATCGCACCGCAGTCTGGTGCGTTTGATCAGGCGTTAAACCGCGCGCAAAAGCATGCAGGTGACATCGTCGTGCTGAGGAGCGTTCCCGACGAACCGGTCAAGATCGGCCAGGATGCTGTTCAGAAGCATGGCAGGAGTCAGCAACACCCCCGAGTGCAACATGGTGATGAAGCGTATTTCTCCGTATTCCTGTTGAAGGTTGTTCTCCGCCTCGACGACACCATCGGTAAAAGCCACCAGCCAGTCGCCGGGCTTCATCGTCACCTCGCCCGACTCGTAGTGAGCGTCTTCGATGATGCCGAGTGGAACTCCTCCGACTTCCAACCGCTCAATCAAACCCGACTGGCGGCGCAGTATGGGATTGTTGTGTCCAGCGTTGACATAAGTCAATCGGCGCGATGCCGGATCATATTCCGCGATGAAGGCCGTAGTAAAACGGCGGCCATTTTGGCTATTGCTGCAGGCATAGCGATTCATCCTGCTCACCAATTCTGTCAGCGAACTGTGCGTGCTGCTCAGAGTCTTCAAGCTCGCCTGGAATGTCGCCATCAACATCGCAGCCGGCACGCTCTTGCCCGCAACATCAGCAATCGCGATCAGGAACGTGGGGCTCGCCGAGGCCGAGCACGAACGAGCGAAGACATCATAGTAATCTCCGGCGACCGTGTTGGCCGGGCGCGTGGCGAATGCGATCTCCAGGCCGGGTATTTGCGGCGGAGCCGAAGGAAGCAGCCATGTTTGAATTTCTTTTGCAATCTGAAGATCGCGTTTCATCACCACTCGGTCGGCAACTTCCAGGATCAGCAACGCGAACATCAGAAGGCCGCCATAGAAATGGAAATCTAAAGCGAACACCTTTACTTCACCTGATTTGGTAGTCCAGCTCCATTCGCCGCCGGGCACGATAACGAGCACTAGAGCAAAGAGCAATAGGACTCGCCGTGCCGGCGTCAGCTTCTCCAGAATCGCCCAGAAGAACTGCCTTGCGACGCCGAGAAAGTGTTTGCCCTGAGGCACTCCGGCAGCGCGTGTGGAGTCGACCTCCTTGGAATAGAGGCGGTAACTGGACTCGGCGTCTTTCCGAAACTGCGACCAGAGCTCGCTAAGCTGTATGCCTTCGGTCACGCGTTGCCAGAACCGGTCCGCGCGATCCCTGAGTGCATACTGATCCATTTGCCGTCGCTCCTTCCACCATTGCGATTCTGCCTGCCATTCTAATGAATTGCCTTGCCACAATCAGCGTTGCACGCTAAGCCGATCGATTTCATGTGCCGTTCGAGCCGGAGACCGCGAATAAGCTGACCCGAGAAACATGGATCATTTACTCTTGAAGCAGGCGTTCAATCACCGGCGATTCCGTTGAGTTTTGAGGAGTTCAGAGGGATGTCAGACCCAAATGCAAAGATCCTGGCCCGGCTGCCGGAGAGAAACTTTGTCGCGAATGTTCGCCTGAGCGCTGCCCGGTGAAGATCCCCCGTCAATGCGCGATTCTCGTTGGAGGCCTTGGCACGCGCCTCGGCGCTCTGACCGCCGATACACCGAAGCCGCTTCTCGACTGCGGTGGCCGCCCTTTCCTGGCATGGGTACTTCGCGAGCTGGTTCGTTTCGGGATAGAGGAAGTTGTCCTTCTGGCGGGCTACAAGTCGGAGCGCGTGGAGACCTTCTGCCGCCAGCTTCCACCCCTGGTGCCGAAGCCCCTTTCGGTAAAGATTTCGGTCGAGCCATCACCAGCGGGGACCGGCGGTGCTCTGTGGCATGCTCGCCATCTGCTTCAAGATAGTTTTTTGCTGATCAATGGCGATTCGTGGCTCGACACGAATCTTGCTCGCTTCTTTGCCACAGCGGCTGCCGCCTCGGACTCCTTAGGTTCAGTTCTGCTACGCGCCATGGAGGACTGCGCGCGCTATGGAACAGCAGAGCTTCGCGGCGATCGGATCGTCGCCTTTCGCGAGAAATCAGCGGTGAACGGTGCGGGGCTTATTAGCTCCGGCATTTACGTCTTCGATAAGGGTGTGCTCGATCTCCTGTCGCCAACTTGCTCGCTCGAACAGGATATTCTTCCGGAGCTGGCAAAGCAGGGACGGCTCGCCGGCTGCGTACTCGATGGATTCTTCATCGATATCGGAATTCCCACGGATTATGCGCGCGCCGCCGAGGAGATACCGCGGCATTTGATTCGGCCAGCTGTGTTCTTCGACCGCGACGGGGTTCTTAACGAAGATCTAGGCTGGGTCGGATCGAAGGACCGATTTCACTGGATTCAGGGTGCCAAAGATGCCTTGCGCCTCGCAAGCGACTGCGGCATGCACGTTTTTGTTGTCACCAACCAGGCTGGCGTCGCTCGCGGCTTGTACACCGAGGCGGACGTCGAAAAGCTCCATGCATCTGTGCATGAAGACCTGCTGCTGTACGGGGCGACCATCGACGACATTCGCCTTTGTCCCTTCCACCCGGAGGGTGTGGTGGAGCAGTACCGGAAGGAATCGAACTGGCGGAAACCGGGCGCCGGCATGATGCTCGACCTTCTGGCGAGCTGGGAGGTTGACCCCGGCCGGAGTCTTCTCATCGGCGATAAAGCTACCGACATTCAGGCAGCAAACGTCGCTGGCTTTGAAGGATTTCTATACTCCGACGGAAATCTTCTCGATTTCGTCGAACCCTTGATCAGCCGCCTGCGAGCGCTCCGAGCGATGGCCTGAGTTTTCATTCTGGCAGCGACGGTGCGGCCCTCGGCTGAGGCTTGAACTAAATTGCATACCAGATCTTGCTGTCCACGCTTCCATCGCTGCAATTTCCAAGGGATTTAGTTGCGGAGTGCACCCGAATTTTTGCTCCTATGGAAAAATTGTTCGGATCTGATTTGTCTTGAACTTACAGCATCTGGTCCCCTATTGCGGTCTATCCAACGACGGGTTATTCTGCGGTTCAACCGCTTAAATGTCTAGATCGCGGATACGCGTCCAAAAGTGAGTAGCGTTTGTAAAGCAGCTATGTTTTAAGGCAGAGCAGAGACACTGTGGCAAGAAAGATAAACGCAGGCACAAATTTAATTGATAGACGCCGCTTCATTCAGAGGGCGGCATTGTTGACGGCTGGTTCGGCTCTTGGCTTCTCCCAAATGGGCTGCGGTATCGAGTTGCCTATACCTTGTCTGGGCCCAGCCCCAGCACCAGTTCCGGTGCCGGGAATGACTTATATCCGCGCATCAGAGATTGGCTGCGCGCTGGATTGCAACCTGGAAAACGGACACAATAAGAATACGGGAGGTCCTGCCACCGACGATGGGCCGCGTATTAATGCGGCGATGGCGGGTGCGACGGCGGACAAGCCAATCACGTTGATCATCGATGGAAGCGCGCTGATCTCAGGCCTGTTCCTTCCGGCAGGCGGCTATTGGAGCATCGCGGGACTAGGCTGTGGCACGGGGTTCTTCGTAAAGTCAGGCACCAATAACGACGGCATCCACAATGGAGGTCCCAATGCGGCGATACCGGCCGATCCGGGACCACCAGCGCCCGCACGAGGAAAGAATGTCTCGCTCAGCAACTTCACGGTAAACGGCAACCAAGGCGGAGATTCAACTACCGGCTTGCGACAAGGCGGCAGTAAAGCCTGGTACTTGGGCATCAATCTGATGAACCTGGACAATATCACGATTGAAAAGGTGGTCGTAGTAAATACTCCCGCTTACCACATCAGGCTTTCGAACGTTGGCAATGTTTCAGTATCCGGATGCGTGATGAGGAGTTTCGGCGTTAACACCGACGGCCTGCATTTCGACGGGCCGGCGAACGATATTACTATTTCAAATTGCACCTTCACCACCGGGGACGATTCGATCGCGCTGAACTGCCCGGAAGGTTATACAGGCAACATCTCGCGAGTCACAGTCACCGGCTGCACATTCAATAGCTTCTCTCTGATGCGACTTTATACGACAGACGGGGGCCCGAATAAATTCAACATTGATACAGTATCTGTGACAAATTGCAATGGCACTCTTGCAGAGGCTGCCTTCTTGATCGGAATAGGCAATGGCAGCAACCCGAACTCCGTCACTGCTTTAACTATTTCAGGCTGCAATCTAACGGCCCCTACTATACTCGGAATCGCGGAAAACTTCGGAACTATTGCGCTCAAGAACGTTACCTTTACCCCATCCCAGTCAAATGTTTGGTGGGCCGGACCTCAAGCGAACCATGTCTCCGGCCTTTTGCGACCATCCCCGTACTATGGCGGCGTAACTTATGTTGGGTCGAGTCTCTCCTTCGAGAATTGTCAGATTCTCCAGAACGGAAGTAAGAGCATCGCTGCCGTGATCCTCGAAAGCAACTCAACGATCACCAACTTGGAGTTCAACGGATTCTCTATGCAGGACACCGCACAGGAGCTATTGAACCTGGAGGGAGGATCAATCGGCCAACTGGTTCTCACCTCAGTGGACAGCAAAAACATCGGGGCTCCTATGGAATCGGGCGGATACCAAAGAGTCGGCTCTGTTTCCGGGGCAGGAGTACTTGGAACAGGCTGGGAGTTTCCGAATCCTATTATGGCGAACGGTGTGCCGTACATCTCGGCGGAGACAGGTCTACCTTCGATAAAGATTAACGGTGTCGTAGAGCCTTACGATCATTAAACTGGCGCTTCTTCATCCTGCAGAATCATTCGTCAGCTGGAGCACACGGGAGTTTCTTGATTATGCAATTTCAATAGTGCCCCGTATGCGTTGATAATGCACGGCCATGTGTACCTTGCCATCGCGCGGCCCTTCGCCCCGATTCGAAACTTTGCGATATCTACTGTTGGCGTCTCCGCACTATCAATCAAGGCCGCGAGTTGTTGCGCATTCTTGAAAAACAGCCCATGGACGTCGAGAGTTTCGCGGTTAAACGGGTTGTCGTGCGCAAAAACAAGATTTCCGCATCCCATGGCCTCAAGCAGCGACGGATTTGTGCCTCCGACGCTGTGACCATGCATATAGCCAAATGAATAATACCGGAGTGCCGTCAATCTCTCCTTATCGAAGACGGTCCCTGCGAATCGAATTCGCGAATCCGTTAAAGCCCTGATTTGAGCAACATATGAAGTTTTGGCGAGGTGGTCTCCCACAATGACCAATTGCCTGCTACTGCCGGATCGCTGAAAACCTTCCACAATTTCGAGTATGTGGTTTTCCGGTTCAAGCCGACATACCACTAAGTAATAATCGTTAGGCTCAAGGCCCCATTCACAAAGTGCGTGAGCCGAAGGCGGCGCCTCTATGAGATCACATCCATACGGGATTACGGTACAAGCCGAAAGGTTCCGGTGGCGGCTCCTCAGACTGGTCGCGATGGCTTCTGCGTCAGCAATAATGCGATTGGCAGTTCGAAGGGCCGTCCACTCCATCAGCCGAAAATAGAGTCGCGCGAAAAAACCCCATTTAGCCCGCGCCCATTCGATCCCATCAGGATTAATCCACACTTCCGTGCCCCAAAGACGCGGAATGTAGCAGAAAGGAGCTGCACCATATCCAAGCATATATACAACGTCGAATTCCCTACGTGCAGACCATAGGCTCTTTAAGTCATAAAGGATGGTTTGCAGAGGGCCGAGGGCAGGAGCAGAACAGTAACGGAGCTTCACGCCTTGAAGTGTCTCGACTCGCTCCGAAATACTCTTTTCGCAAAATACGGTGACCTCAAACCCCATAGCAGTCAACCCCAGTGCAAGTCTCTCTGCGAAGGTTTCGAACCCGCCATATTTCGCAGGAATACCACGTGTGCCTAGAATTGCAATCTTCATGCGGGTTCTTGGACGCTTTCGATTTGCGTTGTTACGGTTGCTCTCAATGAACCCTTATTTTTTACTGTTGATAAAAAACCAGAGACAAAATAAGCGCCGTGTTTGAGCGTGTTGATTGTTAATCAAGGAGATAACAAGAATTTGGAGGGATCGACTGCACAGCCTGAGAATTATTACTCAGTCGCAAAGACGGGCCTGTGTCTTTAACTGCTTGTTCATACATTGCAGCAATTACCAGGAAACCCGTTGAATTAAGGAGCAATGGGTTTGAAGCTGCTACCCCTAGATATCCTACATACGCCAAACCAAGAGCAGTAAATCCGTTAGCGAACAATCGATAAGCAATCCAACTTAATCCAACTCCAAATAGGCCGACCATCGGCAATCCAAAAATGCGTATCAATTCCAGATAAGTCAGCTCTGTGACAACCGTCCACTTTTCGAATCCTTGGCTGTAAAAGGCGCTATTGGCCCCTTCGCCCACTAGCAATACAGCAGACCTGGAGTCGAATTCCTCTATATAAGAGTAAAAGTGACCCAGTTTAATTGCGTTTGAGCCTTCTTGTTTGTCTGCGAACCTGGGAAGTACCATTCCCGCACCAACGGCGATAATTGTAGCACCGACAAGAAAAGTCGCTGCTAGACCGGCGCCTTTTCGAATCCGGATCAACATCAGAAATGCTGCGACTGCGGCCATTGCAAGTATATCGGCGCGCGCACCAGTCAATAACAAAGCCGCACCGAACAACAAACTCATCGCAATAGATCGAACTCTGTGCGTCGCATATTGAAGCATTCGCTCGCAATAATAGGCGAAGGAAAAGATCATGATGGGACAGCTAGCATAATAGAACTCCCCGATACCCAGCCCGATCGGGTCTCGTTCTGGTGTTATAACACCATTCTGCTTATCCATAATGAACGCGTATAGGCCAAAGAATAACTGGTTCGAAAATAAGTTGATAGCCACCATGACGAGCGTTAATAGCGCAATCAACACGCTCCATTTGATGAGGAGCGAAGCTAGGCCAATTCTTTCGCTCACCAATACCAAAGCTATTGAGAAAAATAGAAAACTCCTTAAAAGCCCAAAAGGAGCATCGCCACTGTGGAGATCGAAATTCAGAAAGCCGATCAGGCTCCATCCGGACGGGATAACAACTGTAATAATTAGGACAGTAATCCATACCGCTCTCGATAATTTTTGGCTTCTCTCTTGATCGATGCGGTGGCCCATTCTAATCTGACGATAAAGCCAGACAAGCATGACACTGGCGAAGAAAGGAGCCTTCAGATGCAGCATCATGTCCGAAGGGTCTATGAGGGAGACGAAAACCAGGACGGCAATGGCCATCTGTAGCAATAGCCTAGAAACCATCTTTCTCTGCGTTACTTTCTTGATGAGTCGCTTCAAGCAAGAAACTCCAGGAACATACTTTATTCCACTGACGAAATAAATATCATGTCAAGTCGGGCTTCCCAATATCTGTGATTGGGCCAAGGCGTCCACGAAAGCCATCAAGAGCAGCCAGTACCATAACACTGAAGCTGCGCCATCTGTTCGGCGAATACCACGAGTGTACAGCTATATGCTTCGGAATCCTCAGAGCCATCGCTGTCATCCATTTCCACCCCATTCTCTTTGGGCTGAGTAGGTACGTCGAATTGCGAACAATATAGTAGTTCCTCGAGATGCTGTGGAGTGTGAAGGTGTAATCTAAAAACTTTTCTGACGCATCGCCAATACTGTGCTCCATCACAACATCCGGAACAATAAAACTTTTAAACCCTTTGTTGCGAGCACGAAGACCCCATTCTGCATCTACCCAGTCTATAAACAGTTCGTCTCGCATCAATCCAACTTCTTTAAGTACAGATGTGCGTATCAACGATCCAGACGAAATTAGCCAATCTGCTTCAACAGGCCTCCGCTCCCGTGGGGAGGTGTAAATTTTTTTCGCGTGGAACCATCCGTAGCGAATTGCATATGAGGTATTTCCTGTTTTCGCGTCGATGAACAGCGGCCCGACTGCGGCTACATTTGCCCCTGACCCTACAAGGTCTCGCTCAGCCTTCAAGAGCTTCTCTACCAGGCCATCTGGAAGTACGCTATCTTGATCCAGGAAAAGTATGTGCGAGTAACCACTACCTAAGCTCACCCCGATCGCAATGTTCTGTGCAGCAGCAATACCCTTGTTCTCACGAAGCTGAATACACAATAAGCGGTCTTTATGCCGTTCAAGAAGCGATGCACATTCGATGGATGGCTCGGGAGTATTATCGACAACAAAGACTTGGTTTACTTGTCCGATTACACCTTGCAATACGGTCCCCAGCAGGGAGATATCCGGGTAGTAAACCACCACAACCGCGGCGATCATCGCTGTCTCCAAATCAAGTTCTTGCGCCAAACTGGGTAGCTCAGAACCATGGACAGAAGGCGCTCTGAACGACTCACGTATTTGGTTAGCGAGTACCACAGGCGGGCCAGCGTGTAGGGAAACGTGATAACAGGGAATACATATACCCAATAGCGCCAGTTTTTTCTATGTATAGACTCTAATCCATCGCGCATATTCTCCGCTTCTAAGGGACCTGCTGTTCCTCGGCGAACCTCCATAACCATAAGAGGGAACCAGTTTTTTAGCGTGCTATTTACAATTTCAGTACCGATGTCCTTTCTGTCCGGCAGTGTCAGGTCTATCACCCTCTTTAAGCTATCTCCAAAGACACGGCAAATTCCCCATCCTCCGGAGTTGCCGCCTCGAGCCGCGACCAGTTTCTCCCAAACAAGAAGATTTGTTCCCCCACTTCGAAGTACTGGGAGTACCCAACCCAAGTGAACTAAATTACTTCCTACGAAGTCTGCTAGGTTCACATGTTCTGTGGATCGATAACTGTCTTTGTTCACAATCATTGCACTGATGAAGGCCATCGTTGTACCGACCTTACGAGCGAATTGCACTCCATCCGGAGCCGTTTGGGCGAATCTTCGAAATCGGTCTCTTGTTCTCTCGGCCAAGTAGTCGTGGCGAAATGGATAAGGGCTCAAATACACCAATGCATAGTCTTCTGATGCTAGCAACGGTAATAACTTCGCGATGCCACCCGGGACAATGATGTCATCATCGCCGAAGAGCCACAGGTATTTCCCGTGTGCCTGCTCAAAACATTGCTTGAAATTGGCGTCCGATCCGATATTTGTCTCGTTTCGCAAATACCGTACTGGAAGGCCACGGCCTGCAAAACTCTGCACTACAGCCGGGGTCTCATCCGGGGATGCATTGTCCGAAATAAGTAGTTCAACTCGAGGCTCAGCCACAAGTTGATCGAAAAGAGTGGATAAGAGTTCTTTCAGGTAGCCAGCACGGTTAAAAGTGGGAATTGCAATTGTCAGCAAGGGACGCTCAGTCTGCATGCCACGCCCTCCTGTATTTGGTGAAGACAAAAAGAGCCGAGGGCAGCCCAAAAGCCAAGGCTATTACGAAATTGCCGATAACCATTCCTGCCGCTCCATACGTCCTGCCGAGAAAATAGGTGGAAGCTGCCACGAGGATCGCTCCTACAACGGAGTTTAAGAGCAACTTCTCCTGCTTATGAGCACGCAGATAGAGCGCCTGCCCAAAAACCGCTACGTTGATTGCAGTGGAAAGCAGAAGAATGCTGAGAACCGGAGGGGTCAGGATACGCTGGGCGAAGTGGATATGCGCTTCAGTCAGGTAAACGGTTAGGCAGCATATGACAATTGCACCTGCCAGGAAAACAGCGATGGATTGCTTAAGAGCCCGGAAGAAGCTGCGGTCCAGTTCATCGTAGTTCTTTTTCGCGATCATAGTACCGAACGGTGCGGATTTCGTGTTTAGCCAGGAAATGGCTATTGCCTGAAGTGCATTAGCAAGGCTGAGCGACATGCCCATTCTTCCGGCCTCCACCGGTCCTCGATAGGCAAACAATACAGGATTGAAGAGCTGGAAGATAAAGTAACCGCTGAGCCAGCTGATGGCAATTCTCCACTGAAAAGGCCAGACCTCTCTTCGCCATTGGACGCGATGCTGTGAGGTTCTATATCTGAACAAACCGAGTAACAATCTCCGCTTTCCGAATAGCCAAAGGCAGGATGCAAACGCATTTCCCAGAATCATCATGGCGGGTGCAAACAATCCATGATGGGAAAAGAGCGCGATCCAGGCAAGGAGACTTCCCGTGATTGCCTGTGCAAAACGCAGGCGCGCCACGTTGGCTACGAATCCACAGCCCTCAAGAAAGGAGAGCACCGGGTCCAACTGAAAAGTAAGGGAGGATGCCACCGCAACCATCGCCCACGGCAGATGCCAATCGACGGCGTGAGAGGAGTGCTGATGGACGGCAAAGAACTCGAATCCGCCGAACAAAAGCGTCACCGCCATCAGAATGGCTGCTACGGCATACCAGTATACGGACTTCTGGAATACAGAGGCGAGCCTTGCATTTGCAATGGGATCGCCGGAAATTTCATAATCAGGGGAGATAGAAAGGTGAGCCCTTTCGTGGCTCGCCATCTGCAGAATCACAAATGAGAAGCCCAGCTCGAAGACAATCTGCAATGCAACCAGACTGCCGAATGTATAGTAATACCCCTGCTCCGCTGGCGAGAGAAATCTGGCTATCAGAATAACCGTGACAATACCCGCCAAGCTCGCCCAACCCCTAGCGAGCACGGTGAAGATGATCGCGCGGTCGAGACCTACAACATTACGCAGCCAATGTCGAATGCGCTCCATTCGAGGCGACTTTTCGAGATGCAAGCTGGTACTATCGCGCATTTTTGATACTGACAATACTCACCGTGCCATTCCGGGAGCAGCCGCAACTGACGCTCCGCCCTAATATTTGATGATGAGACTGTCTTCTCTTAGTCGACTGAAAGCGGCAGCGGCTTCTATCAGTGGGTAGAGTATCCGGAGATGAGAGTAGGGACACGAGGGATCGAGTGGATAACTGCCAGGAGCGCCAACCGGTTGCAGTTCCCTGAATGCGAGAGACATACCGAAATCTGCCACTGACAGCGTTGCAATAAATTGCGGAAATTGCCTTCATTGTTAATAAGAGCTGGGGCCCCCGATGAATAGGTTAAAGTTCAAAAGCCCCGTGGCTGGCGAGTCTCCCGATTAACTCTTTCGTTCCCTGCTGTTCCCAGGAAAGCGCAAATAAAACTCACTGGCTCAAGGTCATTGTACGTTATCAGTTAATCGGTGAAAATCAGTCTTGCACCCAGCCAGCGTACAATCGGCTTTTGGGTCTATCGGATGAATTTCAAAATTTAGAGGGAGAAATTGTGGGGGAGTGCAGGAATTGTGGATCAGTTGCAACAAAAGATCTTGGGCCAATTGGAGCGGCTGCACCATTCCTGTTAAAACGGGTCCTGAACCTGGAAACTGGACTGGCTCCTTCAGCACACCCACTCAAACGCTTGTTGCGAAGCATCAGGGTCGTTCGCGAAGCTGCCAAGAGGATCTACGGAAGTTCCGTGCTTCTGGAAATTGAGATTTGTACGATCTGTTCATTTGTTCAGACAAAAATTCCTCTTCCCGAGGAAGGTTTGGCTAAGCTTTATGCTGACTATCGCTCGGATTCCTACAACCGGGAGAGAATCCGTTACGAACCCGAATATGCCTCGATAGCATCCAGGGTCGGCAATGACGACCAGGAAGTCGAAGGTCGTCGGGGAGGTCTTACTGCCTGGCTTACTCCCAAGCTTGACGTCGACAGCGATTTCTCGATGCTTGATTACGGTGGAGCAGATGGGAGATTTCTGCCCGAGCTGCAAGGCCGCAAGTATGTCTTCGATATCTCCGATATTGCGACGATCGCAGGCGTCGAGAGAGTGAAGGATGAAGCATCACTAGGGGTCTACTCCTACGTCCAAATCGCGCACGTTCTGGAGCATGTTCCGTTCCCACTCGCGCTGACACGTAAGGCGTGCTCTTATCTTCGTCCAGAAGGCTATCTATATGTCGAAGTCCCTCAAGATCTAAGCGACGAGGCAGTCGCTCAACTTGCAAATGGCGGCTCGAGCATGAGCGTTGGCATCCATGAACACATCAACAACTACACTGCGGCGTCAGCTACCAAGCTTCTCGAAGCTGCCGGCCTCGCCCTGATCGACGTTCAGACGCTGACCCTGGATGTTGGATGGACCAAAGCACGAATTATTAGAGCGCTGGGGAGAAAACACCGAAATACAAATTCGTAGCGAACGTCGTCAGATTGCATCGCAGCTCTCGGAGGATCAGAGTACCTCATAAGCTTCAATTTGTTTCCGCGTAAAATCCATCATGGCATGGCCCCGCTGGCAGGCCCTATACCAGTCCAGAGTCCAGTCAAGGGCCGATTCGATGGTTAGGCGTGGCTGCCATCCCAACTCGATTCGCGCCTTGCTGGCGTCCAGGCGCAACACGCCCGCTTCGTGAACTCCAGGATCAGCGTCGCAGATCCATCTTGCACCTTCACCCCAGGTCGCAGCCATGCGGTCGGCGATTCGCCCGACAGGCCATGCATCCCCATCGCCCGGACCAAAGTTGAAGGCCGAAGCGAACTGCGCCTTGCTCGCCAGCAAACGTTCCGCCAGCATGATGTATCCGCGTACCGGCTCCAGAACATGCTGCCAGGGGCGAATGGCTTTGGGTCGCCGGATCACTACCGGCTGCCCCGTCTGAAATCCCCGGATCAGATCGGGGATGAGCCGGTCCTCTGACCAGTCGCCGCCGCCGATCACATTGCCGGCTCGAGCTGTAGCCAGCGCAACCCGATGTTCCTCCGGCCGATCAGACGAAAAAAATGAATTGCGATAAGCAGCGCTGACAATCTCGGCACAGGCCTTGCTCGAAGAATAGGGATCATGGCCGCCGAGACTATCCGTCTCGCGATAAGGCCAGACCCATTCTCGGTTTTCATAGCACTTGTCGGTCGTGACACAGACGACAGCACGAACCGAGGGAGTCTTGCGGACAGCCTCAAGCACATGCGACGTACCAAGGACGTTGGTCGCATAGGTTCCCACCGGATCTGTGTACGAACGTCGCACCAGCGGCTGGGCTGCGAGGTGAAAAACCACATCCGGAGCAAACTCCTGCATGGATGCCTCAAGCAGCGGCCGATCCAGAATGTTGCCGCGAATGTCGTCCATGACATTGGCAATATCGGCAACTGTAAACAGGTTCGGTTCAGTGACGGGATCGAGAGCATAGCCGCGAACTTGAGCGCCCAGTTTGGCCAGCCAGAGCCCCAGCCAGCCACCTTTAAACCCAGTATGTCCGGTGAGAAAAACGCGTCTGCCGCGCCACAGGTTCACCATTTCTTCCAAGGTGCGCTCCCGCTAGCCCAAAGCTCTTCCAGGCGCTGTTTATCGCGAACGGTATCCATTGGCTGCCAGAAACCACGGTGGAAGAATGCCTGTACCTGGTTCTTTGCCGTCAACCTTTGCATCGGTTCGTTCTCGAACATGCAGGAATGATCGTGAATCTCGTTGAGGACCTTAGGTGACAGCACAAAGAAGCCGCCGTTGATCCATCCCCCCTCGCCCTTTGGCTTCTCCTGGAATGCGCTGACGGTCGACCCATCGAGGCCGAGCCCACCAAAACGCGCCGGCGGCTGCACCGCCGTCAATGTGACGCTCTTGCCATGGCTGCGATGGAAATCGATTGTGGCACCGATATCCAGGTCGCTAACGCCGTCCCCGTACGTCATGCAGAAAACGTCCTCGTCGGCCAGGTACTGGCCGACTTTCGCCAGCCGTCCGCCGGTGCCGGTATCGTCGCCGGTATCGATCAGGGTCACACGCCACGGTTCGGCCACGCTCTGGTGGACTTCCATGCGATTCACCTGCATATCGAAGGTCACGTCTGACATGTGCAGGAAATAGTTCGCGAAGTACTCCTTGATCATGTACCCCTTGTATCCGCAACAGATGATGAAGTCATTGATCCCGTGTTGGGAATAGGCTTTCAAAATGTGCCAGAGAATCGGCTTTCCACCAATCTCCACCATCGGCTTTGGACGTATTCCCGTCTCTTCGCTGAGTCGGGTACCCAGGCCGCCCGCAAGAATAACCGCTTTCATTTGAGCTCTTAATATCTCCGCAGAAACAGACTGATGAAGGAACGGAAGGCAGCCCTCTCCGGCCCAAACGCTATTTCTTATAATCCCTTATCAATACAACAGTACACTGCCAGGTTTTCGATTGTGTATTCTTAAGTTTACGGACCCCCGATGACAGATCAGGCAGCGCAGCTTCGCCAGCAAATCCTCACTCTTTGTTCTCAATATTTCCACGAGGCTTTTCCGCCGAGTGAGTTCAAGCCAGGGAATTCGCCAGTCCCCGTTTCCGGCAAAGTGATCGATGGCGCCGATCTCGCATCGGTGGTGGACTCGGCTCTTGATTGCTGGTTCACCACAGGCCGGTTTGCAGAGGATTTTGAGAGAAAGCTGGCTCGCTTTTTTGGTGTCCGCTCTGCCTCACTCGTTAACTCCGGCTCATCGGCAAATCTGGTCGCCTTGAGCGCCCTGACTTCGCCTAAGTTGGGAGATCGCCGACTGATGCCGGGTGACGAAGTCATCACTGTGGCTGCCGGGTTCCCGACCACCATTAATCCAATTATCCAAAATCGACTGATACCAGTATTTGTTGATGTTACAGTTCCCGGCTACGAAATCGACGTGAGCCAATTGGAGGCGGCGCGAAGCGAAAAGACGAAGGCAGTCATAATCGCTCATACATTGGGCAATGTCTTTGACCTTGACGCGGTCACGGCGTTCACCAAGAAGCATGACCTCTGGCTTATCGAGGACTGCTGCGATGCACTTGGGTCTACGTGGAAGGGCCGCCATGTCGGCACGTTTGGCGACATCGCCACTGTCAGCTTTTATCCCGCGCACCATATCACCATGGGTGAGGGCGGAGCGGTACTCACGGATAAGCCGAGCCTTCAGGTGCTCATCGAGTCATTCCGTGACTGGGGGCGTGACTGCTGGTGTCATCCCGGCAAGGACAATACCTGCGGGAAGCGGTTTGAGTGGCAACTCGGCAGCCTGCCCTGCGGATACGACCATAAGTACACCTACTCGCACATTGGCTATAACCTGAAGGCAACCGACATGCAAGCTGCGCTCGGCGCATCGCAGATCGCAAAACTGCCAGAGTTCATCGCGCGCCGCAAAGAGAATTTTCAGTACCTCCGGACCGCGCTCCAGCCCCTTGAGGAGTATCTTGTTTTGCCCGAAGCAACCCCGGGTTCCGACCCATCGTGGTTTGGATTTCCCATTGCGGTTCGCGAAAGCGCGCCCTTTCGGCGAGATGAATTAATTCGCGCATTGGAATCGCAGAAGATCGGAACTCGCCTTCTCTTTGGCGGGAATCTTCTGCGCCAACCGGCTTACCAGGGTTGTGAATATCGCGTCATTGGGCGGCTTCCTAACACCGATTTTGTGATGAACAACGTGTTCTGGATCGGCGTTTATCCAGGCCTTTCCCGTCAGATGCTCGATTTCGTAGCAGGCGCTCTTTTTGAGTTCGCAGCCGCCCGTAGATCTCTAACTGTTCTTTCATAGGCAGCTGTCAATCACCCATGATGAAACTTTCTGATTACGTTTTTGACCAGTTGAAGAATTGGGGAGCACGTCATGTGTTTCTCATTACCGGCGGCGGTGCCATGCATCTGAATGACTCCGTCGGCACGAGCGGACTGGGATATATCTGCACCCACCATGAACAGGCAGCAGCTATGGCTGCTGAAGGTTATGCTCGAATCACTCGTGCTCCCGCGGTTCTGAATGTAACGACAGGGCCCGGGGGAATCAATGCTCTAAATGGTGTTTTCGGTGCCTGGACGGACTCCATTCCCATGCTGATCATTTCTGGGCAGACCAAGCGCGAAACCTGCATGACAACCTACGGGCTCACCGACCTTCGTCAGTTAGGCGACCAGGAGGTCGATATCATTCGCATGGTTAAGGGCATTACGAAATATTCGGTTTTCGTGGATGATCCAGAAACAATTGCGTATCACCTGGAGCGCGCCTGGTACCTCGCACAGTCTGGACGCCCCGGACCCTGCTGGCTCGATGTTCCTGTCGATGTTCAATCGATACAGGTCGATCCCGAAAAGCTTCGTCATTATGATCCATCGGAAGATGCTCTGGCATTTGATCCGGTCACGGTAGCAGCGCAGGTCGCCGACGTGCTGACTCGCATTGGCAAGGCCGAGCGACCAGTTATTTTTGCTGGTAGCGGTGTTCGTCTTTCCGGGGCCATGGCAGAGTTCGAGCAGGTTATCCGGTCTCTGCGTATCCCGGTCGTCACTGCGTGGACTCACGACCTGATCGCCAGCGATGACGAACTCTTCTGCGGGCGACCAGGAACGATCGGTGAACGCGCCGGCAACTTCACAGTACAAAATTCCGACGTTCTGGTCGTGCTGGGTTCGCGCCTCAACATTCGTCAGACCAGCTACAACTGGAATTCGTTCGCACGCTTTGCAACCAAAATCCAGGTAGACGTGGATGCGGCCGAGTTGAGAAAGCCGCTGCACCAGCCGGATATTCCGATCCACTGTGACCTGAAGATTTTCCTTGCGGAGATGGCGCGGCAAGTTGCAGGCGGAAACAGCACCAATCCCCGGCATCAGGACTGGCTCACACGCGCACGCCAGTGGAGAGAAAAGTACCCGGTGATTCAAACGAGGCAAAGGGTCTCAGGGCCGCCGATGAACCCGTATGACTTCATCGACCGGCTCTTCCATATGCTCGGGGGTGATGACGCTGTAGTATGCGGCAACGCTACGGCGTGTATCGTACCGTATCAGGCTGCCCAGTTGAAAAAAGGGCAGCGTCTGATCTCCAATTCAGGCTCTGCTTCGATGGGCTACGATCTGCCAGCGGCCATAGGCGTGGCGGTCGCCAAGGGCGGACGAACGATCTGCATTGCAGGCGACGGTTCTCTGCAAATGAATGTCCAGGAGCTACAGACACTTGTTGGCTACAACCTGCCGGTCAAGCTCTTTGTTTTGAATAATGGCGGATATCTTTCGATCCGTCAGACACAAACCGGCTTCTTTCAGGGGCGCCGCATAGGCGAGGGGCCGGGCAGCGGAGTGACTTTCCCCAGCATGGTGAAGGTTGGGGCCGCGTACGGAATTCCATCCTTTACGATTGAGAAGGTCGCCGATCTTGAAACCATTCAACGCGAACTGGACAAACCAGGTCCCGCATTGTTTGACGTTCACCTAGACCAGGCTCAGGAGTTTGAACCGCGCCTCCGCTCGCGGATACTGGCTGACGGGAAAATCCTTACGCCAAACCTTGAGGATATGTATCCGTTCCTATCGCCTGAAGAACTCGCCTCGAACATGCTCGTTGAGGACGGAAAGTGAAGTGATCCGTCTACCCGACTGCGTCCTGTTTGACCTTGATGGAACAATTCTGGATTCGCTGCCTGCAATCGAAGCTTCAGTTTGTGCCGCGTTCGTAGCGTGTGACCTGCCGGTGCCGGGCGGAAGTCTGCGCGAGTTGATTGGTCCACCGATCCGTATGATTCTTGGCAAAGCCGGGAAGATCACGGATGAAACAACTTTGGATGCGCTCGAACGTGCGTTTCGCATCGACTACGACAGCACAGGTTGGCAAAGAACCATCTGCTTCCCAGGGGCCGCCCACGTTCTGCAGACAATGCATCAACGCGGACATAGACTTTTTGTGGCTTCCAACAAGCCTCAGCAGGTTTCCCTTCGGATTCTTGAAAAGGAACAACTCCTCGATGTATTTGAGGCGGTCGTTACCCGCGACTCCCGATCTCCGGCGTATGCGGGGAAGGAAGAGATGATTAGAAGTCTTCTGACCGAACGCGACATTGCTTTGGAGAACTGCGTGATGGTGGGCGATACAATAGAGGACGCTCAAGCAGCCGCAGCGGTTGGAATCAGATTTGTCTACATGGCTCACGGGTATGGGGTAATTGACACCGCATCTCTCGTGGCATGTAAGCTGGACAGGTTTTCACAATTTTTACCACTGATGGCAAAGGAGTTGGTGAGTGATTGACAAGGACATTTTCGAGGACCTGTTTGTACTGGAGATGGCCAACAACCATCTCGGCAGTCTCGATCGCGGATTGAGGATCGTTGCAGAATTCGCGCAGGTGGCTCGATTCAATAACATCAGAGCGACGATCAAATTGCAGTTTCGCGACGTCGATTCGTTTATTCACAAGGATTTCGTCGACCGCAAAGATCTTCGGTATGTCAAAAAGACGCTCGACACGCGTCTCAGCGACGAAGATTATGCAACGCTGGTCAAAGCGATTCGCCAGGCCGGGTTCACTGCGACGGCTACCCCGTTCGATGAACGTTCCGTAGACCTGTGTGTGGAATTGGGCATTCCCATTATAAAAATCGCAAGTTCAGACCTGAATGATTGGGTCCTGATTGAGAAGATCGCAAAAACCAAAAAACCAGTGGTTGTTTCGACGGGAGGATCATCCCTCAAGGACATGGATGACATCGTCACGTTCTTTGCAAATCGGAACATTCCACTCGGAATCAATCATTGCGTGTCGATTTATCCATCGGAAGATTCGGAACTGGAGCTGAACCAGGTTGATTTCCTCTGCAATCGGTATCCGGAAAACACAATCGGGTTTTCCACCCATGAATATACGGACTGGGCGAACTCGATGCTGATCGCCTATGCGAAGGGTGCACGAATGTTTGAACGCCACATCGACATTCAGGCCGATGGAGTAAAGGTTTCTCCTTACTGTAGTCTTCCGCATCAAGTGGACGAATGGTTCAGAGCCTTTCACAAAGCGAAGGAAATGTGTGGCGCTCCGGGGACGCAGAAGCGTATACCGCCTAAGAAGGAAATTGAGTATCTTGATGCGCTGGTCCGCGGCGTCTACGCAAAAGCGGATTTGCCTGAAGGTCACTGTCTGACGGACGACGATGTATATTTGGCGATTCCATTACAGAAGGGCCAGCTTTCCTGCCGCGAACTAATGCGGGGGGAGATGCTTTTGAAACCGGTTCAGAAGGACGCACCGATCAAGATCGACGATATTGAGAGTCCTTACTCTCAGATTCCCTCTCTTCGTAAGACCATCTATCAGCGCGGCCTGGATACTGAGGCCTGACTTCGTCGGCTTAGAATCCTCTGTGATAGAGCACGGGATTCTAAGTCGCAAGCCGATCAATCTACCTATGAATAAACTCGCTTCAGACCTGGAGCTGATTGCCGCCAACACCGGAGGTTTATGGGATAGCCTGCGCGGAGAGCGGCTTTTTATCACAGGTGGGACAGGCTTCTTTGGCTGCTGGCTGGTTGAGAGTTTTTGTTTTATGAACCGCCACCTCGGTTTAGGTGCTGAGGCCACAGTACTGACCAGGAATCCAGAAGCCTTCGCGAAGAAATGCCCGCACCTTGCGTCGGATCCGGCTGTACATCTCCTTCTCGGCGATGTGCGCAGTTTTACGTTTCCCAGCGGCCGATACAGCTATGTTATTCACGCCGCCACGGAAGCCAGCGCCAGGCAAGCAGCGGAAGCGCCTCTTGAGATGCTCTCGACCATCATCGCTGGCACGGAGCATGCCCTTGAGTTCGCAGCCGCATGCGGCGCAAAGGGTTTTCTTCTCACGAGTTCCGGAGCAGTGTATGGGAGGCAACCTGCTGAACTGACCCGCATACCGGAAGGCCATCCCGGAGCACCTGATCCGCTGGATCCCACGAACGTTTACGCAGAGGGGAAACGAATCTCGGAGCTTCTCTGCAGCATTTACCAAAAGCGGACGGGGCTGGAGTGCAAGATCGCTCGCTGCTGGGCTTTTTGCGGTCCTCACCTTCCGCTGGACCAACACTTCGCCATCGGCAACTTCATTGGAGACATACTCGCGGGCAGGCCGATTCAGATTCAGGGCGACGGCACCCCGAGAAGATCCTATTTGTATGCGGCAGACTTGGCGGTTTGGCTTTGGACGATGCTATTCAAGGCACCCTCGTTGGTCCCCTTCAATGTCGGCTCGGCACACGATCTCAGCATTCTCGAATTAGCACAGGTGGTCGCTGAAACTCTCAATCCAAAGGCGGAGATACACGTCGCTCGTCAACCGGTGCCCGGGGTCGCACCGACCCGGTACGTTCCGTCAGTAGAGCGCGCGAGAGAAGTTCTTGGGTTGGGCGAGATTACCCCACTCGATGAGTCCATCCGTCGGACGGCAAGATGGTACAGCCAGCCATAGCCATTAAAATCCCGCTGACGAGGGCTATTTTGCGATCAATACGCGGAAGTCAGTTTATTTCCCGATGCAGAAGCTTGAAAATATGTGGTTCAGGATATCGTCTGCCGTGGTTTCGCCTGTCAGGCTATCGAGCTGCCGTAACGCACTGTAGATATCCAGCAACAGCATTTCATGCGGAATCCGCTGCCGGGCCGCCTGTTTCGCTGCCGTCAAAGCAGAAAGCGCTGTAGTGATCGCCTCATGATGCCTTATGCTGGTCAGCATTCCGGCTTCACTTTCCCCGCCGGGGTTGCGCACCATCTCCAACAACGCGTCCCGTAGTTCCTGAATGCCGTCTCCCGTAAGGGCCGACGTCCGCACAGACACAATCGCCATCTCTGACCCAAATTCACCAATGAGTGGACTACCGCTTCCCTCGTGCTCGGCGTGGCTGGATGCGAGGTCCCATTTATTTTGCGCCACCAGTATTCTTCGTCCAGCAAGAGAGGCAATCAGTTCACGCTCATCTTGCCGCAGCGGTGCTGACGCATCGAGGACCACCAGCACCAAATCGGCTTCGGTCAGTGTCTCGCGCGACTTGCGAATGCCGATGGCTTCCGCTTCGTCGGTTGCCTCGCGCAGGCCGGCTGTGTCTACGAGTTCGAGAGGGATGCCTCCCAGTGACACTCGTTCAGTCACCAGATCGCGTGTTGTGCCTGGAGCAGCTGTCACAATTGCTCTTTCCCGCTCCAGTAGCTGATTAAAAAGCGACGATTTGCCTACATTTGGACGCCCCACAATGGCCAGTCGCAGTCCATCATGCACGATACGCCCGTGCTCAAAGGATTTCGCCAGGTTCTGCAGGTCGACATAAATTGCCTCCAGACGAGTCACGGTTTCCTCTTCCGGCGTCACCTCCACATCATCTTCGGCAAAATCGATCCCTGCTTCCAGCAGGGCAATCAGTTCCACCAGCTTCTGCTTGGCGGGCTGCACGCGCCGCGACAGAGCGCCGCCCATCTGCTCGGCCGCAATGCGTGCTTGGTAGAGCGTCTGCGCTTCAATCAGATCCCGCACTGCCTCGGCTTGCGTCAGGTCGATCCGTCCTGCAAGAAAGGCCCGCTCCGTGAATTCGCCGGGACGCGCGAGGCGCGCGCCACCCTTCAGCGAAAGCCGTACCAGCAGATCCAGGATCACCGGCGACCCATGCGCAGCAATTTCTACAAGGTCTTCGCCAGTGTAAGAATTGGGCCCGGCGAACCACGTCACCACGGCCTCATCCAACATCCTCTGGCTTTCAGGATCGGGGATCTCAGCAAACCGCGACCGGGCGTGCTCCAATGGAGCACGCGTCACGATCAAAGCGTCTACGATGTCGCGAGAGCGCGGTCCAGAAAGCCGCACGATTCCAATGCCGCCGCGGCCGGGCGGTGTCGATATCGCCACGATCGTTTCCTGCATGATCGAGTTGAGTTCTGAAATTTGTGAATGTACCGGCACTCATTCATGCTACCTTGTGCACCGATAAAATCAGGACCCGGGTTAGATAGTCGATCCTTGGTCGCGCTGAATCAAGATGCCGATCAGGCTCTATTCCTTGCGCATTCTTTCCTTCATGCTCTTGGCCAGCTTCTCAATCTCCTCCGCCTTCTTTGTCACGGCGATGGATAGGGTATTCTTGTCGCTTTTGGCTACCTCAGCCTTCAGCTCCTGGGCAAGCTGATAGAGCTTTTGCGAATCGGCCACGAATTGCGCCTGGCGTGCATCTTCGGGCGACATCGCCTGATTCGTTGCTGGCTTCGGGTTTGCGGAGTCGTTGCCTTTCTCATCAGGAGTTGGTGAAGGGTGCGGAGATGAAGTTCCGGTCTGGCCATTCTGCTGTGCCTCCTGCGGCGATTGCGCAGGTAACGAGATAGCGAATGACGCCAGCAGGAGCAGTACCGCGAGCACATCACGCGCTGAGTTCAACATCGATTTTCTGATTCGCATCTTCCTGTCATCCGCATCGGTGCCGGAATGGACCTGCGCGTAGTGTGGATTGAGACTTCGCATCGCCTCACCCCCTCACACTGAAATGAAAACAGACGTGATCATCGGCAGTCCAGAAAAATGTAGCCACTGATCAAGGGTCGCGTTTCTCCTCGTGAAAACAACGATTGCGCGCCCAGTGCGGAAATCAGGGCCTATGCACGGGCGGCTGTGAGTTCACGACTCCCTGACCTTCTCGCAGAGTATAGAAGCGGTCGGACAGAAGCTGCGAGAAGACTTCCTTTGCCCCCGAGGGCCAGAAGACCTCGACTTTATCGATGCGCTCGTGCTTGCCCAGGCCGAAGTGCAGACGCAGATCGTTTTGCGACAGGTAGCTGCCTCCGCTGCGCACTTCGTCCTCCTCGACGAGCTCGCCTGCGGTTACACGCACGCGAGCGTTCAAGGCAAGCCGATTACTTTTTGTGCCCTGCAACGCGAAGCTTATCCAGTGATTCTGCGGACCGCCTTCCGGGCGAAGAATCATCGGTTCACCTTCGAGGTTTTCAACCACCAGCTCAATCCGTCCATCATTGAAGAGATCTCCTGCGGCAAGCCCACGGCTCACTTGTGGAAGCTGAATAGCGGCTCCAGCCTCCTGGCTGATGTTGCGGAAGTTCCCATTACGCTGATTGAGGAATAGTAGCTTCGGTTCGCGATATTTCGTGCCGATTCCTGCCACATTTACCTGGGGATAAACATGCCCGTTCACCATGAAAAAATCAGGCCAGCCATCATTATCAAGATCGAAAAATGCATCGCCCCATCCAACATACGAAGTGGTGCTCTGCGCGATGCCTGATGCATAGGAGACGTCCGTGAAATTCAGCTCGCCGTCGTTGCGATAGAGAGCCGCATACTCCTCGCTGAAGTGAGTGACAGCGATTGAGAAGCGCCCCGTATGCATATAATCGCCAAGTGCGACTCCCATGTTCGCCTGCTCGGCTCCATCCTGATTGACCGCCACTCCAGCCTGATAGGACACGTTTGTGAAATGGCCGCTGCCGTCATTGCGGTAAAGGTAGTTGGGCTCGCCATCGTTGGCTACGAATAGATCAGGGCGTCCGTCTCCATTCAGGTCCGTCCATACGGCCGTCAATCCGAAAAAACCTTGCGGGTCGTCTACTCCCGCTTGCTTCGAGACTTCTGTGAAAGTTCCATCGCCGTTGTTGTGATACAGATTGTCGCGAAAACCCTTCAGACCTCTCGGGCCGCACTGCACAGGAACATTGTGATACTGGCATGTTTTGCGGGAGCCAAACGTCGGCAGGTCGTCGATGTGAAAATCGACATAATGCGCGACGAAGAGATCGGGCCAGCCGTCGCCGTCGTAGTCACCAAATGTTGCTCCTGTGGCCCAGGCGGTGTCACTTCCTAAGCCAGCCTGTTTGCTAACGTCAGTAAATGTGCCGTCGCCGTTATTGCGATAAAGCACGACGCCGCCGAAACATGTGACCAGCAAGTCCGGCCAGCCGTCGTTGTTATAGTCACCGACGACAGCACCCATCGCCCAGCATGGATAGCCAACACCGCTTTTGTCCGTCACGTCAGTAAATGTGCCGTCGTGGTTGTTGTGGTAGAGCGCGCTTTTCGCTTTCTTGCCGGCAAGCGCCATCTCGACGTTCTCGGCGTTTGTGAAGTAGATATCGGGATAACCGTCGCTGTCATAGTCGATCAATGCCACGCCTCCGCTCATGGACTCGACGATGTATCGCGCCTCTGGAGTGGAGAGATGATTGAAATGAATTCCCGTCGAAGCGGTAATGTCGACGAGTTGAGGAAATGCCGCTGGGGTTGTGGGAGCCGCCCCTTGGCGACCAGTCTTTTCGCCAGACTGCGAGAACATAGTCAAGTGGAAGAACAATCCGAGGAAGAAGGCCAGCAACGCCTTTGCGACCGGCTTACGCCATCGACGGCTTCGGAGATTCAGAATTAAACGCGCACTGTCGTTCGCCGCGTGGAGTACCGCCGAGGAAATGCCGCGATTACTGGGGCAGATCTGGGTCATCGGAATTTCTCTGGCCAGAATCCACCCGCATGTCATGAAAAACCTTCTGCAGTTTGTCTTTCATCTCCTTATATTTCTTGTATTCGTCGATTTCTTTTTTCGCCTCCTCTGTCTTTCCCTGGCGGCGATAGAGAGTGCTGAGCCGGTAGTGAGCAACGGAATTTGAAGGATCGATTTGAATTGCGTGCTCCAGCAACTGCTGCGCCTTCTCGCTCTGGTTCATCGTAACGAGCAGCTTAGCCATCTCCAGATTCGCATCTCCGTCATCCGGCTGCAATTGCAGCGCGCGTGAGTAGTAATCGTATGCAGTCTTCGAGTCTCCGCGTTTGGCAGCTATCATTCCCAGCATGAGTAGCGCCTTCTCATCATTTGGGTTCGCAGCAAGCGCCGCTTTGAATTCAGGCTCCGCTTCTGCCTGCAGCTTTTCATCGGTTGAGTTGTAGAGGAGGTTCCCCAGTTCGAAGTGAGCGCCGGGAAGCTTCGGATCGGCTTTGATTGCTTCGCGATAGTTGGCGATGGCGGGTGCTTCGTCTCCGTGCCTTGCCAACTCGCGCGCCATGACCTGGTGCATCAGCGCACTGTTCGGAGCGGTGAGCGCCAGCGTGAGCATGGCCCTGTCGGCCAGGTCGCTATAAAGGCGGTACGAGATGTAGAGCAGAGAAGTATCAGTAGGCTGCGCAGCCAGCAACGTGGATACTATGGTTGCCGCCTTCTCAAGATCGCCGGTTGCGGTGTAATTATCGATTAACGCGCGTCCCACTTCCGTTTTGACTTTTTCTTCAGTGAGATGTGGGAACGATGTTTCCAGGTCCTGCCGGCTTGCGTCACCCTCGCCTGATCTCCCTTCCGCTAATCCCAGGAGTGCCTGAATCTTCCACAGCTCGGGCTGCGCTTTGAGAGCGACGCGCAGGTGTGGAACAGCTCCAGCATAGTCGCCTCGAAAATACAGCAGAACGCCAAGATTCGCCTGGGCTTCGGTGTTTCCCGGCTCAAGAGAGACGAGCGCTTGCAATTCCGGGATAGCTAGGTCAGGGCGCTGCTCCCGCAGGTACTGCTGCACCCGTTGCGAGTGCTGTTCGATTTCGGTTTGTTTATCGGGTGTGGTCTGTGCGAACGGGACAAGATATGCCCCTGGCAACCAGAGCAGAGTAAGCAATATAGCCTTTACAGACATAACAATCCATCATACCGACGCGTTGTAGTCGGCACACGCAGATACAAAAAGGACGGCGCGGAAGCGCCGCCCTTTTTGGTTGCAAGAGATACGGTTAGAAGAAGATACGCCCGTAGAGCTGCATGGTACGGCCGTATACCGTGAGACCTGTAATTGTCCCTTCGTTTCCGCTATTGATGGTCGCATTCGGCGGCTGGAAACTGGGATGGTTGATCACGTTGTTTGCCGACGCGCGGATCTCGACGCCCATGTTCTCCCAGGGGATATGGAACGTCTTGCCAAGTGCGGCATTAAAGAGGAAGAAGTTCGGGCCGTACAAATTATTTCTTTGCGTGTTGCCGAATGTCGCAGAAGCCGGCTGCACGAAAGATGCTGTATTAAACCATTGATTGAGATCCTGGTGCGCCGCAAGAGGACTGCCAATCTGGTTTGGATACTGCTTACTGTTGCCTGCTCCCGAGAACGAATTGTCGGCACTCATAATTACGGAATATGGGCTACCAGAGGTCCAGACGATGGTTGGCGCGACCTGCCATCCACCGACAAGCAAATCCAGGAACGGATTGCTATTCAGGAATTGACGGCCTTTCCCCACTGGTAGATCGTAGAGCACCGCCGTCTTGAACGAATTGCGAACATCGAAGTTCGACGCGCCATAGTTCGCGGCCGGGCTGTAAGACCTCTGATAATAGTCATTTCCCGAACTGCTGCCCCATCCGGAGGAGTCAATAGTATCCAGCATGTGCGACCAAACATAGTTCGCTTGGAAATCGAGACCCCGAGTGAGACGCTGTTCGATTTTGGCCTGCAGCGAGTTGTAGTTGGAGACGCCATTATTGGTCCCACCTGCACCAGTGCCGCTATTGATCCCCAGGAACAATGGATACGGCCGTTTGTTCGAGCCTGGGGCGGTATCGTTCGGGCCCAGATCGGCTTCGGGCACCTGGTTGATGTCAACCGGGAAGAGGAGGTTATAACCGTGGCTCGCAACATAGGCCAGACTCATAACCGTGTTGGCATTCAGCTGTTGCTGCACCTCCACATTCCATTGCAGGATCTTTGGAACCGGCGTGTGATAAGCCTGGTACGAAACGGCTGAACCATTCTTGGCATCCGGAGTCGTTGGGGAGGTGACATAAGCCTGATTCACGCTCAGGCCGCCCGGTCCCTGATAATTTGTACTTCCATCCGAGGAGAGAAGCACGACCGGGTTAATGCCGTTCGTATTGTCTCCGATGTTGCCGCTGGATCCGAAGGCGCCGCCCATGCCTGCACCGTAAGTGTCGTCGCTCCAGGTATAGCCATAGAGTCCAATGCCACCGCGAACGACAGTATTGGGCCGGTAGTTATAGGCGAAGCCGAAACGAGGCAGCCATGTGCTCCAGTTCGGAGCCTGCAGGCTGTCACGCCCGTTTGCCTTCGTTACGCCGTACCACATGGCGCCCAGCGAATTGTTTGCAGGATTTGTTACCGTGGGATCGAAGTCAGCCATGTTGCCCTTCACTTCGTGCCAGCCGGTCATGCCCTGCCAACGCAGGCCTGCGTTAATTGTCAAGTTAGGACGCAACTTGATGTCATCCTGGACGAAGAACTGTGGGCTCTTCATGCGACCGCCCCATTCAGGCGTTACATTTGCATTCCAGTAATTTGTATAACCTAGCAGGAAGTCCGCAAAGCCCATACCGGTCGACGTATCTCCATTGGTAGAGTTCGTATACGCGCCGGTATAGCCCATCGTGCCCGCATTGGTGTTGCCCCACGCTGTGGAGTCCGCGCGATTGATCAGGAACTCTCCCCCGAAGTGCAGCACATGCCGGCCGCGGACCAACGAGACCACATCAGAAGGATCGAAAACAAATTCCTTGTACACTGCGTTCGACTGAGGAGCTAGTTCGTAGATATTGCCATTTCCTGAAATCTGAATATCAGGGAATGTGTCGGCCTTGGCGAATTGCCAGCCCAGCTTTGCAGGAAAGCCCTGATTGATCGAGAACGGAGTAAAGAAGTTCAGCTGGTCCGTGAAACCCATGCGGGCTTCATTGACAGTGTTTGGAGTAAAGGTCCACACCCACGAGACCTGGGCGTTGTCGCGGCTTACATCGCCATTCTGGCAGTTGACCGGACAGATTCCCTGATTGTGATAGGACGCCGGATTGTCGCTGTTCGTTTCGGAAATGATGACGTGATTGTTCGGATTGATCTGCCAATCAAGTCGTCCGAAATACTTCGTGAATGGGTTTGAGCTGGGTACGTTGTAGAAGAAGTTGTTGGTGATGCCGGAGCCTGTATTTGGCGCCGGATAGTACTTCGAAATCGCTGCGGCAACCGGATCGATCATGTTTGAAGGAATTTTGTTGCCATTCCCGTACTCGTCTGCGAACGATGTGCGGTGGACAACGCCCTTGGCGTCGACAGTCTGCGTCGTCGGATCGTAGATGGTAGGAAAGCCAGTGAAGTCGCCACTGAGTAAGGCTGCAGTAGGAACATTCTCAAAGCCTGTCGAGGCGCTTCCTGGGTTAATCGTCTTGTCGTAGTTGAAATAGAAGAAGATCTTGTCCTTCCATATCGGTCCGCCAATCGAGAAGCCGAAATTGTTGTACCGGACCAGCCCAACCGTAGTCTTCGCGCCGAAGGCATAGTCGGCAGCATTCAACGCATTGTTCTGGAAGTATTCATATCCCGCGCCGTGGAATTGGTTCGTGCCACCCTTGCTGATCTGATTGAAGGTTGCGCCGCCAATACCGTACTGCGCTGAGAATGCCGAGGTGTCGACTTTTACTTCAGCGACCGTCTCCAGCACCATCACGTCGGAGTTCTGGCTCATCGGCAGCGTAGTCGTCGCGCCGTCCGCCAGCACCGTGTTATAGGGCAGGTTGCCATTGATCGAGGCCGTCTGGCCTGTGCGGTAATTCACGCTCGATGCGCCTGGCAGCAGTTGGATAAAGTTCTGCCAGTCTGCGCCCACCTGCGGCAACTGAAGGAGTTGAGTCGACTCAAGCGTGTTCGTTTGCGCGCCGGTTTCTGTCTTTAGGATAGGCACATCGGTCTTGACGACGATTTCCTGCGTTGCCGCGCCGATCGTCATCTGCGCGTTGATCGGGACCGTATCTACGCGTAACGTAACCGGCCCACGGACATAAGTCTGGAAACCCGGCGCCGTGATCGTGATCAGATAATTATCTGGAACGATTGAGCCAGTATCGTAGAGTCCGGCTCCATCAGTTGTGTAAACGTGAGATATCCCTTTGTCGACGTCATCGACCTTCACCGTGGCCCCCGGAATAACGGCGCCGGTTGCATCTGTGACAACGCCACGGATGTTCCCTGAATTTGCGTTCTGCGCAAAGCCCGCGATGCCCGACCAAGTCAAGGCGATTACAAGGCTACCGCGAATGAATCTCCACATACTGCCTCCTAAGTAAACCATCTGCTTGCGCCTGTCTCCTTCGGTAGAAGACGCGGCGGTTTTGTGTGATGTTCAACCCCGTTTATGCATGCGGCCATAGCTCTTAACTTTCATTGCGATGAGGGGGAGTGCAGATTGTCCTGACCTCTTTTTCGCGCAGAATGTATTCGCCGCATAAAGTCCACAGCCAAGCTTCCTTAGACAACGTAAAGACAACCGTTTGCTTAAGGACAGAAAAGCCTTTTGGATGCGAACCGCAGACGATCAAATCAATTTGCGAATACGGTTGTCAAGGGAATTCTTCCGTCGTGCAGCTTCTAGACAAACCTTTGCCTTCCTCACGTCAGGCATGGTAAACGTGTATTCGCTCAATCCACTGATGAATCATGCATAACGCAAACCGCCGTACCCTTTTGAAACTGGCAACTCTCGCGACCGCCTCGACCGCTACTCGCCCGTTGACTGCATGGGCTATGCCCGCTGCGCCTTCTAGTACGGGTCCGGTCAAAGCCTGGCGCACTTCAGGACAGCAGCGATGCGAATCTGTCCAGGCACCGGCATGGCAGACCGCTGCTCCTGTTTCCCCGATGAGCATCCATCTCGACCCCGACCAGCGCTATCAGCAGGTGCTCGGTTTTGGCGCGGCGCTCACGGATGCTTCCTGCTATCTGCTGGAACAGCTAGACGCCGGGAAGCGCAAAGCCTTGCTGGATGAGTGCTTCGGCCCCTCCGGCCTTCGCCTCTCGGTCGCTCGCACTACGATCGGCTCCAGCGATTATTCGCTCAACGCCTATAGCTACGACGACACCGATTCACCCGACCCTGAACTCACCCATTTCAGCATCGAGCATGACCGAAAACACATACTTCCCATGCTCAAGGAAGCGCGTCAAACCAATCCCGAACTGTTTTACTTCTCCTCTCCGTGGAGCCCTCCGGGCTGGATGAAAGTGGGCAACTCGCTGCTCGGCGGTTCCATGCGCAAGCACTATTTCACCTCATATGCCCAATACTTTGTAAAGTTCCTTCAGGAATATGCTATTGATGGTGTCAAAATCAATGCGATCACGATTCAAAACGAGACTGACACCGATCAGGATGGACGTATGCCCCAGGCGCTTTGGGGCCAGGAATATGAAGTGGAATTTGTGAAGGGCCACCTCGGTCCGGCACTGCAAAAAGCTCCACTCGATACGAAGATCTGGATTCTCGATCACAATTACAACTTGTGGGGACGTGCTGTAGACGAACTCAGCGATCCAGATGTCTACAAGTATGTAGATGGCATCGCGTGGCATGGATACGTTGGCGATCCTTCCGCCATGACCCGCGTTCACAACATGTTCCCGGAGAAAAGCGCCTACTGGACCGAAGGCGGTCCGGATATCAGCGCGCCGGACTACGCCACCGACTGGGCGAACTGGTCCAGCACTTTTACGGGGATTCTGCGCAACTGGGCGCGTTGCATCGTCAGCTGGAATCTCGTGCTCGACGAGAATGGCAAACCGAATATCGGCCCTTTCACCTGCGGAGGCGTTCTCACCATCAACTCCAAAACGCGCGAGGTCACCCGCAGCGGGCAATTCTGGGCCTTTGCTCACTACTCGAAGGTCATTCAGCGCAGCGCAAATGTCTTTGCTTCATGGGGAGATTTAGAGAAGATTGATCACGTGGCCGCCCAGAATCCAGATGGAAGCCGGGTTCTGATCCTTACCAATACCGGCCGTGAACAGACGGTGCAATGCACGCTTCGCGATCAGTCGCTTTCGGTCTCGCTTCCGCCAGACTCGATTACGACCCTCGTCTGGTAGCTGGATAAAGATGAGGTGGCGGAATCGCTCTGCTGGGGAAATTCCCTTACAGCGGGACAGGTTGCCTTCTGCTTCTGACCGGAGTTTTCTTGTCCCCCGACTGACGCGGCACCCCAGTCGTCTCGCGAACAATGAGCCGTGGCTTGACAGCCACTTCCTCCGGAATGACAGCTGGCGACCGCAAGCGCTCCAGCAAGAGTTGCGCGGCTAATTTCCCCATTTCATGCAGCGGCTGCCGGATGGTTGTCAAACTCGGCGTCTGGAATGCCGCCTGCGGCACATCGTCGAAGCCGATGATGGAAATGTCTTCTGGCACGCGGAGCCGGGCGTCATGCAGCGCTCGGATTGCGCCAATCGCCGCCATATCGTTGAAGCAGACCATAGCTGTAAACCGGCGGTGATGCGCCAGCAACTGCTGAACCACCGGATAGCCCAGCTCGGGCGTAGTCAGGTCTTTCGTGAGTTGGATCGTCAGTTCGGGTTGAATCGCCAAACCCAGCTCGCGAGACACGTTCACCATGGACTGCCAGCGCACCTCCGAGTCGGAGCTGTACGGCTGGCCGCGCATGAATGCGATTGCGCGATGCCCAAGGTCGTACAGATGCTTCAGCGCCATTTCCGCCGCGGTATTGTGGTCAAGCACCACATTGGTGACGCTGTTGATCTTGCGGTGTCCTGCTACCGCCACGGCAGGAACTGCAAGTTTATGGTCAAGGTGTGTATCAATCGCGATGATGCCCTCCGCCCCGCGGCTTACGAGCATACTCGGGTACTGCTCGATCAGGTCTGGGCGATGCCGGTGATGCGCAATGAAGTAAAAGTAGTTCTCCTCGAGCAGATGATCGCCAATGCCGCTCATCACCTCAGTGTGATAGCCATCGGCAAGCACGGGAACGAGGATGCCGATCGTCATCGTGCGGCGATTGCGCAGCGATCGCGCGACAAAACTGGGCTGATAGTTGAATTTTTGCGCCGCCGAGCGAATGCGTTCCCGGGTAGCCTCCGGAATCGAGCGGCCAGGCACATTGTTCAGCACGACAGAAACGGTGGCTGGGTCGAGCTTCAAGTGAGCAGCAAGAACCTTGAGCGTAACCGGTTCGGAGGAGATGTCGCTATTGGTTTTCTTCTTGCCCATGGTGTCGCAACAAACTAAGAAACGCTAACTCCGGCATAGTTGTTCCCAGATACGATGCAAAAAACCAGACGCTTGCGTATTGAACATCGCTCTCCAATAAAGGCATTCGCTTGCCTCTTCTTCAAGGCATCTCCCTGTCTTACAGACCCGGAACTCTTGTCTTCACCGCATAGAGCGATGCGTGCGTAAGGATATAGAGCGTACTGCGATCTGATCCACCGAATACGACGCCGATCGGGCGCTCAGGCACATCGATACGCCCGATGACTTCTCCTTTCGGGTTGTAAATAAGCACTTGTCCCGCGGTCAGATAGACATTGCCATCCTTGTCCTGCGACACGTTCTCTCCGCCCCGTTCGGCAAAGAGCTGTAGATCGGTAATTGTTCCTTTATCAGTTACATTTCCTTTGTATGTTCTCTCGTCCGACTCATCGCTTACGTAAAAAGAATGCCCCGCCACCGCTTTCGCCAGGCTGAATGCGCGAAGGATATCGGCCATCTTCGTCCCGTAGTAGAGTTGGCCCTGCACAAAATCCTCACCTGCCGGAATAAAGACGGTGTGGTCTGGAGAGACGTACTGGTACGGACGGTCTCCGGGTACGCTCCGGCTGCTCCAGACATCGACGGGCAGCAGCGATGCCATGCCTGGGCGGTCGACGGCAGGTTCAGGCTGCAACAACGTCACCTGATCCATTGGCGTACCAGGCCGGAAGGAGTACACAGTTCCCTTCCCTGCATAAGACACCACCATAAGATTTCCGGCTTTATCGAATCCCAGATTCACGGGGTCCAGCGGATTGTCGCGAACAACTACGGCCTCTTTGGTTTCTGACGACCATCTATAAATCCGCTGCCAGTGCGCGTCTACAAAGTAGAGTTGACCATCCGGATCGACGGCGGCACCGGAGATGTTGAAGAATCCTGTTGCCAGTCGCTCCAATTGCGCGCCCGGCGCTAGCGTCGGCGATGGCTCATGTTGGGCCTCCACAGCATAGTGTTCCGGCACATTCAGCCACGCGAACTCATACGCTCGCACGTCAGCGTGCTTCGTTGCGTCGAAGACGGAATTATCGAATGCAGCCTTGCTGTCGCTATCCACGTGAACATTGCGAAAGTGAATGTCATGCGATTCCGATACCTTGATCGCATAGGGAAAGGGCTGAAAGCTGCTCACGACGCGATATCCGTGATAGTTGGCAACCGTAATATTCTTTGACCGGGAGATTTCGAGCGGCAGAGCAAAGCCGCTTTCGCCACGCTCTTCCTCAGTCTGTATGGCATCCAGCTCCCAGTTCTCTACCTGATCCAGCTTGACTTCATTGCGAACGTGATGCTCGCTCGAAAGCTCATACACACGTCCCGGCGTGGTGGTATTTGAGACATAAAGTCCCGCCTGCGCGAACGTACTCGGCGTCCAGATGTTGGCAAAGGTGCCTCCGCCGCCATTTGTAACCCATAAGCTGGGATATTGACTGTCCCAGCGGCGGCGCAAATCCGGATCAGCCGTATGAGTATTGTTGTACGGGTTCATGCGTGTGCCATCGGCAGCATTGGTTCCATGGCCGCCGAGGAAACGCACATCGTCCATCAGCGAGTCCGCGCCTGCCATCCACATGGCGCCCACAGCGCGACTGTTGATACCTTCAGTGGAAAGCCCGATTCCCGTCACAATATTTTTCCCACCACTGGGAGCCTCAAGCAAAGGCAGTGGTGCACCGGGACCCTGAAATGCTGCCGTGCTGTCTGGCAGATCAAACTGCGTCATGCTCGGGTGCAGACCAACCAGCACCGTATCCTGGCGAAGCTTCAGCGTGCCGGTGACCACATATCGCCCCATCGGGATGTAGAGGACGCTATGCTCAGCGATCGCCTTCTGTACTGCGGCTGTGTCGTCGGTCACGCCATCGCCCTTCGCACCCAGCGATTGCAGATTCACCCAACTGCTTGCGGGCGGCAGCGCGGCAATCGCGTTGGCTCCAAATGGCGGCAACTCTTTCACCGCTCCCGCGTTGAAGTCCGTCCGGATCTCGCCATCTGCACCGGGCGCGCTCATCGTCAACCCGTGTGAAAATGCTTTCACCACATAGCTCTCACCCGGTCCCGCCACCTGCTTTTCGGTCTCGCGCAACAGGGCGAAAACGGGAACCCGATGGCATGCAATGTTTTCGAGATTGATCTCGGTGCGTGGATTGTTGACGTTGCTGATGGTGATGGCCGGTCCGCTGATGTTCTCGAAGCGCACGTCTTTCGCCCATAACTCTTCCGCGTAATTCGGATCGATGGAGATTGCTTCCGGGACATTGCGGAATGCGTCGTGGATCAGCGTCAGTCCCGCTTCATGCTCGCGGATCGCCGCTTTCTTCTGGCCCTCAAACGTCGAATCGAGCAGCGTAAACTGCCAGCCCGGCGAGGGCTTTTGCGTAATGATGCCGTAATCCCCGCCATAGAAATGCAGGTCATCGGCTTCATTGCCAATATCCTTAAGCGCCGCCTGCCCCGAGCCGATGTGAAAGTCCATGTGCGCCAGATAGCAATGCTGCGCCACATGGAAGCGGATTCCAACTGCCGCCGGATTGCCGCTTCCAATTTCGAAATCCACATTGCTCATCGCGGAATAAAACGTCCCCGGATTCGCGTCGACGACTGTATTGCTAGGAGGGACAGTTCCCTCCATCGGTGGCCGCACACCGCTCTGTTCGCGTCCCCGCCAGTGGGTTCCGCCAGGCCGACCTCCGGTAAAGAAAAACATGTACCCGATCCCCTCCTGGTAGCCGGGGGTGTTGTCTGCGAGCACAAATACCGGACGATTCGCTCCGTAACCAATCACCCGAACGCTGGGCCATACATAAATGGTGTGCGTGATGCGATACCGTCCCTCGGGAACGAAGACGATTCCCTCGTCATGATCCGCTTCCGCCTTGTCAATCGCTGCCTGGATCGCAGCACTGTCGTCGGCCGAACCATCGCCCACTACGTGGAATTGTTCCTTTGTCAGGTAAACGGCCTTTGAGTCCTCAAGGCGAAGGGGATAGTAGGATGCCGCCCGCAGAGGAAGCCCGAGTCCGAGCAAAACTATCCCAAAAATGATGGCCCTTTTCATTCCTGCTTCTTTCCCCATAGAACACTTGACTGGTGCTTAACCAGATTCTTCGCCAGAACCAACTCGGCAATGGGGAGGAATCAGAACCCCCCATATTGAGCCAAAAGGTCTCAATGCCTGTCAAGAAATATCGTGCGAAACAATCGATTGTCTTAAAATTCCGCTGCGAGTACAGGGAATACTGTTAAGAGAACCGCCGGCGGTATGATCATGCGATGAAGATTTTGTAATACCCCTGCTCGAAGAACAACACCCACAGATCAAGCGCTCGCGCCGGCTCGGTGTCGAAAATTTTACCGATCATGAGCGTCGGCTCAGGCATTCACACATCATTTACAGTGAAAATATGACGAAAGTGTCGCAGGTTGACCTTGTCGGTGTTGGCTTGAATGCCACTGACACACTTATCCCCCTCGCTATTTATCCCGCTCTCGGCTCAAAAGTGGAATACCGTACCGCAACGGTGGCGCCCGGCGGGCAGGTCGCAACGACAGTGGTTGCGTGCCAGCACTGGGGCATGCGCACCCGCTATGTCGGCAAGCTGGGCGATGATGCCGCTGCGACGCTGCATCGAGATGCCTTTGCCAGCGCCGGCGTGGAGACGCAGCTTATCACGGTTGCGGGAGGAGCGAGTCCGCAGTCACTGATCCTCGTCGATGGCGCAGGCGAGCGCACTGTCCTGTGCCGGCGCGATGATCGGCTTGTTCTTCAGCCCCACGAGCTTCATCGCGAATGGATCGTCAGCGCGCGAGCGCTTCATGTCGATGGCCACGACACGGCCGCCGCGACCGTGGCTGCGCGCTGGGCCCGCGCCGCCGGCGTACCGGTCGTCGCCGATCTGGACGAACTTTACCCGGGAGTCGAAGAGCTTCTTGAAAACATCGACTACCTGATTGTGAGCCGGGATTTTCCCTGCAAGCTGACGGGAGAAGTCGACCTGGAAAAAGCGTTGCGCCGCATGCAGCGTCGTTACAAATGCCTGCTCACCGCCGCAACGCTCGGGCCAGACGGCGTGCTCGCCTGGGATGGCAAACAGTTTCATCACACCCCGGCTTTTTGTGTAGCTGTGGTGGACACGACCGGAGCTGGAGACATCTTTCATGCTGGATTTATCTACGGCCTGCTTCAGGACTGGCCACTCGATCGCCAGCTCGATTTCGCCTGCGCTGCAGCCGCGCTGAACTGCATGGCCACCGGTGCCCGAGGCGGCATCCAGACGGTCGAAGAGATTGAGAATCTGATGGCTACCGGCTCGCGATATTACGCTCCATACTGTGTATCGAACTCGGATTGAAGCAGCATGTCAGCTGACTGCAAAGCAAAAGGCGCGCGGATGATCCGCGCGCCTTCTCATTTTAGGGACCAGGTTAGCTGGCCGTGAGTTCCGCAGCAACCTTCTCGGTGACAAATGCCTCGATGGTGTCGCCTACCTTGACATCGTTGAAGTTCGACAATCCGACACCGCATTCCATGCCGTTTGTGACTTCCTTCGCGTCGTCCTTGAAGCGTTTCAGCGAGGAAAGCTTGCCCTTGTAGACCTGCTCTCCATCGCGCATCAGGCGAACCTCCGCATCGCGTCGCAGCACACCGTCGAGAACACGGCAACCGGCAATGGTGCCCACCTTCGGAATCCTGAAGACGTTGAGCACTTCGGCGCGGCCAAGGTAGTTCTCCTTGAAGACCGGTTCAAGCAGTCCGAGCATGGCCTTGCGAATCTCGTCCTGCAGCTCGTAAATGATCGAGTGCAGACGAATCTCTACGCCTTCCTGCTCCGCCAGATCAGCCGACTTGCGGTCAGGACGCACGTTGAAACCGATGATGATGGCGTTCGATGCCGAAGCCAGCAGCACATCGCTCTCCGTGATCGCACCCACGCCCGAGTGAATGACCTTGATGCGCACCTTTTCGGTCGACATCTTCTGCAGCGAATCGGCCAGAACTTCGACCGAACCTGTGACATCGCCCTTGAGGATGAGCGGCAGCTCTTTGACGCCGGCTTGCTTGATCTGCTCCGCCAGGCCTTCGAGCGAGACGCGAGAGGACTTCGCCAGCTGCGCTTCGCGCTCCTTCATCTTGCGGTACTGCGCGATGCTCTTCGCCTTGTCGCGGTCGCTGACGACGAGCAAGGTGTCACCAGCATCCGGCATGCCTTCGAGGCCGAGAATTTCGACCGGCGTCGATGGCCCGGCTTCTTCGATGGCGCGTCCGCGGTCATCGAACATGGCGCGAATCTTGCCGAAGGTATTGCCAACGATGAAGCTGTCCTGGTTCTTCAGCGTTCCGTTCTGAACGAGAACCGAGGCCACAGCACCACGACCGCGGTCGAGCTTCGCTTCGATGACCGTGCCAACAGCCGAGCGTCCCGGTGTCGCCTTCAGGTTGCCGAGATCGGCTACGAGGCAGATCATTTCCAGCAGGAGGTCAAGATTCTGTTTCTTCTTAGCCGAAACATCGACGAAGACTGTCGAACCACCCCAGTCTTCCGGAACGAGCCCACGATCACCAAGTTGTTTTTTCACACGGTCAGGCTGCGCATCCGGTTTGTCGATCTTGTTTACAGCCACAATGATCGGCACGTTCGCCGCCTTTGCGTGGTCGATAGCTTCGAGCGTCTGCGGCATCACGCCGTCGTCGGCAGCGACGACAATGACGACGATATCCGTGACCTTGGCGCCGCGCGCACGCATGCGCGTAAAGGCTTCGTGACCCGGCGTATCGAGGAAGACGATCTCCCGTCCGAATGCGGGTGAATCCGGCTTGCCGATGCGAACTTTGTAAGCGCCGATATGCTGGGTAATGCCACCTGCTTCGCCACCCGCCACATCGGTTTCCCGAATGGCGTCGAGGAGCGAAGTCTTACCGTGATCGACGTGACCCATGACCGTAACCACCGGCGGACGCCCTACTTCCAGCTCGTCCGGATTTTCCGTCGACAGCATGCTTTCGATGGCTTCATTGGCCATCTGATCTTCGAAGGTGATGAATTGCGTGTCCGCGCCAAACTGATGCGCCACGTCCTTCACCAATTCACCGTCGAGCGACTGGTTGACGGTGACAAAAACCCCGCGCATCAGCAGCGTGGCAATCAGATCCTTGCCGCGCACACCCAGCTTCTCGGCCAGATCTTTCACGCTGATGCCTTCCGTGACGGTGATCGTACGGGTAATCGGCATCGGCTCTGAAGGAACCTGCGCTCCGCCAAAACGCGACGGCGGCGCAAAACCCTTCATCGGGCCTTCTTTGGTCTTTGGATATTGCTGACGGCCGCGGCGCTGCTGCCCGCCGCCTGGACGCTGCGGACGCGGAGCCTCTCCCGGCGGCGGGACAAGTCCACCCGGAGCGCCGCCCATTCCTGGGCGCGGGCCAAAACCAGGACGCGGAGGAAACCCGGGGCGCTGCCCAAAACCGGGGCGAGCCGCTCCCGGAGGACCGCCCGGCGCTGTGCGCGTCGGGTGCATGGGACGACGTCCGGCGGGAAACTGTCCGGGCGGCCCGCCCTGTGGGCGCTGACCACCCGGATAACCACCGGGAGCGCCGCCCGGGCGGCGATCAAAAATAGGACGTCCGCGCTGCAGCCCACCCTGCGGCTGTCCCGAGGGAGCCGAAGGGGCCTGTACCGGCGCAGGAGGCGGCGGAGGCGGAGCCGTATACACCGGGCGCGGCCCCGTCTGCGGCATAATCACACGACGAACAGGCGCTGATGGTGCAACGGCTGCCGCTGGTGCTTGCGGAGCAGGCGCAGGCGCGGCCGCAGGAGGCTGTGGCTCGACTGCAACGGAAGCTGTTGGCGGTGCTGCACTTACTGGAGCAGTCGGCGCAGCAGGCGGATTGACCGGCGTAGGCGGAGCCGCGATAACTGGGGCTGGCTTCACGACGGGTGCGGCTGGCGGCGCAGCGGCAATCGCCGGCCTGGCCTCCACTGCCGGACCAACCGGCGGCTTCGCCACGACGGGACCTGCCGGCGGCTTCGCCGCAATCGCCGGAGTCTGCGGCGGTGGCGGCACAATTACATTCGGCGCTTGTCGCGGCTGAGGAACAATTCTGCGCGGAGCGGGTTTGGCTGCCTCTACGGGAACAGAAGGAGGGGCCTGCGGAACGGGCTGTCTGGGCGCAACTGGAGTGGCCACGGGAGCCGCGGCAATCGGAACTGGCTTCACGACAGGCGGTGGGGCCGGAGCTGGTGGTCGGCTGGCGGCCAGCGCTTCTGCTTCCTTGCGCTCCTGGATCGCTTTCAGCACGTCGCCGGGCTTGGAGACGCGCGACCAGTCAATCTTCGGCTTTGCCTCAGCTTCCGCGCGCGATGTTTGCGCACCGCCGTGCTTGCCGCCACGGTTGAAGTGTGCGCGCACACGCTCAGCTTCATCCAGCTCCAAAGAACTGGAGTGTGTCTTTTTTTCCGTCACGCCGACATCGGTAAGTACGTCCAGAATTGCCCTGCTCTTTACTTCGAGTTCGCGTGCTAGATCGTTGATTCGAACTTTGCTCATCCGCCCCTTTTGCTTCTCACATCCCAAGCGCTCAGCTGTTCATAGCAACCTCATGCCTATGGGAGTCGATCCTGTTTGTATTATCGCCTGAAATGACGCGCCTCGCGCCTATCATCTCAGGGTTGCACATTTGAGAAAGGCGCATATTACGCGCCTTCCCCGCTCACTTTTTCACTCTCGACAACCTCATCCTTCGGCTCGTCAAGATTGCCTTCGCCCACCCCGTCGTCTTCCTTCGGGTGGTGCTCGGCCAATAATTCACTTGTGTCTTCCCGTCCCGGATCCAGTGATTCGGCGCCTTCATCTTCCAGCGCCTCGCCCGTCTCGGTCACTTCAGCCAGACGCTCCTCCGCCAACTCATCGCTGATCAGACCGGAACCATCTTCTCTCGGCAGTTCATCGCCAGCCTGCGTCAGGTCCTGCTCCAGGGCTTCGATCTCTTCCTCTGCCTGCACATCTGCAAGATGCGCAGCCGCAGCCAGAGATGGCTCCGCAGGAGCCGGACGCTCTTCGCCCTCTTCATATTGCCCGAAGTAGTGGCGAACGGCAGTGCCGATCTTTTCCAGCGTCTTCTCGCCGATGCCGGGAATCTCTTCCAGCTGCTCCGGCGTCATATCGGCCAGCGCTTCGACGGTAGTGATACCAGCTGCGACCAGCTTCTGGATAATCGCGTCACCCAGTTCGCTGACCTGCTCGATCGGCGTGGCCGGACCGCCCGACATGGCCTGCATCTGCTGCTCGACTTCCTGGCGCTTTTCTTCCTCGCTCTTGATGTCGATCTTCCAGGCCAGGAGCTTCGCCGCAAGGCGGACGTTCTGGCCTTTTTTGCCGATGGCCAGCGACAGTTGCGTGTCATCTACGATGACTTCCAGCTGCTTCTCACCCAGATCGGTAATGCTGACGCGGCTCACCTTGGCCGGCTGCAATGCCTTCTCGGCAAAGGTAGTGATCTCTTCGCTGAACTCGATAATGTCGATTTTTTCTCCGCGCAACTCGCGGATAATCGACTGCACGCGCATACCCTTCATGCCCACGCACGCGCCCACAGGATCGACATCCTTGTCGCGCGACATGACGGCGATCTTAGTGCGCTCGCCGGCTTCACGGGCAATGGCGCGGATAATCACCGTGCCGTCGTAAATCTCCGGCACTTCGCTCTGGAACAGGTTCTGCACCAACTCGGGCGCGGCGCGGGAGACGATCACCTGCGGCCCCTTCGCCGCACGATCAACGCGCTGCAGCACGACGCGTACACGCTCGCCTACAGCAAACTGCTCCAGCCGCGATTGCTCGCGCTTCGGCATGCGCGCTTCCGCCTTGCCCAGGTCGAAGATGACGTCCTGCGGCTCCAGCCGCTTTACCGTCGCGTTAAGCACTTCACCGACGCGGTGGTTGTACTCCTGGAACACGGTGTCGCGCTCGGCCTCGCGTACCTTCTGAAAGATGACCTGCTTGGCCATCTGGGCGGCAATACGCCCCAGCACATCGGTTGGCTTGTAATAGCGAATTTCGCCGCCGATCTCAACCTCAGGTGCAAGCTCGCGCGCTTCATCGAGGGCGATCTGGTTCACCGGGTCTTCGATCTGCTCCGGAGCCTCAACCACCGTCTTATAGACATACGCACGAATCTCACCCGTCTCTTTGTCCAGCTCTGCACGCATGTTTTCCTGCGTTTTGTAATACTTGCGCGTCGCCAGCGCGATGGCGTCTTCAACGGCAGACACCACTAGGCCAGGGTCGATGCCCTTGTCGCGGCTTAACGCCTCAATACTTTGGTACAGCACACTTGCCATATTTTTTCTCTCGATACCTCAGCGATTGCCAATTACGGGCTTTATCGCAATTTGCCGCAGCTTCGTTCAAAATTCCGGAACGAGGTTCGACTTTTCAATATTGGAGAATTCAATCTCCACTGCCTCGTCCGCCAGTTTCTTCTTGCTCTTGCCCTTTTGCCTCACTGCGGAAAGGTCCAGCACAATCGCATGTTCTTTTACTTCTGTGAGCCTGCCCTGCCAATGACGGTTGCCTGCGACCGGCTCAAAGGTCTGCAACTTCACCATGCTGCCGGCAAATCGCCGGTAATCCGGTTCGCCATAAAGCTTGCGGTCCAGCCCCGGGGAAGAAACTTCCAGCGTATAGTCTGCCCCGGGAATCAGCTCTTCCACGTCCAGCACCGTGCCAAAATCCTGGCTGAACTGCTGACAATCCGCGTGAGTGATTCCCGCCAGCTGGTCTACTTCCACTCCCGAAGGCGCCGCTTCCGGCTCTCCGGACTTGGCAGCTGCAGCCAGCTTCGCCCGCTGCCCGGCATTCTTTTCAATAAACACCCGCAAAACGCGATGCTTACTACCCCCCTGGTACTCAACCTCAACTACATCGAGGCCGTGCGAAGCGGCGACGCGCTGCGCGGTGGCGCGAATTTGGTCCAGGTCAAAAGCCATCAGTCATGAATGAGTTTGCAGCAAAAGAAAAGTGGGCTTTCGCCCACTCATTCCTCCGGGCCTCGGCTCACTCACGACAGGCACGGACAAACTCGTCTGCTATTTCAGGATACTCCTCTTCCTGCCTGATTTCAAACATTCCCGAGCCGGGAAGTACGAAACCGACGGTCTCCGGTAAATTGCCACCCGGCGTTTGCAATGGCAGGCAAACGCATCTACCATCGTCACAGGATGGCGCGAGCAACCAACAATGCCGCAGCGGTGCTTTGCCTGATCTGCGTGATCGCGCTGTGTATTGCGCCTTCCGTCGATATCCCCGACACGACGCTCAAATCGCTCCAGATCGTCTTTCTCATGATGCTCATCCTCGTAGCAGGAGTGTTCCTGCCGACGGGTATTGTGGAACTGCCACTCAGCGGTCGTTTCAACGACGGGCGCAGGACTGCTCTGGTCCGATCCCCTTTACTTCCGATCCAGTTAAACAGCGTCCAGCAGTGCTAGCGCCTGATATTTCCTCTTCGATTTCGTTTCACGCCGGTTAAACGTCAATAAGTCGATAAAAGAAGTCGCCCCTGGCGAGCTTCAGAGGAATAGATGAAGACACAAGAAATACTTCAGTCATGGTCCACCATCCTCAGCGGTCGAAAACCCTTACTGTCCATTGAAATTACGAGGGAATGCCCGCTCCGCTGCCCCGGCTGCTATGCCTACGATGAGGCGCATCTCGGCGGCAATGGCGTCACCCTGCGCGTTCTCTCCGACTTCAAACAGGACGCCCTGGTGCAGGGAGTGCTCGACCTGGTCGATGAATATCGCCCTCTTCATGTATCGCTGGTGGGGGGTGATCCACTCGTCCGCTACCGGGAGTTGGAAAAAATCTTGCCAGAACTGGATGAGAGAGGTATTCATGTTCAAGTCGTAACTAGCGCGTTTCGGCCAATCCCCACGCATTGGGCAAAGTTTACGCGGCTCAACGTAGTCGTATCGATCGATGGACTTCAGCCCGATCACGACGAACGGCGCAAACCCGCTACCTACGAGCGTATTTTGCAGAATATCCGGGGAAGCAGGGTGACGATTCACAGCACCATTACCGGCCAGATGACCAAGCGTGAGGGTTACTTTGAGGAATTCCTCTCGTTCTGGAGCCAAATCCCGGAAATCAAGCGTATTTGGATGAGCATCTTCACGCCCCAGCAAGGCGCGGTTGGCCCTGAACTCCTGACCGCACAGGAACGCATCCGGGTGATCGAAGAGCTGGGACGGCTGCGTACTCGCTTTCCCGTGCTGGACATGAGCGAACGAGTATTGCGCGAGTTCCTCAATCCGCCAAAGTCTCCGGAAGAATGCATTTTTGCCCGTACCACGCAGATCGTCTCTGCTGATCTGAAGACTCGCGTCTCTCCCTGCCAGTTTGGCGGCAATCCGGACTGCTCACAGTGCGGCTGCATGGCGTCTATGGGCCTGGCCGCCGTAGGGCATCTCAAAGTCGGAGCCGGCATCAACCTCGGAAAGATATTCCGTGTCTCCGAACGTATCGGGGAAGGTATCGACAAGCTTAGAAATTCTCAAAAAGAGGTCGCATGAAATGACGTCTCAGCCGGTAATCACGCTCATGGAACCGCATGCTCAGGCTCGTCAGGGCTCTGTCGTCAACATCGAACGCTCTGAACGCGAACTCCGTCGGCAACTGAGTCGTTTTTCCAAATGGATGTACCGGCTTGGGTTTGCGCCCGGAACTTCCGGCAACCTTTCCGCCCGTCTCGATGCCGATTGCATCCTTGCCACGCCCACAGGCTGCAGCAAATACCTGCTGCGCGCCTCGGATATGGTAGTCGTCGATCTCAGCGGCAAGCTACTATCCGGCACCCGCAATGTGACCAGCGAAATTGGCATGCATCTGGCCGTCTATCATTCACGCCCGGACGTGCTCGCCGTCGTGCACGCGCACCCGCCCGTGGCAACCGCCTTTGCCTCCTGCGGCATGGCCCTTGATATGCCTCTCTGCGCCGAACTCATCATGACGCTGGGCAAGATCCCCCTGGCCGCATATGCAACCACAGGAACGGACGAAGTGGGAGCGAGCCTTGCGCCTTACCTGCGCGATCACGACGCGATCCTGATGGCCAACCACGGCCTCGTTACCTATGGCAAAGACCTGCTGGATGCCTTTATGAAACTGGAAACGACCGAGCATTTCGCCCAGGTATGCCTGGCTGCCCATGAACTAGGCCGCCCGCGGCTGCTTGAAGAAGATGAGATCAGAAAATTACAGCAGGCCCGGGTACGCTACCGCTCGAACTGCAGGATCTAACTCATCGGTAAAATGTGCTGAAAGTAACTCAGTTCGGGTGATAAGTGTGCTGAATCCTTACGAAAACTTCCTTGGTAGCCGCGACGCGCAGGACATTCTTGCGGAGACGCCTTCAAAGCTCGGAGCATTTTTCACACAGCTCGGCCCTGCCGGCATCGAGAAATCGATCGCTCCCGGCAAATGGTGCGCCCGCGAAATCTTCAGCCATTTAGCCGATTGCGAAATCACCTTCGGCTATCGCCTACGCCAGACACTGGCAGAAGAGAACCACGTCATCCAGCCCTTCGATCAGGCAAAATGGGCCGCGACTTACGCAGCCTACGATGGGCCCTCAGCACTGGCAGCCTTTTCCTCTGTGCGCAGATGGAATATCGCTCTGATAAGAAGCGCGAAGGCTGAAGAGTATGCGAAGACGGTCACGCATCCGGAGCGTGGAACTATGACCTTTCAGACGATTGTGGAAACGATGGCGGGACATGACATGAACCACCTGCGGCAGCTCGAAGCGATCGCTGCGAAGGTAGCGGGCGCCTAGACTTTTCTTGGGCAATCGCTAGCCAGCTTAATCCTGCACCACATTCACATCGCCAATTCCCACCGTGGCATTCAGTTTGTAAATTCCTTGTAGCGAACTGTGCTGCGTCTTGGGAAAGAATCCGTCCGAGTGCTGATGAAAAATACCGTCCTGTGCATTGCCGATCTTGGTCCCGGTGCGGATCTCGTTGTATTTCGCGCTGTCTTTTATGCCAACCGTGAGTTGACCTATACCCACATGTAAGTCTTTGTTGCCTTCAATCCCCTTTACGGACAGCTCGCCGACGCCCAGCTGCAGCTTGAGGTCGGTTTCACTCGGAAGACTGATCGTGACCCGCGCGCCATCGTGGTTATCGGTGTGCTTCGGCAATTTCAGCTCGATCGAAGCGCGATCGCCCGCCACTTCAAATCGTCGCACCCACGACTGCACCGTTGCGTCGTCGTAGAAGCCGTGAGGTTCAATGGTGAGACAAATCGTCTTCTGCTCGTCGCTGCGAACAATTCGCACCTCGCCAACATTCATGTCCAACACCAGCGTTCCGTTCGCAGCAAGGTTCTTGCTCATCACCAATGACTGCGGCTTCGGCAGATCAAGCTTTTGCCGCGAAGCATCCTGTGCAGACAACAGGCCCGTACCTATCAGAAAGATCGTAGCCATCCACATTGCTGCTTTCATAAACGTCCCCTATTCCTGAGCGATGTCCAGGCTGCCCATGCCAACATTTACCTGTAAGGACCCCACACCGCTTCCGCTGTAGCTTTTGCTCACGACAAAATGTCCGTCATGCCCGCCCGGACGGTGATCATGGAGCGAACCCATGCCGATATTGACCTGCATGTCGGAATAACTCTTGTCGCCTTCGAGCAGCAGTTTTGCATGGCCATAGCCCACGTTGATTTGCCGCTCGCCGGCACTGCCAATTGCGTCGAAATTTAAATCGCCCTTGCCCACGTTAAACTGGCTCTCGAGCCCCTTGTTCATTGGCACAGTCAATGTCACAACTGCATGGGAATCGTTGGGAAACTTAAAGTGAATCACGCCGTCGTCCGGAGCCACGCGCAGGATGTGGATGTAGTCGACCGCTGGTTTATCGGCCCTGTCTCCCAAGTCAACCGAGATACGCAGGTCTTTCGCATCGGGCCTTGTACGCACGCGCAACTGCCCATTGCACACGCTCACATGCAGCGAGCCGGTTCCTGTAAAAGAGCGCGCGATCTCAATATGGCGAGGGTCAAGCACATCCCCGGCCTGTTGCTGATACTGGCGATCCGCAACCGCGATCGGCCCTCCGTCGCAGCTCAAATTATCGGCCTTCGTGTCTTCAGCGCGCATCGCGGTGCTTGCGGCGAGAACAGTAAGTGCAAATACACACGCCATGCAGCGGAGCGATGGAAAAGAATCACGACGGGCCATAGCAACTCCTGATTGGTGTCAAAGGACGATACGGAAACGCCTGCTTAGCAGTTCCGGCGAAGTTTGCGGTACTTTTCGAACCCCACTACAATCTAATGAACTAAAAGGAAATTGCCGAAATCCACCGGCCTCTAGCCCGCGAAGACCCCTTCGCACCCACGGAAAACAATGATTGAACATCCCGTCCCCGAAGCCTTAACGTTTGACGACGTTTTGCTGGTACCCGCTTATAGTGAAGTTGTTCCTGCCCTGGTCAGCACTCAGACTCGGCTTACCAACCGTATCTTATTGAATACACCGCTTTTAAGTGCCGCAATGGACACCGTGACCGAGTCGCGCCTGGCCATCGCCATGGCCCAGCAAGGCGGTATCGGCATCGTGCATCGCAACCTGACGATCCAACAGCAGGCAAGTGAAGTTGACAAGGTAAAGCGCTCGGAAAGCGGCATGATCGTCGATCCGGTGACAATAACCCCGGACCAGCTCATTTCCGACGCTCTCGACGTCATGCGGAAATATAAGATCTCCGGCGTACCCGTTACCAAGGAAGGCAAGCTAGTCGGCATACTCACCAACCGTGACTTGCGCTTCGAGACCCGCACCGATATTCCTATCGGCGACGTGATGACCAAGAAAAACCTCATCACCGTCCCCGTAGGCACGACGCTCGAAGAAGCTGAACTCATCCTGCACCAGCACCGAGTGGAAAAGCTCCTCGTCGTCAACGACCAGTACGAGCTCAAGGGGCTCATCACTGTAAAAGACATCCAGAAGAAACTGAAATACCCTAACGCCTCGAAAGATGACCAGGGTCGTCTTCGTGTGGGCGCTGCCCTCGGCGCTACCGGCGACTTTCTGGAACGCGCCGCGGCTCTCGTCCAGAGCCGGGTGGATGTTCTTTCTATCGATTCCGCACACGGCCACTCCTCGCGCGTTCTCGAAGCTGTCCGCGAAGTCAAAAAGCACTTTCCGGACGTCGACCTCCTTGCTGGAAACATTGCTACCTATGAAGGGGCCAAAGCCCTCATCGACGCCGGCGCAGACAGCGTCAAGGTCGGCATCGGACCCGGCTCGATCTGCACCACGCGCATGGTCACCGGCGCAGGCATGCCGCAGATCACCGCTATCAGCGAAGCCTACAAGGCAGGCCGCGAACACAATATCCCGATCATCGCCGATGGCGGTATCAAGTATTCGGGGGATGTCGCGAAAGCTATCGCCGCAGGCGCCAGCAGCGTCATGATCGGCTCACTCTTTGCCGGCGTGGACGAGAGCCCGGGCGAAACTATCCTTTACCAGGGCCGATCTTTCAAGACATACCGTGGCATGGGTTCGCTTTCTGCCATGGCCCAAGGATCAGGCGAACGCTACTTCCAAAGCAGCCGTGACCTCGAAGATGCTCCAACCAGCACAGAAGGCGTTGTCGCCCGCGAACGCAACGGGCAGAATCGCCTGGCGAAGTTTGTCCCCGAGGGCATTGAAGGCCGCGTACCTCATCGCGGGCCGCTCGAAGCTATGGTCTACCAACTGGTCGGCGGACTGCGCTCCGGCATGGGCTATCTCGGCTGCGGCACAATCGAGGACCTGCAGACAAAATCGCGTTTCGTCCGCATCTCGAATGCTGGACTGCGCGAAAGCCACGTCCACGATGTCATCATCACCCGCGAGGCCCCGAACTATCACGTCGAGTAGCCTCGAGCGCGGCGTGTAACATTCGCTCACTTCCGTAACTATCCGGCGTCTGAAGATCAGCTTCAGGCGCCGATTATTTTGGCTCCATTTGCTTTTTCATGTGGTTCAGGGAAAATAGCGGCAATAGTGAAATCCGGCCCAGGCCACGTTCTGTGATCTGCATGACTCATCAGCGGACTCTATCTGTGCTCGCGCTTCTGCTCTTTGCTTCGCCATGTTTGTGGCTCCATGCGCAGGACGTGAACAGCAGTGGGGCAGATGCAAACCAGAAAACCTACGAGGTGCGCGGAACCGTCCTGAATAGCGTCACCCATGACCCCATTGCCCGCGCTCTGGTCACGATTGCCGGGGAAACCTCCAGTTCCCAGCTGACTGACAATGAAGGCCGCTTCGAATTTCTTAACGCGTCAGCGGGAAGGTGCGTGTTGCAGGCAAGGCGGCCGGGATTTTTCGGTACTAACTCTGGACGCGACAGTTTCCTGCCCATCGATGTAGGACCCAATGCTCAAGACCATACTTTGACGCTTGAGCCTGCGGCCTCAATTACAGGCCAGGTAACGATGCCCGCTGCCGATCCGGGCAGCAATATCCGCATACAGTTAATGCAACGCGCGATTCAGGAAGGCCGCGCTCGCTGGCAGCCTGCTGGAATGAAAATAACAAATAGTGATGGCGCATTCAGGTTTGGCAATCTGCAGCCGGGCGAGTACAAGCTCTGCACAGCAAGCTCCATCGATCCGGATATCGCTTCACCGCAAGCCCCGGTGCGATGGGGATTTCCATCGGTCGTCTATCCGGAAGAAGGCGACAACCAGTCAACCGGCTCCTTACGAATCGGACCTGGCCAGCAATTGAATGCACAACTGGCGCTCACTCGCGAGCCTTTTTATTCTGTAACGATTCCAGTTGCAAATCGTGTGGATCAGGGATACTCGGTGCAGATATCCGATGGGAGAGGACGCTTGAACGACCTGTCCGCAGCCTATGATTCGCGGCAACAGCAATTTCACGCCTATCTGCCGAGCGGAAACTATACCGTCACCATCCAGGCTCTTATGCCATCACCGGGCTTCGCCAGCGAGTCCGTTACTGTGCGCAATGCCCCCGTGCAGGCCCAAGGCCTTGTTATCCTGCCGATCCATCCCATCCCTGTGACGATTCGCAGGGAGTTCACCGCCACAAGCACCAGCGCCCCACAAATCGTAGAAATTGAAAATGGCAAGCAGGTTGAAATTTCCCGCGACATCAACGTGATGCTTTTCTCGGCAACGGATCAGGACTTTGTGGGCGTGAACCTGCGTCACGAACCCGGCGGTGATGACTCGGCATGGACGCTTGAAAATGTGATGCCGGGAAAATACTGGGTGCAGACGTATGTAAGTCAGGGATACGTCGCATCGATCAGCGCCGGGGGCACTGATCTGACGCGCGATCCGCTGATCATCGGACCGGGCGGCATCTCCGTTCCCATTGAAATCGTGCTGCGGAATGACATGGCGGCCTTGTCCGCTCGCCTGAAAAATATATCTCCACCGCCGACCGGTGCAGCGACCTCAACCGAACCTTTCGCCATGCATCCCCCGATTCAAACCCCGCAGGGCTATCTCTATCTCGTCCCGCAATTTGATACCACTTCGGTTGTGCAGCAAGCTGTGCCTTTGCAGCCGACAGCACATATCCCCAACCTTCAGCCGGGCACCTATCGAGTCCTCGTACTCGACCGCCCGTTTGATCTTGAATACCGCAACCCGAAAGCACTGGACGCATACACCGGCAAAGGACAGACGATTACCCTCGAACCGAACGGCACAGCGAATATTGACCTCGACGTAATATCTGTGGACGCAGCGCAATGAAAATGCTATCAGCGCAAATCACAAGGCTACTCCGTAGCTGCGTGATTGGCGTAGTAGCCGTCGCTGCTGTATTTTGTATCGGCAGTTCGCCTCAGAGCTTGGAAGGCCAACAGCGAAGCCAGGGAGCTTATCGCATTTCGGGAACCGTGGTCAGCGCGGCGACCGGCGAGCCCCTCAATCGCGCGAACATTTCGCTTGCTCTCCCGAGGGATTTCTCTACCGTTCAGTCGATGCAGACCGGGCCCGATGGCCATTTTGCATTTGATCATCTGCCCGCCGCCAAATATTCGCTGACAGCATCACGCCGCGGATTTATCACCGCGTCCTATGACGAACATGAACAGTACTCGACGGCGATTGTCACGGGCGAGGGGCTCGTCTCAGAAAATCTCGTGTTGCACCTTCTTCCCGACGCGGTCGTCTCGGGCATCGTTGCCGAAGACTCGGGCGATCCGGTAGAAAATGCCAGGGTCTCCCTCTATCGCCAAACCCACGATAGCGGTACGGAAAAGATTCAGGTTGTCGGAAGCACGAATACCGACGATACCGGTGCCTATGAGTTTGCCGGCCTTGCGCCGGGTGACTATTTCATCGCGGCAAGCGGACGCCCCTGGTACGCCGACAATAATGTCAACGCAGGTATGCGCCTCGCTTCCACAACTCCGGGAGCACCGCAGGAAGTCCCTCCGCATTCGCCTCTCGACCTTGTTTTCGCGACCACCTTTTACGCCGACGTTACGAGTGCCGACGATGCAACTCCCATTCCATTGAAAGCAGGCAATCGCATCCAGATCAACTTCGCTCTGCATCCGATGCCGGCTCTGCACCTGCTCGTTCGCACCCCCGTGCCCGACGATCCCCGCCAGGCGAACATGATTCAGACTCCGGCTCTTGCACAGCAGGTTTTCGGAACATCGGATTACACGGAAACCAACATCCGCAATATCGCGCCCGGCTTGACCGAGATCAGCGTCGCACCCGGCGAATATCAGATTCATCTCAGCGGAGGTCCCAGCGCTCCGGCAGAGCGGCTTACGACAGTCAACATCACATCGGACCAATCTGTCGACGCAGATACGGGCATGCTTACCGCTAACGTTACAGGCAAGCTGGCTATGGCCTCCGGTGAAGCGATACGGCAGAATACCGTCGTTTCGCTGACCGCTTCCGATGGCCAGCACGGAAACGGCTCCGTGGTGAACAAAGATGGCAATTTTGAGTTGGCAAATGTGTCTCCCGGAAAATATCGCCTTGACGGATGGATCGACGGCAAGCATCTGTTCATAGCGAAACTCGCAGTAACCGGAGCACAGGTAGAAGACGATCGCATCACGATAGGGAGCAATCCCGCCATGATTGCCGCGACAGTCTATCCCGATCCGAATTTGGAAGTGACAGGCTTTGCAAAAAAGAACGGAATTCCGGCGCCTGGGACGATGATCGTCCTCGTGCCACACGATCCCGGCAACAATCGCGATCTCTTCCGACGCGACCAATCCGACTCCGATGGCAGCTTTAGTCTGCTCGATGTGATTCCCGGCAAGTATACGGTCGTTGCCATTCAAGATGGCTGGACGCTTAACTGGGCAGACCCGGAGGTAATTACGCATTACCTCGTGCATGGACAATCTGTAACTGTAGCTGAAAAGGATACGAGAACGACGGCTCTGAAAGAGCCCGTCGAAGTTCAGCCAAAATAAAAACGCACCTCACAAAGGAGGTGCGCTGTGTCGCAAAATCTGCGAACGGAAAATACCGATGCATTAAGCCTTCTCTTCGCCGCCTTCGCCAGCCTGAGCCTGCTCTTCGGCCATGGCCTTCTGCAACTCCTCGCGCTTCTTGGCGCGGGCGTCTGCGCGCTTCTGACGCTTCTCATCCAGAATCTGCTCGGCTCCAAGAAGCTCGATGAAAGCCTTCTCAGCGCCGTCGCCGCGTTGGAAGCCACGGCGAACAATACGCAGGTAGCCGCCATTGCGGTCACCGTAACGCGGGGCTACGGTGTCGAAAAGCCGCGTGACCGCCTCGCGGGTCTGAAGGTAAGACAGCGCCTGACGCCGTGCATGCAGATCGCCCTTCTTGCCCAGGGTGATCAACTTCTCTACGTGAGGCCGCGCTGCCTTCGCCTTGGTGATGGTCGTCTCGACGCGGTCTTCAAGAATGATGGACGTGACCAGGTTGCGTAGCAGAGCGCGGCGGTGACTGGTGTTGCGTCCGAGTTTGTATCCTGCATTGCGGTGGCGCATGGCAAATCTCTCTATCTAATCAGGTCTCAGGGCTTGAGCCTACAGGGATCAGCACTTATGCGCTGATCCCTTTGCCCTGTAGTTAAAAGTTCTCAGGTTCGGACTGCAAAGGCAGATCAGCCTCGTCCAACCCTTCATCATCGTCGTCATCGAACCGGCCGTAGCTGGCAGCCGCCAGAGTAGCCGCGGGGAGAACGCTCGTCGGTCCAGGCACTGCGTTGCCGTGCTCATCGATCTTCATACCGAGCGAAAGGCCCATCTGAGCAAGGATCTCCTTGATCTCATTCAGGGACTTGCGGCCGAAGTTCTTGGTCTTCAGCATCTCGGCTTCAGTCTTCTGCACCAGCTCGCCGATCGTCTGGATGTTGGCGTTCTTCAGGCAGTTGTAGCTGCGAACGCTAAGCTCCAGCTCTTCGACCGAGCGGTTCAGGTTGTCGTTCCGCAGCAGCGTGCGGCCTTCTTCAGCCTGCGCTTCAGCTTCGATCTCTTCCTCGAAGTTGATGAAGATGCTCATGTGGTCCTTGAGCAGCTTCGCCGCGAGGCCAATCGAATCAGCCGGAAGCACGGTGCCATTGGTCCAGACTTCGAGCGTCAGCTTGTCGTAGTCGGTGATCTGACCCAGACGAGCAGCTTCAACCGTGTAGTTCACCTTGCGCACGGGCGAGTGAACCGAGTCGACCGGAATAAAACCAATTCCGAGATCGGAGTCGAAGTTCTTGTCAGCGGAGATGTAGCCACGGCCTCGCTTCAAGCGCATTTCCATGTCCAGCTTGCCGCCTTCGCTGACGGTTGCGATATAGATGTCCTTGTCGAGAATTTCCACGTCGCCATCGGCTTCGATCATGCCCGAGGTCACGACACCCGGCTTCTCCGCGCGCAGATAGAGCGCCTTCGGGCCTTCGCCGTTCAACTTGAAGGGAATCTGCTTCAAGTTCAGGATGATGTCGGTTGCGTCTTCCACGACTCCAGTAATCGACTGGAACTCGTGCAGTACGCCCTCGATCTTGACTGCGGTCACAGCCGCACCTTCGATTGACGAAAGCAGCGTGCGGCGCAGAGCATTGCCAATGGTTGTTCCGAAGCCGCGCTCAAAGGGCTGAGCGCTGAACTTCCCATACTTGTCAGTCAGCGTTTCGTTTTCGACCGCCAACCGTTTCGGCTTTTGAAATCCTCTCCAAAGCATATCGACTTGATCTCCTGACTCAGGGCCGCGAAGCATTCTGCAGCGTCTGCGTCTGTATTACCTCGTGATTAAATTGCACCGTTTTTGGCGGTGTACATCTTTCGAGCCCATGCTCGAAAACCTTTGTCTCGGGGTGGGCTGAACCCCACATCTCTTCGAGATATGGGACATCCGTATCGTGCCCCTAAGAACCGATTACTTGCTGTAAAGTTCGACGATCAGCTGCTCGTTGACCGGCAGGTTCACGTCCTCGCGCTTCGGTAGCGACAGCACCTTGCCCGACAGGTTCGCATGGTCAACTGAGAGCCAGGCCGGAGCCGGCTGGTGGCTGGCAAATTCACGCGAAGTCTCAAGCACCGTCAGCTTCTGGCTGTTCGGACGAATCTTGATCTCATCGCCCACGCTGACCTGGAACGAAGGAATGTTCACCTTGCGGCCATTCACTTCGACGTGCCCGTGGCGCACGATCTGGCGAGCCAGACGGCGCGAGGTGGCAAAGCCGAGACGATAGGCAACGTTGTCCAGGCGGCACTCAAGCTGCTGGATCAGGCGCTGGCCGGTAACGCCCTGCGCGCGTGAAGCCTTCTCGTAATATGCGCGGAACTGACCTTCGAGGGTGAAATAGATGCGCTTCGCCTTCTGCTTTTCGCGAAGCTGCAGGCCGTAGCCCACGATCTTCGCCTTGCGGTCGCGGCCATGCTGGCCGGGGGCGAAATTGCGCTTCTCAATCGGGCACTTGTCAGAAAAGCACTTCGTGCCCTTCAGAAAAAGCTTGGTGCCTTCGCGACGGCAAAGACGACAGACGGGTCCGGTATAACGTGCCAATTCAATCTCCTTGATTCAGGGGCCGACCGGTTTACACGCTGGCAAGCGCTTCCTCCCAGTCCTAAAGGCAGCTACTAGCTTTTAGCCATTAGCTGCTAGCCTGTTTTGTAGGCATGAGGATTCCCGCTGGAAACCTCATGCCTTTATTTTACCGCAGTTCCGCTAAAAGCTAGTAGCTAAAAGCTGCACTTCTTACACTCTGCGACGCTTCGGTGGACGGCAGCCATTGTGCGGAATCGGGGTAACGTCGCGGATGGAGCGGACTTCAATGCCAGCCGCTGCCAACGCACGCACCGCAGATTCGCGGCCCGATCCGGGTCCGGCGACGCGGACATCGACTGAGCGCAGCCCATGATCGCGCGCCTGGTTGGCGGCATTGATCGCCGCCTGTTGCGCGGCAAACGGGGTACCCTTACGCGACCCGCGGAAGCCGAGCGAACCCGAGCTCTTCCAGCTGATCGTGTTGCCCTGGCCGTCGGTGATGGTCACGATAGTGTTGTTGAACGAAGCCTGAATGTAGACCAGACCATACGGTACATTCTTGCGCTCGCGCTTCTTGAACTTCTTGTTCTTGGTGGCGGCCTTCCCGGCGCCCTGTGCTTTTGCCATTAGGTCTTCGCCGTCGCTTTCTTCTTGCCTGCAATCGTGCCCTTACGCGGTCCCTTGCGGGTGCGCGCGTTGGTGTGCGTGCGCTGGCCGCGGGTTGGGAGACCCCGGCGGTGACGCAGTCCACGATAGGACTGAATATCGATGAGCCGCTTGATGTGCAGCTGGACGTCTTTGCGGAGATCGCCCTCGACATCGCCTTCGTTCTCGATCACCTGGCGGATGCGGTTTACCTCGTCCTCGCCGAGATCCTGGACCTTCTTGAACGGATCAACGTTCGCAGCTCCAAGGATGCGCAGCGCACGCGGGTTGCCGATCCCGAAGATGTAAGTGAGCGCGATCCGTGCCTGTTTGTTGCGGGGCAGATCGACGCCAGCAATACGTGCCATGCTTGTCCTTCTCTAAAATGCTCCGAGTAGCTTCACCACCCGGAACGGTTAAGCTGTTCCGATTCTCAGAACAGCGTTTATGACAGGCTTTTAGTGAATCATGGGGTTCATCGCAAGCCTTTCCTGGCTAACTAGCCCCACCGCTTTCAGATTCTCACCTGCCCGGATCAGACGCCCACCTTAGCCCTGGCGCTGCTTATGCTTTGAGATCTCGCAGATCACGCGCACCACACCATTGCGGTGAATGATCTTGCACTTGTCACAAATCTTCTTTACCGATGCACGAACCTTCATTGAGTACAGCTCCTGGCTATTAGCTTTTAGCCTCTAGTTTGTCTATTGCCTCGCTTTCTTCACACGAGGCAAGATGTTTCGTTCCGCTGCTACCTGAGCCAAACGCTAGGAGCTAACGGCTGAAAGCTACTTATAGCGGTAGACAATGCGCCCGCGCGTCAAATCGTACGGGCTGAGCTCCACCGCTACCCGGTCCCCCGGGAGAATGCGAATAAAATTCTTTCGCATGCGGCCTGAGACGTGCGCCAGAACCTGGTGCTTATTCTCAAGCTCTACCTTGAACATGGCATTCGGCAACGTCTCAAGGACAGTTGCCATTACCTCAATCGCGTCTTCCTTCGACAATCAGTATCCCGATTCCGCCTGCCTCTTACAGGCTTCGCCTCAAAAACTCTGTTTGCGTCAAGATCACAGAACTTACTGCGTCAGGACGACAGCACCATCGGCAGTCACGGCCACCGTGTGCTCAAAATGCGCGCTCAAACTTCCGTCTTCCGTCACCGCGGTCCAGCCGTCGCTCAGAACCTGCACTCCAGGCTTGCCGGAGTTCACCATGGGCTCGATGCAGAGGACCATACCCTCCCGCAGCTTCAAACCCTGTCCACGGCGGCCGAAGTTCGGCACCTGCGGATCTTCATGCAGCCGCGTGCCAATGCCGTGCCCGACAAACTCCCTCACGACGCTGAAGCCGTCAGCTTCCACTACTTCCTGCACCGCAGCGCCAATATCGCCCAATGACGCTCCAACTTTCACCGCGCGGATTCCGCTTTCAAGTGACGCCTTCGTGACTTCCAGAAGGCGCTGCGTCTTCGGCTCGATCTTTTCACCCACCGGCACAGTGATTGCCGAATCACCATAAAACCCGTCGATAATCACGCCCGTGTCGATCGAGACGATATCGCCTTCGCGCAACACGCGGTTCGCCGACGGGATGCCGTGTACTACTTCGCTATTGACCGACGTGCACAGCACCGCAGGGTATCCGTGATATCCCTTGAATGCCGGCGTTGCTCCCAGTTCTTCGATCTTTGCTGCGGCCGCATTCTCAAGATCCATCGTCGTCGCGCCCGGTTTTACAAAGCCGCGCACATAGTCCAGGATCTCGCGAACTACCGCTCCGCTGCGCCGCATCTTTTCTACTTCCTGCGGCGTTTTGATCATGATCGCCATCAGCCAGTCATCCCCTCAAACGCAGAACAGCAGCCATGACTGCGGCTGCAACTGCGTCTACCGGCTGTTCTCCGTCCACTTCCTCAAACCGTCCCAGAGCACGGTAATGCTCCACGACCAGAGCCGTCAGCGACTCGTAAGTCCGCATCCGCTCCTCAAAAACTTCTTCCGTGTCGTCTGAGCGCCGCGCCAAGGGCGTGCCGTCGAGATCACACTTCTCATCGACCTTCGGCGGCTGCAAGTAGATGTTGTAAGTACTCTTGCAGACTGGACAGGTGCGCCTGCCGGTAATTCGGCGCAATAATTGAGTATACCCTAC